>Ga0255453_1036_pt1 | contig 19020 bp, 15 predicted proteins | sample ANMaggQLBNCT01G4_FD_182628 | JGI IMG/M metagenome (GOLD analysis project Ga0255453, IMG submission 182628) | Sediment cell enrichment communities from methane seep in Santa Monica Basin, California, United Staets - ANME aggregate JGI... | ecosystem: Environmental > Aquatic > Marine > Cold seeps >...
CGCATGGAGGAGCGGCTAAAAGGACTTAAAGGTGAGTATAAGGGCGAAAAGACCGAGATGGATCTTTATTTTGACCATCCTGATATACGGATATTCAGGAGTGGAAGTGCTCTCAGGGTTAGGGATGCAAATGGGGTGTGCAGGCTAACTTACAAAGGTCCTAAAAAAGATGATGAGACAACAAGCCGGGAGGAAATAGAGTTCGGAATAGAATCAGCCAGAGAAATGCAAAAAATACTCGCGGAACTTGGTTTTTATGTGCTCTGTGAGGTAAAGAAACAGAGGAAGACGTACCTTCTTGGTGATTTGATTGTAACACTAGATGATGTGGAGGACTTGGGCGAATTCATAGAAGTAGAAGGAAAAGCAAGCAATGATGCGGAATATAAGGAGAAGAAGAAAGAGATTTTTATGCTTCTTAATGAACTCGAACTCTCATCCGAGGTGATAAGCCTGAGGTCATACCTGGAGATGATCCTTGATGAGAAAAGGTTAAACTATACTTAGGAGAATATGGGACATTATGAGTGATAGTATTGATAACATGGAACAGATCGTTGCCTCAGAAGAGGAGATGAAACTGCTCGATGATCCTGCACTATATATTAACAGAGAACTGAGCTGGTTAAAACTGAATGAGCGGATATTTGAGGAGGTAAATGACCGAACACACCCGCTGTTAGAGCGGATTAAGTTCCTTGCTATATGCGGTAGCAACCTAGATGAATTTTTTATGGTGCGTGTTTCTGGCTTGAAGCAGCAGTTGTTAGAAGGCGCTCTCAAAGCACCACCCGATGGCATGACGCCACAGGAACAGCTTGCGACCATAAGAATGGAGGTTAAAAAGCTTCTGAAGCGATACTCAAAATGCTGGAAGGAAGAGCTAATTCCGGAGTTATTGAATGAAGGAATAGTGATTAAAAAGGTTGAAGACCTTGATAAGAATCAACGCAATTTTATCAGAAGCTACTTTGATGATTCTATCTTTCCGACACTTACGCCTCTTGCTATGGATTTTGCACACCCTTTCCCTTTCATCTCAAATCTCAGCTTCAACCTTGCTGTAATCGTCCGTGATACCGAGAACAATGAGAAGTATGCTCGAGTTAAGATACCAACTGATCTCTTTCCAAGACTGGTTGAGATACCGGACAGGAGAAAAAAATCGCAGAACAAAATCGAACGGAAAAGAGAGCGTAATTTTGTCTTCGTTGAGGATGTCATTGCATCAGAGATAGATAAGTTATTTCCAGGCTTGGAGATTGTTGCCTCCTACCCATTCAGGATAACAAGAAATGCAGAGATAACGGTATCAAATGATCTTGCACCGGATCTTCTAACCGCTATGGAGGTCGGTATAGAGTCAAGGAGGATCGGTTTTCCTATAAGGCTGGAGACCGATAAATCAATGCCGGCTGATTTAAAGAACCTCTTTATTTGCAACCTCGAGCTTACTGACGATCGTGTATATGAGGTTAATATGCCACTATCGCTCGTGGATTTCTGGCAGTTTCTTGATATTGATAGACCCGATCTTAAAGATACTCCCTTTTTACCATACCTCCCTCCTGCTTTTTGTGTGGGTCAAGACATCTTTTCTGCGATAGAAAAGCGAGATTGGGTTTTTTATTACCCTTATGATAGTTTCAATGTGTTAGTGAACCTGCTTAACCAAGCAGCAGAAGACCCGGATGTTTTAGCTATTAAGACCACGATCTACCGGATCGATAAAAAATCACCGGTTATAGATACACTATTGCGTGCAAGAGTGAATGGTAAAGATGTGGCGGTACTTGTAGAGTTGAAGGCGAAATTTGATGAGGCGGCAAATATACATTGGGCAAAGGTTCTGGAGGAAGAGGGCGTACACGTGGTTTATGGGCTTGAGGATCTCAAGGTGCATTCAAAGATACTTCTTATCGTGAGAAAACAAGGTGAGAAGATTATGCGTTATTCGCTTATAAGTACCGGAAACCTGAATGCAGTTACTTCAACAATCTATGCGGACCTCGTTTATCTAACCTGCAATCTCGAAGTCGGATCAGAACTTACCGAGCTCTTCAACTTCCTCACCGGATATTCAAAGATGTGTGACTATAATCGTCTCGTGGTTGCTCCGGCGACGCTCAGAAAGGAGGTTATAAAACGTATCGACAGGGAGATAGAGGCACATAAATTGACAGGAGATGGCTACATAGCCGTAAAGCTCAACGGTCTTATTGATAAGGGCATAATTCAGGCGCTCTATCGAGCTTCGATCGCGGGTGTGAAAATCGAACTCAATGTGCGTGGTCTGTGCGCTCTGAGACCGGGTATAAAAGGCGTGAGTGAAAATATAACGGTGACTTCGATAATTGGGCGATTCCTTGAACATGCAAGGATATATTACTTCAGAAACGGAGGCGATGATAACGTTTTGATAGGCAGTGCGGACATGATGCCAAGAAACATCAAGAGAAGGATAGAAGTACTCCTTGTCGTGCCCGATCCTAAACTCAAAGAAATAATAATCGAGGATATGCTGAATGCTCACCTGAAGGATAACGTAAAAGCAAGAAGGCTTTTATCTGATGGTACTTATGAGCGCATAACTCCTGCTCCTGAAGAGGTGCGTTTGAACTCGCAGACATGGTTGATAGATAACAGAGGAATTTGGCATGGTGACTCATGATATTCAAGAGGAAAGATAGAAATGGGGCAGAGGCTATTTTTTACGCTGCTTGAAGACAGGACTCACCAGGATCTGATCCAGACGGTATCGGAATCCTACCAGATTGCACACGGCCCGCCTACTACCAGGAGAGGTCGCTATTTTGATTCTTTTGACTGGTTACTCTACAAGGAGAGCCTCGTTCTTTTGAAGCAGGAAGATACATTTTACCTTGAGGACCAAAAATCATTTGAAGTGGCAACAGAATGCCCCTGGCGGCGTAAGGAAGAGGCACGGTTCTGGTGGGACTTTCCTGATTGTGAGCTGAAGACGAAGTTGAACGAGTGTCTGGATGTCAGGGCACTTCTACCCTTTTTAACCTTTGTGCAGAGGCACGAAAAACTCCATATCCTGAACAATGATGAAAAAACGGTACTGCTGGTCTATCTTGATGAGATCAATCTAAACGGAGATGTCGCCTCTACAGAACCCATCCGCACCGTTACGCTGGACCCAGTTCGAGGATACAAGAATGAGTTTCGTGATTTTCATCAGTTTTTAGAGCGACTCAAAGTGGCTGAGCCATCTGAGACTCTATTTGATCTGATGCTCAAGCAGACCAGAAGAAAACCCGGAGACTATAGCTCCAAAGTTAAGATCGCCCTCACGGGAGATATGGGCGGTAGTGCAGCCACAAGGCAGATCCTGATCTACCTGTTAAATGTCATGAAACAAAACGAGGATGGGGTCATCAGAGATATAGACACCGAGTTTCTCCACGATTTCCGGGTGTCCGGGCGTCGAACACGTTCTGCTCTGAGCCAGATAAAAGACGTGTTTCCAGATGCAGAACTTGATCGATTCAAGCAGGATTTCAGGGTACTTGGGCAGTATTCAAACAAACTAAGAGACTTGGATGTGTATCTGCATAATAAGGAGCAGTACCTCGCCATGCTGCCCGAAAATCTCAGACCTGGTCTCGATCCGTTTTTCATGGATCTGAGAAAAGAACGTGAAAACGAGCTGATACGATTTGTTGAAGTGCTGCGCTCCGATTTTTACCGGCTGCTTGTCAGCGACTGGGACGCATTCCTCGTTTCTGATGCGGCACATGAGGCTGCCAGAACGCCAGTAAACGCAGAAGAACCCGTGATAACGCTTGCCCGTGCCTTCATCTGGAGACGGTACAAAAAGATCATGAAGGTCGGAGCGAAGATAGATAACGATTCTCTGGACGAGAGACTACACAGCCTGCGGATACAGTGCAAGAAACTGCGTTATCTCTTGGAGTTCTTCGCATCTCTATTCCCCTCCGATGAGATCACACTTCTGACAAAGCAACTGAAGCAATTTCAGGACAACCTGGGCGAGTTCAACGACCTCTCGGTTCAGCAGAATACATTGAAAGAGTACCTTGATACGATCGTGCCCGAATCCGATCGTGCTATACTCGTTGCGGCCGCAATCGGTGGTCTGATCACGAATCTGAACATGAGACAGCAGCACGTACGGGCTGAGTTCTCAGATCAGTTCCGGCTATTCGGTCAAAAGAAGAATACAAAACTCGTTAAACAACTTTTTAAAGATGAGGAGGTATTAATCACAAAGGAGGAATAATACAATGACGATTCTGGCATTATACAGTATAAAAGGCGGAGTCGGGAAAACGGCTGCCGCGGTCAACCTTGCATACCTCTCTTCTCGTGACAGGTTCAGGACATTGCTCTGCGATCTGGACCCACAGGGTTCGGCGTCATACTACTTCAGGATACGTACCCCCAAGAAGTTCAATTCTAAGACGCTGTTAAAAGGTGGCAATAAGGTTGACAGAGCCATACGCGGGAGCGATTACGAGAACCTGGACCTCCTTCCGTCTGATTTTTCCTATCGAAAGCTCGACCTCGCACTCGGTAACAGGGCACACTCTAAGAAGTGGCTCAAAGAGATGTTAACTCCATTTGAAGATGAGTACGACTTCATATTCCTTGACTGTCCTCCAAACATCACCCTGCTCTCAGAGAACATCTTTTTTGCCGCTGACTATATCATCCTACCGTTTGTCCCCACCCCCCTTTCCCAGCTTACCTATGAGCAGTTGCTGAAGTTCTTCAATAAATCCAAGCTCGACCAATCCAGGATCATCCCGTTCTTTTCCATGGTGGAACAACAGAAAAAGGTACACAAGGGCGTCATCATGGAGATGGAAGAAAACGGGCATTTCTTGAAATGCTTGGTTCCATACGCCGCAGACATCGAGAAGATGGGTATTTACCGTCAGCCGGTTGCCTGCACGCAGCCATCCTCAAAAGCCACGTCTTCTTTCGAAGAACTCTGGAACGAGCTAAAGGAAAATATCCGTAGTACTTAGAGGTGAAAGGAACGTGAAAAAGGACGAGAACGGGCATAAAGAGATCAAGCCTTTAACCATATCTGCAGGAGAACACACAAAAATCGCGATCATCGCAGATGTACACGCAAACATCCATGCCTTAAATGCCGTGATGGAAGATGCGAAGAGGCGTGATGCAGAGATTTTTTTAAACGCGGGCGATTTTCTTGGATATGCCGCATTCCCTGATGAGGTGGTTCAGAAACTATCATCAGAGAATGTCCATAGCATTATCGGTAACTACGATTTGAAGGTGCTAAGAAAAGAGAAAAAGAAGAAAGGCGGTAAGATCAAGAAGCAGAAGCAGATCTCTTTTGAGTTCGCAGGTGAAAACCTATCCGAAACTTCGATTCGATTTCTTCGCTCATTGGATTGTGAGATGAGGATCAGTATAGGTGATAAATCTCTGTTGATGGTACATGGGAGCCCGGAATCGGTCGAAGAGCCCCTCACACCTTTCACTTCGGAAGAACGACTGAGCGAGCTCGCTTCTGTTGCCGGTGCAGACGTTGTTATCATGGGGCATTCGCATCGTCAGTTCAAACGAGAAGTGGACGGTGTAGCGTTCATAAACCCGGGAAGTGTTGGGAGGCCGGATGATGGAGACCGGAGGGCTAATTATGCTATCTTAAATACCAACTCCTTTCACGTCGATTTTATTAGGCTTGATTACGATGTAGAAGGCGCAGCAGATTCGATACGAGCTAGTGGGCTGCCGGAGAACTTTGCACAGATGCTGCTGCGTGGTGCTTCGCTTGATACTATCTTTGAAGAGGAGGCTAAGATGGAAAAGAGAGGTGAAAAAGAAAGGGTGTATGGAAAGAGAGTGGAGCAGACACGAGAGATTGCCAGAAAGTATGATCCGGATCCGGAGCATTCGAATACTGTTAGAAGGTTGGCACTTGAACTCTTTGATAAACTGAGTGATCTGCATTTACTGGGTGAAGAGGAACGCTACTGGCTGGAATGTGCCGCAATTCTACACGACATCGGCTGGTCTCAGGGTCCAAAGGGTCACCACAAATCCTCTCTGAGACTTATACTAAACGAGCAAGAATTCCCGTTTACGTTAGATGAGCGGTACATCATAGGCAGTATTGCGCGATACCACCGAAAAGCAAATCCAAAGAATAGTCATTATCATTTTGCAGCTCTCAGTCCGGAAAACAAAGCGAAAGTTAGAGTCCTCGTATCATTTATACGAATTGCTGACGGTCTGGATGCGTCGCACGCCGCAGTCGTTACGGATTTCGATCCGGAAATAGACTCGGATTGCGTTACTCTGGTCTGTTTTGTCACAGACGATACGAGCCTTGAGAGCGAGTCGGTCCTAAAGAAGAAAGACCTATTCGAGAGCGTTATCGGGAGAAAACTTATCGTACAATGGCGTCAGAAGAATTGAGATCAGAGGATCGGGTTATTGCTTTTATTGATCTTGGAACAAATTCGATACGCATGTTAGTTGTACGGATTAAGCCGAATCAGACGTACGCGATTTTACGTGAAGAGAAGGAGATTGTACGGCTGGGCGAGCAGGTTTCCAGTAGTGGCTGTCTACGACTTAAAGCGATGAAACGGGCTGTTCTGGTATGCCAAAAATTTGTTGAAGTCGCAAAAGCATTCGATGCCGATGAGATTGTCGCAGTTGCAACATCAGCAACAAGAGAAGCGAAAAACAAAGTTGAATTTCTTGAAGAGTTGAGAAAGACAGGTTTAAACGTGAAAGTAGTATCAGGAAAAGAAGAAGCTCGACTCACATACCTTGGCGTCTCAAGCGGAGTTCACATAGGCCCGAAAAAAACGATCTTCATTGATATCGGTGGTGGTAGTACAGAGATAGTAATAGGCGACCAATTTCAATACCAGAATCTGGACACCCTCAAGCTTGGTGCCATCAGGCTAACAAGACTGTTTCTCTCAGATACTGCTGAAAGCCGGGTATCAATGTTTGTCTACGAAAAGATGAAGCGATACGCCAAGAATAAGATGCTGAGGACAATAGAGCGCATGAATATGGAGAACCTAGCGCTTGCTATTGGCAGCTCGGGCACAATCATTAATTTAGCAGAGGTTGCAAGAAAGATGTTCAAGAAAGGAGGCGCGAAGAGAGACCTTGTACTTGAGCTGAGAGATCTAAAGGAGGTTATCTCTATACTATGTTCTCTTACGCTCGCGGAAAGGAAAGAGGTTCCTGGTATCAACGCTGATAGGGCAGACATAATCATCGGTGGTGCCGTGATCCTTGAGGCTTTAATGGAAGAGTTTGCCCTCAAAGAGATTATAGTCACTAACAGGGGTCTTCGTCATGGTTTGCTCATTGATTATCTACAAAGGCAAGGCGAATCACTAGAAGTTGAAAAGATGTCGGTCAGAGAAAGGTGTGTCCTAAGACTTGGAAGGACCTGTAACATCAACGAAGACCACGCAAATACCGTTGCCACTCTCGCACTTCAGCTCTTTGACAGCTCTTCCAAGATTAAACTGCACGACTTAGGTAATTCCGAGAGGGAACTGCTGAAATATTCGGCCATACTTCATGATACCGGTAATTTCATATCGTTCCGGGACCACCATATCCACTCCCATTACATAATCAGCCACGCAGAACTATTGGGATTCAATCAGACCGAGATTAGCATCATGGCAAACGTCGCTCGGTTTCACAGAAAGCGAGTCCCAAGAAGGAAAGAGACTACGATGGCGGAAATCGATGAGCAATCTCAGAAGACCGTGATCGTCCTCTCCACGCTACTAAAATTCGCTGAAAAGCTCGATAGAAGTCACACAGGCCGCATAAAAACTGCTAAGTTTACTAGCAAAGACGATAAAAAAGTTGTACTTGCTCTCCGCACAGAAGGAGAATGTGATCTTGAGCGATGGGGGATAGAGTCAGTGGTAAGAGATTTTGAGAAAGTATTTGAAAGTGGGGTGAAACTATACGTAATGAGTGAAGGAAATCACAGAGTATGAGGTGGTGTCCACTTAGTCCTACATGCCAAAACGAAAAGTGCTTGTTGAAGTAGAGTTCCACAATGATAAAGTCTGCAGCATCGAAGATCTCGAACGGGATATTCTTCACCAGTGCTACGGGATTTTTCGATTAGATTTCTTGTGCCCCAAATCTATACTGATCCCAACTATTTATTACTTCGAGAGGTCATAACGCCTCTACCGCGTCATATCCTCACGTTACATCTTTGCTATAGTCTCAACCGACACTAAAAACTTATCAACTTCCTCTTCTGTATTATACAAGTATAAAGAAACCCGAACCGTGCCATCCTTAAGCCCCAAATAGTTCATCAATGGCATACAACAATGATGTCCCGACCGTACCGCTATATCAGAATCTTTGTCAAGCTGTAACGCAACATCGTGCGGGTTCATGCCCACAATATTAAAAGACACCACGCCGATCCTTTCGCTCGATTTCGTAGAGCCATATACATGCACATTTTCTAGTTCTTGCAACCCGTCCATGAGCCGCTTTGCCAATCGCTCTTCATAAGTCCCTAGCACATCCATTCCCGCATCTTCCAAATAATCCACTGCGCGCCCAAGTCCGATCACCCCTGCGATATTCGGTGTACCCGCTTCAAATCGCTCATAGCCCGCTGCCAATTCGTAACCATCCACAGCTACTTCTTTTATCATCCCGCCGCCAAAAAGGGTAGGCTCCATTTTATCCGGTTCTTTTACCCACAGTACTCCGGTTCCTGTCGGTCCCAGCATTTTATGACCTGAAAAAGCGATGAAGTCGCATCCAAGCTCTGCAACGTCTATCCGAATATGTGGAGCGGACTGCGCAGCATCAACAAGTAACAATGCACCTTTTTCATTACAAATCGTGGCTAGTTCTTTGATTGGTGAAATCGTGCCCAGGACATTGGATATATGTGTGACCGCAACTAACCGCGTACTATCGCTAATTGCAGCCTCAAAATCCGCGACCTCGAATACGCCATCCATGTCAGGTTTCACGATTCGCAAGTTTACGCCCTTCTCGTGCGCCTTAAACCACGGTAGGAAATTAGAATGATGCTCCAGCAATGTTGTCACTACTTCGTCCCCATGTTGCCAGGCTAACCCATACGCAGCCATATTTATCGCTTCTGTCGTATTCTTTGTGAATATTACCTCTCCTTCGTGTTTTGCACCAATGAACTCCGCAACTTTTTGGTGTGCCGCTTTGTAGTTCTGTGTTGCGAGTTGTGAGAATCGGTAAACGCCACGCCCGACATTCGCATTATACTCTCTGTAATATCCTGCAACTGCTTCCACGACTGGCTCCGGCGTCAGGCTCGTGGCTGCACTGTCCATGTAGATTACGTGTTCCAATATCGGGAAATCCGCCATTATTTCTTTGTTCATGACGTATCTTACTCAATCTCTTTGAATTGCTCTACACCTATCTCTCCGCCTTCCTTTTCCATCAACTTCTCCACTTTAAACTCCGCCTCGTCTAACTCCTTGTTGCAAAACTTGCATAAACCCATGCCCTCCTCGAATATCTTCAACGAATCGTCCAGTGCAAGGTTGCCTTCACCCAGCAGCTCTACTATGCTCTCTAACCGCTTCATTGCCACTTCAAAAGTCATCTCGTCAGCCGCTTCTTTTTCTTCTTCCATTTCTTCTTATTCCTCCACAAAATAATGTTTGGCATTCATTCATTTGTTCGTCTTCTTCTCTTTCACTTCTGATAAAGCTTCTCCATCCGCAAACAATACCTTCAGCGCATCACCAACCGAAATATCGTCTACACTTCTTACTACCTTACCATCAGTCCGTGAACAGATACTATACCCTCGCTCAAGGATGGCCAAAGGACTTAAAGCATCCAGTTTGCCAATAACAGCTTGTAGGCTCTTCCTATGTAATTCCACACGATGTGTAATCTCAGCGAGCATATTCCGCTTTAACTCGTCTACCGTCTGCCGGTACTGATTTATCCGCTCCGTGGGCTTTCTGAATAAAACACTTTTCTCTATGCTTTCTACCCTCTGCCTGTGTACTTCAATTGCGTTAAACACATTCTGCCGCAATCGCAACTCCTGAGAGCACAAATGCCGTTTGATTTCGCGTTTATCTGGTACCGCAAGCTCCGCAGCTTCCGAAGGTGTCGCAGCTCGCTTGTCCGCCACGAAATCGGCAATAGTAAAGTCTGTTTCGTGTCCCACAGCGGAAATAACGGGTATTTCTGAAGAAAAAATCGCTCTTGCTACTGACTCTTCATTAAACGCCCATAGCTCTTCTATTGAGCCGCCACCTCGTCCCACCACTAGCAAATCTATCCTCTCAAGCTCTTTATTTGCTCGGTTCACCAACTGAATCGCCTTTACAATCTGTGCAGGAGCTTCTCCACCTTGCACCACCACCGGCGCCAGCAGAATGTGTACATGTGGAAACCGTCTCCTTGTAATATTTAACAAATCCAGGATAACAGCACCGGTTGGCGAGGTGATAACACCGATTGTGTGTGGAAAAACAGGTATCGGCTTCTTATGCACGGTGTCAAACAAACCTTCTCCTTTTAGCTTCTTCTTTAGCTGCTCAAATGCGAGATACAAAGCACCTATCCCAGTTTCCTGGATTTCCGAGGCGTACAACTGATAAGAGCCCTTCTTTTCGTACACACTTATACGGCCCCGGACTATCACGCTCATGCCATCTTCAAGTGCAAATTTCATTAGGGCGCTTCGATCACGGAACATCACACATCTTAACTCAGACGATTCGTCCTTAAGCGTGAAGTATAAATGCCCGGAAGTAGGCTGACTGAGGTTTGAAATCTCACCTTTTACATGTATGTCTCGTAACAAGTCGTCTTTGTCTAGTATATGCCTTACATACCGTGTAATCTCCTGCACCGTGTATATATGCTGTTTTACTTTCTCTTCTTCTACTTTCTCTTCAGCGATTATTTTTTCTGCCTTTTTGCTTTCATCGCTTGACTTCTTCACTTCTGCTTTCTTCAGATGCAAGAAATCCGTTAGTGTAACTTTTTGCTTTTCCATCTATACCTCATCCCTTTAGCTTGCTTAACTCAAGAAACAATTTAGTTTAATTTAGCTTTTTATTTTTTTTATAGTGATGTCAGTCTTTGATTTTCCAACAACCCCTTACAGATACACTTGTGTTTTTTCGTCACCCGCTTAGGCCTGTATTTCTTCTATATTCGGCATCAAGCTTTCGTCACTAAGACTCATTTCATCGCTCAAGAATAACCTTGAGTTCTATCCTCTTTGCCCTGTTACTTATATCGTGATCCATGAGTTGGTCTATCTTAGCCATAAGTGTTGAGACCATCCCAAAACGGTGGTACTACCTTCTAACCCCAGCACACACCGTTTCTTTGATTGACTTTCTGCAACTCGCTACTTTAAAAAGGTTTTTGACTATTAAATATAAAGATCAGGTTGTGGGTGCGTAAAAGATGTTAGATAAATTGAGTGACTCGCTGAAGGAAGCGGTCCGGAAGATCGCAATGGCGAATAAGATAGACAAGCATACGGTGGATGAAATCGTGCGTGATATCCAGCGAGCGTTAATCCAGGCAGATGTCAAGATTTCGCTGGTTAAGGAACTTTCTGAGCGTATACGAGAACGTAGTTTAAAGGAGAAGATGGTGCTAAACCCGCGGGAGCATGTAATAAAGGTGGTTTATGAAGAGTTGATGAATATCCTGGGTAAGGCTATAGATGTACCTTTAACCGCCCAGAAGATAATGATGGTCGGCTTGCATGGTACCGGAAAAACATCAACGTGTGCGAAACTTGCGCGATATTTCCAGAAGAAGGGTTTGAAACCTGCGGTTATCTGTGCCGATGTGTATAGACCTGCGGCATCCGATCAGCTAAGGCAGCTATGTGATAAAATGGGTGTTCCGTTTTACGACGGTGCTGAGCTCCCGGATGGCAAAAGTGTGGTAGGGATAGTGAAGGCAGGCGTAAAAGAATTCGATAAGCACGATGTCAAGATAATAGATACGGCAGGGCGACATGCGCTGGAGGAAGAGATGATAGAAGAGATACGCGCGATAAGAAAAGAAGTAGAGCCCGAACAGCGTATTCTCGTGCTGGACGCAAGCATCGGACAGCAAGCATCGGTGCAAGCGAGAGCGTTTGACGATGCGATTGGAATCACAGGCATAATAATAACCAAAATGGACGGTACGGCGAAGGGCGGCGGAGCTCTTTCTGCAGTATCGGAGACAAATTCAGGTATCGCATTTGTGGGCACGGGCGAAACTGTGAATGACCTCGAGAAATTTGAATCCGATAGGTTCGTATCACGTCTGCTTGGAATGGGCGACATAAAATCGTTGATAGAGATGGCCGAGGAAAATCTGACGGAAGAGGATATAGATGCCGATATTTTAAAGGGTAAATTCACGTTAAATGATCTGTATAATCAGTTAGAGGCTTTGAAAAAGATGGGCCCGTTTAAAAAATTGATGGAGATGCTGCCGTTAGGTTGACTTGGAGTCAACATTGATGATTCAATGTATCAAGTAACAGAGGATAAACTAAAGGCGTTCAAAGTGATAATGGATTCAATGACTAAGGATGAACGAAACGAGCCGAAGATAATAGACGGCTCAAGGGTGAAGCGAATAGCAAGAGGATCGGGGACTACGACTGCGGAGGTAAGCGAGCTGATAAAATATCACAAGATGATGCAAAAGATGATGAAAAGCATGTCGTCAGGAAGAGGGAAAATGCCGATGATGAAAGGGATACCATTGGCTAAGATGATGAAGGGACTGAAGTAATAAGGGGCCAGAGACCCCCCTTATCAACCCTCCCAACTCGGGGTGGGGGCAAGAATGCACATTATCAACCCACAAAACCAAAAAGGTTCTAATGTGACACACAATATAGGAAGTTTATATTATGGTTGTTGATTCGCTGTTACGTCCATTTGTGAATAGTTGGATGTTATTGAAAAGAATTGCACGATATTTCGCGGCGATAGGCTTATCTCCAGATTCCATAACGATCCTGTCTCTCCTGTCCGCAATACTCGCAGGCGTGTTTTTCTTCTTTTCGGGAACCGGACCTGTTCAAAACAGCGCATTTAATCTCCTTTTACTACTCGCCGGTATTTTCGTTTGCGTGAGTTCCATTTTAGACGCTCTGGATGGTATTATGGCCCGTGAACTCGGAAACGCGAGCAAACGGGGTGATTTCCTCGACCACGTAATAGACCGATATGCGGACATGCTCATTGTCTGTGGTATCATCTTCGGTGGCTACGTGAGCTGTAAAATCGGCGTTATTGCGGTTATTGGCATATTGTTCTCTTCTTACATGGGCACGCAGGCACAGGCAGTGGGTCTGAAGCGGATTTATGGTGGTTTATTGGGCCGAGCGGACCGGCTTCTGATAATAATAGTCGCAACTTTTCTTACAATGGTCTATCCCTATCCACTACCCGCGTTTGGTATGCTAAGCTACACCTTTCTTGGTTGGGCAATGGTGATCTTTGCTCTGCTTTGCAACGTCACGGCGTTACAGCGGTTCTATTACGCATGGAAAATGGTCAATCACACATAATCTATTATCAAAAAAAAGCGAAAATCATAAAAGCTCAAGGCATTTATAAGATGATTGTGTTATATAGAAACGCAGATTTTCTAAAAATAGAAAGGAGGTGATAGAAAAATGAAAAGTAAAAACATAGCAGGGTTAATCGCTATAACGGCAATCGTGGTAGTAGTGATGCTTTCCGGATGCACGGATAATGAGCAAATAAACTCCGCGGAAATAAAAAAAATGATACTCGCTTCCGTGGAAGAGATAGATACATACAAGTTTGATATGGATATGACACAGGAGACGCTAATAAGCAACGAGACCGATGAGACGGAGATGACGACGATGAGCACGGGAAAGGGAGTCGTGGATGTCGCGAACAAAAAGATGTCGCTGGAGATGACGTCTTCGCTGGAAATGCCGGATAAAGCGGAAATGCCGGATGGGCCAATGGAAATGACGATGGAGATGTACCTCGTGGATAATGCCATGTACATGAAGATGGATATGGGTATTCCAGAGATACCAGCGCAATGGACAAAGATAGACATGCCGGAAGGTTATGACGACTCGTGGGACTCGCAGAACCAGATGGAGCAGCAAATTGAACTACTGAATATTTCAGAAGTGGACTTATTAAAAGCAGAAACGGTGAACGGTGTGGATTGCTACGTGCTAAAAATCACGCCGGACATGGATAAATATAGTGAGTTCTTGATGACGCAAGGAGGGATGCGCGAACTGATGCAAGGGGTGCAAGAAGAAGACTTCGATATAGGGAAACTGATTAAGAGCATGTCTATAACGCAATGGATAGCAAAAGATACGCTGTTCCCGATGAAGACAGAAATGCAGATAAAAATGGTTATAAGCTCGGAAGACTTGAATATACCAGATGCAGAGGAGATGTTTACAATGACGTTGGATCAGAGCACCATTTTAGTCTTCTACGATTATAATAAGCCCGTGAACCTGGAGCTGCCAGAAGATGCAAAGAATGCCGGCGCGTTTCCAATGTTACCTGTAATGACTGAAGGAGAACAGTTAGCCACACCAGAAAACGCGAAAAGCTAATTTTTTGGATGAGTATGAGTTCATAACTCATTCTCTATTTTTTTTGAAACGTTATTCACTTCGACTTGAATCTGTTAAATCCGTGGTTTACTATTAGATTGATTCAATCTCAAGGTTTTTAAAAAACAACAAGATAATTTTTCAGGACTGTCCCTCGGCCGAACGATCTATCCTCGCCCTCACAAATTCGCGGACTTCTTTTGGTTCTGCTCTGCCCCGCGTCTGCTTCATCACTTGCCCCACAATGAAATTCAAAGCCTCGTTTTTACCGGCTTTGTAATCTTCAACTGCGCTCTTATTCGCTCCTATCACTTCAGATACAGCCTTTTCTATGTCCCCCGAAGCGATACTTGCCAATCCTTTGCCCTTTATTATCTCGTCTGGCGTACCACCGTGATCGAGCATCTCCCTTAAAATTTCTGTTGCACCGCGCTCGGTAATAACGCTTTCATTCAAATATCCCAGAATAGAAACGAACTCATCGGTTGAAATCCGTTCTGACGCTTCTCGCATTGAGATAGACCGATAATTCAGCTCGCCTTTCAGCACGTCCGCTATCCAGACGGCACTTAACTTCGAATCTATCTTTGACGCTACGGCTTCGTAAAAATCCGCTATTGTTATATCGTATGTTAGCGCAGTCGCATGCTCCTGCGTGATGGAATACTGCGTGGCAAATCTAGTCCTCTTTTCATCCGGCAGTTCGGGTATCTCTCGCTTTAGTTCTTCTACTAAGCCCGAAATATGTAGCGGTACCAGGTCCGGTTCGGGAAAGTACCGATAATCATGTTCAAACTCTTTCGTACGCATAGAAATAGTTATGCCACGTACTTCGTCGAAATGCCGTGTCTCCTGCGTTACTACGAGTCCCCGACGTACCAAATTCTTTTGCCGCGTTATCTCAAAAGCTAAAGCGCGTTCTACACCTTTATAAGACGAAATATTCTTTACTTCTGCTCGCTGTCCACCAGCTACCGATATATTCGCATCTACTCGCATCGCGCCTTCCCTGTCACCATCGAACACGCCTAAATAGCCTAATATACTCCTTAGCTTACCTAAGAATATCCGAGCTTCCTTCGGCGACCTCAGATCTGGCTCGGTCACTATCTCTACTAACGGCATCCCCGACCGGTTATAATCAACAAGCGAATATTTTGCGGTATCTATCGTGCCTTTATAGACCAACCTGCCGGGGTCTTCTTCCATGTGTACCCTGGTTATCCTTATCTCACGCTCTTTAGCACCGCCGTTTTCCGTACTCTCTATGCTCACAAGTCCCTTCAATGCAATAGGGAAATCATACTGCGTAATCTGGAAACCGCGTGGCAGGTCAGGATAATAGTAATTCTTTCTATAAAATATAGTCTCTGGCTGTATGGCGCAGCCCAATGCAAGTGCTACTTTTATGCCGTATCTTAACGCTTGCCCGTTTACTACCGGTAATGCACCTGGTAAGCCCAGGCACGTTTCGCACACGTGCGTATTCGGCTCGGAATTTTGATAGTTAGTGGGGCATCTGCAAAATAGTTTCGTACGCGTGAGTAGCTGTGCGTGGCATTCTAAGCCGATTTTCACTCCGCCTATTTCTTCGCTTTTCATGGCATCCAGTTATTTCTTATCTTTGTATTTATTCTATAAGTATCCATGCCGTGGAAGAAACAGTCGAATAGAGGACGATATGGCAAGAAAATGGTTTTTTAATACCGATCTAAGAGAATATGGGCATATTGAATACGTGATTATAATTGCCAAAAAGGTAACTGTTTACCACAAGATCTCACAGAGTTCCACACAACCTTTCTTTCCCAACGAAAGTATGTTTTTTGGTTATTCAAGCTCTGTTATATCTACTTCTGCTATATCTACTTCTTTTATCTCTTCTTCTTCGCATTTTAACCGCCAATCTCCTTTCTTCGTTAGCTTCTACCTCGCCCTCTTTACCCCCTTTACAATCATTACAAACGAAATAAATCATCGTCTCACTTTCAGTGCCACAATCACCCGCAGCTACATCACGCAATGTCACTTCTTTTATCGCTTCCACTTCTTTATCGGTCAAATCCGCTTTTCCACAGTCATAACATTTATATAACGAACCCGTAAGCTCGATACTATCAAGGTCACCCAGAATGCGTTTGAACTTGCTGAATTCACGTGGTAGCTTCAAACCCAGCGTCTCCGCGATGAGTATGCCTCGTTTTATCTTCTCTTTGCACTCGTCAAGGTCGGCATCCGCATACTGGGGCTGCATACCGACAAACCTGTTGAATTCCTTTTTTGGTATATCGTAACTACCAAAACAATCTTTTAGCCCCATCTTCCACTCGTCTACTAGGGTAGAGATGAATTGAATGTTGCCATTTTCCTTCTCCCTTGCGACCACAATGCTTCTACTGCCCTTTGGTGTAGTCATCAGGACTTTGTATATTGGCAATTCTTCCTGCCCTTTCTTTTCTGTTAAACTACCAAAATAAGGGCAATCGTTAGGACAGAGTTGCGGATCGCGGATTAATCCACAGCATTTGGAGCATATATAGTCCTCCTCCGCTACGCAAAACCGCTTTCCTTTTCGTACATTACAAATTACGCAGTTCTTCGCTTTCATGTTTCATTCCCTTGATAGACATTCATTATTTTAGATATAGCGTTCTTACTATCATCCCGTAAGTTCTCTTACATCGGCAACAAACCGTAAGCCACGAACAATGACGAGAACAGGATTGCAATCATATTCATCGCTTTAATCAACGGATTAATCGCAGGTCCGGCAGTATCTTTGAACGGGTCACCTACCGTATCGCCCACGACCGCAGCTTTATGTGCTTCGCTTCCCTTGCCGCCTAAATAACCATCTTCTATCAGCTTCTTCGCATTGTCCCAGGCGGCACCACCATTCGACATCATCAATGCAAGCATCAAGCCCGATATAATCACACCGATTAACAGCCCTCCTAGTGCTACGGCACCGAATAAAAAGCCCACCACCAGGGGTACAACCACCGCAATCATTCCCGGGACTAACATCTCCCGCAATGCTGCTGCTGTCACGATGTCAACACATTTACCATATTCCGGCTTTGCCTTGCCCTCCCAAATTCCGGGTATCTCCCTGAACTGCCTTCTCACCTCTTCAACTACCTTGAACGCACCTTTGCCCACTGCACGCATCATAACCGAACTGAAGATAAAAGGCAATAACCCACCAATTAATAAGCCCACGAGTACGAGCGGATTGAACAGGCTGAACTCATCTGCGGGCAATCCAACTCTGTGTAAATAATCAGAGAAAAGAGCCAATGCCGCCATTGCGGCCGATGCCACTGCATAGCCCTTAGTTACCGCTTTCGTTGTGTTGCCAACAGCATCGAGCTTGTCGGTCGTATCTCTAACTTCAGGCGGTAAGTCCGCCATTGCGGCAATGCCACCTGCGTTATCTGTTATCGGGCCGTAAGAATCGAGTGCCACGATAATTCCTGTGGTCGAAAGCATAGCCACAGCGGCAATTGAAATACCGTACAATCCTGCAATATTCGTGCCTGTGACCACGAACGGCACCAAATAGGCTGCAAGTATCCCGCCACATATTATTATTACCGGCCAACCGACGGACATCATCCCAACTGCAAGACCGGCAATCAAATTGGTACCCGCACCCGTCTGGCTTGCATCTGCAACCGCTTTTACCGGCGCGTGCATCTGTGTGTAATATTCTGTGACTATCACCATCAGAGCCATTATTATTATCCCGACGACAGCGGAAATGAAAATCGAAGTGCCGGCTGGATCTGCGCCGATTAATGCCCTTGTTACCGGGTAGAACAGAATTATACTGAGTACAGCAGCGGTAATCACGCCCTTGTATAAGGTGCCCATGATGTTCTCACGTGCGCCCATTCTCACAGCGAATATAGCTATTATAGAAGCGAAAATGGCAACAGCACCTAAAATGAGTGGATATTCTATGAGTGCTAAACCAGAGGTAATACCCGGGAAGACCGTTTGTAGTCCGGAATTACCAGCAATCAAAGCCCCGATTAGCATTGCTGCAATTGCCGTGACCACGTAAGTTTCAAACAAGTCGGCACCCATACCTGCGCAGTCACCCACGTTATCACCCACGTTATCTGCAATAACACCCGCATTTCGCGGATCGTCTTCGGGAATGCCCGCTTCTACCTTGCCTACCAGGTCAGCGCCGACATCCGCAGCTTTTGTATAGATACCACCGCCAATCCGTGCGAATAACGAAATCAAAGAAGCCCCAAAACCATAGCCCACCACAAGGTCCACAGCATGCGCGCCACCGCCGAAGATCATATAAAACACACTTGTTCCGAGTAACGCAAGCCCCACAACTGCAAGTCCTGTCA
>Ga0255453_1040_pt1 | contig 18957 bp, 20 predicted proteins | sample ANMaggQLBNCT01G4_FD_182628 | JGI IMG/M metagenome (GOLD analysis project Ga0255453, IMG submission 182628) | Sediment cell enrichment communities from methane seep in Santa Monica Basin, California, United Staets - ANME aggregate JGI... | ecosystem: Environmental > Aquatic > Marine > Cold seeps >...
AGGCATGATGAACGCTTGTGATTATTTGGCTTCCGCTGGGATGAAGGCGATATTAAAGCCACTCTCAAGCCTAACCGAAGTGTACCGTTTTGACTCATTAACAAGCGTGCAAGAAAGATGTCTATCTACCAGTGGGGATGCGATAATTATCTCGCCAACAGGTTCTGGAAAGACAGAAGCATCTTTATTTTGGGCCACTCATAATTTGGATAAAACAAGAGGCAACAGAATATTCTACAATTTACCGTACACAGCAAGCATAAATGCTATGTACAGACGGTTATTGAAAAATTTAACTCCTTATTACTTGGATGATGGTTGTGTATCCTTAGTACATGGGAAGGCCACTTATTTTTTATATAAAATGTTTGAAGAGGACAAATTCAATGAGCTAAAGAATATATCAAGAAAAATTTATAGCCCTTACAAGATAACGACACCATTTCAGTGTTTAAAACATCTTTTTTCGTTGAAAGGCTATGAAATGGGATTATTGGAGATGTATCGTGGAAGGTTTATCTTTGACGAGATACACGCTTATGATGCCCGAACAGTAGGCCTAATATTGTCAATGTGCGAGTATTTAAAAGAAGAGATGGATGCAAAACTACTACTAATGTCAGCAACCTTGCCAGATTTCCTAAAAGATCAGTTTTTAGACTCTCTCCAGATTAAAAATGAACTAATGCTGAATGACAGGGAATTAAATAACTATTTGCGCCACAGATGTGGGATAATTGAGGGGGACATAATTGAGAATATCGATTTGATAAAAAAACGATTGAAAAATAAAGAGAAGGTATTGATTGTCTGCAACACCGTAAATCGGGCTCAAAATATCTACAACTTATTGAAAACAGAAGAAGATAATTCTGCACTATTACATGGACGATTTATTCTAAAAGACCGAGAAGTGATTGAGAAAGATCTAGAAAATTTGAATTTATTGGTTGGAACACAGGTTATCGAGGTCTCACTCGACATTGACTATGATGTATGTTTCACAGAACCCGCCCCAATTGATGCGTTGATACAGCGATTTGGGCGAGTTAATCGAAGAAAAAATGAGAGTGGAGTCCTTTAAAGAATCTGCGAGGTTTTTGTATTTACAAAGGGCTCTGAAAATGACAGGTTTATTTACGATGAGCAAATCGTAAAAAAGACATTGGATGTCTTATCTAATTTTGATCTATTGTATGAGTATATTGTATATGACGCAGTCAATGAAGTGTATTCCAACGGTTTTGGAGACAAAAAAAACGAATTCGAAGATACGAGGAGTTTATTTAAACAAATAATAGGAGATATTGTACCATTCAAAAATTCCAATCGAAAAGGATCTGATTTTTTCGATCTATTCGATTCAATTGAGGTAGTTCCTGAGTTATACAGAAGTGAATATCTTGATTGTATAGAAAATAAAGGAATATTTGATGCCATGCAGTATTGTTTGCGATTAACAAACGGCCAATATCACAAATTGTTGAATGAAGGGCGAATTGATTATGAGAAAGCGATTTTCGTAAATGCGAAATATGATACTAAGTTGGGTTTACTAATTGATGAAGCGGAGGAGAGACAAAATATCATATAAAAGTCGTAGAAGTAAATTTGAGTATCACAATTCACGAAAACCCCATATGTTAGCAACTTCACGAATATGAACCAAAGAAGATTAGAACACGGAATATTGAACCACCCGTAGTGCAAGCTTGCCAAAACCGTATAAAGACCCCTATTCCACGAACCACTCATATCTCGAATACGCATTCGTGAATGCCGAACTAATCGGTAAATGGATATTCATGATACCTGCATGAGCGTTCATATGCTATTTAAATATGAACACCTAATGTAAGCATGATGAGCTAAAAACAATGATACTCTCAGACCTAAAAAGTGATTTTGAATTCATAAAACACGAAGTAGAAGGCGTGCTCCTATTCGGTTCCGCAGCGAAAGGCGAACTAACCACGAGATCTGACATAGACATTGCACTGGTCAGACCAAGCACCAGACGCGTGCTTTTCAGAGTATTTGAACGAGTAGGCGGTAAATACGACACAAAAATATTCGATGATTTACCGCTGCATATAAAAATGGACATTATCATGAATCATCAAGTCATCATAGGTGATGAAGTGGAACTCTCATACTACTTTTACCGGTTCAGAAAGGAATGGAAAGATATGGAACATCGTGTTTTGAGCAACCAATTTAAAAATGTAAGAGAAATGATAAACCAGAGACGGATGTGGCTAAAAAATGAGCGAAAGATACCTAAAGAAGATTGAGATACTGGAAAGGGAACTGGAATACATAAACCGCCACGAGATAACGGGTGAAGTAACAGAACGAGCCGCACTTTATTCTTTGCAGATCGGAATCGAGTCTGGAATGGACCTCATAGCGATGAAAGTAAAAGATCTCGGATTAGTTGTAGAGGATGACTACACAAACATAGAAAAAATAATACATGAAGATGTAATCTCAATAAAAGAAGGTGCGCTATTAAACGAGTTCAACGGCATAAGAAATGCAGTTGTACATAAATACAACAGCCTCGAAATGGCAATAATAAAGGAAGCTCTGGAACGGATTGCCGAGTTTGCAGAAGTGATATTTAAAATCGCGGAATAAATGAAACAAGAAATAGGCACGCTACTATCCAAGGAAATGCTCGTTAGCGGCACGCAAGTGAACTATTATGTGATATGCAAGACGAAGCTATGGCTGTTCTCGCATTTCGTCACTATGGAGCACAGCTCCGACCTCGTCTCCTATGGCAAGCTCGTGCACGAAACGTCATATCGCGAAAAGAAGAAGGAAATTGTTATTGACGATCGGATCGCAATAGACTTCATCCAGAAGGGCGATACGCTTATCCTACACGAGGTAAAGAAAGCGAAGAAGATGGAGAAAGCGCATAGATACCAATTGCTTTACTATCTGTGTTATCTAACCGAGTTAAAAGGCATATCGAATGTAGAAGGTGAAATAGGCTATCCGCTACTGCGTAAGAAGGAGCGGGTACTGCTTACCGAAGCTACAAAAACTGAGCTACTGGATATACTGGGCGGTATACGCGAAGTGATAGCGATGCCCAAACCGCAAGAGCCCAGTTATATGCGAATCTGCCGTAAATGCGCGTATTTCGAGTTCTGCTGGGTATGAAATGGTAAATCCCAAATCTTTCTAAAGAAAGTTTTACAAAAGCGGCAATCTTTTTTGTCCACAGAATGAGTAGTTGCAACGTTTGATGTATTTATAACTGGGTCCACTCATCAGCCGTAATTTTACAACCTAAAACCGCTTCCACTTCCCGTATCATCATACTCAGAATTGGAGGGAATCGCCAAGCGGTGCTGCTCATAAACCATGAACTGATGGCGTGTCCCGGAAAAAGGTCCATAAAAGCCGAGTTTTTGCAATCGTCTTATGAAATCGCGACGCTTACACGGCACCCACCGGCTCATAGCTTGGCTCCTTGTTCAGGTCCATAGTCGCAATCACAGGTAGAGGATGCCCCAGCTTGAGACCAACCAGGATCCAATCCTCTAAGGTAGAGCGCAGCTCGTTTTCGCACTCACGCAACGTTGATCCAAATGCGACTACACCCTTACACTGCGGGATTCGCCCGGCGAATGTGCCATCCCCTAACTTGTCATAAACGACATATGCCATTGCTTGTTCTATATAGTCTGTCAGAATATACCGTGCTTCCATCTTTATATCAATATACCTATCTTTTATAAATAAAAATATTCCATCTAGTTTTTCTTTTAGCACAAACCTTTTCTTAGAAAGAAAAGCTTTACCAAAAGAATATATTCTTTCTTAGCACAGGTTCTTTCTTTAGAAGAAAGTGTTTTGTAAAAAGAAAAAGTGTATGAGAGTGAATTACTACATATTGCGGAACGGCATCCTGAAAAGGAAACAGAACACAGTGTATTTCGTGTATAAAGCGGATGCCGCGAACCCAAAAGAAAAGGTCGCCACGACAGAAACCGAAGGCACAGATGAATCGCTAGAACTAGCCGAAAAAGTAGAAACCGTGAAGCCGGGGATAGAAAAGCGGATTATTCCTATCGAGAAGATAAGCGCGATCTACGCCTATGGCCGAATATCATTTACTTCAGGTGTAATCAGTTACCTTTCCAAGTACGGCACGCCGGTGCATTTTTATAACTTTTACGGATTCTATGAAGGCAGTTATTATCCAAGAGAGACTTTACTGTCTGGTGATTTGCTGATTAAGCAAGTGGCACATTATACAGCCAAGCAGAAACGGCAGGCCCTCAGCTTATGGCAATAGAAGGCGCTATTCGGAACACATATTACAAGACTTACGATAAGATATTACCTGCTAGTTTCAGGTTTGGCGTACGCACGAAACATCCGCCTGAGAATCCGCTGAATGCGTTGATCAGCTTCGGGAATTCGCTAATGTACGGTACTGTGCTGACTGAGATATACAATACGCAACTGAACCCGACAGTAAGTTATTTGCATGAGCCGTCGGAACGTAGATTCTCGCTTTCGCTGGATATAGCAGAAATATTCAAGCCGTTTCTTGTTGACCGTGTGATATTCAAGCTGGTGAATAAGAATATGTTGAGTGATGCTGATTTCGTGCAGGAGCTCAATTCCTGTCTGCTGACTGAGAAAGGGCGCAGAACTTTTCTCGCTGATTGGGATGCTAAGTTGAAAACCACGATAAAGCATCGTGAGTTGAAACGGAACGTGTCTTACCAGCGGCTGATTCGGCTTGAGTGCTATAAGTTGACGAAGCATCTGCTGGGTACGAAACTGTATAAGCCGTTTGTTATGTGGTGGTAAAATGTACGTCATAATCGTGTACGACATGAACGTGGAACGAGTAGCGAAGATATGCCAGTACCTGCGCCGATATTTGGATTGGGTGCAGAACTCGGTATTTGAAGGCGAGCTCACGGATTCGCAGTTCAAACGTATACGGCACGATTTGAAGGAAATGGTGCATGAAGATATAGATTACGTCCGGATTTACACGTTCCGAACGAAAGAGCAGGTGAAAATCGAGACGATGGGCGTTCTGAAGGCGGATACGGGGTGTATAATATGAGTGTATGACGGTGATTGGGCAAAGGGCAAAAGACAAATAAATTATATTCGGATACTAAAAGGAGCGTTATTTAAAGAAGTCGGGGATCTTTATATACTATGTGTGTTATTGTGTATTCCAGATGGGAGCATGTGAAAAGAGCTGTGGAAAGCGAATAAAAGGCATAAAAAGGGCGATTTCTCGGGCTGTTAAACACGGACTAAGGTAGGATTGAAATTAGCCGCCAGTTTGCCCACCGCCTAAACCAAGACCCAGTTAAACACGGACTAAGGTAGGATTGAAATTATTCTTTATATTTAGGTTCTGGCACAAATGGAGAGTTAAACACGGACTAAGGTAGGATTGAAATAGTGGTACGGGTTCATGGGAAACTGAGTCCACGGAGTTAAACATGGACTAAGGTAGGATTGAAATATTCAGAAACCCCCTTCGGGGTTTCCGATACCTTCCCCGCTCTTTGGGTGGGAGGGTTGATAAGGGGGGTCTGGCCCCTTATTTAAACACGGACTAAGGTAGGATTGAAATATCAAACCTTTTAGAAAAAGGTTTAATCCAAAACCAATCCACCACAAGCTACACACGCTTATACCACTTAACCACTCGGAAAACAACAAAAACGATAACCAAAGTCAACACCAGATACACCACCCTCATCTTCATATCCGTACTCGCTTCACCCCCCTTCCGCCCCCCACCAACAGAAGCATCCCAATCATGAAAGAACACCTGTTCGTAATAACCCGCTATATCCGCGTTCTCGACAATAACACCGGCTTCGCGGTTATAAACAGAATTCGCATTCCAGTTCAACGAACAAATAAGCACCTTATCACCATCCACAATCAACCCTTTATTATGCACTTTCGCTAGCCCTAACGACTCCAAATCCGATAATCGCGCTTCTAAGCACAAATCATCTTTTGCTGCCTGTTCGTTCAGCCACGAAACGAGCTCGTCATTATTATTCTCACCCTCTAGGTATTTAGAATCTAACAAGACTTTCACATCACAACCTCTTCGTGCAGCCGCAATAATAGCCGCAATGTATGGACTAACGTCTTCACCCCAAACCCGTCTTGCTGAGAACTGCTGCACGTAAACGCACTCCTGCGCGCTACTAATCATACCCAATATTGTATCGTCACACAAAGCGGAATCCGGTGCTAAAACCGGTATCACAGTGAAATCGCAATTAACGGCTAACGGCTCGAAGATCGGTACATAATGGCCTTGCAGTACCTTGCGAGTTACGCTACAACCCCTTAGCTCGGCATCCGTTGCATATTCGCTAGCACGCCTGAAATCTTCCGCAAATACCGCTTTGAAATAACGTGCTATTTCCGTGTCCTGTATCAGAATGCCCCAGCCGCGGTTACCAAAAGAGTTATCAAACGGAACGCCCGTGCGTTTCCAGTTTTCTGACATCAAAATCGTTTTTTTATCGTCTATGATTACGTATTTAGCATGGTTTATGAACGGGTCATCAGAGAACCGAACTTCTCCGCCTCGCTCTTGTATTCCCGTAGCAATGCACAACTCGTCATCACTAATGCCACCAACTGGACTGCCATCAAGAATCAACTGCACTTCCACGCCACGGTTCAAAGCATCGAAAACGAGTTCCTGGAGGTCAGGGCTCGTGAACTCGTACAGATTGATACACAAAGAAGCAGCAGCAGTCGCTATCTCCTGTTGCAGTATAGCGAAACTACAATCGGGCGATACAAACGCAGTAACCCTACCCGAAGCCAAGAACGTTTCCGGTGCGTGATAAGAAGCACCCCGGAAAAGAATGACCCAGTCATCTGCTGTATCGGTATCCACGTTCCCTTTGCGTTTTAGTATCATACCCTCACGTGGTTTCTTCATGGGCATACCGTGCCAGCCCACACCTTTGTAGGACGAATCACCGTATATCACAGTATCTACTACTTTTCCCCGCCCGTCCTGCAGAATCGTTTCATCGCCGCTGTTACGAAGAACAAATGCTTTTCCGGCTTGTTGCATATTGACAACCCCCGGATCAGAGTCTGTGCCATATTCGAACTCCGGCGAACTCGTTACGCTACACCTTTGTTCCACAAATGCCGATGCGTTCTTCGTCACGTATAAAGTCTCACCCGGTGCTATACGGGACTGCGGGAAGATGATTTTGCCTTCGTTATCCGTTAGGCTCCAGCCTTCTAGGTTTATCGAACGTGCGCACGGATTGGAGATTGCCACGTATTCGTCCTGATCGTGTGCTGTATTCGTGTTCGGATAGAGTTCGGTTATTATCAAACTCGAGGATGAGACGTATGCGGCAGTAGCTATGATACTTGAGATTAGCATTAATGAAGCGAATATGAGTGCTGCCACGTGTTTCATCTCTGTCGTATACACACAAATACGCTTTTAAGAATGAAAAGGGTATAACCAAACAAGGTGACAAAATGGTGCACGAAACCCCAAAAGTTAAAGTTTCTGACTTAACGCAATATGGAATATGCCCCCGACTGGTATATTTCCGTGCACGCGAACCTGAACACACAGAACTAATAATAAGCAGCAACGAACGAAGCATGATTGAGCGTATCCTCTGGAAAGAGTTAGCGTTCAACCTGCATAAGATTTACGGCTGCGAGGTGACGGACGAAGTAGCCGAGCCGGAAAAAACAGCAAAAAGTATAATTGACGAAATCGTGGATGGTGTAGAGCATATATACAAAAAAGAACTGGATGCCGTGGCAGAAAGCGTTTTGGATGACGTGAAACGTGAATTCGTGTGCAGTATAGTAGAAGATGAAGCATGGCTGAGTAAGGCACGAGCGGAAAACGAGCTGTTAGAACGGCAGCAAATGTGGGGATACGATAGGGAACACGCGATGGTCTCGGAAAAGTTGCGGTTGAGTGGCAGCGTAGACAAGCTGATAACGACAGAGAACGAACTTATACCCTGCATGGTAAAAACGGGTAAAAGTCCGGAATATGGTATCTGGCCAAACGATAGGATGCAATTGGCTGCGTATGCAATGTTAATCGAAGAGACGTTCGAGACGACAGTACAAAAAGGCTTTGTAGAATACATAAGAGCTGCGGAATTCCGTGAATCACCGATAAGAAGAAAAGATAGAGCGCGGGCTTTACAAACGTTAAAGCACGTGAGACGTATAAAAAGTGGTGCATATCCTGATAAAAACGTGAAGGCACCATGCGCTAATTGCGTCTTTCTGGATCGGTGCGATACGCGAAAAACTATTCTTTCTAAGTTATTGGGAAAAAACGTGTAGCCGGCTGGAGAGGCGGAACTAACCACATACGATTTAACTATGCACATCTTTAACTATGTAGCGTGTAACTAAAGAGGCTAGGGCCGTAAAGGGGTTAGCAAAGAGATGAGAGATGAGAAACACGATGTGGTCGTGGTAGGAGCAGGACCTGGGGGTAGCATAGCAGCGCGAACCGCAGCCGGAAAGGGGTTGGATGTTGTTCTAATCGAAAGGAACTCGGAAATTGGTGTGCCGGTGAAATGCGCCGAAGGTGTAAGCCGAGAGATAGATAAGTTCGTGGAGATTGATTATAACTGGATCTCCGCGGTCCTGAAAGGGACTATTACCCACGGTCCTGACGGTTCAGAGGTGGTATTATCAGTTGACGGTATGGACGAGGCGATGTATGTGCTGGAACGGCGTTTATTTGATAAGTTCCTCGCTCAGGATGCAATACGTGCGGGTGCTGACGTCAGGGTGAAAACCGCTGCTTATGGTGTCATAAAGGAGCAAGAACAGGTAAAAGGAATCTATGCACACGCAGCGGGAGAAGATATTCGTATCTTTGCGGATGTCGTTGTTGGTGCGGACGGTGTGGAATCTCGGGTTGGCAGATGGGGCGGCATAGACACGAGACTGCGTTTGGCGGACGTTTCTACTTGCGCGCAGTACCTGATGTGCGATGTCGAACCAAGCACAGGTTACGGTGAACTATTCTTCGGTGAGGAGATCGCACCCAGGGGTTATGCCTGGATATTTCCAAAAGGAGAAGATACTGTAAACGTGGGTGTTGGAATCGGCGGTGATGTCTCGGATGAGAATCATCGTGCGCTTGCATATTTGAACGCATTCGCACGCGATAAGTTCCCGGAGGGTAAGGTAATAACTGAGATATACGGTGCAGTACCATTGAGTGGTCCTGTTTACGAGACGGTATCAGCAGGGCTGCTTTTAGTTGGCGATGCGGCAAGGCATGTAAACCCCATCACCGGTGGTGGCATTTTAGAGGCGATGCACGGCGGGAAAATAGCGGGAGAGGTGATTGCAAAGGCGGTGCAGGAAAAGAACTTCTCGAAGAGACGGCTGATGGAATACGAGAAGAGATGGAAGAAAGAGTTCGGTAGAATCCTGTATGCCGGGATGAAAGCGAAACAGTTGTTACTAAATCTGGATAGCAAAGCGTTCAACGAGTTCTTTCATCCTTTAGCAGGTGATATAAAGATAAAAGAGTTCACGGAACGAGCGCTATTGAAAGAGATGATAAAGAAGAATCCGAAGATACTCCTCAGCCTTGTAAGGATGATGTTCTGAGTATTTGAATCATACAACGAACTTCTTCTCACAGTTCGTTAGATTCTTACAGCCGTTCTGCTGCACGAGCACCATATCCTCTAATCTAACGCCACCGAGTTCGGGGTAGTACAATCCCGGTTCTATTGTAATCACATTACCTTTTCGTAGTTCGTAATCATTATCGCCCACGCTGGGGGTCTCATGTATATCCAACCCCACGCCATGACCCGTAGCATGAATGAACCCGCTTTTACTGCTTGATCTTAAAGTCCCATAACCTTTCTCCTCGAATATATCACATACGAGATTATGCACCTCTTTACAGGTTACGCCCGCCTTCACAAGATCCAATGCCGCGTCCTGAGCTTGTTTTACTGTTACATACAGCTCTTTCAGCTCATTTGCCGGCTCGCATTTAACCACCGTTCGTGTCATATCCGCAAAATAGCGCTCGGTCTTCAATCTCGGAAAGATGTCTATGATGATGGCTTCGCAAGCGGAAATAGGGCCACTGCCGGAGAAATGAGGTACCGCTGCTCTTTTGCCACATGCTACTATTGGCTCACCGGCATCACATGTGCAACCGGAATCAATCAAGGCATGTTCTATATACGCTTTTAACCGTTCAGAAGTTAAAATCGTGTCGTGCGCCACGAGAAGATTGCCATCCACGGTAGAGCCCTTTATAACCCCTATGGCGGTTTCCATTGCATGCTCGCATGCTCGCTGTGCCTTTGATATATACTCTATTTCTTGTTTAGTTTTTATCTCTCGCGGTTTCGTCAATAAAAAGTCATCTGCCGGAACCACTTCTATGCCGCTCTTCTTCAGTGCCTCGGCTAGGTATAACGGGAAATACCCTGGCACCTCAACCGCATTTACGGCTTCTTCCTGGAGTATCCGGACAATGAGCTCTTCTGTTTTCAGTCCTTGCCCATAATCAAACGTGGAACGAACTTCTTTTATGCTCGACTCTTTTTTCGCCCGTTCATATTCCATCTGCGAAACGATGAGTATCTCTTTTCCTGTTGCATCCTGCGAAATGTGAAGATAGACGAAAGGGGCAGTAGATAAAAAATGCGTGACGTAGTACATATCCGCATTATGCGCGCTCTCGCTGACCATTAGAATGGGTTTTTGGCGCTCTTCTGTTTCTTCTTGTGTTGTCAGATTGCTCACCATACTTTTTTGCATTGTGTTGATCCTATTTGAGTAATCTCCTTTTCTCTTTGTCTTCAAATCCGCTATAAACGATTCCATATTTTTCTCTGAATTTCTTTAGAATGTTCCTTAAATCATTTAAAATAGCACTTTCAATATCAATCAAAATTCTGCACCTCTTTTCAACCTCGATTTTGTATTCCTGGACCTCCTCTCTTTTTCTGAATTTGAGAAGCTCTTTTCCATATAAACTCCAGAATTTATGATAGACATTGCGTTCGTTTAACTCTTGCTCATTATTAACAATGGACTCTAAAATGTATCCAAAATTATTGGTCGTGGGCTCAAAAAAACTTGCATTATCACCTTTTTCTTTGCTCTTATATTCTTCAAATCTCGTGGAAATCGTGTTTTTGAAATCGGGCAACGATTTAATATTGTCTGCAAACTCTTGCAAACACCCACGTAACTTTTTCACCTCCCCATCATGCTTTTCTATTTTATCTGCAACCTTTTGATTATCCTTCTTAAAATCGTCATAAATATGCTTATCCCACAAAAATATAGACATAGTGTGAACATGCGTTGGATAGCCACTTTTTTCCCATCCTATAGTCCCCTTCTCCAAGTCTCTTTTCTGGTGCTCCAATATCTCAACCAGAGGATTCACAACTTCAGCGATTTTCTGAATCCGCGGCTTTTTTTTCTCTCTTCTCCGTTCAATGAGGTGTGAACATGCTAAAATTGCGGTAAATATTGCGGTAATTACCGCGGCGGCTGCTATCACTATGGATGAATATTCGTTTGCGTAAAGTAGTATATTGGAAATCATATACAATACCCAATATTGCCACTAAGAGAAAAAGCATATCCTTTTTATTTCCTTTAGATATGGATATATGATAAGAGGTAATGTTAAGGAAATGAGAGAAGAAGGCGAAGAAAGAGAAAGCTGGTTGGATAAAATAGATATAACCCGGTATTCGATAAAAAGCATGATTGCGATACCCCTGATCATTTTGCTAATCGCTTTTGCTGTGATTGCATATACGCAATTTAGTGTAGGTTCGCCCGTTCGTATGGGGATGGACTTCAAAGGCGGAACGATGGTGGAAGTGGCGACAGATGAGTCGCAAGAAGTGCTAACCGCGAAATTTGCCGAATATCCTCTTGTACTCGTAGGGAAGACCGGTGTAGGAAACAAGAAACGAGTTGAATTCGGACCTATGGACGAACCGCAGCGAAATGAGTTAATAGATCTGCTAAACGACTGTTATGGCGTTGGAACTTACATGATGGCGAATATAAGCCCTGTATTCGGCGAGCAATACCTAAAACAAGCATTATATGCTATTATACTTGCTTTTACTTTGATGGCGATTGTGGTATTCGCGGTATTCCGAAAGATTATACCACCCTCAGCAGTAGTTTTTGCCGCTTTTTCTGACATCGTGATCGCTATCGCCTGCATAAACCTGATTGGGATGGCGTTATCGCTTGCCACGGTCGCGGCGTTGCTCATGCTAATCGGCTATTCTGTGGATTCTAATATTTTACTGACGACAAACCTGCTTCGTAAAAAGGGCGAATTAAACGAAAAGATACGAAACACAATGAAAACCGGTGTTATGATGACCTCTACAACGTTGACCGCAGTCCTTGCAATGTTCGTCGTCTCTTATCTCATTGATATTCCAATCTTAAAAGCGATTTCAATCGTGCTCCTGTTCGGGCTCGTCATGGACTTGTTGAACACATGGCTGCTAAATGCAGGAGTATTACGGTGGTACATAGAACGGGAAGAGAAGAAGAAATTCGTGCAGCGAGGTATAAGAAAGGATGTCACGAAGGCAAAAGCGAATAAAAAGGTGAAAGCATAAATACTGCGTGGATTTTCAGTCTATTTTCAGAGTCCTTCCAGCCAGAACTGTCTCTTCGTTGACTTCTACTGCTTTTGGCGTCTCCCAGGCCAACGTTTCGTCTTCTATGTGCCCCTCGTGTACTTTATAAGTCTCTGCAAAAACGTCAAAATCCGTCTCGCCATCTATAGGCCCCCCGGTTGAGTAAGGCACAATAAACGTGTATGTACCGTTAGATACTGTCGTTTGTGAATACACAAATTCTCTTCCCTGGTTTGTGGCCACATTTGCCGTTATCAAAACTAACGTACCGTTTGGTGCGGTTCCTACTATTTGCGCACCTTTTACGTATTCAAAAACCTTCACGAAACTCACCGGTTTGATAAATTCAGGGGTTAGTTTTATCTGCCCACCTTCCATTTCTACACCGCGATGAAGATTCTCCGCTTCGGTCTTTGCGCTTTGATAATCGCCCTCATAATACTCCCAACGCCGAATATCGCCACTTCTAGCGTCTTCAACGGCAAAAGGAATTAGGTACTGAGGCGATTCATGCACTAACCGATAGTGCTGCAAAGCAGGAATGATTTCGGTCGTGATAACGGTGCGCGTGCCGTCAAACAGGTGCAAACGTGCTTCCAGCGTCTTGTAAAACTTTGTAGTCCGTTTCACTCTATATCCCTCTTTTGTCTTCACTTGCACGTAGTAGCCTTCCGTGTCTCCCACCCAGAGCATCATCGCACTGAACTTGTTATAGAGCGAATCCCAGAAATCCACCATCTTGTAATCGCTCACTACATATCGTACATCCAGCGCATCTGCGACTCCGTTTGCCTCTGTCTCGTTTGTTGCAGTAAAGAATACACAAGCACCAGGGAGATTATCCCGATACGGGCCGCCAATACCCTGCTGAAAGTTATTAGCTACGGGAATCCTATGGGCGATGCGAGTAATCCAGTGACCGTAATCCCACCAGTTCATCACAGAATACGCTGATTCGGGGTAGTCATAACCGTTACGTGTTTCCGGCACGGTATATAAAGCGTAATAATCTACTCCTGTATCCGGGGTGTTATCCCGCATCCACGAAAGCGATTCATACCAGTCATATTCTGGGCCGCTTTCACTCTTCGCAGTCGCTAATGTACGTCCTTCATATTTCGTTCCCGGTATACCAATCAACGGGAAAAACAGAACGAGTACAATAACCACAAAAGCAATACAGGCATCTGTGTGTAACAACTTCTTCTCGGGTTCCTGCGTTTTTTTGGTCTTTGTCTTTTTACCTTTATCCTTCTTTATCTTTTCTCTCGCTCTATTCCGCTCTTGCACTTCTCTCAAATTCACAAATTCGATGATTTGCCATGCGACAAAGCCACACAAAATCGCTACATTCACTGCGTAATACGCTGCAAATCTGTTCTGCCCGAAACATGCGAGTAGAATCACGACACTCCAGACGACAAAAAAAACCTCTTCCGACCTGAATTTTTTTGCAATGTTATAAACCATCCATGCAAGACCGGCGAGAGCGATAAAGAAAGTCGTGTAGAACCAGTTCAGGATGTCGTCCCAACTCATTGGCTGAACCTCGGCTATCGCTAAATTAATCTCAGAAGGAGCAAATATGTACATAAGGGGCCCTGTCAGCGTTGCAAATAAAACAGGATTTAAAACTCGTAAAAGAAGTAACGCTATTACGCCAAATCCTAATATTGTTACTGGATACCAATACGGATTTACTTCTCGTGCTCTCAACAAAAAGGAGAGTATTGCAAAAGCAAGGAATACTGTTATGCCCATGAGCAGAGAAATAGGGTGGAATGTCTGAAGAAAGCCGTGAGAAATTGCAGGTGCTATCATAAATAAGGGGATTATGAATACCGGCATGCTAAGAATACAAAGATAATCGGTGCTCGTGTCCCGGAGAGGGTCTATGATGTATTGAACCAAAGCATATACAAGCAGAATGAATACGATAAGCGGCGCACCCATCCACGTGAGGAAATATAACCCGATTAAGAACCCCGCTAAAGACGAATAAACTAAAGGCATTTTTAAGGATTGCCAATCTCGATCGGTGAAGGAATAAAAAGTTATATCATTTTCTCTTGCACTCTTCAGCGCGAGGATAAAGAATAGTATGGCAATCGTGCTGAGCAGCGTCTCCATCGCGTGATGGTCGGTATAGCCCAACAGAGTACGAGCTAAGAACTGTCCGGGTATGATCGCGATTAGTGCTGCGGACATAAGCCCGGTACCGCGATTAAACAACGCTTTTCCGATGTAATAAACAGGTAATATCGTAAGTGTACCCAACACAGCCGGATAAAATGCCGCTATCACTTCCATTTCATGCAGACCTAACGCCGAGCTGCTCGGTTCTATCACCCGTATGATAAAAGCAAGCGACATGTCAAACAACGGTGCACCAAAAGGGTTGTATGTACCGAGAGGATAAGCGGTAAACGGGTCGAAGTAGATACGATATGGGAAGTGATGTAGTGTGTTTTCAACAAGCCGCAGGTTATACCAGGGATCGTACACGGCAAATCGCACAAAATGGTCGGTAAAAACGATGTTATACGGTATCGCAGCCCGGATATAGAGCGCCAAGCAGAATATAAAAGCTAATATAACGCCACAGATCAAAGAAGTCCTTTTACTCTCTTTTAATATTGCACTCATGCTCACTCGTTTCCTTCTTTCACATCTTATTTTACATTGCGCTTATCTTAAAAATTAATGCTTCTTATTTTGTTATGCTGATGTATAAAATCATTACTATTTTTCTAATTGGATATGTATGACACTTAACAGGGGGCGAGAGTAGGAACAAATGCCAGATGTATCGGTAGTAATCCCATCATTGAATGAGGAGAAGACGATAGGAAACTGCATTACAAAGGTAAAAGCGATGTTTGAGGCGCATCATATAGATGGCGAGCTCATTGTTGCCGATAACTCCACGGACAATACCGCAGAAATAGCGCGGTCTTTAGGTGCGATAGTAATTACACCCGAAAAGCGGGGTTATGGTAATGCGTACCTTGCCGGGATTTCGCACGCAAAAGGCGATTTTATTGTTATTGCTGATTCCGATGGCACCTATGATTTAGCGGTGCTACCAGATTTTTTAGTGCCATTGATGAATGGTGATGCGGACTTAGTCATTGGGAATAGATTTGGTGGCGGCATGTCAAAGGATGCAATGCCCTGGCTACATCGCTACGTAGGAAACCCGGGCTTAACCCGGATTTTGAACTGGCTATTTAAGATTAACTTATCGGATACGCATTGTGGCTTTCGGGCGTTCACGAAGGCAGCATATGAGAAGCTGGATTTAAGCACTGGCGGGATGGAGTTCGCATCCGAGATGATTGTGGAGGCTGCGAGAAGGAACCTGAAGATAAAAGAAGTACCAATAGCGTATTATCCAAGAATCGCGCCTTCAAAACTGAACTCGTTCAGCGATGGCTGGCGGCATCTGAGGTTCATGATGCTCTATAAGCCCATACCGTTCCTATTCGTCCCCGGGGTGTTGGTATTCTTGCTTGGTGTGCTATTGAGTTTGACAATCCTTCTACTCGGTAATGTGGAGACTTCGCACATGCACTCGCTCATTCTCGGTACTATACTTGTTATCATCGGTTTTCAGACAATAGCTATGGGCATATTCATGAAGGCATATGCGGTTGTGCACGGGTTGAGTGAGAAAGAAGGTTTAATTAAAAAGCTGCTTGACTATCACTCGCTGGAAATTGAGCTTATCCTCGGTGCTGTGCTGCTATTAGGCGGGTTGGTTATTGGATTAAAAGTGCTGTATACATGGATAAGCGTGGGTTTCGGGTCGCTATCCGAGATAGAATACGCAGTTGTGGCTATGTTACTTGCTGCGATTGGAATACAGGTGATATTCACCGCGATTTTTTTGAGTGTGATGTTGCTAGAGGATAGCGATTGAACTATCCGCTTACTCGTTGTGTCTATTGTTGGGCTCTCGAAAATCCCTTACCCTGTATTCTGCCTTATAAGGCTCAAAAACCGTATTGTTGTGGTGATCCGCCGACAGGTGGATTGCCCAATAGCCATATTGTCCCTCATCCAGGAATAGCTCTATCGAAGTGGTATCATAGACTTCCTTAGAGTTTGTGATATTCTCTGAGGAATAGTATTTCCAGTAAGGGTCTATTATAGCCCAATTCGATAATCTACGCCAGTTGCCACCTGTGTATATCATCCCGTAGGCGTGACTGCCCGAAGATCCCCATGCTACCGTCTTGGGTCCTAAACTTTTATATGCCAACCGGCAGAGGTCACGTGTGTAATGAACACAGACCGCCGAGTCATTCTTTGGTGATTCGAGGCTCGTGTACTGCTTTATCCAGGTTATTACGCGCTCCGGGTTTTGGGGATACACAACCTCGTCAAGAATAAACGTGGACTTTCTTCTCTGTTCGAGCGTATAATCTGATAGGTTCCAAATCGGGATACTTTCCTCGACCTGATAGCGGTAATTCAGCGGTACATGATCCGCGAAATAATAAAAATCTTTGCGGTCACAGCGAAGATCAGCATTCAAATCCCATGGTACGTACCCGCTATAACGTTCGTTAAAGTGATACTTCAATATGTCCAGGTCTAACTGATTGATATACCCATCGTCATTAAAGTCGAGATCGGTCAATGCACCGACAGTTTCTTCGCATTCCGTTTCTGCTCCTACACATGCTCCGGCTATGACACCGTAGATCATAATAAACACCATGCTTAAATACAAAAATCCGGTAAACCATTGTCGAGTAGGGGTCATAGCCACCGCCTCTCTGAAACTGCTATCGTGCAGGTTATTTCGGTGCTTAAATACTTTGCTTGCGTTTCAATCCTGTAACTCAGCGCCATAGCTTCGCTAGGACCGTGTACCGGACTGGGTTCCGTTCTGCGGCGGCTTATACTCACTAGCAGGATTTGCACCAACTTATGTCTTTCGCTTGGCATACTCATATTAACACCTAAAACCATGCTCCGAGAAGAGCAATGCTAAACTATTGTTATGATGAACACTATATCTTTTCTGTTTCGTTCGGCTAAGCATTTTCTTTATTCTTTCCCTGCGACTCCTGCTTCTTCAAACGTGGCCATCTCCCGCAGTATCTTGCATGATGCGTCCACGATGCCCATACCCAGTGCGGCACCTGAGCCTTCTCCCAGTCGCATATTCAAATTGAGCAGTGGTGCGAGTCCTATGTAGTCCAGAATAGCGCGATGACCCGCTTCCACGGATAGATGTGATGCAATACTATAGTCTTTAACTCTCGGATTGAGTTCGTATGCGATAAGTGCAGCGGCACCTGCGATGAAACCATCTACGACAACAGGAATACGATGTGCAGCGGCTGCGAGTATCGCCCCGGCCATACCGCCAATCTCAAATCCGCCTATTTTCGCTAATATGTCTATTGCATCGCCTCGATCCGGCTTATTAATATCTAACGCTTTTTTTATTTGCTCTATCTTTCTCGTCAGTCCCGCATCGTCCAGGCCCGTGCCACGTCCCGTTACCGTCTCAACTGCTTCGCCGGTTATAAACGCCGCAATTGCACTGCTTGAGGTCGTATTCCCTATGCCCATGTCTCCAACACCAACAATATCCACCCCGTTCTCCAGCACATTCTCCAGCACTTCTATTCCCGATTCTATTGATTGTTTCGCAGCGTCATAACTCATTGCTGCACCCTGGGTCATATTCGCTGTCCCATAACCGATTTTATTGTCAATGAAATTTTCAGTTTTGTTTGTAATCGCGAAATCCGCTGCAACGCCCATGTCCACTACAACCACCCGTGCACCGATATGTCTTGCAAGAACGTTTATTCCGGCACCGTCATTGATAAAATTATGAACCATTTGTAACGTCACTTCCTGGGGATACGCGCTCACGCCTTCAGCTACAATGCCGTGGTCGCTTGCCATTGTTAAAATCACTTTGTGCTTCAGCTCAGGCATAGAATCCCCGGTTATTCCGGCAACCCGCACCGAAATGTCTTCTAAGACGCCTAAACTACGCAGTGGTTTCGTGAGTGTGTCTTGCCGTGCCCGCGCAGCTTCCATTGCCTTCCCGTTTAAAGGTTCTATCCGTTCTATCGTTTCTTTTAATCTGTCCATATAGGAATTATGTGACTAACTATTTTTAAAGCTATCTTTTTGCGTTTTGGATGTGATGTTTTGCAAGGTAATGCAACTCAGCCGTATAACATATACGGTTACCCCTGCATAGTAGCCAGGGTATGCA
>Ga0255453_1039_pt1 | contig 18824 bp, 18 predicted proteins | sample ANMaggQLBNCT01G4_FD_182628 | JGI IMG/M metagenome (GOLD analysis project Ga0255453, IMG submission 182628) | Sediment cell enrichment communities from methane seep in Santa Monica Basin, California, United Staets - ANME aggregate JGI... | ecosystem: Environmental > Aquatic > Marine > Cold seeps >...
AAAAATCAAATGCCCACTCAAATGGGCAGTTATATCCAATTTCGTTCAACATAACAGGGCCTTGTTCCTGTTCGATGGTCTGGACGAGATCCCGAAGGGAATTCGTGATGACCTTGTCGAACTAATCGCGGATTTCCAATTCGAGAACAAAGGTAACCGTTTTTTGATTACCGGGCGACCACATGGTATTGCCGGTAGACCGCATGAACGGTTTGGTAAATACCTACGTGAAATCGAATATCTGGATGATCAAAAGATAAACGAATTCATAAGGAAATGGTTCAGAGCAGTATCAGGCAAAGCCACGGGACTTGCAGATATGACTGCAGAAGATATGATCTCGGATATAATGTTTCATGAACACGTATCGGTTTTTACTCAGAACCCACTGCTATTAGCCGCGGTGTGCGTTCTCTACCTGGCAGGCGGACGGATCCCGGAACAGCGAGCTGACCTCTACGACCGCATAGTCGAGAATCTATTGTGGCGGCGTTTCCACGATCCTGCGGAACCCGATAAAGTGAATGAGGTTCGTGAGTTTCTCATGCTTTTAGCTTTCGGTATGCAGAATAAGAATCGCAAGACCTTTGAAGTATCCGATGGGTTAGATGTATTGAAGCGAATTTCCGTTCAAAAGGATAATGAGCAGGCTAATGTTTACCAAAGGCGCATACATAGTATGTTTGACGAAATCGAACCCAACTGCGGGTTATTTAACCGGCTTAGCGGCGGAGAAATAGAGTTTACACATCTAACATTCCAGGAATTTATGGCGGCAAAACAGATCGTTTACATGGATCTTGACTATACTGAATTTCTTGAGAATGAATGGTGGGCGGAAACGATTCTCCTTTATACAGGTCTCCTGAGTCTTGAGATGAAAAAGAGGAGTAACGACGTAGTAGAGGAAATTTTAAACACAAAACAAGAAGATGAAAACATCAAAAGACGGCTCTGGCTTCTCGGTTCGCGGGCACTGCGCGATTTACAGCAGTCCAAAAGGGATGATAAAGTTGTGGCTCTTGCACGTAAGAAACTGTATGAATTGATTGAATCAAATGCCAGTCTAGAAGAGCGTTTTGAGGCAGGAGAAATTGTCGGTGCACTGGGCGACCTACGTATTAAAACAGATAATATGGTCCTTGTAAAAGAGGGCAAGTTCATTCGGGGTAGTAGTGAGGATGATACTGATGCTTATCCTGAAGAAAAACCGCAACGCGAGATTTATCTTGATGATTTCATGATCGGCAAGTACCAGGTAACAAATGAAGAATTTAAAGAATTCGTTGATGACGGTGGGTACGACAGGAAAGAGTTCTGGACCAGAGAAGGTTGGCAGTGGCGAGAAGAAAACAAGATTTACGAACCTGGATACTGGCATGACCGAAAATGGAATGGCTCCAACTTCCCGGTGGTTGGAATAAGCTGGTTTGAGGCGGAAGCATATGCCAATTGGTTGAGTGAAAGAACGGGACCTCGGTATCGTCTGCCAACGGAAGCCGAGTGGGAAAAAGCAGCTCGTGGAACAAAAGGTTTAAAGTATCCTTGGGGTAATGAGTTTGATAAGAATTTGTGCAATTCCGATGAGTCAGGATTAGATCGTACCAGTCCCGTAGGTATATTCCCAAAGGGAAAAAGTCTCTATGGTTGTTTTGATATGGCTGGTAATGTCTGGGAATGGTGTTCTGACTGGTATGATGCTGATTATTATGCGAATAGTCCCGACAGAAACCCAGAGGGGCCTCCCGATGGCGCCGACCGGATCGGTCGCGGCGGTGGCTGGCTCAGCGACACAGGGGAATGCCGATCTGCTCTTCGCGACCGTCGCGCCCCCCGCGTCCGCTACAGCGACCTCGGCTTTCGCATTCTTCAGGAACAGTAACTACTTTCTACAAACCTTTCTTTCAAAAAGAAAGCTTTACCAAAGAAATATCCTACCTTGTATGCAATGAGGAAAGAACAGAAAGCTTCAATGACAGCGTAATGTCCAACTTTTTAGCAGATAAGGAGATACTACGATGGGAGAGTCACTTCTTTGAACGCACGGATGGTGTGCCTGTGCGTAGATGATGACCAGACTACTATCCCACGCCGGTGTTTTTGCCGGACGAAGAGATAACTGCCCACCGTCTCTGGTAGGATGGTGAATTCCGAAGGCTGCGGTGGGTTCATAACCAGCACAAACGTTTATATAGAAAGAACAAGGAATGGTAATCATAAAAAGATGTGGATAGGAAGATTTTTAAATTCAAATGGGGTGGCTAATAATGTCTTCTACTTATTTTAACATCAAACCATTATCCGAAGAGGAAGTTGGCAATTTCTTCTATGTTCGAGGGGGTGAGTCAGATTATAGCCTAAGAAGGGAGTTAGAGTTCTTGTTAACTCAAATTACGAAATCAAAGGGTGGGAAAGCTTTTGCGATCTCGGGAACACGTGGTTCCGGAAAGAGCACGCTCATTAATAAGTTAATAAAATCGGTTAAGGAAGACAAGGAAAAATATCTGATAGTAAAAGTGGATGTCCCCAAGGAATTTGACGAAAGTTTCCTTTTAAAAAGAATTCTTCGTAAGGTATGTGAAGCAGCAGTAAAGGATGAAGACGTGAAAAAAAATGATGAATTGTTAATTGATATACTGGTGAAACTAATGCGCTTAGACTACCAGACTAAACATTCACAGCAAGTTGGAGATAAGACATCATTTTCCGGGGCAATAGAAGGTAGTTTAAGCAAAATTATTGCCACATTAGGAATAAAGATTACTGCTCAAAAGGCGTTAGAGAAAGTAGAAGTCAGTGAGATACAGGTTAAAGAGTATGACCTGGAGCGTGTGCAAAACGATTTAGAAAAACTTTTGGAAGAATTAAAGGATGAATCAAAAAATGTGTTTAAAGGCATTGTGATCATAGTTGATGAAACAGACAAATCAAATTATCTGGAAGCGGTAAAAACACTTGATAATATAAAGCCATTGTTTTGGCTTGATAACTGTTATTATATCTTTGTGGGCTCACAAGAGTTCTATGCAGATTATTTGAGGGGGATAAAAACAGGAAGAAAGACCCTTTTAGATAGTTTGTTTACGAAGATAATACATTTACCCCCTTTTACCAGGGATGATTTGATAGGTATGCTGGAGAAGAGATTTAGTGGTGAAATTAGTGAAGAAACATCTAAAATAGTGGATATAATAGCCACGATTTCTAAAGGGTCGCCAAGGGATGCTATTAGGTACTGTGATTTATTAGCTGGAGAGCGTGGCTCAATAGAAGAGGCAACTGTTGCTGACCTAGGAAACGTAATTAATGATACTTTCCCGCGTTTTCCTCCTGGCAATCTCAAATATTTTATACCTCTTTCTTCATCTGTATCCGAGATTGCACATGAGGCTATGACAGAACCTACAACGGAATCATGTGCGGTATCTATCATAGCCTGTATCTTAGAAATGAAGCCACATTTTGATGATGAAGCTGATCGTGTGATTTTCAATTGTGAAAAAGGAAAAGTGAGAGACGCGATTGTTGTAGATTCTAATGAAAAATATGGGTATAGCAGAACCGAATTTGAGGCTGCACTTACATTTCTTGACGAGCACGGGTTAGTCATCGAGGAGAATGCAAATCTGAAATTAATAGTATTAAACGCTACTCTTTCAGAATATAAAAGCGTCTTGGATGTGATATAATTGACAATGATATGCGATATATGCGGAAACGTCTATAAAGACCGGCATAGCGGTTATTCCAAAGGTACTATTTGCGATAAGTGTTATAATTCAAGAGACATTGAAGAGCTAAAAAATGTTATTAAGCTAAGGATAGAGCGAACAAAGAAACGTCTAAGTGTATTAGAAGAACTTGGATTTGAAATAACAGAACTTAAAGGCGATATTGATTCCTTTGAAGATAAACTACTCAATGATAAAGAATATGTACCCAAAATATTTAAAGACAAAATCACAAAATCTTTTAAGGATGTATCTGCACTTGAAACTGGCTTCCTATTCACTTGTATAGAAGATAAAATACCTGTGCTCATAGACAAAAACAAATTACTGACTGATCAAATAAAGCAATTTGAGAATCTAAAAGGCAATGAAGTAGAATATGAAAAAGAGATTAAAAAATTGAAGAACGAGATCGAAAGATTGTATAACAGTATTGCTATACCAATAATTGCAAAAGAACAGGGTAATAGCATCGGCATGAAGTTCACCCTGATTCCTGCCGGCGAGTTTTACATGGGGTCGGAAGAAAGCGATGATGAAGAACCTGTGCACAAGGTGAAGATAAAAAACCCATTTTATCTCGGGACCTATCCTGTGACCCAAACAGAATGGAAAGCGGTTATGGGCGATAATCCGTCCGGTTTCAATGGCGACAACCTGCCTGTTGAGACTGTTTCGTGGGACAAAGTGCAAGAATTCATCAAGAAGCTCAATGAGACGGAAGGCACAGACAAGTACCGGCTGCCATCTGAGGCAGAATGGGAATATGCCTGTCGGGCTGGTACTACCACAAGATATTCATTCGGCGATTTAGAATCGGAACTTGGCAAGTATGCGTGGTATGATGATAATTCGGATGGTGAGACGCATCCGGTCGGTCAGAAGAAGCCCAATCCCTGGGGGCTTTATGACATGCACGGCAATGTCTGGGAATGGGTGCAGGATATGTGGCAGTACGACTATGACGGCGCACCTACTGACGGCAGCGCGCGGGAAAGTGGGGATGGTGCCGACCGGGTCGATCGCGGCGGTAGCTGGAGCGGCACCGCCGGGTACTGCCGTTCTGCGTTTCGCGTCAGCTACGACCCCAGCAGCAGCCGCAGCAGCCTCGGCTTTCGCCTTCTTCAGGAACTGTAACCACTTACTACTTTACCACTTTACCACTTACTACAAGCATGAGTGCGATGCCCGAAGGCGGTGCGTGCGAAGCCGCACAGCCGGAGGTGCAACGCGGGTGAAGCCCGCTGTAAGGTGGGCGCGAAGAAACCACAATAGTGCATTGCTGATAGTATAAGCAAAAATTCCAGTAGCTATTTATAACAAAGTAACACGACACAACAAGCCTTATACTGATGGTCCTGCTATTTTATTTACGGTAAACTTTTCAAATTTTGAAAGCATACTTCAATTAATAGAATGAAACGAATACAAAAGGGGTTCTGGGAGGTTGATGAATGGGCGGAGGAACTTTATGATGAGTTAGCGATAAAAAAGGAAACAGGCGTTGAACACATACCCTCTACTAAAGAACTGCTAAAATCCGTTATCTGCGAACATGATGAGGTAATATTAGCCTATCTTTACGGTTCTGCTGTGCAAGGAAACCTACGAGTAGATAGCGACATTGACATAGGCATCTTGCTTGCGGATGATGCTGTGCAAACGTGTGCGAGAAGATCAGAATATGGATTTCACCAACAAATATAACTATATGGGGTTATTCTTTTATGGTGATAAAAGTGGCATATGGAGTAGAAAAAAAGAAAGTAGATGAACAGGGAAGATTTGTCCTACCATCGGATTGGCGAATGGAAGAGTTAAAAGAGAACAACGAGGTATTTGTAATAAAAGGGAAAGGATATTTGAAAATAGTGCCAAAGAAGAAGGTAGATTTAACAAAATTCTTCGACACTGCCGACCTGGGTAGGAACATAGAAGATTGGACTGAGTTCGAGAGGCGATTTTACAATGAAGTTTCTTGATGCAAATGTATTCATCTTTCAAATATTTTGAAAAGGGCGTTGTCACTGGCTGATTTGCATTCGTTGTTAATTGGGCTCTATTCTTTGGACAATGTCAGGATTGTTGATACCACAACGGAGGTTTATCTTGGCGCGATAGAACTGATGAGCGAGTTGAAGATAGACCCAAATGATTGTCTGGCGGCGGAAGTGATGAGACGTGAAGATATAAGTGAGATTTATTCTTTCGATAAGGGATTTGATGCTGTGAACGGGATAATAAGAGTTACATGACATACTTGATGCGGAAAATACGGTGTCATGAACCAATCAAGAGGACCGGAAAAAGTCGAGACGAAAGCTACAAGGAACTGCTTACAGAGACTGACTGGCCGCTCTTCAACGTACGTTGGGAATGGCGGGCCGAGCGGTGCAAAGAAGACGGGATACCACCTTAGGGGACTCAACCACTAATAATTTACCCCGCTTTAACGCAGGATTTCGCTTGAGTTCGCAGAGAAAAATAGGTGTGGGAAACTCCCAGTAAATAGTTTACCCATTTTGATAATTATCATAGACACAGATTTCACATATTTACACAGACGGTACTGTCCAGTTTATTAAGTTTTTACGGGTTGAATCAAAATTAAAAAACGGCACTACTCTAATATCTGTGTTAATCAGCGTTAATCGGTGTCTTAAAAAATCTTGAAAAATGATACAGTTCTGGTAATTTATTATTTGTGAGTTCCCTTATTAAGATGAAAAGCCTAAAACTATTATAGGGGTTGACATGACCTTAGAAGAAACGTTCAAAAAACTGAATACTAGAAACGAGAAAGCGTTAATCGGCTTCGTAACCGCGGGCTATCCCACTGCAGAGGACACAACGAAGATAGCAGATGCTTTAATCCGTGGCGGCGTGGACATTTTAGAGCTGGGTCTACCGTTCTCGGACCCTATCGCGGATGGCGTCACGATACAACGCGCAAGTGAAATCAGTTTACGTGCCGGGATGAACACCGATATTTTTTTCGAAGTCGCCGCGGGTATAAAAGGCGTAGATAAAGCCTGCCTTACTTATTACAACCTGGTATTGCAGCGAGGCCTAGAACAATTCGTGAGCGATTGCGAATCCTCCGGGATAGGTGGCATGGTACTACCGGATTTACCGGTTGAAGAGTCAAAGCCACTGCTAAAGATATGCGAAGGTTACGAAACCGATTTGATATTCATTATTGCGCCCACGACCACCGCGAAACGGATGGCGAAGATTCTGGATGCCGCTGCGGGATTCATTTATGTGGTGTCTCTGCTTGGTGTAACGGGTACGCGGGATACAGTTTCTGATGCGATACAACCGCTTATTGAAAGTATAAAAGAGCAGGAAAGGGGTACGGAAGTACCACTGGCGGTCGGATTCGGCATCTCGCAGCCGGAACACGTAAGAACGGTTTGCGAGTTCGCGGACGGTGCAATCGTGGGTAGCGCAATAATAAAATTAATAGAAGAAGAATTAGCCTCGAAAGCGCAGATGCTTCACCGACTTGAAGAGTTTACACGGAGTTTAAAAGCCGGTACGAAGATCGCTTAGTTATTCACAGATGAACTAATATAAGATTAGGCGGTAAAAAGGGAATGCAAATTATAGACGTATGAAGGGCCTATGGGATCGAGTGTTCTGAATTTTCGTACTGTATAGACAGCGTACTCTCCGTTACAGAGGCGTGGGACGTAATAGACAATATATTGAACTCCGCGATAGTAAGACGTAAAAGTAACCCGCGGATCAAATTGCCGGCGAATCGGGATGCGGTAGCGGCAATAGAGCCTTTTGCGCTTAAAAGCACCGACCGGATTTTTGAAGTGGATATTGGGCCTGTTGCAGACGATATTGCGATTTTAAAACGGCTTTGGGGCATCGTAAAGGAGAACAAAGGACGCATCAAGGACGTTTTGTTCAGTCTTAATGGCGAAGATCAGGATCCAATGTGGACTAATAGCATAAGTCCTGGAAGCGGGTTTGAAAAGGTGAAGAAGCGGATATTAAGCGATTGCGATGAGCTGGAGGATATGGGCGGCGTAGAGGAGTTTGAATACCTAATGGCAATAATAGGTGAGCAGTCGTTTGCACCGGTTTTCTGCGATATTGACTTCATCGATACAAACATGAGCATCTATTACAACGGTGTAAGCAAAAAACTAAAGAAAGAGTCTTCTTCGTTTCACTTCGACTTCGAGGTTTTGTTTGATGTTGACTGGAATATCAAATATAAGGACGAATATATGGGTTTAACAGATGTTTATGTTGACTGGTGTAGCCTGAATCATAAGGAAAAGTGACGAGGACGTGGATATTTCTATAGCGGGCCATACCGACCTCTGTGGGCAGGAAGAGCAGATACCCCGGGCTGTGGCGAAGGTGCTAAATAAAAGAACGAGAAACAAATGAAGATAAGGAAAGAGGCGTTTGGCTATACCCTCTTTACAGAACAAATTTCTGGGATGTCTGGTCAAAAAGAGTCCCCGTTTGTGGTTGAACTGGGCGAAGAGGCGATTTATGCTGCTGCTACTCACCTCAGTGCCCCGGAAGTGGTTCATCTTTGCATAACTAAACGCTGCAACCGCAATTGCGAGTTCTGTTACGTAGAAAAAGACGATTCTGAGCCATCCGCGGATGAGATAAAGGAGTTAATAGATCAACTAGCGGAGATAGATGTGTTTCAAATCGCGGTGGGTGGCGGGGAGCCGTTTTTACGTGAAGACCTATTTGAAATAGCGGAATATGCCGCCCAGAGCGAGATAATATTCAATATAACGACAAATGGGAGTTTGATTGACGATGTACTCGCGATGCGGATAAATGAGCAAATAGACCACACGCAGCTAACCTTCACGGAATACGATGGCGCCAACCTGGATGCGGCATCTAAGCTTTCACGGTTTGGCTTCAATCTCCTCGTGACTCCTGCTATAGCATCCCGGTTCAAGGACCTACTGCTTTTACTCGATTCTTACGGGCCAGATAATATCTTATTAATGGATCCGAAACCTACCGATTTGGGATGGTATAACCGAAATAAAATGGGCACGGCAGAAAAGAATGCGATTATCAAGACGGCAAAGCAAATGCAGAAGCGCATGACCGCAAAAATACTGGTAGATTCCTGTTTCTCTTTTGAATTAGACAACACGAAAGGCTGCATGGCTGCGCGTAGAATCTGCTATGTTGATTATCCTTATGTGTATCCCTGCTCTTTTCTCGTGTGCGAAGCGATGAGGCTGGGGGATCTGCGCGAAGACAAGTTCATTAATATCTGGGAAAAGGGCACCGCGCGGGATACATTCAGGGATATAGGATTGAATGCTGCCTTAAGAGAATGTTATTTATTAGAGCAGTACAAAGCAAAAGCAGTGATATAGATAAAAATGCCAAGTTTCGGGATGCACCTAGCACTTACTCTTTTCTTCATCGCGGCGTGCGTAAAGACCGAAGATGTAAAGCTCGCACTGTTTTTAATCCCGTTTGGGCTCGTATGCGACCTCGATTCTTTTTTCGGTGTGCATCGAGCAACACTCCATAACCTGTTTGTACTATTCATCCCGGTTCTCTTTATGGTCGTACTCAAGCGTTTTAAAGTCACTGCGATACCCGATAGATACTTCTTTTTCGCGACACTTCTCATTGCATTCCACATACTATTAGATACCTTTTATAATGGCGTGTTTCTGTTCTATCCGCTTTCGGATAAGAGTTATGACCTCGAATTCTGTTTTGGTCTGAAGGAAACAGGTTTAAGCCTGATATGCCAGTGGATAGTACCTGGAAAGGTGGGTGAGCTAACCTATGTGGTTACTCCAACCCCCTCGGTGCCTGAGATAGCCGTTTTAAGTGGAATCGAGTTTGTTGTTTTAATATTCGCTTTGCTCACTTTTGTTTTGAAGTTCCAAGAATCTTATTCTTCTAGTTTTTTATATCAAAAACTGCGTATAAGAAAGTAGCCCGGTAGTGTAGCGGTCAATCATACGAGGCTCTGGACCTCGCGACGGCGGTTCGAATCCGTCCTGGGCTATTCGATGGATTTCGTCAGAACATGCAGATAAAAACGAGTGAAACGGAAATAAAGCATCTACTGATAGCGTGGCTTGCCCTGTCTTTCGCGTTTAGCGTGTTAATCAAACGCTGGATACCGTTGGACTATAGCCAAAGCTGGCTCGCTATTTTTGCCCTTTCTGCCGTTACAGTCGGGTCTGCTTTTGTTTTACATGAATTATCTCACAAGTTCGTGGCGCAACGGTATGGCTGCTGGTCTGAATTCAGAATGGAACCATCCATGCTCTTGCTCGCGGTAGTATTACCGTTCTTTATGCCTTTCATATTCGCAGCGCCGGGTGCTGTTATGATCTCCAGTCAGCATTTAACGCGAGAAGAGAACGGTAAGATCGCGATTGCAGGACCGTTGATGAACATCGCATTAGCCTTCCTTTTCTTTCCCCTTTTCTTCTTTGCCCCGCCGGGTATTTTTAAAGAGATAGGCTGGTTCGGAGTAATGATAAATGCCTGGCTTGCTCTTTTCAATATGATCCCTGCTGGCGTATTGGACGGGAAAAAGGTGTGGGCATGGGATAAGAAAGTATATGGGCTAGTTTTAGGCCTTCCTGTTATTGTATTGCTGTTGAGTGAAATTCTTACATGAACGTTTGATGAATAAACGTCTACATGGCTTTTTTGTGTTTTAATAACGGCTATACGCGTTTTTGGGGCAATTCCACCACACGAGAAAAACGTTTTGAATAGAGTCTCCACCGGAAACGCACCCGAAAAGTTTATAAGGTCTACTTTAATATGTAGTCAACATATGTAAATAACATGTGTTTTGTACTATAAAAAAATAGGGGGTGATACAAAAGAATGAAGAAAGAACTGCTGATAGCGATTGGATTAATTCTGCTAATAGCTTCGATACCTTACGCAAGTGCCACTACGAGTGTATCGGGTCCAAGCAAGGTAGCTAATGAATCTGTATTTACCGTTACGGTTGAGGCGGATTCGAGTTTGGTGGAAGCGGCTCATGTAAACATAACCTATCCCAAAGACCTAACACTCGATGCTGTGAGAGCAGATCCGGTAAGACGCTTTGATTTGGTCAAAGATCAGGCAGGTGGAGATGCCACTACTGGCTGGGTTGACATAATATTTGCAAAGAGCGATGGCTGTGTTGGGCATCCTACTTTTGCTGAATTGGATTTCACGGCCACAAAGAAAGGGAATTACACCATAAATGTTTCGTCAATAATAAACGGAGCTGCAGATAGTGTGGACGGTCTTACTGTGGAAGTGATCGCTTTGCCGGGAGATGTTAACGGTGATGGTAAAGTGAACTATAGGGATTTAGTAGGTGTTATAGACCATTGGGGCGAATCCGGCACGATATATGACGTAGACGGAAGCGGAACTGTCGGTTATTCGGATCTGGTCTTTATAGTGGACCACTGGACAGGTTAAAAAGTTCGCACACTCTCTGGGCTGTCATATGAATTTACAGTGACAGAGCAGTGAATGAATGCGTTCTTTTTCCTTTTATTTTATTTTAAAAATAATCTCCTACATGTTCAATCGCTCGGGCAAGAAGTTCTGCGCTTTTATCTATGTCTTTTAGGCTTAATAACTCCACCGGTGAGTGGATATACCTTGTGGGTACACCAATAACTCCCGTGGGTACGCCGCTTCTTGTGAGATGAATTATGGCTGCATCGGTCATGCCGCCTTCGGACACACTGAGCTGGTAATCAATATTGTAACGAGCTGCCGTATCCTTAAGCCATTTCAGCACAGAAGGTGGTGTAATTATACCACGACCCGAAGCATCAGAGACGGTAATCGCAGGCCCTTTGTCTAACTCGACCGTGGCGTCTTTCTTTTCTAGCCCCGGATGTCCACCCGCGATGTCTGTATCAATGGCGATAGCCACATCCGGTTTAAGCTCGAATGCCGCAGTTCGTGCTCCCTTTAATCCAACTTCCTCTTGCACTGTACCGACGGCATATACCTCGAATTCGGTATTTGTTCGTTTAAGTGCTTCTATCATTATCGCAACACCGGCACGGTTGTCAAAAGCTTTGCAGGTCACTCGTTCGTTCTTGAGTGTAGCGAAATGCCCGTCTATGGTGACTGTAGTTCCAATAGCGATGCCCAGTTGCTCCACTTCTTCCATACTGCTTGCACCTACATCTATGAACATATCTTCAGCTTTTATCGGCTTCTCCCGCTCCTCCTTCTTCATCCGGTGTGGTGGTTTCGAGCCTATAACGCCGGTTACGGCACCGCTGTCTGTATGCAAAACCACTCTTTGATTGAGCAACGTCTGATCAAACCAGCCACCGATGGTTGAGAATCGTATAAAACCTTCTTTTTCTATATATTTTACCATTAGCCCTATCTCATCAAGATGCGCCGCTATCATAACAGACGGTTTTTTGCCTCTCTTCGTGGCTATCAAATTCCCTAAGCGGTCCGTCTTTATTTCGTCCACATACGGTTTTAGCTCTGTAGCTACTAATGTCCCTATCGCACCTTCGTAGCCGGAAACACCATGTGCCTCTGATAATTGCGCCAACAAGTTCTTTATTTCTGTCATTTTTATCCTCGCGTTATATTACAAATTCTGTGTTTATGCCTTTATAAAACATCTATCACACAACCACCCGGTACTTACCATAAATCACATAGACATTCACTAACAGCACTATAAACGCAGCAACGAAGAACCAATCCTTTATGCTCGTATCTTCCCATTCCCGTTCGATATGCTCACCGATATTAGCGTAAATCTCATCCAACGTCTTTTCATTTACGGATTTGTAGTACATCCCGCCGGTATCCGCAGCTATTCGTTTCAGCGTTGCCTCATCGAGCTCTGCATATTGCGGATTGCCAAAGAAATCGTAGCCTAAGACCACCGGTGCCTCAGAGCCAAGTCCCACTGCATAAACCTGTATCTTGTTTGTCTTCGCGAACAGAACCGCTTCCTGCGGGCTCACGACACCGGCATTGTTCACGCCGTCACTCAATAAAATCACCACTTTCTTCTTGTTCGGTATAGAAGTAGCCATGTCAATAGCGAGCGTGAGCCCGTCACCCATTGCTGTTCGCCCTGTTCTCTGTTCTATGCCTCGTGTTTTGTCAATAGCCTTATCTTTGAACGGCGTGAGATAACTCGCGGTTGTTGCACCGGATTCGAAAATGACGATGCCCACGTTATCCTTCAGGTTCAAATTCGAAATCAGAGTTTCGGCTGCGCTTTTCGCGGCTTCCAGTCGTGTGGGATGATAATCGGTTGCCTGCATACTGCCGGAATCGTCAATAGCCAGAACCACGTTGACACCCTCTTTTGCTTGCTTCCACGGAATTAGCGGGTCTGCAAGACCGACAATAATCAATACAAGCGCAATTGTAATGAGCACGAACGGTAAATGCGCTCGGAGCTTGAGGCTTCGTTTGTTCTTATCCGTGGCGGCCTTTACAAAACTCAAAGCACTGAATTTCAGTGCGGCTGCTTTCTTCTTTCTGCAATAAAGCAGGTAAAACCATAATAAGGGGGGTATAATCAACAATAATAGCAGTACCAACGGTTCACCGAAATTCAGGCCCATGCACGCATCACCTCACCACTCTTCTTTCTCGCATCTTGAAAAACGTTTGTAACGGTATGTAAAACGGCTCGCTCGTATTCATCCTGATTATATCCACATTCAATCGCTTCAACGTCGTTAAAAGAGCATCACGGCTCGTCTTCACGAGTTCGGTATATCGCATCCTGAACTCAGAGTCCGAAGTATCCACGAGTATTTGCTCACCGGTCTCGTAGTCCTCCAGAAAGGCATAGCCTATGTCCGGGATGTCTTCTTCGTGCACATCTGCCATATCTACTAAGATCACATCGTGTTTGCTCTTAAGCTGTTTAAGCGGCTTCTCAAAATCGGGCGTTAAGAAATCCGAGATGATAAAGATTATACTTCGTTTTTTTATGACCTTGTTCAGGTAAGATAGTGCGGTTCTGATGTCGGTAGTTTTGCTTTTCGGCTCGTGATATATAAGTTCACGCAGCAGTTTTAGTACATGCTTCTTGCCTTTTCTTGGCGGCACGAACTTCTCCACTCGATCAGTAAACAAACACAGACCTACGTTGTCGTTATTCCTCAGAGCGGCGAACATCAAAGAGGCTGCGATGTCGTAGCAAACGTCTTTTTTGCTGCGTTGGAATCCGAATTCGTTACTTGATGAAAGGTCAAACACGATGAATAATGTCAGGTCTCGTTCTTCGATAAATTCCTTGACAAAAGGTGCATTTAATCGTGCCGTGACGTTCCAGTCAATAGCTCTGACGTCATCTCCGGGTACATATTCACGGACCTCCGAAAATTCTATACCTCGACCTTTGAATATCGAATGGTATTCCCCGGATATGAGTCCGTCAACTAACACTTTCGTCTTTAGTTCTATCTTTTTTACTCGTTTCAGTACCTCTTTTACTTGTGGCATTTATCTTATATCCACCTCTTTAAACAGTTTCTCAGTCCCGCTCTTCTTCGTTCTCCCATTCCCGCATATACTTCATCCCCAGCGCCTTTAGCTTTTCTTTATCCACTTGCGTTCCTATCGTGTACTGACCGATAAACTTCTCGAACTCGGTGTGTAACGAATGAAAAGCTGGCTGTTCGGCATAAAGTAATTCACTATCCAATCGGAATTCGTATTTCATCTCGAAATGAACCGCGGACTTTGTCAACTGCTTAAGTGCGTCAAAGTCCAGCGAATGGTACATCGGCGTAGGTATATCCTGCACTTTTAACCTCACTACTTTATCTTGCGGATTGCATTCTTGGATACGCTGTTTTATTACCGTTCCGAGCTCTTGTGCATTGAGGGTGCTGCAAACAACCGGCACCAAATCCGTCATCGCTCGTACCTTTAATGGATGAAATATGACTTCTCCTTCCCTATCTTCTCTTAGGTTTACTTCTAAGAAGCCTTTAGTGTCGTTCACCTCGTTGAAGCTGAATCTTTCGGTTGATCCTGCATAGTATGCGTTTGCTTTTACTTTCGTGTAGCCGTGAAAATGCCCTAAAGCGATATAATCAAAATCCGTTAAGTCGGCAATACCGACAATTTGTTCGTTGAATTCGCCCATCAGGAATGTCGGCTGTCCCGCACCAGGAACGCTTGCGTGAAGTAGCGCGATATTGAATCCTGCATTATTTGGCGTCAGTTTATTCTTCTCCGCTTCTATATCATCGCAATGCGGAACCGCATGGACAGTTATGCCATCCAGCGCAACGGTTTTATGGAAAGGTTCATAAACAACGTGCACATCCGGGATATGCTCAAACAGGCTGAGGACACTGCCCGTCTCCTTCAAACGCGGAGTCTCGTGATTACCAGAAATCGCTACAAATGGGATACCGGCAGCACTTAATCGTATCAACTGGTTGAGCACGAACGAGATAGCACGGTTTGTCGGTCGTACGGAATCGAAGAGGTCGCCGGCATGTATCACGGCGTCCGGCTTCGCTTTTAACGCGAAATCCACGAATTGTGTGAATGCCTCGTAGGTATCCACTTCTCGTTGGTTCAGGCCGGTCGCCACGTCCATCTTGCGGTACGCGGAATAACCTATGTGTGTGTCCGCAACGTGAAATATTCGTTTCATTTATTTGCACTATGTTATGGAAACGTCTTATCATAAGTATTTTTTTATTTGTATAGCCGGGGAAAAACCCACGAGATTTTACGAGATTAACACTAAAACTTTTTAGAAAATAGTTTTATCAAAAAAACAAACTTTCTTTAGGAAAGAAAGGTTGTGTAAAAATTTGTATATTCTGTAGTTAGCGAAGACACATCCACAAATCAAGGGATAATCATTGCCCCTCTTTTTCGTAGTCGCTCAAGTATTTCCTCAATTCTAATAGTCTTGTTGCGAAATAACCCTTAAATGGAAGAAACAACTGCCACCTACTATCCACCCCTCCGTTTCAGCGGTGCTTCAATTGATAAATCCACATACCATAAAAAATGATGGCAGAGAGACAAAAAAATCGCTCTCTGCCTTAATCTTTGTGTTTATATCATTTATTTTCCTTCTTGTCGTCTTTCAGTCGCTCTTGCATATACTCGGCAACGCTATCTCTGCCGCCCCAGCCCACTGCGATCCCAATAGCGACTCCAATACCTATCGCAAGACCCCAAGCCAGCGGAATGATAAACGTGTATATTATTGTCGTGTCAATGAGTAACTGGTCCATCGCTAATACCATCACTATTATTACCATGATCGCCTCCAACACCGGTGCTAGCATAGTCGCGAGAGGGATCTCATTTGTTTCCAATGCTTCTTCTATCCATCTCATGGCGAAAGCGATCAGTAACAGTCCCACTATCAGCACGATGGCTGCTGCGATCAGACGCGGGAAGAATAACGCAATCATTTGCATGATACTTGACAGGAACTCTATCTGTAACACATCTACGGCGGCCATGATAGCGATGATGTAAATAAACCATCTAACCACGACATCAAAACTTTTCGAAATAGTCCAGCCCGATTTCTGCATCCAATCTCCCGTATCTACTTTCTCTAGGGCTTTGTCCACGCCAAGTTTATCAACCAATAGTCCTACGGCTTTCCCGATAAGACGCCCTGCAATCCATCCTATTAACAGGATTATTAACGCAGCAATGATCATCCCTAGTGCATCTAAAAGGGTAACTTTTGTATAACCTGCTGCTAATTGTTCAGTCAATTGTTCAAACATTTTTTTTCTATCACCCCCTAGTTGTTTTTAATGCTGCGCTTATGTCAAAGCTCACTACTAAATACTCGGACACAAGAGCTATGACAACAAGGAATTATGAGTATATATAGTTTGCGTATGCCCTAACTTAGAACTGACTCACAAGCTAGCTATTTTAAACGTTGCACTATCACTTTTACCGCATCGTCTGCATTCAGATCTACAGTATCAAATTCCATGAACTTCTTTAGCACATTCGCTTCTATCGTTCTGAGTCCTTCTTCGGCCCGCGCTTCCATTCTCAGGATGATCACCGGTGACGTGTTCGAGCGGCGTACCAATGCCCAACCATTCTCCGCCAGGAACTCTATCTTCACACCGTCTATATCGTTACCCGTTTCATCGGTTCTTCTTCTGTATTTATCCGGCTGTCGCGTGGCAAGCTCCCTGTAGTAGGTCTCTACCAGATCGGAAACCCGCTCCTTCTCTTCATCGCTTACTACTGGAATCCGTATCTCCGGCGTGTTCACGTATCGTGTCAAGAAGTCTTCAAGCATAGCATCCACTGTGCTTGTATCTTGTCTGAGCTGTAGTTCTTTGGTTGTAAGCAGTAAAAGCTCCGCAAATGCGAATACGGCATCGTCCGCGCGGTTATTCTTCTGGTAATACACATGGCCCGACATTTCGCCGCCCGCAACTGCATCAACCGCGTCCATCTTCGCTTTTATAAACGAGAAACCGGTCTTACATTCCACGGGCACGCCCTGGTTCTCAGTGATTATCTCTTTTATGGCATCCGAGCATTTCGTGTCATACACGATTTTAGCATTTGGATGCTCTTTTAAGGTGTGCTTACAGAGCAGAGCGAGTATTTGCTCACCGATTATCATCTTTCCATCTGGAGATACCGCGCCTGCACGGTCACCGTCACAGTCGGAGGAAAGCCCGATGTGTGCGTTTTCACGTAGTACTTCGGCATGTAAATCGTCCAGGAATCGTGGTATCGTGGGGTCGGGCAGATGATACGGGAAATTACCGTCCGGCTCGCAGTACAGCTCGAATACGTCAGCACCCAAATCGCGGAAGATCGGAGGTGCGATTACACCTGTGGTGCCGCTACCCGCATCATAAACAATTTTTAAGCCACTTAACGGTTTCTTTCTTTCTGCCGGTAACTTCTTTATCTCTTGCATTGCCGTAGAAAGAGCAGTTTTTAATGTCGTTTTACCCGAAAGAGCGAGTAACGCCAGTTCTTCCCAGCGGTCACTTAGAACCACGTTCGCAGTTATCATGTGGTGATAATCCGCAAGAACGTCCACTTCTTCTATATCGCCGTTAACCGCAGCATGATGTTGTGGAAATGAATCTGCGAGTTTCTGCGCCGTCAGAAGCATCTCTTGTATTTGTGACTCTGTGGCGCTTTCAGAACCCACGCAGGGTTTGAATCCGTTCCATTCCTTGTCCAGATGGCTGCCTGTAACTTCAACACCGCCATCTGCGTTGAATAACCATGTAGCGAAATACATCATCGGTGTAGAGCTTACCTTTTCGCCGGGTGCGATGTCTATGACGTGAACGCCTTTACTGATAAGACCGTCAACAAATGCTTTTTTTAGTCGCGGTGAGCTGATTCTGACGTCTTGGCCTATGACCACTCTTAGCTCTTGCGGGTTCTTACCACGGTGCTTGCGCAGTAGCTCTACATATGCCAGCCCTGCCAATGTGCAGAAGTCGTCACTGAGCTGGGTGTCTGCTATGCCTCTTATATCGTTCGCACGATATGCTGTTTTGTCTATTATCATTTTTTTTCAACCTTTCCCATCTAATCCCAACAACAAGCACTCCTCAGAATTGTTATTACTGAGCACGTACTTGTAGCCACTATATATCTCTTCTCTTACTACTGGCTTATACTGCCTTAAAATACTTTTCAAGTCTGTAATAGGAGGTATGCCATCTGACCTGTATGAAACCACAATGACCGCATCTTGGAATTTTTTAAATAAATTGTTAAACGCAGTGTAAATTTCATTTTTATCACACCAAACAGGTTTATTATGCTTTATCCTCTTGTGTTTGCTTCGGTAGTCAATCATATCCTTCCATTTCGGATAATTCACAATACCCTCAAGAAAATGATAAAAGCCCAGGTAATCCACGCCAACACCTGCTTTCGATATGTAGGGTGTATCAATATAGACGAGGTCAAAATCACCATCAATATCGAATACATCGAGATTTAAGGCACTGTTTTCCTTTCCGTTAGAAAAAACACACCTATTTGCTTCGTTTACGAAATTCAAGAAATGTTCTTCAAAAGGTGTATCCCATGTTGTTT
>Ga0255453_1041_pt1 | contig 18584 bp, 15 predicted proteins | sample ANMaggQLBNCT01G4_FD_182628 | JGI IMG/M metagenome (GOLD analysis project Ga0255453, IMG submission 182628) | Sediment cell enrichment communities from methane seep in Santa Monica Basin, California, United Staets - ANME aggregate JGI... | ecosystem: Environmental > Aquatic > Marine > Cold seeps >...
CGTCATTGCGATCAAGAAAATACCCCTCATACTTCAACAAAGCGAGTAATATTCGTTGAATCAAACAGATTAATCCTTCATGAACATCAAATGTTTTTTGGGGCTCTATTTCTTGAATACCCCTATGTGTTATTTGATTTCGTATTTTCGGTATGATGTTAATATCTGGAAATATATCCCCATAAATGATGTGTAAATCGTTTAAAAGCAGTAATATACTGCTTCTGAAACTAGTTCTGTTAATCCCTTTTAAATTGGCATAAATTTCTGCTCTTATCTTCTTATGTTCCTCAGTGTCTTCGTTTATCCCTTTTGGTTTTAATAGATCCGTCGTCTTTTCTTTCAAACTCGGATAGTATTTTTCCTCAAATAACTCTTTTGGACGGATGATATACTCATTACCTTTCTCTTTGTTATACCGGTCTTTTAAAAGCTCGAGACACGTACAAGCTAATAGAAAGTCACTTTGGAGTACTCCATGACTTAATGATTCAAGATACCATTCAAGGGCAATATCAAGATCGCACTTGTCTCTTAAATCGGTATACTTCTGAATAGTTTTAGGTGATATAAAATTATATATATCATCCCAATCGCTTATTAGCGGCTGCCCAAGACTTGGTGTCTTCTTTTTAATATTCAACATAATCATTCTTTTGAGTTCGTAGTCGTCCTGAGAATTTGAATTTGGAGTTTTGGCATAAATACGGACTAAGCAATGAGATAGATATGTGCTCTGTGCCAGTGATAAAAGCTCAAGAATTTTCTCAATGGTTGCATTTGATATTTCTAAATAAGAATCGAAGGACTCAAAATTTCCTATATTAACATCAGTAATATTGAGTAATCCAGATAATAAAGGGGTTTTAAAAGTCTCCATTTTCTTAATCGTTTCATCGTGGTCTTTCCACTTCGAGAAAGTTATTTTTCCTATATCTGTTTCAATATGTCCACGAAGAAGGAGCGTTAAGTTAAGATTGATAATACCGTATTCAATCCATAATTGGTCTTTCGAAGAAATCGTTCCGTAAGCGACCTCTACTTCTCTTGCTGAAAATTTTAGATTTAAGGTTCCTGGGCGGGAAGAAGAATAATTGATTGAATAAGTAAAGATGTTTCTAACTATCACATTGTCTCGGTTATCTGTTTCACCTTTCAGGGAAAAATCGCGGAAATATTCTAATATAAACTCATACATTTTATCATTAGTTTTTATTAGGTTCCCTGAGATAATACGGCATTTTTTTAATTGCTATGGACTTAGAATGTCCTCATATTCAAATCCCGATAACGTGCACTTGCCCGAAATCTTTCCCGTTTGTATCTGTTCTACTTCAAATCTAACAGGAAACCGTTTACTTGAATCCTTTTTGATTAAATGCCCTTCTCCCTCTATTTTTATCCTTTTATCGCTTTCCATGACGATAGAATCACTTCCTCAAAAAGCCATCTTATCCCAACTGTAACTTACTATTCTTCCTTTTCATAAAAACCTCTCCCTTCTTAACGCTCCTCCACCACCTTCACCTCCTCCTCCCTCAGCCCATACAGATCATAAACCAGCCTGTCAATCTGCGCATCAACAATCTTTATCTGCCGTTCGTAAAGCTCTTTACCGTGCCCAAACTCTTCTTCATAAGGATATCCTAACGTTTTTCCTCCAACCGCCCTGCCACCTCATCCAAAAACTCTTCCGTGTTCACAACCTCTTTCGCAACAGGTTCCGCCAGTTTCGCTAAGTCGCCAGTCATTATACCATCTTCGATAGTATTTAAAGCAGCGGCATCCAACTTATCCGCAAATACGCCAAGCTCCGGTGTGCCGTCAAGCTCGCCACGCTTCCGGAGCGCACCACTCCATGCAAATATAAGCGCGACCGAATTAGTAGAAGTCTTCTCACCTTTAAGATGCTTGTAATAGTGTTTCTGCACCGTACCATGAGCCGCTTCATACTCGAAGTAACCGTGTGGCGACACTAATACCGAAGTCATCATAGCTAAACTACCAAAAGCCGCTGCAAGCATATCTGACATTACGTCGCCATCGTAGTTCTTCAACGCCCAGAGCAGTCCACCTTCAGCCCGCATTATCCTTGCTACCGCGTCATCTATGAGCGTATAGAAATAGGTAATCCCCGCAGCCTCAAACTTATCCTTGTACTTCGTTTCATAAACCCTCTCGAATATGTCCTTGAAGTTATTGTCGTACGTCTTGGATATAGTGTCCTTTGTAGCGAACCACAAATCCACCTTCTGGTCAAGCGCATAAGCGAAACAAGCGTCAGCAAAGCTATTTATAGAAGCGTCAAGGTTATGTATGCCCTGTATTACTCCCGGTCCTTTGAACTCATGTATCGTCTGCCTAACGTCCTCACCATTCTCATTCGTGACCACCAGCTCCGCCTTACCGGTACTATCAATCCGGTACTCGACATTCTTGTAAACATCACCGTAGGCGTGCCTACCCAATATTATCGGTTTTTGCCAGTTCTTTACCGCGGGTTGTATGTTCTTCACCATTATCGGCGCCCTGAAAATAGTACCATCTAATAAAGCTCGGATTGTACCATTTGGGCTCTTCCACTGCTGTTTCAAGTTGTATTCCTCGACCCGTGCCGCGTTTGGTGTTATTGTAGCGCACTTAACACCCACTTTATATTTCCTTATCGCCTCAGCCGCATCTATGGTTATCTGGTCATCGGTCTCGTCCCTCTTTTCCAGTGCAAGGTCGTAGTACTCGGTTTTCAGATCTATATAAGGTAACAGAAGCTTTTCCTTTACCATACCCCACATTACCCTTGTCATCTCGTCTCCGTCCATCTCCACCAACGGAGTCTTCATCTGTATTTTATCTGTCATCTTTTTGTTTACCTCTTCTTCTTTGTTTCTGCATATTCCAAAGCCTCTGTCTCGCTCGGTAACATATATAGGACATCATCCCAGGGATGCCGGTATAATCGCGAATGCAAGCGTTTCTGGTCCAGGTAGTGCCCGATCATACCGATTGTCCGGCCTAATACAAAAATACCATTGAGAGTGCCGATATTTATGATCTCGTCTATCTCGTCCTCTGCATATATCTCCGTAGAGTGCAGAATATCCACGAACAGGATACCGACACACCCATCCACATTCAATATGAGATTGTTCTTCTTGGCTGTTGTTATCCTCTCCACCTCAAGCGCAAAATCCAGCAGCTTATGCTTTGGTAGATTGGCGAAAGCCCATTCTTCTAGTAGATTCACACGCATGTCCGGGTTATGCACGCTCTTTATCCTGTGCCCTATTCCCGGTATATTTATGTTCTTGGCTTTCATCTCGTCCACAAACTGCCTCGGTGTGAGTCCTCTATCCAGAGCATCCTTGAAGTATTTAGCCGCATCATCTATTGCACCGCCAAATCTCGGTCCTATTGTCAATACACCCGCCGCTACGGATGCCGTTAAGTCCTTGCCCGCCATGGAGGTCACAATAGCATTGTGTGCACCACTTACACATGGGCCGTGATCTGCTGTTATCTGGAGTGCAAGTTCCAAGAACTCTGTAACGTACTTTGGCAAACGTTTCTTAAACCACAGCAATGATATAACATCTCCTACGCTGTAGCCATCTCGGATAACGTCACTTATTGGTATGCCCGCATACAGAAGTTCATCACCCCTATCGTCTGAGATTGTGCTAATAATATTGGATGACTTTCGCATGGTCCCAGGGTCATAATCCACAGGTACTTCTCGCGGCGCCTCCTCATCCTTTTCTGCTATGATTCCATTAGCCTTCAGGTCCTCATATACCTCTCGTATAAGTTCATCGAGATCATCGTATGAGCCCGGAACGTATGCGCCTGCATCTTTGAGTGCCGCATTCTTTGCGTCCGCGGTCTCAGTCTCACCCCGTGCCATTGCCCCGGCATGTCCGAACTGCACCTCGCTGGGAAACACCTTTGCACATGTACCTGTAACCCATGCTATCACCGGCTTCTTTATCCGGCCGTCCTTTAGTGCATCTACTATCTCATACTCATCGTCACCGCCTATTTCACCAAGTACTACCATCATCTTTATGTCTGGATTCGCCTCGTATCGCTGCAGGTGCTCGAGAAGGGTGGAACCCGGATATTTATCGCCACCTATGGCTATTCCCTCATACACACCGTCCGAGTTCAGGGAGATCATGTTCGCCATCTCATTCAGCATACCTCCGGACTTCGACACGAACCCCACGCTGCCTCTCCTGTACAGTTTTGACATCAGGAGGTTGGACAAAGCACCACCGGCATTACCTACTTTGAAGCCGCCCGCCACAAAGCCACCTACCGTGGCCGGACCAATGATCCACTTACCCAGTTTCTTCCTTAAAGCGATGAGTTCCCGTGTCTGTCGTTCTGGTATACCCTCTGCAATGATTACTACAGTCTTAATAGTGGGGTAGTTTAAAGCCTCAACAGACACTTTGTACGCAGACCTGAAAGATGCGAAGTTGATTACCACATCGGCATCCGGGTGGTTTTTCACTGCGGTACTGAGCTTATTGTACATGGGCAGCAATATCTCATCCCTGCCATAGAACACTTTCATAAGCCCTTTACGCCCACCACTGGGGTTCACAATTGCAGCCACTGATGGCTTATCTCTTCCTGCTAAATAGCCAAAGTGCAGCATCCGCTGAACCGCCGCTTGCTGGTTCCCGAATATAATGGATGTCGTGTTTCTGTCAAACAATACATAATCTGGTTTTGCCATTTCAATTACCTCCATCTAGATTTTTCAGTGCAATACTAACCACCTTTGTCATGTGCATGTCAGGCCCATGTACCTCCATATCCAGATCCAATATTTTACCAGCCTCGCGAATCTTTGCCAGGCCGGCTTCGTAGTTTGGCCCTCCGCGGCGTATATATATCTTTATGTCGTGCTCTTTTATCTTGTCTGCATAATCCTCGAGTGCCATTATTATACCGTCAAAAGTCAGTGCCACATCCGTGAAGTTCGCTATTCCACCACCTATTAGGAGTACTTTGCCGCCCTCTACTTTTTCCCGGGTCATCAAATCTAGCAGAGTCTTTGCATAGTCATAGGTCTCCTCTGTGGTAGGATTACCACTATACTCGCCGTAGGTTGCCAGCTCATCTCCGAACCCAAGGTCCACCACGGTGTCTGCGTATATCACGCTTGCTCCACCACCCGCCACCATGGTCCACACTCTACCATGTGGATTCAGTACTGTGAGTTTCAGTGATGACCCGCTTTTCTCGTCTAAATCCTCTATGTACTGTTCCTCCGGCCTTAATTCATGACCAAAAGGTGCTGGGAACTCAGTGTCGCCCCACTTCTCGTGACATAGGTACTGTGCGGTATCATCCAGTCGTGCCACTGTATCTATCGGGAAGAACTCGCCATCCCTATAGGTGAATGGATTGAACTCCAGGAACCCGAATTGCAATTTGCGATAAAACAGGTATAAAGCAGTTACAAGGTCTTTAAGGCCTTTCTCATCCTCGCTGCTCACACTATCCAGAATGGGCGTAAGGTCAATATCCTCTATCTTTGCATCTATGGGTACATTGATGGTTGTGACCTTGTTCCAGTTTGTCTCTATGTCCACGCCGCCCTCTGACGAGAAATGGATATAATCACCATCCTGATAACCTGTAAATGCCAGGTAAAACTCTTTATCTAGCTCTACGTATGGCTGAACGAGGAAATGTGTTAGTTTTCCTTTGACTTTGCCCACTTCCACGATGCTGTTCATCTTCTCGTCTAACCAGTCCTTTGCCTCATCATAGGTAACATTCACCAGTAATAGCCCGTGCTTGCCCCTCTTCCCAAATAGCTGGTCGGGTTTTACCGTCAGTTTATTTGTCTTCACCCAATGCTTCTTTTTAGCTACGGCTGCAATACTCGTATCTGGCGTGACCAGAGCGACTTTGCCACGATACTTAACCGTTCCTTTCGATAACTTTTTCATATGCTTAGCCAGAATATTCTTGGCATCATATTCTCTTATACCTCTTTGTGCCATCTTTGTGCCTCCTATTTTATCCTTTTATTTTACAACTTTTGCCTTTACCCAGGGCAGTTTACCGCCGGTCTTCAATATCTTGGCATCCAGTTGTGAAAGTGAGTGTGTAAGTTCTATCTCTTTATCTTTAGTCCGATTTATGAGCTTCACATCGCCCTGCAATTCGCCTATAATTACCTCTAACTTATCCGCAAGGTCTATGGACTCGTAGTCCGCAGGGTCGTTAAATGTCAGAGGCACTATCCCGAAGTTTATCAAGTTTGCTAAATGTATGCGTGCGAACGACTTGACAATGACTGCCTTAACGCCCAAATATTTGGGTGCAAGTGCCGCATGCTCTCTGCTCGAGCCCTGCCCGTAGTTATCACCACCTATTATGAACCCCCCACCCTTCTCCAAAGCTCTTGCCGGAAACTCAGGGTCTATCGCTTCAAAAACATACTCCGAGATCGCGGGTATGTTGCTCCTCAACGGCAGTATCTTCGCCCCTGCCGGCATGATGTGGTCTGTGGTGATATTATCTTCAACCTTAATGAGCACTTCTCCCGTCAGTGTATCCGGTAATGGCTGGAAATCCGGTAGTGGCTTGATGTTTGGTCCCCTAATGATCTCCACTTTGACCGACTCACCGGCTGGAAGTGGACGTATGAACATATTATCATTGATTATAAATCGCGGTGGCATCTCTATCTTTGGACATTCACCTAAATCACGTGGGTCTGTGAGAACGCCCTTGATTGCCGTGGCTGCTGCTACTTCGGGACTCACGAGATACATCTGCGCATCCTTTGTGCCACTCCTGCCCTCGAAATTCCTGTTAAACGTTCGTACAGATACAGCATGAGACGACGGTGCACCACCCATACCTATACACGGCCCACAAGAGTTCTCAAGTATCCGTGCACCCGCAGCTACAAGATAACGCATCTCATCACTCTCAATAAGGTGCTCTACCACTTGCCGCGAGCCCGGATTTATAGTTAGATGCATGTTATCGGCGATTGTATGTCCCTTCAGTATGTTAGCCACTATTTTAAGATCGCTTAGTGAAGAGTTAGTACACGACCCAATCGCTACTTGTTGTACTTCCAACCCAGCAATCTCACTCACAGGCTTTATCTTCCCTGGACTGTGTGGAAGAGCTACTAAAGGCTCTACTTCGCTTAGGTTTAGCTCTATGACTTCATCATATTCTACATCGGCATCTGCTTCAAGAGGAATCCATTGATCGCCACGTTCCTGTGCCACCATAAACGCTTTTGTCACCTCGTCACTCGGAAACACACTAGTTGTGGCTCCTGTTTCTGTGCCCATATTCGTTATTGTAGCTCTTTCGGGCACGCTAAGGGTCTTGACCCCGGGGCCGAAATACTCCAGTACATTCCCTACACCGCCTTTTACGTCTATCCGACGAAGAACTTCCAGTATGACATCCTTGGCGGATACCCAATCCTGAAGTTTTCCTGTTAGTTTTATACCCACTATCTTTGGATACTTTATTCTGTAGGGCATACCAGCCATGGCAACTGCTACATCCAGGCCACCTGCACCTATGGCAAACGAACCTATACCTCCTGCAGTAGGAGTGTGGCTATCAGAGCCGATCAAGGTCTTACCGGGACAAGCAAACCGTTCCAGATGGAGCTGGTGGCATATGCCATTGCCCGGCCGTGAGAACTGCAAACCGTATCTCCTGGCTATGGATTGAAGGTATCTATGATCATCCGGATTTTTGAAATCTGTTTGAAGCGTGTTGTGGTCAACATAACTAACGCTCTGCTCTGTTCTTACACGGGGTATGCCTATGGCCTCGAACTGAAGGTATGCCATTGTACCTGTTGCATCCTGGGTAAGCGTCTGGTCAATCTTCAAAGCTACCTCGTCCCCCGGTGCTATTTTAGCCGCTATATCCTCTACAATATGTTCTTTGATTATCTTTTCTGTAATTGTACCTATCATATCAATCACCTAATAATACCTGAAAAAACAGTATCGCATATATACATTTACTATCTGTTCGCAGGTCATCCGGGAGCATATGCCCACGCATAAAATCAGGGGTGCTAATAAGCTACATCCGGGTTTTGCTTACGCAACGGCACAGAAAAAGCTTTCTCCACTGAAGAGCGATGTATGGCGTTGTAAGAACAGAATGGAATTATACGCCCATCCGGAGTGGCATAGTGGATGCCGCATCTCTTGACACGTTCCAAATCGAAATTATAAGCATCCTGGAAGTGCATTACACCTATATAAAGCGTTTTACGATGGAACTCGGCAAGTGCGTCACGGCTACCCTTCTCTAATATACCGGTTAATACACGGATGTTTTTTTCGAATTCAGGAGGCGCTTTAGCGCGGTCTATGAACTTCCCACCTGAAGTTAACAGCTTTGCCGCTGTCTTCAGTTTTCCAATCCTCGATTTCTTTATCTCCTCTGCACCCTCCAGCAGGAACTCCATCAGCCCTTCAACATCCACAAACTCCGTTATTGGTGTGAACTTCCCGCCATCAGCAAAGACATACGTTCCTGCACCACAGTGAGGATGTACCGTGAACTCTAACTGAGGTATTCCTTTCCAGGCCTCCACGAAATACGAGAAGGGCACGACAAAGGGCACGGGATAGAAACTTTCGCGTGGTATTTGTCCGTCTGTCTGCTCCTCTAGGCACTTTATGAAATCAGGAATCGTTAATCGTCTTTCCTTGCGTTCTGAGTCGTCCACTCGCCCTTCAAACGATACAGGCTGTGCATTCACGCCCCTTACAACATCCAGGTTCTTTGCCACGAACCTTACTATATCGCCTATTTGATGGTCATTCACGCCTTTCATTAGTGTGGGTACAAGCACCACACTGCGTAATCCACCACGCCTGCAGTTCTCAATTGCCTTTAATTTCGTGTTTAACGCCGGTATGCCTCTCAAAAACTTGTATGGCTCGTCCGTCATACCATCGAATTGCAAATACACGGTATGCAAACCTGCTTCTACTAAATCACGGCAGAACTGCTCGCTCTTCGCCAGTGCTATCCCGTTTGTAGCAACTTGAACATGAGAAAAGCCGATTTTACGTGCCATTTTTACTATATCTACAAAGTTCTCGCGTACCGTTGGTTCTCCGCCAGCAAACTGCACTGCGGGACAGGGTGGCACCTCACTCCTGAGTAGTTTCATCATCTCTTCCAACTGTTCCATAGTCGGCTCGTAGAGATAACCCGCAACCGCGGCATTTGCAAAACATGTGGGGCAGTGCTGGTTGCATCTGTTCGTTAGGTCTATAAGCGCGAGCATTGTCGAACTCTTATGCTCCGGACACAGCCCGCAATCGAATGGGCAGCCCTTTTCTGTCTTTGTTAGCGTAATTCCGGCATTGCCCTCGTATTGCCAGTTTGCGAATTTGTGATACAGCTCGGCATCAGACCAGTACGTGTCTTCGAATTCGCCATGCTCTTCACACTTCTTCTTTATCAGTATCTTACCATCGGATTCATATATTTCTGCGTCTATCACCTTTAAACATTGTGGGCACAGTGATTTTGTTCTCATCTTCATCTCGTTCATTTGTTTATCTATATCCTTGTACATATCCTCAACAGTTACTATTAAAAGAGGGTTGCATTGATATATATAAACTTAGGTGAAGTAGCACATTCGCGTTAAAGCATATGCAAGGTGATTTTTAAAAAAATTATTTGCGATGAACTTTGTGTTATCCCTGCGAGAGGGAAATAGTAAAGGGGCTGGAGCGAGTAGATGATTAAAACATGAGAAACGGGAAAGTGCATTTTCAAACAAGAAAACAGTTCCTTCAGTTATTTAACAGTGTTTGTGCAATTTTATGGGTCAACGTTTGTTCCACTTGAACACCAAAACGATCATTAAGCTGAATGCACCTCCAACTGCTTCTTTCATATATTGCCGATCAGCTTCAACGAATCCTAATTTATTGTGATTGCATACCTTGTTATTGTTTAAGTGAAGAAGAGTTATAACTATAAAGGAGCACAAACAATGGCAAATATGCAGACTGCAATAGAAACCGTAGAAGGGATAAAAAACGGCGATATATCTTGTGAGGCGTTTTTATCCAAAATCTATGACCGAATAGAGCAAAGCCAACTAAATTGTTTTATCACGTTAAACAAGGATGACGCTATTGAACAAGCGATAGAAGTGGATAAGCGAAGAGCAGAAGAAGATTACAGCCAAAAGAAACTGCTTGGCGTGCCCATAGCCATCAAGGATAGCATCACCACGAAAGGTATTCAAACCACGTGCGCATCGAACATTCTTACGGGTTATGTCCCACCCTACGATGCTACTGTAATAGCGGCACTGAAGCGTGAGGGCGCGATAATAATAGGAAAAACGAACATGGACGAGTTCAGTATGGGCACTTCAACAGAAACGAGTTATTACGGTGCCACGAAAAACCCGTATGACCTCAGTCGTGTGCCGGGAGGCTCTTCAGGTGGTAGCGCCGCAGCAATATCGGCAGATGAGGCAGTTCTCGCGCTCGGTTCCGACACCGGTGGCTCAATCCGTTGTCCCGCTTCGTTCTGTGGCATCGTGGGTTTGAAATCCACTTATGGGCTCGTTTCGCGACACGGGCTTATTGCGTATGCTAACTCTCTGGAACAAATAGGGCCAATGGCATCGAATGTAACCGATACTGCGCTGCTCTTAGAAGTTTTAGCGGTAAAGGACGAACGAGACAGCACGCAGGTAAAGCTAATTAATAACGCATCCACGAATTACAGTTGCTCGTGGTTACACGACAGCGATGGAAACGGCGATTTTAAAGGTATGAAAATAGGAATCCCGAAGGAATTCATCGAGGGTGTTTCTCCAGAAGTAGAAAAGGCCGTTTGGGGCGCCATACACAAATTCGAGGAGCTCGGCGCTACATACGAGGAGTTAAGCATGCAAAACATGAAATATGCGCTTGCTTCGTATTACCTCATTGCGATGTCCGAAGCGTCATCGAACCTTGCACGGTTTGACGGGCTGCGTTACGGGCTACGGCTGGAAAAGGACGAGGACTGGCACACTACATTTTCGCGGATACGGGGCGAAGGATTTGGCGAAGAAGTGAAGAGACGAATTATTCTTGGCACTTATGCACTCTCCGCAGGTTACTACGGTAAATACTATTTAAAGGCGTTAAAACTGCGTACTTTGATAAAGGCCGAATTTGATACCGTTTTGAAGACGTATGACCTGTTGGCGATGCCGACAATGCCGTTTACCGCTTTTAAACTTGGAGAACGGATAAAAGACCCGCTTTCTCTTTATCTTGCGGATGTTAACACAGTACCTATTAATTTGGCGGGTGTTCCTTCTATATCTGTCCCGTGCGGGTTCTCCAATGGGCTACCCATAGGCTTGCAGCTCGTGGGTAAGCTTTTTGACGAGGATAAGGTGTTAAGGGCTGCTTTTGGCTACGAACAAGCCATTGTTTAGAATATATCATTATTTTTTGGGAATGCTTTAAACCTTCTTCACAATCAGCGTTAAATTCAAGTCCTTTTCCACTATTTTCTCGTAATTCCCTTTTATATGCGGCTTTATCTTCTCCAAATCCCATGGGCCCGATATTATTTCGCCAACTAATTCACCGTCTTTAAAAATCCGTACCACACCGTCATTCTTTGATACTACTACAGCCACAGCGTCTGTTTCTTTGGATATAGACGCGGCCGCCATGTGTCTAGTGCCAAAACCCAATGGAATGTCTATATTCTGGGAACTTGCTTCAATGTACCGCGCTGCCGAGAGTACATATCCGTCCGCACTGATAACAAATGCACCGTCCAGTTTCGACAGTTCGTTTATAGTGCCCTGAACGTTTGCATCCTTCAGGTCTTTCTTCTCCTTTGGATGGTACGCAAGTGGATCCAGGATTAAAGGCTTTGATTTCTTCAATACCTTCTCCTCGTCACCGACCACAAATAGTGTACCTACACCACCGCGTTCTGCACTATGTCGCGCTATACTCACTGCTATTTCCACTACCGTCTCCAGGACATCGGGATCGCATTTCCTTCCCCCTCTACAGAATATACCCGCCATTTTTCAATATATTAAAACTATAATCTCACATCTGTTTATAAATTCGTATAGGATGGTAAGGAAATGATAATGCCCGAGTCTTTTGGCACTGTGCCTCGGTTCAAGAAAATGTTTGTAAGTGCATATTCGCCCTCGCACATAACTGGCTTCTTTATGATCTGTGATAACTTTAATCCTTTGTATAAAGGCTCGGTTGGCGGTGGCATCGTATTAGAAGCGGGTTGCGTCTCTGAAGTTTCCATTAATAACTCATTAAAGACAAGAACAGAGCTAAAAATAAACGGTGTAGATGTGGTGGCGGATACAACTAAATACGTTGTTGATAGTATGATCGGGCGGTGTAAACAGGCGGTTAGTGTCACGGTGACAACGAATTTTGAAGTCCCGGTAGGCTGTGGTTTTGGGGCAAGTGGTGCTGGTGCACTTAGCACAGCCGTTGCACTAAACGAGCTATTGTCGCTTAACATGACGCTAAACGAAGTAGCACAAATCGCGCATCTTGCAGAAGTGGAGAACAGTACCGGCTTAGGCGATGTAATTGCGGAGTCAAACGGTGGTTTGGTGATAAGGAAAAAGCCGGGTCCACCGGGAATTGGCTTGATTGATACGGTACCTCATGCCGGCACGAAAATAAGCTATGTCATATTCGGAAAGAAAGCCACAAAAACCGTTTTGAGTGATGAAGCAATGAAACGCAGTATAAATGAAGCAGGTAAGGCCGCGTTGAAAGAGCTGATGCAGAAGCCGGATTTTGATAATTTCATGCGTGTATCGAGAAGATTTTCGTTACGAAGCGGAGTAATAAGTGATAAATGTCGGGATGCGATAGAGGCTGTGGATGCCGAAGGTAAAGTCGCCAGTGTAGCGATGTTGGGCGATACGGTTTTTGTCGTTGGTGATAGTGAAGCACTGAAAGAGTTCGGAGAAGTGAAAGAAAGTAGATTAACCGGTGTGGGTGCGAGGGTAATTCATTAAAACTAAATTTAATAATATATCTTTGCGCTAAAGATATTACAAAGATGAATCCCCTGCTCATTTTTCTTATCGCTTTGATTCTCATCCTGGTTATGACTGCTAAATTCAGGATTCATCCTTTTTTGTGCTTGATTAGTGTATCCCTAGTCGTTGCCATTTTAGCGGCAAGACCTTTTGATGGGTTGGAATCAATCTTAACCGGCATGAGCAGGGTGATTTACCATCTTGCGATTATCATCGTCTGCGGTAGTATAATAGGAATGGTCTTAGATGGAATTGGGGGGACGTCTGTAATAGCGGATGATAATATACGCCTAACAAAAAAGCCCGTCCTTGCATTGAATTTACTTGGTTTCATAGTTGCAGTACCGGTAATGTGCTGCATATTAGCATACGTGATTTTTATACCGATAGCAAGAGAGATTGCTTCTAAACAGAGGATACCCCTTGGAGTAGCGGCAACATCGTTATCTCTTGGCACGCTCGCGTCATACGAGCTTATTTATCCATCACCTGGTGTATACACAGCGGCAGAGGAATTTGGAGTTGTAGGGGCGGACATATTCATATTGGGTCTTGTTATTGCTATTCCCACCACATTGGTTGGCTATTTATACGCGAGTAGATTTTGCCGATTCGGAGCGATTCCAACGAGCACCGCAGAAAAGCAACGTGATAAAATAAGTAGATTGAGGGCATACCCGCCCATTGTTGTTCCATTGGCGCTTATCTTCTCTAACCTCGTTTTTCATATCCCCGTGTTAAGTTTCCTTGGCGACCCAAACATAGCGTTGTTGATAGGAGTTTTGCTTGTTTTTGTTGCTGCTCGTGGCTCCGAGGTTAAGGTATGGACAGAAGAAGCGGTGAGAAGAGGAGGTGCTATACTCCTGGTTTTGTGTGCTGGTGGTGCTCTTCATGCGTGTTCGGTTAAGTAACCCATCGTGCCATCAACCTCTCCCGCTTAACATTAGGATCGCATCCTTGACCAAGATAAATGTCGTATAATGTGAGCATATCCAATTTCATCCCCATACATTCAAGTACTTCAGTTAATAATCGGTCTGCTTGCCCAGTAAACACTTTTGCCCATCGTAAATGTGTGTATCTGTACGCGTTTCCTGGATTAGCATTACGAATCAGCCGTAGTATTCTACGTGAGCACAGTAACGTCAGAATAGCGATCCAAATCAAGCATTTCACGAAGTTGGGGTTTTCGCTCGGTATCTTATCCATACGATAATAACTTTTTAACTCCTTGAATACCAGTTCTATTTCCCATCTTGCCCCGTACAGGAGTGCGATGTCATCGGCGGATAATATCTCAACGGAAATATTGGTCAGATATGAGTGATACTCTCCAGATTCTGAATTAAAGACACATACAAGCCTAAATCTTCTTTTCACCTTACTTTGTTTACCCCTATACTTTCTCCTCTTGAATTCCACTTCCACTTCTACATCAAGTATCTCTCGCTTCAAGAGTGGAAGAACATCTCTCAATTTCTTTCCCACGACATCTATCGAGTTCCCTCGCCATTTACGATTGACCCCAGCAATCAATGGATTAGCGTTTCCTTTCAGCCGGCTAACGAAAAAGCCGCCATAGCCGTCAATTCTGTCAAAAAATAGGTATTTGAAGTATCCAAGGTCGATGAGCAGGATACGGTCCCTGAGCCAGGGTCCCAATCGAAGTATCCTAGCCTCTGAAGTCCTTTCTGGGTATATCCTTACCGATTTAGGGCCATCGGCAACAGCACTAACGACACATGAAACTTTAACGCCAGCAGCGATTTACTTCGTCCTTGTAGCAGGCCATATCTTCGCAAGGGATTCATGCAGTCTGATAATAGTGCTGTCTTGGATAACTAAATCCGTAAAACGCTTCAATTTGTCATCTAAAACACGACCGGTTTGCTGTGCTTGGAACTCAATCGCATGAAGCACACACTTTCTGAGAAAATCGACCATCTCAAGTGTGAAACGGTCGTAGAAACTACTTATGCTCACAGTAGTCTTCGCTTTTTCCTCGTATTTCCGTTTTAACCCCCTGATAGTACTTAAAAAACGTACCCCAAATCCGAGCGTTGTTACCCAAAAAAGGATGACTATGTCAATTTTACGCTCTCGTTCAACAGTTCCAGTTTCTCTTGCGGTGTTTCTCAAAAAATTCCCTGGAAACATCTCGACAAGGGTCTTTACCGTAGGATCCACACTATTTTCATTATCTGGTATCATATATTGGCTCACTAGGTAAAATAATCGCTTTTAAACTATATAAAAATAGTTGGAGTGTCTATCACTTATCCGAACACGCATGGGTGCTCTTGGGTCCACATTGGCAATGACCGGTGTTGGTCAAGAACTGAGTGAAATGGTTATAAGGTCAGGATTGCCCGCAATTTTCATACCGTTTTTGGTTGCCGTTGCAATACAGACAGTTCAGGGTTCGCGACTCGTAACATTTTTGGTTGTTCCGGGTTTAATTCTGCCCGTGCTCCCTGAACTTGGCTTGCCACTGGAGATTGCATTGATGTCCATGGCTTCGGGTACTTTTATGGTATCGCATGCCAACGATTCCTATTTCTGGACTGTGATAGAGCTTGCTGATATGTCTCCTTCCTCTGGCTATAGAGGCTATACAGTTGGAGGTATTGTACTTGGGACAGTGGCGTTTCTTTTGTGTGTTGCTGCATATGTGTGTGGTTTCTACTAACTTACCCCGTGATAACCACCTAAATATCCGCAAAGTTAATAATTATCTGTCCCCTAGTTTGTTAGATATGGAACTAAAACTGACAGCACCGCAGGACTGTATCGGCGATTTCACGTACAACTTCTTATGGCAGCACAAAGGTGAAAAGCTCGACCCTACGGGTGTAATCCCATCGCAATCCGGCACGAATTACTCGTATGAAGATGTGGTGGAAGCATTGAAAAAGGGCGAAGATGTGCATATTAACGGGGATGTGGGCACGAGGCTTGCATCGAGTTTAGGCGTGGACCTCGTTTATTTCGGTGGAAACGGTAAGGAACAGCCTGACGTAGGTGCGATAGTAGTAGAAGGAAATGCGGGTTCTCATCTCGGGATAAGCATGCTTTCTGGCGTGGTTTACGTTAAAGGTGAAGTAAACGAACCAATTGGCAATGTGGTGCAAGTAAAATCCAACCGGGACGGGTACAAGAAATTCGTTTCGGTTACCTGGTTATTGCACCATCTCGAAGAGCGGGGTAGCATACTCGAGCCCAACGAGTTTAAAGAAGACGAATTAGTTCTTACAGACGGACTTTTGAGACACACGCTTGCGGCTCGTTGCATGAACGAGGCTAAGGTGCGAGTAAAAGGCGATGTTGGGATAAGTGTGGGCATTTTGATGCGAAACGGGTGCGTAGTAGTAGAAGGAAATGCAGGTATGAACGCTGCCGCTTTGCTTAATGGTGGTTCCGTTGTAATATTGGGTAATGCCGCGGAATTCTTAGCCGTGGAACTGATAAAAGGGCGTGTGTTCGTGAAAGGGGTATGCAAAGGTTATGTAGGTGCTAAAATGACGGGGGGGGAGATTATTTGTAGAAGGACGAAGCCGATTCCGCCTGTTACGGAGAAGGTACTTGAAAACGAGGATAAAGTGCTACTAGCGAGGTTTGGCGTCTCGGGAATGCTTACGATGAATTATGGGCGGTATGAAGTGTGAATGATTTAAGGATTCTGAGTTATAACGGCTGACCTTGATATAAACCTAGGACACAATAACATGAAATGACACTATAAAAAGTGTCAGGAATTTAGATTTTAACACCATGTAACCACATAAACTATTTAGTCTTAGTATATCAGTCGCTTGCGGTAAACTGGAGCGACCGATATACCTTTATGAACCGCATAGCAGTTGTTGCATGGCTATTGCCTGTTTGCCAAGTTCAAATTCATACAAAGGGCCTTATACCCATAGTTTCACAACCCACTCCCTCTGGAAACCTCCCTATTCATTCTTTCAACCTCTTCCAACACTGTTTCTACATCGTGATTTGCCCTTCTTCTAATTATATCATCCCCTTTTTTTCCTCATATTCCCCCATACATCGCCTATACGATTCATAGGAAACCGAAGATAGCATTTCAGCCGGATCAATAGAAAAAACAAGTTCTTTCAATGGTGGATCGCTACCAATCAAATTGGACATGTAAATTTCTGTCGGAGCTCGGTATGCAATCCATTCATCAATACGTGTACAACCTGTCATTCTTTTACACTTTTTTCTTAGCTCCCCGATGAATCGCTCCATGTCGTTGTTGGTCCTGGGGATACAATCGTGGTCATATGTATGAAACAACCCGTCCCAGAACTTTTTTATCTGTTTACATTGTCGAATAGTTCACCTCACCCTTCGATAGCGATCATGAGTTTCGATATAGTATAATTCAAAAGGGAAGCTATCTGTGATCGCAGGTTGCATATCACTTATGACCGCGATTGGTAGGCCGTACATTTCAACGACCTTCTCCAACAATGGTTGGATATGCTGTACGTCATCTTTCTCTGTGGTATTCGCATACAGAACAACACCATTTTCGTAACTGCGGAAAATATAGAGCGTTTTACCTTTATAGGTGTATGTTCCATCGATACTCAAGACATATTCGCCTAGCTTTTCCCTTATCTCCTGAATATACTCCTCATGCCAGCCCTTGATCAAGGATTCAAAGGTCATCGTCAGGTTTGTTAGCTCACCCATGCTTATTTTGATGTTTTTTTCCTCAAAGCCTCTTTTATTTCCGCGTAGGTCTTGTGCTCTTCGTATCTCAGAGTTCCTATATGCAGAATGACATCCAGTCCAAATATCTTATACGGGATAATAGCCGCTTGAAAATCTTCTGCCCTGAAGGATAAAGCATGCCGGGGCATTCTCGGTTACTGCATCGCAAAACTCGTTCTCTGACCCAAAATTCCCCCTTCAGTGTTATAATATGCCTGTTATTCTTATTGTATTTCTTAACTAGCTTCGCGCTGCAAAGGGGGCAGCTATTCATCCGTGTGGAAACGTTAACCACTTTTTGTTGCATAATACATGTATAGTGGCTCATAATATAAGGAGCTCCTTGTGAAACTATGGTTTCGCTTTTAGCTCTTCGATTAGTTTATTCTGGTCGGTATTTATCGCTGCTTTCTCTTCGTTATCTTTGCTCAACTCGGCTATTATTTCCTCCTGCTCCTTTAACAGGAGCGTAAAGCTTCGATAATCACTTGATGCTATAGAAGACACACTCAAACTTCCAGCCTTTAAAAGCAATATAAAACTATCTATTTAATGAGGTTTGTTTTCCACTCCAAATTGATGAGCTTGTTTGTTCTACCTTTGCCCGTTATTGCAGGAATATCACAGGGAATGCTGCTGGCATTGCTGCTACTGCCATGATTAACATTAGGGTAGTCATTCCAGTTAATGCATTTATCCATCTCCTTTTAAACATCTTTTCTTCGTCTCACATCCTCCGTCTCCTCTTGACCCAAAGAGTAAA
>Ga0255453_1042_pt1 | contig 18175 bp, 4 predicted proteins | sample ANMaggQLBNCT01G4_FD_182628 | JGI IMG/M metagenome (GOLD analysis project Ga0255453, IMG submission 182628) | Sediment cell enrichment communities from methane seep in Santa Monica Basin, California, United Staets - ANME aggregate JGI... | ecosystem: Environmental > Aquatic > Marine > Cold seeps >...
TCACAACGGTACGGTGGCAAACGGCACAGTGATTGGCGGCGTTTACGTTGATGCGGGACACGGTTTGACTGGTGACGGGCCGATCACGAGTGGGGCATACACACAAACTTTTAACGTGCCTGCCTATGATGAAGTGCGATTTGCACATCTCTACGTGCACGTTTGGGGCGCAACCGAGAACTATCATGGCTGGGTAAATACAAGCTTAAATGGGCATAGTTTAGAGAACATAACGCTTCTCGGCGATGATGATGTTGGTTCTGAGTGTGATGAGCAAGTATGGTGTACCTCACACGGTGTAAACATCGTGTGGTATGACGTAATTGACCTTGTTACATCTGGCGCTATTAGCGCAACTGCACTCACGGGTAAGATAAGCTCAGGTTTTGATGGTCGTGTGGGCATGATCGAGCTGATTGTGGTATACGAAAAAGAGGGTATGGACGAAACTCGATACTGGGTCGTGCAGGGGCATGACGCATTAGCGTATGCAACTTCCGGACACCCTGCCAAGGACTACGGCTATACGTATTTCAATGGAACAATAAATCCGGATGAATGGGCAACTGCTGTGTTTTATAACACGTGGCTAACTGGAGATATGTTTGATACCGATACGTTATGGTTCAATGATAACCAGCTTTGTGTAGGCTGCACGAACTATGAGCAGGGCGCTTATTTGGACTTCAAGGCTATTGAGGTGAAGAATGCTACTGTTGACTATTTAAACTCAAGCAATAACTATGCAACGTACGGGCGTGACGGCGATAGCTATGTTCACTGGTTAAATACGGTATTAGTACTCAGTCGGGAATCGAAACCCGACCTTATAGTTGAGAAGATAGAAGAACCTTTCTTACCATATTATAACTACACACTTGCCGTTGTCGCCAACCACACATATAAAGTCAATGCTACGGTAAAGAACGTAGGCAGTGGAACTGCTACTGAGTCGAATGTAACACTGCATGTAGACACTACACTAATAGGCACACTACCGGTTCCCAGCCTTGATGCCGGATCCAGCAAAGAAGTACAGTTCACTTGGGCTCCTACGGATTCCGGCACTTACACACTCGAAGTGTCTGCGGATGCCTTAGACGAGGTAAACGAAACTGATGAGGCGAACAATAACATGTCTAAGAATATAGATGTGCTTCCTGAAGTGCAGGCAGACCTCGCTATCACACCGAATGATATAGTTTTTCTCCCTGCTTTTGCATGGCATACCGCGAATAATAAAACAACCATTCAGGTAAATGTAACTAACAATGGGACCAGAGATGCAAACAACTTTGAGGTAACGCTTTCCGTTGATAACGGGCCAAAAAATAGCACAGTAACCTCCGTAGCTGCAAAAGCGGTTAGAGTGACTTCGTTTGGATACAATGCAGCCAAAGGAGGACCTTATGCTGTAAAGGTGGTTCTTGATGCAAACGGCGCAATCACCGAGTCTACTGAGACCAACAATGAAGCAGTCAAACCATTCACGGTGATAGAGATAAGGATAAGAGATACGCATCATTATGGTGATACCTCTACATACAATGGCAAGGAATCCGACTTCACTGATGTAGAGATGTTTGATGTCGTTAAGCTCGTGCCTGGTAACACAACGCCGTGGGCCGCTCTTAACTCCGTGGCTTATGTCAAAAATCCATATATGGCGTCCGGAACAACATTTGTGTACGGCATAGATGGACTGGATCAGGACATGGTAGAAAAAATTTACTGGTATCTATACATGAACGGCAGATACGTGCCCAGCAACATATTATGCGGTGAATATCCATTGAGCGATGGAGAAACAATGCACTGGGACTTCCAGAAACAAATCTATAGCGCAACCGATAGTTTCACACCACCTTGCACGGTGCAGAGCTACAATGACCTCTATCCCGAGCCTTTTACGCATGGCTACTGGGACACAGAATGGAATACCACTATCGTGTATCCTGCGGAATCGCCAGAATACATGAGCATAGCGAATGAAATCAGAAACAAGCTTGTTTCAAGAGGCGTGCCACACGCAAGGATAGACATAGATACCGATTCGAATGTGACATCAGCGGATAAGAAGGAAACAAATAATCTGATACTGCTCGGAAACTACACGGGAAATGATATAATAGTGGAGATTAATCCATATCACGAATACTTTGGTATGGTTGTTTTCTACCGTAACGGGAAGATGATTGACGATTATGATAATGCAGAGTACGATTCTGGTAGTGTAGTTCAAGCTTTTGACAACCCATACGATGACGGCGACCTTGGCACAAACGATTCCTGGAACGAACCCGGACCGGTGATATTCATGGCTTCCGGCTTGACGGATAACGATGCAAAAGCCGCGACTGAGCTGCTCATCAACAGAACCGAAGAGCTAAACATGTTCTGGGTACTAAAGGCGTCATCAACAACAGGATTTTTCGATACTGGTTGTGGAACATATCCGAGCATCTCGGGAGTCCACAAAGGTAATTTCACGCCTAAATGCGATATCGTGGTTCAACAAATATACACGTATCCGTGCACCGGGACCGGAGGACACAGCGAACGTGTTATATTCCATAACAGCACGGGTGAAATAATAAATGCGAGCTGGGAGGGTTATCAGGATGACTATAGCAACATCTCGGTTTCGCCTTCGATTACGCTGTCGGCAGGTACAGAATACAGTTATGAAATATTTACGGGCTCGTATCCGCAGATAATCCATGAACAAAAACTTACAAACGAATGTGGAACGATCAACTGCACGGAGTTCATAGATGCGAATGGGAGAAGATATGACGATTGGATACCGGCGATAAAACTATTCTGATTCGCCAATCGTAATTCTTCTTTTCGTCTTTTGCAATTTATGCACTTATTCAGTGTTTATTTTTTTTATGCCACCGACTCTCCCACCAGTACCCAACGCAAACAAACGAAACCGCCACTGCTACCACAGCAAGCCGTATCAAAAGCGCAAAAAGCGAGAACTTCACACTGCCACCACCACCAGTCTCTTCCGTACGAGCCACCGTGCCTTTCATCAACCGGCCCGTAATCGTCTTTCCGGTTTTGCCTCCTGTTACAGTTTTTCCCGCGGCACCTGCTGTTGTGCCGGCACCCAGACCTTCCCCTGTGCCTTCGCCCGAACCGGAACCTTCTTTCCAGGCACTTGCCGATGAGCCGCCGCCTCTAAGTCGCGGTAGCATACCGCGGACTGCCACGAGCTGAGAGTCATTGTTATTGTCCTCGTTCAATTCGCGTACTGCATTGCCGCAATCCACAGAGACGTTCAATTTCACAATCTGTCCAACAGCACGCGGTGTCCACGGTAAAGTCAACTGTACACGACCGCCGCCTTCTAACTCCGTAACATCTACCTTCTCTTCCGGCTCTCCATCCACAGAGAAGCAGACACTGAAAGCTCCAGCTTTACTTTTCCCGCTGTTTTCTATATCCACAGTCATAGGCAGTCCTACTACAACGCTCCTCGGTATGAAGGGCACGAGGTCGGGTAGGTATTCCACCTTCAAGATTGCATGAGCAACTCCCATCATCGTGCCTCTACTTTGTATCGCCGCATCATTTATACCATCAAATACGTTTACATATTCCCATCCGTCCTGCACTTTCGTCAAAGCTATATCTCCTGCATTGACCTTCTTCCAAAATCCTATATCTTCATCTTCAGTGCTCCGTGATATTTCCCGTCCATTAAAATATAGTGCATCTGCTCTCCCTTTTGCTTTCGGATATAAATCGTCTTCACCATGTGGACTATAAGATACTAAAACCGTTTTTAGTGTTGCATTTGCCAGGCTGGCTTCAGTTACGCCTGTAAATTTAATCTTTCTTGTGCATTCGTCATAATCAAGACCTGTGGGCGTATAATTACTCCCTGCCATCATAACATCCCGGTCTTCACCAATCCAGTATCTGGTAATGGGTGCATTTTTATCCTCATATACAATCAGAAGAGCCATACCCGCTATTCCAAATTGATAATTCAAGGGACCACCACAATTCCTCCTTTCTGCTTTTGCCCAATTTTTTGCTCCCTCAGAGTGATTATAATCATTTACAGGAATATCATAATAATACGTTGCATAAGTTACATTAAAAACTGTTGCATCGGGAATATCAGAATGTGGATCGGCAGGATGAGGTAGTGGATTATTGCCGTTGAAATAGACAATCAACTGTGTTTTATTTGGCAGAAAACCCATTTTACGTTCATAGTCCCCGATTTTTTTTTTATACTCCGCATTATCCGGATATACATAAAGTCTGACTAAACTCACATCTGCGTTCTCGGGAACAGGATCGCCAAAATAGGTGGTGCGGAAGTCATCAGTGGTAGCCTTCGCAAGACGACTGAATCCTGTGCCATAATTGTATATAACGCCTCCATGAATTTCTTCTCCCTCCTTAAACATATGCATAAAACCATCCTTTGCTTTATATCCTGGATATCCAACCTTCACCTCCATTTCACCCTCCAATGGATAGATATTGTTCTTCTCATCTAACTCCTGAACCTTTTTGTGTGGGTCCACCTCGGCCTTAGCAATAAACCATCCTCGTTTCGACGGTTCCCATGAGAATTCTACTTCTTTTGTCATACCTGGAGCAAGATTAATAGCTTCTTGAGGAAAGGAGATAATCGTCACATTATCATCTGAGTTGTTTATATAAAATCTAACAGCAAAATCCGAAGCTGCTACGCATCCGGTATTCCTAACCACAACTTTTATCTTATGCGTCTCGTTTATAATAAGCTTATCCAAGTCTCTCACGACTCCAGCTTCATTCAAGAATTTTACATTTTCAATAGTCAAATCAGGCCCCATCTTCTTCTTTTCTTCATTATTGCCTTCGTTACTCTCCTCCACCATATTCTCTGAGTCGGCAAACACAGTCAAATTGTAGATTTCATTCTCCACAGTAAACGGCACATCCACCTGTCTTGTTGCTTTCGTACCTATCACGTATGGTTTAGCCGTACCCTGTGGCTCATCCACGCCATACTCGTATCTATCAACCTTGTAGCGTCCTTTATTCAATATTAACGAGACGGGATGAGTAATGGAATCTCTCTCGGAATCCACATCTACCCAGGAACTCCAGAAACCCTTTCTATCCTTTTTGTAGTCCACCCAGGAACTTCTATTGCCAATGCGAAGTGACCCGTTCTTCTTCTCATCCACATACAAATACTCGAAATGCACCCGCATTACTTTGGCATCTTCATGCGAGATCGAATAAGATCCGTCGTTTTGCACTTTAAACGGTCGAACCTCCTTATCCCCGGTGTACACATCACGACTGAACCGTACCGTGACGTTCTCGGCGGGTGCACTTCCTACATTTTCAATCTCTGCTTTTGGTGGCCCATCACAGGTGATATTAGATATCGTGAGATCCGGAATCTTGGCATTGAGCACTTTTACGAGTTCGTTATTGCTTTCGTTCTGTTCATACAGCACGTTGTCCATATCAACAACTGCGTAAATATCATAACCTGAGGAACCATTGCCCACACGCATCTGATGCAGTATTCCCGTTACGTTGATCGAATTGCCCGGGCCCAGAGATACTTCGGTATGGTTAAGACAGATTTTATGCGATATTTTATCTATGCCACAGCCCCATACCTTTCTGCCGCCATCCGCTTCTGTCGTCTCACGGTCATTATAACTCACAGAGTTAAAAGGCAGCAGCTCTATTATAGTCGTATTCCCCTTCGTCCAGACCTCTATATTTTCGCCATTAAAGGAGTAGAAATACGCACTTGTATTTTTATTGTTCTTATACAAATCCTCTACTTTCATTCGCCTTGTTATTGATCCATTGTCCAATCCGATTTCTGCAAATTGTACGCCAGTCCAGTTCGCTTCCGGATATGTAACTATAGTTTCATTGAAATCGTCAGTTGGATGCACCGTCTCGTAATCGTAAATCTCTTCTTTAAGCGCCCATAGGTCAACCGAGAAATTCACGGTGCTGTTTCCGTTATTAATGATGTGTGCGGTTACATTTACCGGTACATTCTTCGGCACCGGTGGCAACGGGTCAAAAGTTATATTTACAACTGCCGGGTCCTCGTATGGCACCACGTAAAAACTCTTATTTAATTCGTTGTTTGATTCGTTCATCTCAGCCGCCTTGTTTTCCGGGTCAATAACCATTTTTATAGCATGAGGTCCTGCATTGGCAGGAGTCCACATCACTGTGTAGTTCTTCGTTTCTTCTGCTTGCAGCTCTAACCCCGAAATATTCGCTATTCTATTCATACACTGATATTTGTCTATAACGACATTAGATTCGGTGCTGTCACCGCATTTCGTTGGTGCATAAACATAAGCGGTATCACCCGTTATCCAGGAAGAATTCGCAGGACCTCGTCTATTCTCCTGCCACTCCTCTACTAATTTACCGGCTTTATCTCGGATATAAACAAACCCGCGTGTCTCGATACCCGGAGCGTTCTTTGTGGTTATATTCACCGATTTGAACTGTATTTTTAGTGCATCGGCACCCGGATGCGTTATCACGTATCCATATCCGTACGGATACCCCTGCGGGCTGAGTTCAAATCGTGGCGAGATGTCTACCCAATCATGCACGGCAAAAACGTCCACATCGCTAACTCCTGCTATCAACCCACTATTTGTTATGCTCGCGTTTATGTATAAAGTACTGCCCTCATTTTTTCCGTTTCGCTCCGTGTCATTACCCGAAATAGAAATGTTAGAGACCCAGAAATCCGGCAGCACTTTTAGCTGCTTCACCTGCTGGTTATTCTGTTTGTCGTGTTCCGGCACTACTCCTTCCGAGTCTGCATCTATACACGCTGTGTAAATACCTTTTCCGGCTGTTTCTACCAGCGAAAGGTTGAATGTGTCGTCAACACCCAATGACATGTTTCGTATTGTTCTATCGCCGGGATAAAATAATAGCTCCACTCCCTGACCCTCTCCATGCAGAACACTTACGCTTACGGTATCGCTCATTACAGGGATACAGCACGGCTCTGTTGGTACCGCAACTTCTTCTTTGCCGTCATATATTCGTATATCCCCTTCTTTCACCCAGTAAACCTTTTCGCCGTTTTCCAAATGCCATGTCGCATTAACATGCACGCAAATGCAGTTCGCGCCGGCGTAACTCCGGTTTACCCATCTTATACTATTATAGACGTCATCAGCACCATAAAAACCCGGGATAACTTCATACCCGTGTTCGTTCTTATATTGACCAAAGAACAAGAAAGAGTCGAAGTCATTGGTCTGTAATACACCTTGATTTGTGAGCGTAGCGTTTACCGTGACTGTAACATTGTCCAGGTTAGCTGTTGTATTGAATGAGATGTTCACGGTTAAATCTGCACCAAGCACTTTTGCCTGGGTTTCACCTTTATTATTCGATTCGTTCGTTTCTGCTATCTCGTTTCCGGGATCTGCTGTCGTCACGATCCGATAATTACCCACTACTGCGTACCAGCATGTAGAAACATTCGTGTACTCATTTTGTGTAAGATTTATAATGGTGGCGCTGCCTACGCAGAGTTCATTTATAAAAAAGCTTACATTGAACTTGCTTGCGGGTAGCACACCGATATTAGAAACATTGGCGGTGATATTCACGAGTTCGTCCGCACTTATATTGGCGGCATTCAATTCTGTACCATCTGTAATATTCAGCAACTTTATGTCTGATACGATGAGGTCAGGTCCCTGCACCAATGTGAGATTCATTTGCACGTTGTTCGTCTCGTTTATTTCCGGGATAGCATCTTTTGGGTCTATTATCGCCACGATACGATGTTCACTCGTCGGAGAAGCGGTCCAGTCTGTTGTGACGTTCCGGACATCGGTTGGGTTTATAACCACCGGCAGACTATTGAGTTCATCTTCGGGCAGCAGGTAGTCATATTTGTAAACCGTCACCTCTATAGAACTGCTGCTCCCTTTTGGCTTCTCCATTTCCACATCTATCCGATTGCCGAGTATCCAGGACGTCCAGCCACTAAAACTCGTATTATAAGTTGCCATTAACCTACCCTTGCAGTCATACAGCCGGAAATAGTCACCGTGAGATTGTAGCTCCAAATAGAGTCGCATGGATACTGTATCGGTCTTATTACTCACAATCGCAGTAGTTTCGGATCCGTCTTCTGTTGGGTTCATAAACATAGACCTGTAGTAGTCCACGGGATTTCTGGTGCTGTTATAGAATGAAATGTTGGTAGCACGAGCTAAACCACCCGTGTTCTTGGCAGTAACCGAGATGTTTGCCGTAGTTCCGGATATTGGGCTGTCCGGTTTGATACGCATGTGCTCGAGCACGAAATCCGGTGCGGTGATCGCTCTCGTGATATTCCTGATATTATTCGTATTGTTCACATCCCACTCAGGCTCTACTTCTACGGTTACCGTGCAGTTACCGCTTACGTCCACGGTCCAATTTGCAGTTACGTTGGTCACCCGAGCGGTAAAATTCGTACTGTTATCAAAATCTGTAGTCCAATTCGTTACACACACACCCGAAGCGTTAAAACAGATAAATGTGGATGTGATAAGTCGCTTTATATCATCTGCTTTTTTTATATAGAAGCTGACGTTTGCACTGCTACTTCTGTTGCCCAAATATTGGATAGTCGAATTAATGGTGACGGTATCGCCGATACAGGGGTTAGGGGTCATATTCAAGTAGCTAACCGCGAAATCGTTGTAAACCTGGATTAAACTCGCCTCTTCGTTGTTTGACGCATTGTTATCTATATTCTCAGAAGGGTCTATTTCCACTAGTATCGTATGTGTGAAGACATTTTCGCCTTTGTCCGCGTTCCACGTCGTTGCTTCCCATGAAACATCGATTGTAGTGCTGTTATAAGGATATTCAACGCCGGATAGGTATGAGATATTCTCTTCATGAAATAGTGACGAATCAATATAAAAAAGGACACTGAAGTTCGTTGCATTTATGTACTCTAAATTGTTTATCCGTGCGGTTATGTTCAACAGGTCACAATCAAGCACTGTTTCATCAACAGAAAGGTTAACAGCGAGATCAGTACCACCAACGGTTTTAGAAACGTTGTTCCCGTTGCTCAGTACCAGCCACAGCGTATTCACCCCCCCGGGCTCCGCTAATTCGTAACTCAGGGTGACATTTTCCGTTTCGCATGCGTTCACGGTAACTGGCATGCTATTGAGCAGTGCGGCAGATTCGACAGTAGCTTCTATTCTGAAATACTTTAGAGTAATTGCATCCCCAGCACCCCATTTTGACCAAATATCGCTCTGCACTATGGTTTTTTTGCTTGAGCTCGAGCGGCTCTCATTCATGAGGATAGTGCCGTTCATATCATAAACTTCATACCAACATCCCGGACCCGCTTCATAAAATACGATTTTATCAAAGAAATGCAAGCCCATATTCAGTGCACCCGGCTGGTAGATCGAAAGCAGTTCCGGCGTTGGTGAATAACCTATCTCCTGTGCGGTTGTGTTCACATCATATAGCCAAAGAGTAGTATTCGCAGTCACCTTCTCGTTGTTTATTAGTGTGATGGCTACAACATTTGCAGTCTCATTATATATATGATTAGACAGATTTATGCGTACGTCCGTAATGGTAAGGTTTGACGAAAGCTCTACCTCTAGCTCTTTACTCGTACGCAAATCTGATTTCGCCACTTCCACTTCTATCGTACGTGTGGTAGAGATTTTATCCGGGAGCCCAATGAACAAGGGTCTTGCATCCCAGATTGCTGCGGTATAATTTATGCCATTAGCGTCTACACGCAACGGTTTGGTATCAAACAGGATTCTATTGTCGTAGCGATTTAGACAAGAGAAGTTAAGCACGAGATTGGCACTTAGCGGTCCTTTGTTTGTAATAGAGGCATTGATGGCTACTTTATCGCCTTCTTCTGGATTAGTTGTCGGTAATGTCATATTGATTTCCCATGGATTTGCTACCCCTACACCTTCTAAGGTGTTTATGTTATTCGTCAGGTTACTATCGGAATTGTTACAGGGGTCAACTTCAACAGTAATAGTATGGCCCCCAATATCAACATCTGAAAGGTCCCACGTAGCATTAACGCTGCAAGAAGAGCCTGCTGGAAGGTGGCTGACTTCTGCTTCGTTAAATTGTGAACTCTCATCGCGGAACTTGACGACAAAATCGCTTGCGTCCGCTACTCCGAGATTCGCTATTGTCGCGGTAACGTTAAGAGCATATCCGGCATAGCGAAAACATGGCTGTTCTGAGGCACCACAGCCTGTCTCAAGTTCGATGCTTGTCACGGCAAGGTCGGTTGTTAGGTTAGTATTGCTTTCGTTTAGTGTCTGTGTTTCATTATCGGAGGCTTCAGTGACGTTTAGTGATCTCTCGTTTATGTGCGGCATGGGGGAATGTGCGGGTGTTGCTTGTTCATCAGATACGTTCCAGATCCCTGTTTGCACATCCGTGCCGTTTTCGTTACTTGCGATTGCGGATACGTTCCGCATGCCAGTCATTGCACTGGTATTCGTGTAACTTGACCGGGTCACGTTGCTCTGGTTGGTGAATTCAGTGCCGTTGAGTAGACAGCTAACGTTTATGGACTGGTTTGTTGTGATTTTAAGCGTTCTGGGTACCTCTTCAGCATCAAGGACGGGCGAAGAGGGTGCGAAAAGGGTACTGGCAGGTGATGCGTGGGACAGTGTCTGTGTGGGTGTCGGTGTAGGAGTCGGTGAAGGACTCGGTGAAGGCGTGGATGTTTGTGTTTGATTAGATGGAGATGAGAGACTGGAGTTTTGTTCTGGTCTTGGCGAAAGTACAGGTGTAGTTTCCGATGGGGGACTTGGCGTTGTGGTAGGTTCCGAGATGTCATCAGTTTCTTCATCTGTAGCATTGCCCGCATTATTAAACATAGGAATAGAGGACTGAGTCATCGCAGGACTCATCACACTCACTAAGCACACCAGTATTACCAGAAAAGTACCGAGTCCTCTATTGTTCATCTTTTTAGCGTTCTTCCTCTTTGTATTCCATAACCAGGACGGCATTTGCCGGCATATTCCTGCAATATCCTCTAAATTCCATTTCAACAAGGTTGTAGCTGGAATTAAGATATTCCGCCGGTATCAGTGTAACATTGTATTGCGCAATCTCTTCTTGATCGGGGTGTATAGGTGTGAAACAATCTTTCCCAAGTAAGTGACCATTGAACCATAGGTCAGTTTGGAATCCCCAATTCACAACAGAGAACAGTGTCACGTTGTTTACATTTGCAATATCTATTTCGCCACCTGTGAACTCCGCTTTCGCTGTTGTATCCTCATAGCGCAGATATTCAATATCTCTGCCTCCGATAAGGTCTGCACCCTCACTCACCCAGTACTCAATCAAAGGCTCGCTCTCATCACGGTAGACTATGAACAACAACGCACCATCCACAAAGTATTTAGGACCACCACTATGCTTAAGCGAGAAGTTGTAAGTACCGCACCCATTGAGGTATGGAGTCACATCATACTTGAGTACCCCCCATAAAAAAGGTCCAAAAATGAAAGCATAGGCTCTGTCCCAGTACCACCTTTCTATCGAAAGATGGTTCTCGCCATCGGGAGTAGCAAACGTCACCTTCGCTTTTGGTTGTTCTGTAACAAACCACTCGAAATAGGTATATATATTTGCTAATTCTACCTTGGCACCGGGAGGCAGTGTAACGTTATAATTTACTGTATAGGGGTTTCCTGGCTGAACTGCATATTTCCAGTACTTATAACTATCACCAAATGTGTAGATTGTGCCGCCATGTAACTTACCATGATGCCGGGTTGTTATGTATGGATCACCTAAAACACCATTTCCTCCCATACGACCATTCCAAATTGCAGATACGTTGACCGTCATCATGTTATTGGTCTCATTGGATTCTATTATTCTGTTTTCCGGATCTACTACCGCATTCAAAGTAATTTTTTCGGATACCTGATCTGCATTTATGGGTGGTCGGGTCACATTATATATTGGCGTCCAAGTGAACACTACATATGTACTCGAATTTGGCTCAAGTACTGGGATTATCTTAATATCTACTTCTTCTGCGTTCGCAACGAGTTTTATTTCAAATGGTCCTGTGTTTATAGACCCGTTATTTGTTATTTTTACTTTTACGTCATTATTTAAGTTTAGATACCTTATGTCTGTATTAGTGTAGTATGCCTCTATTTCGTTAACTTCCAAATCCGGCAAATTGTCATTCGCAAAATTACCTTCTAATCGAATAGCCAGTATCCTGTTATTATAAGAACGACCATTCGCATCCAAGAACGAAGTGCAGTTAATTATCCCCCTTCCGCCCTTCACTTTTAATTCGCTTGTGTGATGAATCTGAGGATACGAGCCGGTTCTTATCGTGTAGTTATAAGTATGATTCGCAAGCATTCTGAACGAAGGATAGAAGCTAATGTTATGCCCGTCTCCTGTATAGCCATTCCACTGCCCGATTGCTACTATCCCGGATTCATTTGATATTTCTATGTATTCTGTATGACCTCCCGTTCCCGCACATGCGTATGTGTACATCGTATTGACGGTAATCGTGTGATTTAATCTGATAGTTCCTTTATGAATGCCAGAAATGCTGGGATATGGATTATCAGATGAACCGGTGTCGAAGATTGGTATTATCTCTCTATCCGCGACAGCCACGAGCTGAGAGACATTGTTATTGTTCTCGTTCAATTCGCGTACTGCATTGCCGCAATCCACGGAGATGTTCAACTTCACAATCTGTCCAACCGCACGCGGTGTCCACGGTAAAGTCAACTGCACACGGCTCTCGCCTTCTAACTCCGTAACATCTACCTCCCATTCCGGCCCTCCATTCACCGAGAAACAGACACTAAAATTCCTTGCTTCGCTTTTCCCTTTGTTTTCTACATCCACAGTCATAGGCAGTCCTACTACCACGCTCCTCGGTATGCAGGGCACGAGGTCGGGTAGGTATTCCGCCTTCAGGATTGCATGTTTCAACACGAGATAATTTCCTCGACTCTGTACCTCTGCAATGTTTGTGCCTTCCTTAACATCCACGTATTCCCATTCGTTCTCGGTGAAGGCTATTGTTCCTGGAACTCGGTATTCCCAATGGCCTGTAGTATCTCCTATCAAATTCCCTACATTTTGCATTCCTAATCCCTGAAAACTGAGTGAGTCGCCTTTTCCTCCGGCTTCCGGGAGTAGTTTAGAAGCATCATAAAAGGTGTGATGAGCCAATACCGTCAAGAGAGAAGCATTTACCATCTGCGCATCAGTCATACCCTCGAACATACATTCTCTCGTGCATTCTTCAAACTCGAATCCAGTAGGGAAATTCATGTTCTTTGCCATTAGCACATCACTACCCTCACAAATCCAGTAAGAAGTAAGCACGGAGTTACTATCTTCATATACAACAAGAAGCGCCATGCCATTAACACCAAATCGCATGGGTTCTTCTCTCGTGAAGTCTGCTTCGGCGCGCCAGTTCTTTTTATCGCGAGCTGGGTTTGTTACATCGTAGCAATATGTAGCATAAGTATAATTCTGCGTGGACGCACCAGTAGTGTCCTCATAGATATTTTGATTCTGTATTATCTTATCACTAAATTTCAGCTCCACTTCCGGTAGCCACCCCATACGAAACCCCGGGTGTTCTAAATCCGCTTTGTCGCCCCAAACATACATGTAGAGATGCGCAACCGCTATTTCGGCATTTTGTGGTAGATTAATGTTAAATATATGAGAATAATCATAACTTTTAACCGTATCCGGGTCGGGACATACGTAGCTGCAATAAGGATCATATATGATTCCACCATTGAGCGTACCTTTGCCACCGATTCGTAAAGGGTCGTTTTTAGCCATGTATCCAGGCTCTCCGGCTTTTACTTCATCAGAGACAGAAAAAGCATTATTTTTGTCATTTATTTCGGGCACCTCGTTATTTTCGTCAACCGTCACTTTTACGCGAAAAAAACCATCTTTCGGCGTCCATGAGAAGTCCACTTCGCTCGTTACTCCTAGTTCAAGACGAGTAATTCCTTTAGACCTGGGAAAACCAGCAATCGGCTCATCTGATGTTGCATTATATGATTTGTTCACATACAGTTTAACATAAAAGTCCGTAGCAGCTACGCAGCCCGCATTTTTTATATTTACTCGTATTGTATGGTTTTCACGTGCAATGAGTTTATCTGACGATACGGCGTTACCGTTTTTGTTAAAAAACGTTATTTCCGGGAACACAAACGTCAAATCAGGACCCATCTTCTTCTTTTCTTCATTATTACCTTCGTTACTCTCATCCACCATATTCTCTAGGTCGGCAAACACAGTCAAATTGTAGATCTCGTTCTCAGTACTCTTACTGAATCCCTTTGCGGGATCATACACGATGAGAGATTCACAAGAAATGTTATTTCCATGGAAAACCGGCCCATACGTATACAAGGGTGTTGAGGGTATGACGTTTGAGGGCTGAGTCATCGCAGGTATAATCACGCCTGTTAGACACACAGCCATCACAATAAAAGTGCTAATTTTCCGCCTGTTACACTGTTCTCGCATCTTTTGCCGCATTTCATATCCCCGTCTCTTATAAAAAACATTTATAAATTGAAATATGGTAATATTAAACATCCTTTTTTTACGCTAACCAATCTCTAAAAAATTCGCAAGGTCGCACTCAACTTCCACGCTTGTAACTTCTCCACGCGAAAAGAGTTTTCATAACCCACGCAAACGCTCCTGCAACACAGCATAAAATCAGCAAAAACGTGGTATTCCACGTCTAATACTATAGGGTATTGCGGATTGTCGTTGTACAACTGGATAAGCGGGCACCAGAAAATCAAAAATTTTATATGTTGATTTATATATAACATAAGACAAAACCTTCTAGGAAATGAAACAAAAAGATGAAAAAGAAAATTGCGTGGATTTTTGTGATGTTACTTTTACTTGTCAGTTCAAGTGCAGTAGCCTACGCCGAGCTTACACCGCCGTTGCCTGGTGCACCAACGTACGACATCAGTGTAGACAAAGCGCATAACATGTTTGTAGAAAATCAGGAACAATTTATTCTACTGGATGTCAGAACAGAAAAGGAGTACAGTGCTGAGTATATAGATATGGAAGGTGTCGAACAAATGAACATACCGGTATCCGATTTAGAAAGCTGAATTGACGAATTGGACAACTCTAAAGTAATAATCGCATATTGCAAATCCGGTATTAGAAGCAACACAGCAAAAGATACGCTTGCACAACACGATTTCATCGCTTATAACCTGCTTGGTGGAATAAACGCATGGAAAGCAAACTACGATACTTCTATGTCAACCGGCGCAGAAACTACTCTGCCCACAACATCACCTGTGCACACACCGGTAGCAACGTCAACTCCCGTAATATCGCCTAAAAACACGTCAATAGCATCTCCTATCGCATCACCGGTAACGACTCCTGCACAGGGAGTGGGAAAAGAAGTCCCGGGATTCGAGGTGATTACGGCATTAGCGGCTATATCGCTGATTGTATGGCGCCGCCGCGTGTTGAGGAAGTTGTGAAGAGCAGGAAATAGCAGGTTTTCAGGTGTTCTTGTCTGAAAGATGTCTTAAAGCTTCTTTGGCTGCGTCTTCTAATACCTGATTTTTATGCAAAGCAGGATTCATCCATCGTCTCACCTCTACCAAATATGTGTTTAGCGTATTCTCATTAAGTATCTTTGTCACTACCTAAAATGAGGGTGTTCAAGTCTATCATATTCCATTAAATATGCGGAAACGAAAACACGAAGGTATGGCGGATTTGTAATTACTTCCAGAAGAGGTGTGGATAGAAGTGCCAGAAGGACTGCATGCACAGTTTGTTTATCGTGTAGACCGGGAGAATGGTAAATTGACTTCTGGAAGAGGTCGCTAAAAACCTTTCTTTCAAAAAGAAAGCTTTACCAAAGAAATAATATGCGGCAATGAAGAAAACGAAGGTGTTGAGTTGTATTGTCGTATTAGCGATTTTGTCGGGTGCGATGCCTGTTGCAGTCTTTGGAATAACTAGCAGTAATAACGCAACTGAGGCATCAAATCGGTCGAATGAAACTTGTTGAACAAAACCCCTATGTTGGAAATTTTTGAAATGCCATTCCAACTTGCGAGAAATGGGTATCTTCTGTAATAGTATCGGTGATTCCTATCTCGGTCAGGATTACCATGGTAGTTAAATCGGTAAAGGAAAACTGCGGCTTGTCCTTAAACTTCATTCTCAATCCTTTTGCTTTCTCAAATCGCTCCGCCGTGATTCGCTCTAAGTGGAGGTAACCTTCTGTAATAGCAAGGTCTATTACTTCGAGCGAGTCGTTAGCTTCTTTGAAAGGTACCCGCCGGGAAAAAGTGTAAAAGTTTCCAGGACGTAATCAGAGGTGTAAAACAAACAGTTCCTACTGCATACAAGTTGTACTGATAAGATTTGGTTAAGTGGCTGCCAGATAATCCAAAATCAGAAGAAAAAAGATGGGAGATATAGCCTTAAATCTAAAAGGAAGGGTTGAAGATGTTGGTAAGGTAATTGTGAGAGTGCTTCTTAGGCGGTTGAACTTGATATAAACGAAGGATATTATTGATTTCATCTTTGCAAACATGTCTATAAACGCTATACTAACTACTATGATGTTCATAAAGGTATATCGGTCGCACCAGTTTACCGCAAGCGACCGATATACTATGACTAATTTGTTTATGCAGTTACATGGTGTTAGAATCGGAATTTATGATTATCCTATCGAAGAGATTTGGTTATGAACTCTTGTAGATTTTGATAACTACGGACGCTCAACATTCAACATACCCCTCATATAATCTGCTTCAGTGGATAGCATGGATATTGAGTTACCCATACAAAACAGCGAAGAGCCGCATTTTATGTGCTTCTCAAAAATGGAATACGGGAAAAAATCGAAAATAAGTTTATGTCCTGTAACATATGTTAATCTTTAGTCGAGGAGTTCTGTACTTGAAGGGGGGAGGTTTAAGTACGGGGTATAGTGACTTCATAAAAAAAGCATTGAGATGGGAAGGAGAAATAAAAGATGGCGATTATCAAAGGTTCTCTAACATATGGTGGCGACCCCTAGAGTCTTTCCTTCAAGGAACTCGTATTAGAGTTCTCGCTTCCTGGGTTTACGTACGAACGGGAAGACAATTCGATCCAACGAGTTGAGCGGCAGCCAGCCACTAACACTGTCTCACATTCTCTGAGTAGCACCAATTATAAAACGTTGTATCCCTGTGACTTTATTATCGGTGAGGAACTAGAGCTGTTCTGGGCGTGGACCAGAATGGCTGCGGCTTCTCCATTTTACATTGATGAATTGGAGCTGAAGATTCCATATTCAATTCTTGGACCTGACAAGGTCAATATAGGTCAAGGGTGCATTACTGCATTTTTTTTCTTTGATGTTATGTCAGGGACAGGCACTTCCGAAATGGCAAGTCGAGGCAGGATAGCAGCCGCGCCCCGCCCACAAATTGATCTCGTGAAAATTTTATTCATCATTAATGCAGAGGTTTTTCATTCATTACTCACAGAAATTCGCTCGGATATTCGCACAGATGAAAGCACATCTAGCGAGATTAATCTCTTGATGCTGATCTGTGAAATTGGTCAATTTTCAGAGGATCGCGTTGAACTATCTGCCTTGACTGATCAGGAACTAGACTACATCGTCGCAAAGTGGCAGAACTCGGGAATGAACATTTCTCGGAATACAGTGAACATAATATGCGACCGATTCAAAAATCTGACATCCTTTCCCATTGAAATCGAACCGTTTGCAGAGGTCAAACCAGCTGGTACTTTTCAGGTGGTTACAGCACAATCGGGTTACCCGCGCTCTGATCTAGCGTATTATCACATCACGGTTGATGCTCGAATTCGAACCGGCGCAGAAGGCGCTGAGTATCATACGTGGAGTGTCGATTGGGATGATGTCATATCTGACGATCCTATTGTTGAACCGCTTCAGTTCAAGCTGACGACAGCTCGTCCTATAATCGCCTCAAGTGTCGAAGGGACAATACTCGTGCGTGTCATCGGGTTTGATGGAACGACCCTATGGCGCCACACTTACAAACCAGAC
>Ga0255453_1043_pt1 | contig 17772 bp, 25 predicted proteins | sample ANMaggQLBNCT01G4_FD_182628 | JGI IMG/M metagenome (GOLD analysis project Ga0255453, IMG submission 182628) | Sediment cell enrichment communities from methane seep in Santa Monica Basin, California, United Staets - ANME aggregate JGI... | ecosystem: Environmental > Aquatic > Marine > Cold seeps >...
GATTCCCTCGTGTTAGACAAGGGATTTTACGCTTACAGGCATTATATCGAAGGTTTAATCGAGTACGGCATCGTACCACTGGTATTTCCACGGATTAATTTCAAGCTCGAAAAGGTGTTGAATCACATACAACTCACCTTAGATTTCTTTAACGACAAAACAAGTCGTGTAAAGGAGAAAATACAGCATTTAGAGACCATTCTTGCAGAGTTTAAGCATTATATTCTCAATTGGAAGCAACTTAAGCCGAAGAGGTCTTTAATCGAGGATGTTTTTAAAGTAATAAAAGGTACGTTCTCTTTAGCCAAGATACATAGATTTACACTGGCATCGGTAACAAAGATTGCGTCTTTGGGTGTCGTTTTGGCTGCCATCTCTGTTTCATTGGGCTTTGGGGATAAAGAAAGTCTGCAAAAGCTTGCCGAGTGGTAATGTTTTGGAGGGGGCTAATACATGGATCATATGATTCCTATTACTAATAGTGGCGGTACATGGCCAATGGATATGCATGGATGGAGTTGGACAGAAGTGACTACAAAGAAGTATCAGGCTATTGTTTATGCGGTTGGGAGTCTAGAGGACGGTTACGATAATTATTCATACAAACATCTAACGTTGCTAAACAAGCGCAATGGAAAAGTGATTGCAGAGTACTCTGGTGATGAAATAACGATCTCAGAAACTGGTTGGATAGATGAGACTGAGTTCTACAGGAAAAGACCATCTGTGGTTGCATTCTAAACCTCTGATCTGAATGTTACCGTTAATGCCGAAACTGTTGCGTATTACAATAAATCCGATCCTGCTAATGCTATGGGATTTGTTGATTTCATGGCTTTTCAACCAGACGGTGCAGCAATCCAATATAATGGTAATATAGAGGAAGGAAGCGCGTTCTATGAGTATTTAGTTACTGACATGGGCGTGGTTTTGCCACCATAACGGTTAAAATAAAAGAGGGTGAAAAGAAATGACTCGGAAAAACGGAATAGATTAAAAACTTGAAAAGTTGTGATGAGCAAAAACAGCTCATCTTTTTATTTTCCCAAAAAACCACAGTTCAAAAAATCCAAGATGCACAGGGATTTGCCCATCAAACTTTAGGAAAGTTTAATCAAAAATGCTTCGCAGCGGGGTACTGTGGTAAGTGCATCAAAAGAGCGCCGAGGAGGGGCGCTATATAAATACCCAAACAAATAGGAGGTGAAAACGAAAAAAAATGAAAGGAAAAACAAGCCTAACCATTATTCTTGCATTAACAACGGTTTTGTTATTGTCTGGCAGTGTTGCAGCGGCTGACTATGAAGGTTGGGATGAAATTCGTCCTGCTCTTATAGATGGAGAAGGTTCTGAGTTTGTTGTTAACACAACGTATGACGTAAAATTTACTGGGGACACTGAATTTGAAAAGGTATTATCAGCAGCTAACTGGGTCGCTTATCATATGGATTATGAGTCTGACCCAGATCCTCCAAGAGATGTTTGGACACCCTCAAACGATCAGTTCGCGGAGATTAGCCCGGGTGTCAACGGAACAGGAGATTGTGAGGATTTCGCTATATTGCTTTGCGCTCTGATGAGATTCAACGTTGGAGTCCCAGCAGACCGGGTATGGGTTCAAGGAGGTATACTGGTTGTTCCAGTTGAAGAACAGAAACCACCAATTTTCGGTCATGCCTATGTTGTATATAAAGCAGAACGTGGTGGAATATTCTACATAGAGCCACAGTGGGGCGGGATTCCATACAGAGGTCCTTTCCCATCCATTCTTCATTGGTATTATAAGCGACCTCCTATGGCAGGAGAAAGTGCAACACTCAGATTCAATGATGAATGGGTCAAAGGCGGAGGACAATGGTTAGCTGGTCCTCGAAAATAGATTTTAAAAATAGTTGCGATAAGCACTTTGCTTATCTTTTTATTTTTTGTCTGATTTTGTTCGCTTGAAAAGAGCGAAACAGATAGCACCTAAAAAATGAAAACTGGAAAGAAGAAGAGCATAAAAATTGTTATTTTGGTACCAGTGCAAAAACCTTTTCGATTTTTGCCGCTTCATTGGATAGCAACCTTGATTTCCTCACGAATAAATTCATTGCCCGATATTTCTATTTCCGCTAACCCCTGTCAGAGAGCAAAATCAACTCGATAGCTTCGTGTAAATTCTCCCTGGGCTACCTCAAGCGTTTTGCCTTGTGTGTTCGCACCTGCTATTTTTTCGACATATCAGATATACCAATCATCAAGCTTCTCAAAAATTTATTTATGATTTGCTATTTTTTGCTATCCTCTGATTATACCCTGCTCCTTATGCTTATTCTTAATTTCATCTGCTAAGCGATCCAATGCTTTGAACACCTCTTCGCCTGGTACTCCTTTAACAACGACGGGTTCCAGCAGTTCTACCTTTAAGTTTGGTATCATACCCGAAAGTTGTTCCACCATTCTGCTACCCCAGCCGTAAGACCCGATGATAGATGCAAATCTCAGTTTTGGCCTCAACGCATTTGCGAGACAAGCAGCATAAACCACTTTCGGATGCGGTCCGACCAGAACAGTTGGAGACCCGATTACAACAGTAGCTGCATCTACCAAAGCCATCGCTAATTTACCAATATCCGGTTCTGACAGATTAAACTGCTTTACTGTTATGCCACGTTCAATCAAAGCCTCTGCGAAGTGATCTACCATTTTCTTCGTGCTACCGTGCATTGAGATATAAGGTATAACTACCTCGTTCTTCACCTCGTCAGAAGCCCAATCCCTGTAAGCATTAAGAATAAAATTCGGCTCTTTATGCGCGGGACCGTGACTCGGTGCTATTATATCTATCGCCAAATCGTTTAGCCGCGCTAAGTTCTTCTTTATAATTGACCGGAAAGGCATCATAATCTCCGCATAGTACCGCTTGGCTGCCTCATAGACTGTCGCCTCATCGGTTACAAACAGGTCGCTGGTTGCGAGATGCGAGCCAAGGAAATCGCAGGTAAAAAGCATCCGGTCTTCTCTTAGATATGTCAGCATCGTCTCTGGCCAGTGTACCCATGGTGCATGGATGAACTCCAGTGTTTTGTCGCCCAATGACAGCGTCTTGCCATCCTCCACGGTTATGAATTCATCCGGGTGTATCAAAAGCGAATCCATAAGCAAATCCTTACATTTCGGTGTGCAGACCACCTTAGCGCTGGGATAAATCTCGAGTATCTGGGGTAATGTGCCTGAATGGTCCTGTTCGGCGTGATTGGCAATGACATAATCTATATTTCCGGTCTCAAGTTCTTCAAGATTTCTTACCAGCACGTCCGCCATGGTCGGGTCCACGGTATCTATCAACGCAGTTTTTTCGCTGCCTCTTACTAAAAAAGCGTTATAGCTTGTTCCGTCGGGCAGTGGGATTAGTTCGTCAAATAACCTCCTGTCCCAGTCAATTGCGCCCACTGCGTAAATTCTCGGTTTCAGTTCTCTTTTGAGACTCATTTAAGCCATTTCCTCAAACGCTTCTTTGCCTACACCACAGTCAGGACATACCCAATCATCAGGTAAATCCACAAACGCCGTTCCGCTCTCTTCTTCGTCATATATATAGTCACATACAGTACATTTCCATTTTGACATTTCTCTTTTTCCTCCTTTTATTTTAGTACTTGCTCACCGCTGAGAACGCTGAGAACGCAGAGTATCTGGAAAATCATTTACCACCCGGCGAATGCCGTCCTTCAGAACCATGACATTAAAATTGATCAGCAAACCCACCTTGCAACCAGAAAGTCGCAGGTAGGAGAGCAACTGAGCCTGGTGAATTGGTGCCAAGCGATCAACTGCCTTGATTTCTACAATGACTGCTTCTTCAACAAGAAGGTCCAGGCGGTAGCCACAATCTAGCTTCACCTCTCGATAGACCACAGGCAGAGGCTTCTGCTGCTCCACCTTCAGACCGTGTTCACCAACTTCAAAAGCCAGACAGGTCTCGTATGCAGACTCCAGCAGGCCAGGTCCAAGATCGCGATGTACCTCGATGGCCGCACCGATAATACTCTCAGTGATCCGGTCCAATCTTTCTCCCTTTGTCATCTCAGCGCTCTCCATGTTCTCGGCGTTAAATAAATATTTAGTTTATCTTCTCCGCAATCTTCTTCCCGAACTCGCGGCATTCCTCCAGACCCTTCTCGGTTGGTCTACGTTTTATTCTCAGTCCAGGTTCTATCACGTCCATCCCTGCGAGATTCTTCATCGTTTCTGTCAATATCTCTATGGATTCACCACTCCAGCCGTAAGACCCGAATGCCGCACCAACCTTGCCTTTCAAGTCCGCATTATCCATCACGAAAAGAAAGGTCTTCATCGCTGCTATCAGAGCACGAACATAAGTCGGAGACCCGAGCACGACCGCATCCACGTTCTTGAGGTCATCCACATTTGCATGTGCCGCTTTTTTCAGTTCGACTTCAACTCCCGCCTTTTTCAAGCCCGTTTCGATTGCTTTTGCCATCATTTCGGTATTACCCGAACGAGTTTCATATATTAATATTGCTTTTGCCATTTTTTTTATTCCTCCAGTTTTGTTTCATCTTGTCATTGCCATATTTCAAATTTACCGCTGAAAACGCTGAGTTCACAGAGAAAAAATCTCTGCGTCCTCCGCGAGCTCTGCGGTTAATCTGTTTTTTTACCTCTCTTTTACCTACTCCTTTTTGATGACTTCTCCTAACTCCTTACCTGCTTCTTTTACTTCATCCAACTCCTCTTCATCCGGGATATACTGAATTTTAACGCCTTCAACAGGCATATCCCAGCCAAGGTCGTTCATGATTGTTTCCATCTCTTTTACTGCCTGACCACCCCAGCCATAAGACCCGAATGCAAAACCAATTCTGTTTTTTGGGCGCAATCCCTTCAGATACGTAAGGAACGCTCCTACCGGTGGAAAAATACCATTGTTCAAAGTGGGAGAGCCAACCAGAATAGCCTTTGAACGGAGGACATCAGCCATTATATCCGAGATATGAAGAGTTTTTAAGTTCCGCATGGTCACGGGAATACCCGCCTTTTCCAGACCAGCCCGTAAGCTATGTGCCATCTTCTCTGTTGAGCCCCACATGGTATCATAAATGATGACCGCCCGGTTCTCTGCCGTGTTGGTTGCCCACTTCTGATATGCTTCTAAAATCTTTGGTATGTACGTTCGCCAAATTAGTCCGTGTCCCGGTGCAACTATCTCTATGTCCAGTCCTGAAAGTGCATCTAGCGCTTTTTTTACCTGGTCGCCATAGGGAAAGACAATGTTGGCATAATATTTCGCAGCTTCTTCGTAAAGAACGTTCCAACCTATCTCATCATCAAAGCGCTCAGGTGTAGCAATATGCTGCCCAAATGCGTCATTAGAAAGTAAGATCTTCGCTTCCGGTAGATAGGTAACCATATTATCCGGCCAGTGTACCATAGGCGTGAGGAAGAACTGCATGGTTCGTTTACCGATGTTTATAGTATCTCCTGATTTCACTACTACAAAATCCCAATCCTCTTTATAATGCCTACGCAAACCTTTTTCGCCATTAGGACTAGTTACTACTTTCGCATCAGGCGCAAGCTCTAGGATTTTTGCTAAGTTGCCTGAATGGTCCATCTCCACATGGTTAGATACCACATAATCAATTTTAGAGGGGTCAACCACTTCGCGGATGCGGGCTAACATCTCATCAAACAGATAGTGCTTTACCGTATCTACTAATACAATCTTTTCGTCCATGATGAGGTATGCGTTGTACGTAGCGCCTCTTTGCGTCAGGTAACCATGGAAATTACGCACATCCCAGTCTATACCTCCGACCCAGTAGATTCCGGGTTTTATCTCTACTGGCTCCATACTAACCTTCCTTCTCGAATGCTGCTTTGTCTGCACCACAGACGGGACATTCCCAATCATCAGGTAAATCGTTAAATGCCGTTCCCGCTTCTTCTTCGTCGTATACATATCCACACACGGAGCATATCCATTTTGCCATTTCTCATCTACCCCCTTTTTCTTTTATCTTCTTCGCAATTTTATTCCCGAACTCCTTGCACTCTTTTTCCGCTTTTCCAAGCATAATTTCTGTGGCTTTGAACTTCAATCCTGGTTCTAAAACGTCCATCTCTATCAGATGTTTCATTGTATCCGTCATTATCTGAATACTCTCACCACCCAGTCCATAACCCCCAAATGCAGCACCAACCGTTCCTTTCAGTTCTGCTTTCTTCATCTCGATCATGAACAACTTTATCGTGGTGGAGATATCATCGAAGTACGTTGGACAACCAAGAACGACTGCATCCACGTCTTTGAGGTCCTCCACCGTTGCACTCACGGACATCTTTGATACTACATCAATTCCTGCCTCTTTCAGCCCCTTCTCTATGTCTTTTGCCATTTTTTCCGTAGTGCCAATATTGGTATCATAAACTATCAATGCTTTTGCCATTTTTTATCTCACCTCCTATTTATTCATCCCTATTTTTTATATTATCCCGATTCTGCCCTATTTCTAATTTACTCCAGAGAACGCGTAGTTACACAGAGTGGGGAAAAAAAAGCCGCTCCATTATCCGTGAACTCTGCGGCTAACCTGACAATGTCAGGTCATCTTCCCCACAATCTTCTTCCCGAATTCTTTGCACTCCTTTTCTCTTGTAACTACTTCCATGCCTTTCATCTTCAAATCCGGCTTTATCATGTCCATATCAAAGATATGCTTCATCGTATCGCTCATCATCTCGGCTGCTTCACCACTAAAGCCATAAGTACCAAATGCCGCCCCGACTTTTCCTTTCAAGTCCACTTTCTTCATCTTGAATAAGAACATCTTCATCGAGGAGATCATGTCATGGTGGTACGTGGGACTTCCAAGAACAACAGCATCCACGCCTTCTAGGTCTTCCTCCTTTGCACTCAAAGCCTTTTTCAATTCCACGTCCATTCCTGCCTCTTCCATGCCTGTCACGATTGCTTTTGCCATCGTTTCCGTATAGCCATAATTGGTATCATAAATTACGATTGCTTTTGCCATTTTTTCATATCACCTCCTAATTTTTTAGAGTGGTTCTCCGTTGAATGCAAAGATAGTTACCTTCTTGTTCATCTCCTTGCGCTCAATCCCCCTCAGACGCCGCAGGTGGCGTAAATACCCGTGCTGCCAGCTCCTTGTCTACCATAAGCAAGCCATTGCCGTCTTCTCCCACGAGTTTCAACCGGGCAATGATTTCATTGTCGTTACCTTCCTCTTCTATCTGTTCAGTAACGTACCATTGCAAGAAGATATTCGTAGCATGGTCCTTCTCCACGATTGCAAGGTCCACGAGCTCATTGATGCTCTTAGTGATGAACTTCTCGTGCGCCAGAGTCTTCTCAAACATATCTAAAGGCGACTCGAACTCTGTCGCGGGCTGCTCAATCGCAGCTAACTTTACCTGGCCGCCTTGATCATTGATGTAACTATATATTTTCATCGCGTGTAGCATCTCTTCCTGGTACTGAACCATGAACCAGTTGGCAAATCCCTTCAGTCCTGTGTACGAGCTGTATGCCGACATCGCCATATACAGATACGCTGAATACATCTCCTTGTTGAGCTGAGTATTCAAAGCTTCCTGCATCTTATCGCTTAGCATATTACCTACCTTTTTATAGCTTCTTATGGCAGAACCACCAATCATAGCATTCGTATTGCTTGACTCGTTCTTTCGCGGTTTGCTCATCCGATGCCGGTGGTATTATAACCTCATCTCCGATCAACTCGTTGTTTGGCCAATTTGCAGGTATCGCAACGCCGTATTCATCATTGGTTTTAAGCCCACGTACCATTCGCAATATTTCATCCATGTTCCTGCCGAGTTCCTGCGGATAATAAATCATGGCTCTCATGATTCCCTGCGGGTCAACAGCAAATACTGCCCTAACCGTATTCGTGCCCTTGCTGAAATGTATAAGCCCCAGCATCTTGGCAACTCGACCGGTGTCGTCCGCGATAATCGGAAACTTTATCTCTTCATCTAGATTATCCTTTATCCATTCAACCCATTTTATGTGGCTGAATACCTGGTCTATGCTCAATCCGATCAGCTCGCAATCGAGTTCCTTAAACGCCTCAAATCGTCTTTGAAAAGCCACGAACTCGGTCGTGCACACCGGTGTAAAATCCGCAGGATGACTGAACAGGACAAACCATTTGCCCTTGTACTCTTCTGGCAGTTTCTTCCTTCCATGTGTCGTTTGTACTTCCATTTCCGGGAATTTTTCCCCGATCAGGGGCATACCTACTTCTTCTTCCATATTTCATCTTCCTCCTATTACATTTCTATACAGTTTTGCCACACACCGTGTATATTGCAATACGCGAGTGCACAGAACGCTTTGAATTCCGGTACGGGCACCTGGAACCTGACGTTTGGATTGGTATAACCCGCTCCGAACGCAGCCCGTCCAAGACAAATCACCTGTCCGCCGTCTTTCTTTACGCCATACAGTTCTATCCACGCGATATGGTGCTCCGCAGTGTTAGGATGTGGCACTTCCTTACCCACTACTAATCGTACAATATCCACGTTCTCCCCACCTCGTCCCTTACCTGTCTCAATATAAGGGACGTGTTTCTCTTTTCCTTCGGCTTCTGCGCCTTTTAACAAATCTCCAAAATCCATTTTTATTTACATTACCTCCTTATTTTCCGTTCCTTCTAACCAAATAAGCCACAACTAACAGGCTTAATAACGCAATGATACTTTCAAAACCAGGAACTCCTTCGTCTGGTGCTTTCTTACCTACTTCTATCGTGTCTTCTGCACCTGCCATCTCTATCACCGGTGCCACGACCTTGCCCTTACCAAAGATCGAATCCAGCAGTTTCTGTGAGGCAGACCGATAATTCAACTTTGCCTCTACTGTAATGGGACCATTTACGCCCTCAGATATCGCAAAATTAAACTGCTCAACTCGAGTCTCTTTTGGAAGTAGCCGGTTATCAGAGAGCACGGATTCCGCCTCCCATACTTTTACCGTTGGGTTTCAAAACGCATCCCCAAGTACGGCATGGTACATAACGGCATCGGGGTCCACTTCGCCATCAGAATCAAGCCCACCCACGTGATAAATTTCTTTGCCCGCGGCATCCTTCGCCTTAATCTCTATCCAGGCCTCTCTCGCCTCTGTAAGTCCGGTTGGCAATTTATGCCCCGCACCCACGTTCGTGACTTTTACCGTGATTTCCGCTTCCGTAACCTTCTTCTCGGCTTCCAGCACGAGCGTTGCCGCGGACTTCAACCGTTCTTCTGCCATTTGCTGATGCACTTCTGAGCCAATAACACCGGTTACCGCTGCGTTTCCGCCTACAAAGTAATGTGTGTAGACGTGGTCCCTCGCGGGTCCGATTCCTGATGCCTTACCGGGATTTGCCTCGAAATGCGTAATACCAGGCGTCATGTGGCAGTCTTGACATTGTGTGGTCGAGTTATACGGTCCTTCTTTCCACTCGGTATATGTCATCTCGATTGGAATTCCGGTCACAGGATGGTTTACATCGTGACACATCCCGCAGAACTCTGATTTCGTATGAAGTTCCGATAACATACTACCGTGAGATGGCGATTTCGAGTCTTCATACGGTCCTCGTTTAAATCCGTCCAAAGCGACCATAAACGCACCGTTTCCTATACCCGTGGATTTGTTGACGTTATGACAGAAATCGCACTGTATCCCCTTCTTCGATACCTCACTTATGTTTTCATGTCCAATAGGTGGGACTTCACCCGAGAGAACACCGATTGGCGTGTGACACCGCGCACAGTAGGTGTCGGTTAGACCATCCGTCTCGTTTGAAGCCATCTCTTCTCCTGCCAAATAAACAGGGTCGGTGTATGCTATTGAGTGCATCGAGCCGTCCCATTGATTGTATATTTCGCCATGACAGCCCTTGCATACTGCTGGATCATCGAAATCAGAAGATTCAATTGCTCCGGCAACCATCGAACCTGCTAATAGAGTACAGACAATCGCAACTATTGGTATTATACCTCTCATTCCACCACTTCCTCTACCTCTTTCTTACCCTTCTCCAGTTCCTCGACCTGCTCCTTGTCTTGTCTTAGAAGCAGAGCCTGAAATTCGCCCATGTGTGTCTTCTCTTCTTTTGCTATATCCAGCAGAACCGCTTTGACTTCTTTTCGCTCCGCCATCGCCGCGAGCTGCTCGTACAAATTCACGGCATCCAGTTCCGCGATCATTCCGACACGCAATATCTCTCTATCCCTATTCTCTTTACTCACCTTTTCCAAATCTATTGGTAATTCACTTAACATGTTTCACACCTCCTAAAATGTTCTAGCAACAATGCCGTATTCCTGCCGATTCCAAATGTAGGGTCCATTATCACAGACATTGGCGGAAACTTAAAGCCACAAGCTAAAACCAGCAAATATACATTTTCCGCAGCCCCCCTCAAATCGGACAATTTCTCATTGGTCGCTCTACCCGCAAAATCCGCGGTTCCCACAAAATCCGGTGCCACCCTACATCTTACCATCAGTACTTAGTCTCCTTATGTTAGACATAACTTCTTTCCCTTTATTAGTTTTTCGGTCGTTATTCCAATTCCGCCTCACCTTTTTGGTTTGGTTTCAAGTTTGTAATTAGTTTAACGTTGTGCCTATAAAAAGGTTATCGCTATTTTTGGGTTTAAAAAGTGTAAGTCTTTTTTGCTCGGAATGGGTGATTGCAGCGATTGATGCTATGATGCGCGTAATACGATTATACCTGCATATTCTTCTTTACTACCGCTTCTATCTCCTCAATCCGGCTCAAGATCGTGATACCACGCATCCCCCGTAGCTTATCCACGTTCTCCACATCCTCTTTCCGTATTCTTAGCTTCAAGTCCCTACCGTTGGGAAGCGTGGTTAAAATTTCACCCTCTTTCTGGTCCACGGGGAAGATATAGACCGGCACGTCCACCTTCATCGCTTGTGCAGCCGAATTTGTAATCAGCGAATCCGCGATGCCATATGCTATCTTCGCCACAGTATTCGCCGTGGCAGGCGCGATTAAGAATAACTTGTAGGTGCCTAACTGTATTTCACCTGATAAAAAAGGTGCATTTGGACTTTTTTCTGTACTCAGCTTTGAGAAATAATCTTTAACCTCTTTCAAGAGCTTGTAGTACTTTAAAACCACCACGCCCTCTTTTGAGGGATAGACATGAACCTCTAAGTTATACTTCTTTGTGAGCTGCTCCATAAAAGTCACGCACTCAGTTAACTTATCCCCGGAGCCTGTAATCCCCCATGCTATCCTAACATGCTTATCCTCTTCAACGCTCTTTCCTTCCACCTTCTCTTTCACCGCCTATTTTATTCATCATAACCCAAACCTCCGCAAGTCTATCCAGCGTCTTATAAAGGCTTTTCAAACCTTCTTTATCTGATTTAACACCATCTGCACCTTTATCCTTCGACCAGAAGCTGGCACCGAGGTTTGCACCGAAAGAGCCCCCACCTACGGGAACCATCTCATTTATCAGATAAAAATCAGTGATAGCTCGGATTGCGAGCTCCTGACCGCCTATACGGTCGCCGCCATCAGCAACTGCTGCTCCGACTTTTCCACTTAGCCCGTGGGGATTGCTCGCCACAAATGCTCTCATCCTGTCGAGAACCACTTTTGCTTGACCGCTGAGTGTTCCCTGGTAAACGGGCGTTCCAATCAAGACCGAATCTGCCCATTCCAATCCCGAATATACGTCTTTCATTCCATCGTCATGAATACAACTTCCTTTTTTTATGCAGTGGTCGCAGTGCAGACAGAAGTTGAGCTTCTTACCGCGAACAGAGAAGTATCGCGTCTCGGCATTCCAGTTCTCTTCTGCGTACCGTAACGCTTCTTTAATTATCCAATCGGTCGCGGCTATTCTTGGACTCCCTGAGATACCGAAAAGTTTTAGCATTCGTTTTTAACCTGCATCCAACCTGAACCCCTCTTTCATACCAAACCACCCTGCCGGGTCCTCAAGATATTCTCGCGAATCCCAAAGACTGAGATAATGTCCTCGCTCCTCATGCGCAAGTGCAAGATAGAACCTCGCTTCAAAAGGGTCGGTGGCTTTCTCTGCCAGCTCATTGTAGAACAAAATGCTCTTCTCCTCCATTTCCATACCGATCCCCAATACTTTTACGCTCTCAGAAATATCTTCCTCTGTCAGGTCTTTCACATCCTCAGGAAAAACTGCTTTTATCTTTACCACATCGCCTATGGATGTCACCACTTTTGGCCACGCCCTTTCCTCTTTTAGCTTTTTGTATATCGCCTTCACTGTTTCCAGATGCCTGTCTTCGTCCTTTGCCAAAGACCCAAACATCTCCGTTGCAAATGCGTTAGTAGCCTTCGCACTAGCGTCCATATAAAACTTCTTTCCTTCTTCTTCAAGTTCCATGGCTATTTCAAGTGCCTCCAATCTCTTTTCGCTCATAATATTATCCTCCAACCAATCCCCACTCCGATTGATTGGTTTTCCTCATTTATCTTATGTTTTTATTCCAATCTAATAGCCGGTATCCAGTCATTATAGCTTTTTCCATTTGCGTCTATGAATTCCGTGCAGTTTATCCAGCCATTCTTTATCGGTAGTGCAGATGTGTGGTGAATCTGCGGATAAGAGCCTGTGCGGATGGTGTAGTTGTATATTTCACTAGCCATTAAAACAACAGTCTTGTCAAAGGTGATGTTATGCCAGTCGCCTACATATCCTTTCCAGGTTGCTGTTGCGTTCCATGTTGTGTTCCTGATTTCTGCATATTCAGTATGCCCGCCCGTGCATGAGCAGGGATAAGTGTAAAGCTTTTGCATTGTTATTGTTTGATTTGGCGTTATTGTGCCATTGTGATTGCCTGAGATGCTTGGGTATGGATTTGCTGGTGACCCGGCGTCAAAAATGTTTTCTTTTGGTGCAAAATAACTCTCTCCGGGCTTCATCAGCGGGTAAGTGTCGTTGTCGGAATCTATGCTGTAAGGAATATCGCCAATTCCATCTTTGTCCACATCTGTTCCATTGTAGTCGCTCCAGTAGTTTCCGAGGTAGTTCTCATAAGTTCTTCCGTTATAAAGATATGTTATCTTTTCAAGGCTATTCCAGATGTTTTTTGCACTTGAATAAACATTATTGCTGTTATTCATGAAATTATTGAGATATATTCTGTTCGAAGTCGAATGAAGCACTAAATAGATACCATATTCCCAGTTATTCAATATGTTATTGTTGCAGATAGTATTATTTGATGAAAAAGCGAGATGTATGCCATCCACATTGTTCAATTTTATGATGTTCTCGTTTATCGTATTGTTATTTGATAAAAGCCACAAATAAATGCCGTGCCGATTGTTCGAGTTTATATTATTATTGCAGACTGTGTTGTTTGAAGAATCGTCCAAACAGATGCCATGTATGTAATTTGAGCTAATATTATTTTCTGTTATCTTGCTGTTGTTGGTTTTCAGGAGATGAATACCGATAAGGGTATGAGATAAATATGATTTTTCAACCGTGATATTATTGCAATGCAAAAGTATAACCTGACCAGCACCTTTAATTTCTCTCTCAGATTCGTTTTCGAGATAAACGAGCGGCTTGCCATTCACCGTGTTACCTCTCACCTCCTTTTGTGTGGAATACGAAGGAACATAGAGACCATCATTTATGAATGTATTATTTATTATGCTGTTGTTTGTGCCTGTCAGGGAAATACCGGCAGCGAGACCGTAGGCAAGTGGAGGTTCCCAGAGCCGTCCATTATTTGAGATGTCATTTCTGACAATTTTGTTATTTGACGAATCTGGAAGATTAACCGCGGATGTTAATAGGATACCGTTCCAGCCGTTAAAGCTTATTTTATTGTTTGTGATGAAGTTATTGGAAGAAGCCCACAATGCGATACCCCAACCACCGCTCTCCATACCGTTATTTGAACAGTCATTATTTGATATGGTGTTATTATTTGAGTTCAGAAGATTGATGCCTTCACATCTGTTGTTTGAGGAGCAGTTGTTGTTTGATATGCTGTTGTTGTTTGAATAGCTGAGGTCGATGCCAACTCCATTCGCGGAGCAATTGTTGTCAGATAGGGTGTTATTGGATGAATATTCTAAGAACATACCCTGCCCGTTGTTTGTGCAGTTGTTGTTTGATATGAGGTTATTACTCGAATCTGATAGTGAAATCCAGCAATTGTTATGAGATATGACGTTATAGCTCGAATTTTTTAGTCGAATACCATCTGTTATAAAGTCATTATTTAATATGGTGTTATTATTTGAATATTCAAGGCGAAATCCATTAAATCTGTTTGAGCAGTTGTTGTTTGATATGCTATTGTTGTTTGAATAAGAGAGGAAGATGCCAAAAAAGCTGTTTGAGCAGTTGTTGTTGTAAATGCTGCAGTAACTCGCATTAAGGTATATTCCGGCTTTAAAGATTCCTGTTGCTCCTTCTACCGCAAACCCACTTATATTCACATAATCAGCAGTTACATCAAACGCGCTTGAATCTTCAGCGCTGACAGTTGTGGATTCACTACCATTCTCTGATCGAATAGTTAAGCGTTTCTTCAGTTTTATGTTTTCTGTGTATGTTCCATCCCGCACGATGATAACCCCTCCTTCGGTGGCATTATCCACCGCCCATTGAATCTTCGCGTAATCGTCAGGCACGTAAATCGTTGCACTTGCGACCGTTGTGAAGACCATAAAGAAGAAAGCGATGCAAAGTCCTGCGAGTATATGTCTATAATTTACAATCATCATAAACATACCACCGCAACCCTCCTCACCTCTATCGGCTTTATCATCCTATTTTTTATCTTCTCTCTTACTTTTTCAATCCTCCGCATCTCATCTAATGAATACATCCTTTCACCACACTGAACACAAACCTCTGCCTTCACCCCTTTTATAATATATGCCTCCCCTTCACTCATCTCTTGCACCTCTACAATATCTTCTTTCGTATCACCACAACAAATTGGGCACTTTCCTACTCTCATTTCCTCCTCCTCTCGAAGTCTATCCATCTCTTCTGGTCCGGTATATAGACAGTTAATTAACATATTAACGTGCTGCGGCAATGTGCAAACCACATGAATCGGGTTATCATCAGATTTCCCATACAAAAGGCAACTTGGGAATGGTCTATCGTACACATATTCTTCTATAACTTCTCCATTTTCAATTGTCTTCAGAACTTCATCCGCACTTATACCATCCTTCGCCATTTCAATTCTCGCATCATGGTCAGTGAATTTTATTTGTTTTCGTCCTTTTAGCTTTTTATCAACTATCACATCACCTTTTCCAGACTCATATCAAACATCTTCTTCGTCTCTCGTGCAAGTGCATCCGGAAGACCCGTAATATCCACGTTCAAGAACCCGCGAATAATCACCGAAGTAGCCTCCTCCTCGCTCAAACCCCGTGCCATCAGGTATTGAATCTCCTCCTCGGCAACCTTGCCTATTGCAGCTTCATGCGAAAGGTCCAGGTCTTTACGTGCCGCTTTTAGCTCTGGAATCGAATCTATTTCCGCAGTATCCGAAAGCATCAAGCCCCGACACTCGATATGCCCCTTTGCATTTGCCCCTTCACCTATGACATCTCCACGTGCGATGACCTCAGCATTGTCGGTAGCAATTACCCGCGATATGATCTCAGACCTGCTGCCTTCACCCCGAAGCACCGCCCTCGACCCCGAATCAATCTTTGTATCTCCCTGAGCATATATAACTGTCTGAAAGGTTGCCCTTGCATTCTTACCAACACAATAAGCGGTAGGATACATCTGGAGCGATTTGACAGGCGTCATTAAGATGTAGTTGCTGATAAATGCGCCGTCATCCTCAATCACCACCGCACTTCTCGGTCTGACCTCCATGCCACGGCTCCAGTTGTGTATCATAGTAAAGGTGATCTTCGCACCTTTCTTCACATAAAACTCAGACACGCCGAGATGTAGTGCAGAATTGACCGCATGAGAGACAGAACAGCCGGTGATGATATGCAGTTCCGAGTTCTCTTCTGCAATTATGATGTTATGCACCTTCTGCCCGATTTTATCGGAAGAAATGAAGAGACAAGACTGCACCGGCATAGTTACCTTTTTACCCGCTTCCGACCTGATAAAGTATCCCTGTGTCTGCCCTAATTCGACTTCCGCGGTGTATTTATCTTGGTCCACTGGTACTGCCTTCCACAGATACTCTTTTAACCATTCATGTTTCTTTAAAGCCTCTGTCGTGCTCATGAGCTCCAAACCAGGATATTTAACCGTTGAAAACACCACGGAACAGTCTCGCTGTAAGAACGAACCAGACCGGTCTTTCTCGGTAGGTTCAATGCCTGCATCGAGCAGGTCTTGCTGATACTCCGCCGGGAATTCATCCAGTGAGTTTAAAGACGGGTGTTCGTTCCCGGTGATATAGTCTTCAATCGCAATGTCCTCGCCTAAAGCCGCTTTTTTCGTCTTTGCACGTTCTGCACGCACAATCGTCTCTTTATCCGTCATTCCGCACCTACCTCGTTACTACGTACACATAACTCCACACATCTTTCAAAACCAGTCTCCATGACGTTCCTTGTTACCTCGTCCGGCATTCCCGAGCAGGCTATCCGGCCTCCAAGCATCACGTGCGCACGATCTGCCTTTATATGCCGCATTATAGACCCGCTATGCGTAATTATAAGCCCTGACTTCTCTCTTTTGCTGGGCATCTTGTTTCTATCCAGAAGCTCACTCATTATCCTGCCTATTAGCTCTATGTTCTCGACATCCACGCCTGAATCGGGTTCGTCGAACAGGATGAAGTCAGGTGCTTGTGCGAGTAGTTGCAGTATCTCTGACCTTTTGACTTCTCCGCCTGAAAAGCCAAGGTTCACATCCCGGTTCAAGAAGTCAACCGAGATGTTTAGCCTCTTCGCAAGTGCTATCACATCTTCGTCTATCTCGTCTTCTTTTCTTCCTTGTGCAATATTCACCATATCGCCGAGCTTTACACCTCTTATCTCCGGTGGATGCTGGAATGACATGCCCATTCCTAATTTCACACGTTCGTTAGTAGGTAAATTGGTTATATCCACGCCTTTAAACGTTATAAACCCTCTTGTGACCTTATAACTGGGAAAACCAAGTAGGGTCATAATAAGTGTTGTCTTTCCACAGCCATTGGGTCCAAATAATACGTGCACCTCTCCTTCTTCTATACTAAGGTTCAAATCACGTATTATTTCTTTTCCTTCTACTTCCACAGTCAAATCTTTTATCTCTAACATTTGTTACCTCATACTTCTCTTCACAGCAAAAAATAAAAAGAGGATGATTTAAAGTTTCTTCTTTTTTGCACAGATATTCATTTCACTTCGTTCTTCTTCAATTTCGAGCGTATCGCCCCTGATAGTTATAGAGATGTCTCCCTTTTCAACCCCCTGTATATCGGCAGCCACGCTAATCTTGCCTTCTTTCTCATTCATATCCGCATAGGGTGCTGCGGTCTCTGCGAACTCTTTTCTAGTGGCTCCGGGCAGTGCTCGCCGACCAAAATACTCGGGTACAGTCTCACCAAACGCTCGGTCTACCAGTTCTTCCATTCTTCTTAGCTCTTCAAATGGGTCCCATATATATCTTCTTCGCCAAACCAGTTCTCATCTCGCCCCCCTATTTAACATGCGCTATTGTTGTAAGAAGTATAAACTTTCCTGCTCTAACTACAGGGCAT
>Ga0255453_1044_pt1 | contig 17556 bp, 23 predicted proteins | sample ANMaggQLBNCT01G4_FD_182628 | JGI IMG/M metagenome (GOLD analysis project Ga0255453, IMG submission 182628) | Sediment cell enrichment communities from methane seep in Santa Monica Basin, California, United Staets - ANME aggregate JGI... | ecosystem: Environmental > Aquatic > Marine > Cold seeps >...
AGCAAAAGCGAAGAAAATACGGGAATAACGGCAAATTAGAAAGATTTGGTTGGCGGTTCCAGAGGCTCTAAACAAATTCTAATATCTAAACACAAAATTCACAAGAAAGCATAATATTCAACTAAAATTATTGTAGAATCCCGAAATTATTTCGTCAAGAAACTTCACCTCAACTTATGGTGAAGCTAACGGACAAAAAGAGCGAATGGACAGTTGAACAGGTAATAAACAAAGGTGAAAGCACAGAGATGGTTGCAGCGATATATGGTGTCTCAAGGAGAAGAATACAGCAATTATTGAAGTATTATTATAGGGAAACAGAGGCCTATGCTTGATAAGAAAAGAAGACAAAAAACTCATCTTAGCGATGATGAGACGCGGAATAATCCACAAACGAACGGTAAGATCGAGCGGTGGTTTCAGGAGTACAGAAGACATAGGTGGTGGTTTGATTCTGCGTATGCGTTTGTTGAGTGGTACAATAACCGTGTCCATGGGGCACTTGATCTGGAATACTTTGAAACTCCAAATGAGGCATTTATCCGGAAAATGAGATGTGAGAACACCCTTGGAATGTTCTTCAAGTGGTGTGAAAAGGAGGTAAGTTTATGAATGAGAAATGTCTTATGAATAGTAAGCGAAATAATATCAGGACTCAACAATATCCATCATACGGCAAAAAGTTTTATGAACAAACTTCTTTTCTAAATAAAGAAACTTTTGTTACCCCTAGCCACATTCGTGAGAATATATTTCCGTACGTACCAAAGTTTCTGTAAATGTCCGCGTCTAATCTGTGAGTTGTCACATATAAAACGCCCCAGTGTGGTAAAGGACATCCCTTGGGCTTGCGGAGCCCAAGATCTGGGTTCGATTCCCAGCTGGGGCAGTTTCATATCTGGTATTTGCATAGCTAATATTAAAAACCACGAGATTTCACGAGATCAACACTAAAACTTTTTAGAAAAAAGTTTTAAAACAAGCTTACTTTGGGGGAAGAAAGGTTGTGTGAAAATCTGTGAGATCTTCTGGTTTACTAAACAAATACCTACCAGCCATTCGAAACGCGGCATAACACCGCTTTAAGCCACGCTAAAGGTTTATACCGCGAAACTCAGCGTATTCTGTGGTTCCGTCCTTTTGCATCACTTCAAGTCTATTCCAAACACGCGCTTGAAATTGCTTTCTATCGCAGTGTTCACAGTAGCCATATCGCTACCCCGCTGTCGCACTATCTCCTCGTACACTACCTTCACGTGCTGCGGCACGTTCCGCTTTTCCCCTTCTTTAGGCGAAAGATAAGGTGCATCGGTCTCGGTAAACAAATACGAAAGTGGTATCCGCTTCGCGACCTTTTTCATCGTCTTGCTTCGCACTATTGACGTAGGCAGCGAGACGTAATAGCCTTCTTCGCATATCAGTTCCGCAAGCTGCGGCTTGCCCGTGAAGCAATGAAAAACCGCTTTCTTTATGTCGGCATCCGAAATGATCTTCAAACCTTCTTCTATTGCTTCGCCACCTGTGCCACGCAGATGCAGCACAACCGGTAGATCCTGTTCCTTCGCAAACTCAAGAAACACATCAAATACTTCCCGCATCCTCTTTACCTTTATCGGGTCTCGTATCCAGTGGTAGTCCAGCCCGATCTCGCCTATACTCACTATCCTACTCCTGTTCTCGCATATAAAATCCAGATAATCGCCTATTTCATGGTCCGTTTTCCCTGCCACGTGTATCGGATGAAGCCCAAGCGAAACGAAGATAAAGTCTTCATGCAGCTCTGCAAGCTCTAACGTTTTCTTCGCGTCTTCGGGGTCCACACCACTCGTGATTACTGCTTTCAAATCCTGCTTTACTGCCGCTATTACCTGTTCACGGTCCGTGTCGTATTGCTCAAACGTCAAATGACAGTGTATGTCTATAATTTTTATCACCACTAACCGATTAGGTGTTCATCAAAATAAATGTTGTATTTGTATAGCAGCGGGGTAAGAAACCACGAGATTCCACGAGATTAACACAAGATTTGGGGTTAGCATGAGATAAAAGAGCCAATAAACCGGACCCACAGTATTGTTATCTCATGGAAATCTGTGTAATCTTGTGGTTAGCTAAACAATTACGAGTTTGTGAATACGGTACTGAGAAAAGCATAAAATACTGAGAATTTAAATAAACGAAAGAGTATGTAAAGAAAAAAAGGGGGTTACCCCTTAGCCTATGTTTACAGGTTCATTCCAACCGTATCGCCGGTATCCAGTCGTTGTAACTCTTGCCATTCGCATCCACGAACTCCGTGCAGGTTATTGTACCGTTTGCATTCGAAAGCGTTGGACGGTGTATAACTTGCGGATACGAGCCGGTGCGAATAGAGAAGCTATATTGTTCGTTTGCTGTCAACGTAACCGATTCCGAGAACTTGATATACGACCACTCCGCGTCTTGATAACCGACCCAACTGCCTTCGGCCACCGTCTCAGACCCTCTCCCAAATTTTACGTGCTCCGAATGCCCGCCTGTACCTGCACATGGATACGTGTACAACTTGCTCACCGTAATCGTTTGTGTTGGCGTGAATGTACCGTTGTACGTGCCTGAGACGCTGGGATATGTGCCCGGACCGGTATCGAACTTTATCCTGGACGTTGCCGTAGAAACTGTCCCGTACCAGTAGCCTGCCCCCAACCGGTAGTTACTGCTTTCAGAAGACCCGATAATCTGCCCGACCGTGCTACTCAATGCGTATGTAGCGAAATCCATCTGGCCGCCGCCACCACCGCTTAGCACGTGCCAGCTCAAGTCGTAGTTCGCGGATACTCCTGCATATGCGATACCTGTGAGGCAGATAAGCCCGACGAGTATCAACACGATTTGTTTGTTCATTTTACCTTTCTACGTGCTATTGCAGCGTGACCAGTACTTCGATTACGCCAGTGCCTGAATCAAGCGGTTCCAGTGCCTTACCGAGTGTAGTCCCTGGTCGGTATATCTCTATTTCACCTATAACGACAGGTTGTGCTTTCATCGCATGTCCCGGTGTATCCGAAGTTGTGAGCAGGTCACCTGGCATTATCGGCGCGTAAGTCGCATCTACTTTGCACGGTACACGACCTGCAACTGCAATGAGTTTCTCGCCTTCGTTTCCGGATTCGTTTGTACCGAGCGAGACTCCGGGTGCTGTGGACACGATGCCTGCTACGGTGGTGTCGTAAGCCTTACATGAGCTTTGTAGTTTGCTATCTACTCCGATTACCGTCACGGTGCCGGGTTCTACATCTTCGGCAACTGCGAAGTATTCAGCTACGTCACTGCTACCTGTGTCGTACTTAGCAGCATACATGTAGTCCGGAGTGTATACACCGTATTTGTGATCTGATCTGCCAGTGTCTGCATAGATTGCGTCTGATTTCGCACTTTCTACATAAACTCCGTGGCTGTTTTCGCCCTTAGTAGAAGCATAAACGCCATAGCTGTGTTCGTCACCAGTGGTATATGCAAAAACACCAGCGCTGTGGCTGCCTGCGGTATATGTACGAACCCCTTCGCTGTAGTCATAAATGGTAGTCACATTCACGCCCGCGTTGCGATTGCCAAATGTTCCTGCCTGTTTAACCGTGAAGTCTCCGCCATACTTGCCGCCGTGTCCATACACTCCCGTGCCACCCCCATTGTTGTAGAAGTATCCGCCATAGCCATCAGGCGACTTCGACGAACCGACTACACCATATGTAGTGCCCGATTCCGAAGTCACATAGCCGCAAATGCCTTTGCCCCCAATATGTGATGACTCAGCACGTAGCGCAACAGGCGCAGAACCGATAATATTCGCTCCCGGTCGCAAGCTCAGCGCATAAGGCACCGCTATCAGTTCCTGTCTCGGCGTCATCTCGGTCACAGTCTCGATTGCTATCCCAAGCCATAAATCTTTGCCGTCGAACTTATCCCGATCAAAGTCTATAGCCGTATTGAACAGCCCATCAGTAACTTCTACCGAGTGCATATCCGTATCCAGAACAGTACCTCCGGAAGCGACTTTATACAGCCGGAAAGTCATGTTGTACGTCCCACTCAACGGCTCGCCGGCGCTGTTTGTCAACCGACCCTGGTAATTGATGCTTGAAGGCACATCCGAAGTCATAGCTATCTCATCCGCACTGCTTTCTACGTTTTTGTCTTCACTAACGCCTGGTGCGGCACCCGAAACGGCTATAGCAATAACCGCAACTGCTGCTAATAACACTATCAATACAAACCCTTTATTCCTGGTTTTATCCATTTTATTCCTCCTTTTTTGCTTTTTCGCTTCTCTCTTCCACCCTTTTTGTTTGTGATATGTATTGAGAGAAACGAGTTTATGTCTTTTTTCTGTACTTTTAAATTTTGCGGTTTTTTAGTCCTTTTTATAAGCACCCGATTACACAAAAGTTGGGATAAGAGGGCAGTGTGATAGCTGGAATATGCGTAAACAAACATATATGTTAAGCGCCTAAGTAGCTAATGTGACGTGATAGTTACGATGACGAATGTGTAATTTACAAGATGAAAGCCCTACTAAGCGTATATAACAAAGACAGAATAGTGGAATTCGCGAAAGTACTGAACGATCTTGGGATTGAGATAATAGCAACCGAAGGCACAGCGCAGGAACTTTTGACGTCGGGAATCCGAGTAACGAAAGTGTCAGAGTTCACGGGTTTACAGGAGATGCTGAACGGTCGGATAAAGACACTGCACCCTCGGATTCATGCGGAAATTACAACCGGCGAGATAGGCATTGTTGCTGTGAACCTCATACCGTTCGACACCTCGAGAGCGGACCCTCTTGCCAGTATGGACCTCGGTGGTGTTGCAATGCTCCGTTCCGGGATAAAGAATTTTGAACATGCAGCTGTTATTGTAAATCCATCAAGTTACAATGCGATACTTGAAGAGCTAAAAAAAGACGGTGAATTGTCTCACGGCACAAAATTGGATTTGGCGCGTGAAGCTTCACAATATCTAGTGGCATACGACTCAAAGATAGATATGGCTTTAAAGAGGATAAAATAGAATAGAATATCGTAGGTGATTGAACATGTTGGATAAGCGAGGGGAAATATTGGCGAAATGTATAGAAATACTTAAGAGCCATGACTATACGGTAGATACATCCAATGACGGAACGGAAAACGTGCGGCTTTACCGGGAACACAACGAAGAGAAATTCGCTCTGGCTGAAGTTGATATAGTGGGGCTAAAAAAGGGCGCTGTACAATTAATTGTAGCGATAGAAGAAAGCAACACTCCGAAGGCGATACTGGGCGAGGTAGCAGTTGTGGATATGGCGAATGCGTGTTTAGTCCGTGAAGCAGGGGCAGATAGGAAACTGCACCCGTTGAACAAGGTGGTACTCTTTATTGTCACTCCTGCGAGCAACGAGGGCGTAAAAGAACGAGCGTTGATGGTGCTGCTGAGAGATAGTTACAATTTTATGGAAGGGAACCTGCGTGACTTTATTGTGACCACTGAAGACGAATTTGAGAATGAACTGGCAGATCTGGAGTTGTATGTGGTGTGAAATGCAACGCTGAAGCCCACGAAGTCGTGGAATAGGTAAACCCGTTTTTGTGGGGGTGTGCCGGTAAATCAGGTTTTTGTCGTACAGAAAGGAAGAAAGGAGAGGGCGCAAAATTACATGGTATCGTAATACTAAAAAAGTGCAATGGTTAACATAACAGGAAAAGTGCTTCGGATTCTACCTGTTAGAGAAACGAAAAGCGTAGCGGGCACCAAAAAAGTCGTTGACCTGATAATAGCAGATACTTGCGAGTACAGGAAGGTGTCACTGTGGGACGAAAAAGCAGAACTCGTGTGTCGTGGCGATATAAACGTGGGTGACGTACTGAGACTAGAGAACGCATCTGTCCCCGCAGAAACTAAGAACGGACGCGATAAGAGAGTAAATGCGGGTAGATACACGCAGATAACTAAAGTCTCTATGAGTATCGCCGCGTTAAGTCAGGCACCTGCATTGAATCTTACCGTATTGGCAGTCGCGAGACCTGAGAAGGGGCAAGTCTGCATAGCGGGAATAGACGAAAGCGGTGAATGGATACGGCCACAGGGCATTCATGAAAACGACATTTTCGGTTCGCGAGAAGAATATTTCAGGAACCTCGGTATCACAAAAGTATATGTTGACGAGTGGCGCGGCAGACGTCCACGGCGGGAGGACCGGTTCTTTGTTTTCGGTAACGGTGTGGAACGGATATTGACTGCAGACGAGCAGCGTGAATTCATGGAACGTAACGTTGATGCTTCGGTGGATTCGGTATTCAAAACAGGCAGAAGCTTAGGGCTGATAAAGCCACGCATATTGCATGTGTATGAAGAGAATACGAAAAAGAAAGATAAGAGCCATGAGATGTACATCAGGTTGAATTTCCGGGACGCTTCTGGCAGGATATACCGGCGATGGTCTTGCAGATGCGATAGCTTCTACAAGACATGGAACGATTTGAAGAGACGGCATCGCTGGACTTATGGTTGGCGAATGCTACGGTATTTGAGGAAGAACGATACGTACCTTGCGATTGGGCTTACATATAGCGATTACGGTGCGGCGGACCGGTTGGAATATGGCACGTATCCTCTGATTGTGGGTGTGCATGTGGTGCGGTGATGAAGCTTTTGTCTTGAATTAGTATGTCCGTAGCATCAATTCAATATACCATTACAGAATACCCATGAATTTATGCACCTGCGGAATTACCATAACATCCTGTAAAAACCGTCCCGCCACTTCCGAAAGCGTAAAGAGCTCTGTTATGCTCGGCGCGACTTCTGGTAGATTACGCGGCGCACTAACAGGCTGTAACACAAACTTCAGGTCAAAACCCGAGAGGTCACGGCATACTGCTTCTATCTCGTCCGCAGACGTGCCCTTTAGCACTACCACCTTCACTATCGTATCTATGCCACGGTCCACGGAATTCTTTACACAGCCGAGTTCGTTCTCATACAGTCGTTCGTAGTTGCTATCGTCCACCGCACGGTGGTGCCTCAGTTTTATGTCAATAGCTGCAAACTCGAAGTATTCCGCTAAGGACGCAAAAGCGCTTGCCGAGCACCCGCTTGTTTCTATAAAATTCTTTATGTGCCTGCTTTTCGCTTCCTGTGCTATCTCCTTCACGAACGCCGTGGAAAGGAGTGGTTCTCCACCCGTGTAGCAAATGCTGTGTACGTCAGGCGTTTTTAACGTTTCCACCAGTTCAATCACAAGCTGCGATGTCATCGGGTTTTCAATAACCCGCTGCTTAAAGAGAGAAGTGTCCTCAAAAGACAAATTTGCTGTATTTCTTACTCCAAAATCTGTTTCATCCAAAACGGTGCAAAACTCTGGTCTGGAGTCACGAGCATAAGAAGTATCGCAATAAAAGCAAGATAGCGGACAGCCTGAAAACCTGATAAATATTTGCCTTCTGCCTGTATAAGCCCCTTCACCTTGGAACGAGCTGAACATTTCGGTGATATATCCGCTCTTCATTTGTCTTTTTTACGATTCTGTATGTTATATTTAGACTTGATTTTGTACTGTAAGTATATATCAGTTTATGCTATTATACAATCAGATAATTATGTGGCCAAAAACGGAAAAGTTTAAATTATAACGGGACTAAAAGAGACATATGTGTAGCAAAGTACTGAATACGGCACGCGCACTACTTGACGATCCTCGTATCCATAATATTCATGCCTGTGTCCAGTGTGGCGCATGCACTGCTATATGCACCGCTGCTTCTTTAGATAAAAGATACAACCCCCGGAAACTGATGGAATGTCTTGTCACAGGTGAAGATATAACGGATTTTCCATTAGAAAAGTGCTTTTATTGCTATACCTGTAAATACGCATGCCGAAAAGGGAATTGTGTGGCGGACCTCGTAAAGGTGTTAAGGGAGAATGCGGGCTTCGACATACAAAGTGAAGATGCGTGCCTGACCGATATACACTGCAATTCGCTTTACGAGTGTGGTTTATGTGTGACCGTGGATACACACACACCAGATACGTTTCCGGAATGGTGCCCTACGTGGGAGAAGATATACGGGAATATGAAAAAGTTCCGGTCGGAACTTGGACTTGAAGGGCTTTATCGTAAAATACCACAAAATTCGATTGATGAAATAAAAGAAATTGTAGATGGAACTGTGAATAAAAGATACAATGAAGGAAGCGAGATCGAAGAACGAAAGAAGACGATTCCTGCGGATAAAATCTATTTGTTTCACAGTTGTATCGCAGATGCGCATTATCCGGGTATCACAGAGAGTATAAAATACGTATTTGATCGGCTTGGTGCTGATTATATAGACGATCCACGGCATTCCACATGCACTGGTTTTGCGTATTATGGCGGTAAAATACCGTTTTCTACACTGCTCGTAGTGAATGCTCGGAATTTCGCACTGGCAGAAGAGGTGGGGTATCCGAATATAGCACCGGTCTGTCAAACAAGTTACGGTGTACTTATGGAATCGGCAGGTATCTTGAAGAGTGAATTAGGGACGCGAGTAAATGAAGAAGTGCTGAGCAAAGTGAACCGAAAATACAACGGAGGAGCGAATATCGTTCATGTCGCCGAGATCATGTGGGCGCAAAGAGGCAGGATAAAGGAGAAGATAAAGCATGAACTTGACGGTTTGAGAGTTGCCACGCACAACGGCTGCCATTATGCGAAGATGTTCAGAAAACACGCAATACCAAATTTGTTGGATGAACTCGTCTCTGTTACCGGTGCAGAGTGTATAGGGTACGCGGAAAAGAATTTATGCTGTGGTCTGGGCTTTGGTCATACGATAGAACCGGAACAAAGGCATTTGACGCGGGAAATTACCTATAGAAAGCTAATGTCCGCAAAAGATGCAGGTGCTGATGTTGTTCTCGTGGCATGTCCAGGGTGTCAGATGACTTTGGACCGGAATCAGGAGCTTATTGAACGAGAAAGCGGTGAGGAGATTGGTTTGCCGATTGTGAATTATGCACAGCTTATCGCGCTTGCAATGGGTGCAGATCCGTATAAAGTTGCGGGGATACGGACACATTCGGTAGCTCTTGAATCGGTGTTAAAGCAAGTAGGGGTGATGTGATTTTTAATCATTCTACACGATCTGCATTAGCATCACTCTATCCTCTTTCATTTGCTGTTACATTGTAACAAGTGATATATATGCTTTAAAATCGAATTGGACAAAATCAGCCCGCAGGAAACTACATCGGTTTTGGGCGCACTTCGTATATCATCCAGATTTGGCGAAATCTCCATCCGGACATGGTCACAAAGCATATACATCCCACGGGTTTCTCCATCTTCAAGCAGCAGCCCCACCTCTTATCTGTAAGCTATCCAACGGGCTTTTTATTTCCCATATAACCATACCACTCACTTGAGTATACCTCTCAGTCTTTTCGTGCCCCCATAGTTCTTGATTACCGTGCATATCATTTCTTGCCACCATAAATTGCAAATATCCCATATTTGTAGAAACAATCCACATCTCTGAATCCTAGATCATTCAAAGCATCCAACTGGTCGGTCAACGTATCAAGCTTATCATAATGTCCCTTTTCTTTATAACTACGGATAGTGCCCACATAGTCGTCTTCTAGCCCCAACTCCGTTTGTTTCTCGTGCATCCATTCGCACCATAAATTCTGATACCAGCTCTCAAGAGCTGCTGACGGCGGAAGGACAACCTCGATATTTACAAAATAGCCACCGGCATCTAAGTGAGTATAAATGTACTCAAAGAGCGATTTCTTCTCGCTCATCGTTAGATGGTGAATAGCAAGCGCGGAAACTGCAAAATCAAAATCCGGTAGATCTGTATGCAATAACTCCTGAAAGCTGGCCTTAACGAACCTGATAATCTTAAAACCAGTCAACCGTTCTTTAGCTTTATTCAGCATATCCTCTGAGCCATCAACCAACGTGGCAGATAGAGAACCGTCAATACTAAAAAGCTCATTTGTTAGAACGCCATCGCCGCATCCGAGATCCAGAACTCGGCATTGCTGCTTGTCCACGAGAAAATGGCGATAGAATGATTTCAAGATTGTCAGTAATCTTTTACGCTCTACGACTCGGATGTCCGCGGTTTCCAGATATTGTTCGCCAAAGCCCTTCTCGGCCCAGCGGGTTCTATCAAATTCGGTCATGATTTTAATCGCCTAGTTGTGCCTGATACTTTATATCTGGGAGATAGTAATTAAATACTTAAATATTTTTCTGTTGGATTATGGCGTTCTGAAAAAGGAACTATCCGTTGGGGGATTAAACCCTAGCTGAGATTTTTTTCATGAAGAAATGCGCAGGGAGGAGAGATATTGATCATCATTTACGATACCGGAGCCTATTCCGAGTTCTTCGGCTTTAACACAAATTCATTTCCGATACCTGCTAAGGTAATGGTCATCAAAGCGGGGAAGGATCGACTGCTAGTAAAACGATAAGATCTGCAAGAGGTATTCCATATGGATGTAGATTGTAAAAAAGACGGTAATCTGAATTAATAAAGCACAGAAGAAGCGATTACATTAACCGTTGCAGGTATAAACCCTTTATAATAGCCACAACCACACTATTATCGGTCCCAACAACACACCCATGCAATTACTCCGTCTCACACCGAAATAAATAGGTATTAGCCCTATACAAGTGCCTACAGCCAGAACTAGCAGCCCAATAGCATCGTTTAAAAGGAAAACAAACACAGCAAGGAATATGACGATGCCACTGAGCATCTTTCGATACGGTATCTTCACGAACAGCCGCGAAAACTGCATACCCATGTATTTCGTGACAAAAAACGAAACAGAAGCGGCAATTAAGACTGCAATTAGCAAATAAATCAGTGCTAAAGGCGGAACGACCTCAGACCATTGTTGAACCGGTAAGATACGATTTATTGCCATCGTGGCACCACTTCGGGCACGTAAAATGAGAAACAGAGTCGCCATACAAAAAATCACGTTTGATGTGTTAACACCGCTTAAAGTCATAATTACCTGTTCCGGCTCCCTATTTCTTCTTGCAAGCATTGCCATTACAGTTGCATGTGCAGAAGTGACACCGGGCAAGAAACTGACCAGAGCACCACAAGTCGAGCCGGACAGAACGGATTTGACGATGTCACTTTTTTCAGTCACAGGCTCTTCTATTGTCTGCTCTGGTATCTCGGGTGTGTAAAACAGCGAATATAATAGGGTTGAGAGCCCGAATAAGCCCGTAAGTGCGGGGAAAAGCATAGAAGTGCTTACCGGCATGTTCAGAACTATATAGCCAAACACACCGGAGAGTATAAAGACAAAGGAAGAAAGTAAAACTGCCTGGTAGGCTTCCAGCCGCTCGCTGAAACTCTCGGTGAGAATAAGCAGGAGTGATATGCCGATTAGTATGTAGAGCAGATAGTCTTGAATTACTTCGTATAGATGCAAAGGCCCGGCGAAGATGAAATAGAATGGCATGAAGAAGACAAATGAGTATATAACCGCGCCGAAACTGCCTATTGCCGAAATGACTGTCGCTTCGTAGGCTCGTCCTTCGAGTAGTAAACGATGTGCGGGCAATACACAGAGTGCGGTGTCGCCTTCCGGGGCACCTATGAATGCTGCGGGGATAAAGCTTAAAAATGTGTGTGCTACCGATGCAGCGATGATTGTCGCGGCTACTAAAATCAATACGGTCTCAAACGGCACGAGAGCATTCAAAAAATAGAGCTTTGATATTATCATAGGTGAGACGGCGAGAAAGATAAGAGCAACATTATTCGGGTGAATGCCCGGGACGAGCCCTGTAAATGTGCCTAACAGCACGCCGAACAGCGAGAATGCAATTAGCAGCACTAAAGGTATGAATGCGTCCATCATAGATTAAAGGTATTACTAAAAATTAAAAGGTATGTCCTATACGAGTTTGAAAACCGTAATACTCGGACAAAACCGTTGTATGGTCTAGAATGTGCGCATGAACGGTCTGCGTGATCTGGTAAGCAAAATCTTACCATTCAATTATAATAAACGTTCTATCCGGTCCATACCATCTAAAATATGCTCCATTGACGCTGCAAACGATAATCTCACATAATCCTTACCCGCGAGCCCAAATGCCGAACCCGGCGTAACAACTATGTACGCTTCTTTTAGCAGCCGTTCCGTGAATTCCACACCGTTCCCATGACCGGACGTATTAATAAAGGCATAAAACGCACCTTCCGGATCCACGCACCGCAACCCCATCTCATTTAGCCGTTTCACAATTACATCTCGTCTCTTCTGGAACTCACCCACCATCTCCCGTACGCAGTCCTGAGAACTCTCAAGTGCAGTTAACGCTGCGAATTGCGAAATCGAAGGTGCACAAGTCACCGAATGCTGCTGTATCTTTAGCATTCCTTTCATTATCTCAAGTGGTGCAACCGCATATCCTATTCGCCAACCGGTCATTGCATACGTCTTCGAGAAACCGTTTATGATCACTGTTCGCTCGTGCATACCGTCAAAAGAAGCAATGCTCACATGTTTTCGGCCATATAAAATCTTTTCATATATCTCGTCCGAAAGCACAAGGAGATCGTGCTCTATAGCGAATTCAGCAATTTCACGCTGCTCTTTTTCGCTTAAAACATATCCACCCGGATTATTTGGACTGTTTATTATCATCATCTTCGTGTTTGTGGATAACACAGATTCCAGCGATTCGTATTTCACGTCTTCTTCTACTCGTTTCACCCATTTTATGGTGCCACCAGCTAATTCCACGGCAGCTTCGAACGTAACCCACGCAGGGTCTAGCATAATCACTTCGTCTCCTTCATCTAAAACCGCCATCATCAATTCGTATATCGCCTGCTTCGCGCCGGGCGTCACAATCACATTTTCCATAGAAGCATCAACCTGATTCTCTTCGCGTATCTTCTTCGCTATTTCTTCTCTTAGCTCAACGATACCCGCACTGCTCGTGTAGTGCGTATATTCAAGGTCTAAGGCTTGCCGCGCCGCTTCGCAGATATGTTCCGGCGTCTTAAAGTCCGGCTCACCAAGCGAGAAGTTCAGAACGTCTTTCCCCTCGTCCTGCAATTGCTGCGCTATGTGCGACATTTTTATGGTTGCCGATTCCTCTATCCTGCTTAATCTTTTTGCTTGCATTTTACGCTATCACGCCATAAAAAGGCATGAGGTTATATATACTCATTTAAATTGTTTCATGTAATGGTACATAGAACGAAAGAACTAGCAGATGGTATTCCCGAATTTGCAACCGAAAACTTTATAAGGAGTGACGTGTCTTTAGTAGTCTTAGTGATGCAAATGGTATTAAGTATCGTAGAAAGAATAAAGGGTTTTTTGTTTAGTCCTTCGGATACTTTCGACAGCTCTAAGGAAGACACACTCGGCGACGCCCTCAAGTATTTTATCGTCCTTCTGGCGATATATGCCGTGCTTTTGACAATCGTAGTGGCAGTAGCGTTTTTCGTAATCGGGGGAATGATGGGCCCTTTAGGCGCAACTATGTTGCCTTTTGGTGCAGGCGCGGGAGCTTTTGCAGCTATCGGCGCTTTTATCGGTGCAATCATTGGTGGAATAATCGGTATCTTCATTGGCGGACTATGGCTTCACCTCTGGGTATATGTAGTAGGCGGTAGAAACGGGTTTACGCAGACGATAAAAGTAGTGGCGTATGGAATGACACCGAGTTTACTCCTGAGCTGGATTCCGGGCGCAGGCATAATCACAGGAATATGGGCACTTATCGTAGAGATCATCGGCATAAGACAACTGCACGAGCTATCCACCGGAAAGGCAGTTCTCGCAATTATTATTGCAATTGCTATACCTGCGATCATAGGCATAGTATTAATTGCTACGTTTATTACCTCGATGTCAGAACTGATGTCTCAAGGACCGAGCGGATCAGGATTTGGAGGATATTAAAGCATAAATATCCTCTTTTTTAGTTTTTGCTTCGCGAGTTGTTAAAGTGCGGAAATTTGAGCGCCAGTTATTCGTGGCTTAATACAAATACGAGCGCAGCCACTACCGACCCAAAATTATCCGCATCTACCTCTACGGACTTCATTTCCAACTTCTTCAGTGTTAAGTCTCGGTTACGGCTCTCCGCCATCATGTACAGCTTCTCTTGTATCTTATTGCGCAGAAATTCAGTAGAATAATGGCCATGATGCTCGCAAATGATACCAAAATCTAGTTGATCCCGCAAATTCGTTGAATTTGGATTGTGAAATAACCAGCCATAACCCACGCCAGCACCAATTACCTCGCCGGATTTGCCTTCCGCGCGTGACAACACACAGAAAGTTATCTCACCGGGTGTCAGCGCTTTTTGGTCTATCACCACGGCTTTCGCAGGTAAAATAGAAGAGACCTTAACCAAATTGCATTCACTTATCCCTGCGTCCCGTAATGCGAGGTCAAAAGCGTTATCCTGGTCGTTCGCCATGCCCACACCGGAAGTGAGAAAAAACGCTTTTGGTATCAACTTGTTGTATTGCTCCATTTTTTACTCCGTATTTGATGGTATGTGTGTGTTCGCCATTATAAAAAGCCGTTCTTAAAAAAAGATAGCTGTACCAAAGAAATGACGTTCGTTACATACCATAAAAAGAATAGCAATTTGAAATAGAATAAGGTTTAGTTATTTAACTTAACGCATGACTGTAAAGTTCCAGGAAACCGTATTAAACAAAGTAAAGCAAATACCAAAGGGAAAAGTAACAACTTATGGTGCGATAGCACTGGAACTAACGGGTTCCGTTCGTGCTGCTCGTGCTGTAGGCCAGGCAGTTGCGAAGAACCCGTATCCCATAACCATACCCTGTCACCGTGTCGTGAGAACTGACGGGGACGTTGGAGGCTATTGTTTTGGCGTGGATGAGAAGATAGAACTTCTGAGTGCGGAAGGGATAGAGATTACAGGTGGGCAAGTGTTAAATTTCGAGCGCGTGCTTTTTCTGTTCAAAAAATAAAAAAAGAGAAAACAGTCCTCTTTTGTATTTATACCGAAGTTGTAGCTGTTTGATTTGGAGTTGTTTGGTTCAAAACGGTTTGACCCAGCAACGGTATCAAAGGCTGCCCTACAGCACCTTCTGCCACCTCAGGCAACTCTATCGAGACTGGCTGGTTATAATCGTAGAATCGCATTTCAATCTCCTCGTAATCAGTCATTGTAATTTTCTCTTTTGTCTCGGGAATAGCTAAGTCATCGGAGCTTACGACTAAGCTTATCGCCATTTGTGCCTTCATTGGGTACATTGTATCCTTTGCAATCCATTCCTTTGATGATATATACTCTTCAGCATTTTCTTGAGGTCAACGCCAGGTGCTAAGCTTTGTGCTGATTTATTCATTGCTGCCGCCATCGTTGAATCCCAGAACTTATTCATGTCGGGCTCGATTTTTAGCACATAGCAATCCACGCCATTTACCTTTTCATCTTCTAACAGCTCCACTTCCGAGATATTCAGTAGTTCCATCTGCAGGCCAAGTTGGTTCTGCGAAGCCCAAAATTCATCAGGCATTTCTCTCTTTGTCCATTGTACGGGTAGCTGGGGTATACCTAAGCCCATCTTCAGGTACAGGGTGTTATTAACTAAATACATCTCCATTTCCGTTGACTCCGGTACTTCGGTACTTCGGTCTTAGGCCGTTCCGTGCTCGTATTCAGATTCAACTTCATTTTTTTGTCTACGAGATCCACTACACCACACCCATTGCTTATCGCGGTCATTTCTGCTTCACCTGTTTCGTTTCCCCTTAGCATCTTCATCGCCATATTTATGTCCAACTTGTATGTATCTGTCTCTTCCGCATTGGCAAGCACCATCGCTTTTATTTCTGCAGCACTCATTTCCTGCTCTTTCTCTACGCAACCCGAAAACATCATAGCTGATACGGTTACAACTACCACTATTAGTCCCGCCATCAAGCTCCTTTTCATTTTTTGATCCCCATTATAAAGAACAAAGCGTTCATTTGATATAACAATATCACAAGATATAAACAACCATTTGATGCCGTGGAAAGACTTCGGCACAGCTTACGATTCGATTGAACGCTCGAGCGTGTGAATAAAAAAAAGGCGAGTATGGAGAAGGAAGAGGGGGAGGAAACCATCCGATTCGTAACCGACCGGATGTTTGGCAAGTTAAGCACCTGGTTACGTGTTCTGGGATACGACACAGTTTACGCCGCGGATTTAAGCGATAGTTCAGTTCGAGCCGTTGAAGACGAGGATAAAGCCCTTGCTGCTTTTGCAAATGTGGAATCGCGAGTACTGCTCACGCGGGACAAAGGGCTGGTAGCCGCGGCAACGAAGAAGGGTGTACAATGTTTGTATATAAAAGCAGATGAAGTGATGGAACAATTGAATGAGCTGCTTCGTTATAACGTAAACCTAAACCTCGAACCTGTCCCGCTCAGATGTAGCGTGTGCAATGCGAGCATAAGGCCGGTAGAGGAAAGCGAAGAGGATATGCTGAAGGAAACGAGCTATGTACCAACGAGTATGGTGGGTAAATGGGAATTCTGGATTTGTGTGCGTTGCGGTAGGATCTACTGGGAAGGCAGCCACTGGCGGAATATGCGTGAGATGTTGAGGCAGTTGCAATGAAATGAAATGAAATGCTATATCCTCGTGCGGTGTATATCGCAGTGATAAAACTGGTTTTGGATTTTAGCTATTTACCGTTTCTCTTAAACTCTGTTTGTTAACAGTTTCAACTGCTCTCTTACACCAACCACATCACCAATCACAATAACCGCTGGCGGCTTCACATTCTCGTCCTTCGCCACATCCACTATATTCTGAAGCGTACCCGTCACAAGCCTTGCATCCACGGTGAACCCTTTTTCTATCACCGCCACCGGCGTGTCCGCACGCATACCATGCCCCAAAAGCGACTCAACGTTCTTAGCGAGATTACCCACACCCATCAATATAACAAGCGTTCCTTTCAAATTCACTAACGCGTCCCAGTTTAAGCTCTCGTCCTTCTCCTCCATTTCATGCCCCGTGATTATAGTAACCGAAGACGAAATGCCCCGGAACGTTAGCGGGATGTAAAAAGAAGCGGGTACGGCAACTGCGGATGTTATACCAGACACAACTTCAAACTCAACGCCGTGTGCCTTAAGAACAGCCGCTTCTTCGCCACCACGACCGAATATATACGGGTCGCCGCCTTTCAGTCGCACAACCGTATCGTATTTTGCAGACAGTTCCACTAAGAGCTCGTTTATACCGTCTTGCGAGAGTTTGTGTTTGCCCGCTATTTTGCCTATGTCTATAACCTCTTTATCCACGGGAATCAGCGTCTTCACGCCCAGCACTAAATTGTCCACTAAGATCACGTCTGCTTCTTTTATAAGCCGGTACGCCTTCAAACTTATCAGTTCCGGGTCGCCGGGTCCTGAACCCACGAGATATACTTTGCCCATTTTTCGGTTACCTCTACTAAAAGAATATTATATCTTTGGTAAAGCTTTCTTTCAGTAGAAAGG
>Ga0255453_1045_pt1 | contig 17548 bp, 21 predicted proteins | sample ANMaggQLBNCT01G4_FD_182628 | JGI IMG/M metagenome (GOLD analysis project Ga0255453, IMG submission 182628) | Sediment cell enrichment communities from methane seep in Santa Monica Basin, California, United Staets - ANME aggregate JGI... | ecosystem: Environmental > Aquatic > Marine > Cold seeps >...
AAGCGAGCTCGGAAGTGTGACGGTATCCTATGATGTTCCAGTAAAATGGGAGCATGCTGCAACACAACCACAATATACACAAAGTATTACAATTGCGTTAGAAGAGAAAAAAGAATTCGACACCGGTCCGGGAACCTACCCAAGCATCTCAGGCACACACAACGGCACAATAAAGCCAAACCAACCTCTCACCGTGCAAAATCTTTATACATACCCATGCGCAGGCACCGGCGGTCATCCCGAATACGCTAAAATTTATAACGATACCTGGCATATTGAGTCCCCGCAGTGGAGGGGTTACCAAGAAGATGGGGAAAACATCTACTTTAACCACTCGTTCACGCTTGTAGCAAACGAAACATACAACTACACCATCCGTACCGGCTCGTATCCGCAGATTCATCATGCACCAGCGCTACGGACAGATAACGGCTGGCTAAACTGCACAGAGTTCACGGATGCCAACGGCAAGAAGCATACGGACTGGATACCCGCTATCCGGTTATTTTGATAACGCTTTTATTGCGAATAAAAAGGTGGTGGCGAGCCATCTAACCACTATTTTCGCATATTGCTGCCCCTTGTAAGCCATAAGCACTACGGCATCACTTGTTAGATTCGTGCAGTCCCATTTGTTCGATGAAAAAGACATTTATTTTATAGATGTTTATATCAAACAGTTTATATCAAGATATGCAGACGGGTGAGAAACTTTTAAATGAGATCAAAGATAAGAAAGTGCGAAGTGTGTGGTGAATATACATTAAAAGAAGTATGTAATAAGTGCGGGTGTGTGGTGAAGAATCCACTGCCGCCAAGGTTCTCACCTAAAGACCCTTATGGTAAATATAGAAGGATGATGAAATATGGAAGAGATAGAAGTGCATGAATTGAAGAAGTTGAAATTGAAGAAGCCGGTAATGATAGAAGGGCTCCCAGGAGTAGGAAACGTAGGTAAATTAGTAGCTGAGCATATGATACAGGAGCTAAAAGCCGAGAAGATAATAGAGATATACTCATGGCATTTCCCAGCTCAGGTATTAGTAAATGACGACGGAACCGTCCACTTATGTAAAAATGAGATATATGCCTATAAATCAAAGAAGCAGGATTTGGTGATCATCACTGGCGACCAGCAGAGTGTAACAAATGAGGGCCATTATTTCATTACTGAGAAGCTCCTTGACATTGCACAGCAGTATGACGTATCTCGCATTTATAGCCTTGGTGGATATGGCATAGGTCAGCTAGTGGAGAAACAGGTAGTGCTCGGCGCCGCGAATGAATTAGAGCTTGTGGGCGAGATGAAAGAATATGGTGTGGAATTCCGTGAAGAAGAGCCCGGAGGGAGCATCGTAGGCGCTTCCGGACTTCTGTTAGGTCTTGGTAAACTTAGAGGCTTTCCCGCGGTTTGCTTGCTTGGCCTTACTTCTGGTTATTTGGTGGACCCCAAAAGTGCACAGGCGGTACTCAAAGTCCTATGTCAAGCATTAAATCTTGAAATAGACATGCAGGATTTGGAAGAACGTGCAGAAGAGATGGAACGGGTGGTCGAACGACTGAAAGAGATGGAGCAAGCGCAGATACCGAGGACCCGAGATGAAGAGCTGGGGTACATCCGGTAACCTCAAGGGTTAGTTAGTATCAAAAAATCACAAACACGAATTCAGTAGGTAAATAAAAAGATAAAAAAAAGGGATCTGGGTGTAGATCACCCAGTGTTTCAGACGGATTCTGACGTTAGAATCTTAAGTGACGTGGGCCTTTTAGCAACGTCCCCCTCTTTTATCCCTACTACGTATTCTAAGTCCTTCTCTTTTGCGAGATCTACTATTCGCTGGGTTATCAGACCGTCAAATACCACGCCCTTTACACTCGCGTCCGTATCTTTCAATTCAGTTGCAAGATCTCTTACTGTTGTCTCTTTTACTACGTTCTTCTCTTCGTCTAACATTCGTGCCTTAAGCGTACCTTCAAGCTCTTCCAAATGCGTTTTGAATGGGGCTAAAGAATCTACATTCTTCTCTGTTGCCTTAGCTTTTTTCCTTTGTATCACCTTTATCTGCTCCTGCGGCTTCTTCCCCTTACTGTTCTCTACCTGTTCTGACGGCGCTTTATTGTGCAACGCTTTTGAAATCTCCTTGTACGACATGTCCTCTACGCTTCTCCCCTCGGGTGACGTGGCCACATAATCCACCTCCGCAACTTGTAAAAGCTCCTTTAAAATGAGATCTCCACCTCTATCACCGTCAAAGAACGCAGTAACTGTCTTCCTCTTGCTTAGTTTAGGTATTGTGGCGGGGATATTCGTACCTTCCACAGCTATTGTATTTTTGATGCCATATTTTAGCAGGTTTAACACATCTGCCCTACCCTCCACGATTATAATCGCATCCGAATTATCTATGTTTGGTCCCGCGGGCAAGTTTTTATATTGCGTTATCTCTTCCATCCGCACCGATTGTTTCACCTCGCTCACCATCATATCGCTGTCTATTGTCGTTTCGATAACGTTACGCATTATCTCTTTTGCTCGATCGGTTATCCGTTTTCTCTTTGTTGCCCTTATGTCCTCCATCTTTGTTACATCGACATGCGCAACACACGGACCCACTCGATCTATGGTCTCCAGAGAAGCGGCAAGTATTGCCGTCTCCACCTTATCCAAGCCCGATGGAATGAGTATTTCACCCGACGATTTACCGCCTTTTGACTCGACATTTACCTCTATTCTACCTATTCTACTGCTCTTCTGCAAATCCCGCAGGTCTAACTCCTCACCTAATAATCCCTCTGTCTGGCCAAATATTGCACCCACCACATCAGATTTTTCTACAAAACCCTCGGCTGTGATGTTAGCATGAACCACGTATTTTGTTGTATCTATATCGTGCATTTTTTTTTACTCCCATCAAAGGTTGCATCACCTTTGTCTTTTTGCTTTACCTTCGCCATATCCATTTATCCTGACAACCTAAACTGACAGTACCACATTTATATTCTGTAGTAGTATTAAGATAAAAAGCTAATAAAGGTGGAGTATGGAGACGCAGGGATGGAAATAAAAAATTTGAACCAAAAAAAATTCGTAAGTGCGAAAGAAGAGGAAATTTCGGCGATTGTTGGTACGGATTTAGCGATTAACGCTTTATCTGGTGGTGTGGACTCTTCGACAGTTACTATGCTTGGTCATAACGCTCTGGGTGAGAGACTGAAGACATATTTCATTGACACTGGTTTGATGAGGGAAGGGGAAGCGGAACAGGTAGTTTCGCTATTTGCGGATTTAGGCATAAAAGTAGAAGTTGTAGATGCACAAAGACAATTCTTTGCTGCCTTGAGCGGTCTAACGGACCCCGAAAAGAAGCGGGAAGCAATTACACAAACTTTTTATCGTGATGTGTTCGGTGAACTTGTACGGGATAACGGTGCGAAATTTCTTCTGCATGGTACTATACTTACCGATGTGGATGAGACGGTTGCGGGGATCAAAAGGCAGCATAATATTCTCACGCAGTTGGGCATTGATCCAGAACGTGAATTTGGGTACAAAATCATAGAGCCACTGGTGCAGCTCAGGAAGGATGGAGTGCGGGAAGTGGCGAAGGCGTTAGGTTTACCGGCTTCGCAGTATAATCGGCCTCCTTTTCCAGGTCCCGCTCTTGCTGCAAGAGTGATTGGTGAGGTGACACCCGAAAGAGTAGCAATAGTGCGAAAGGCGACGGTAATAGCAGAAGCCGAGTTGATAGATAGTGGCGCTTTTCAGTGAATGGCGATCTTACATGAGGATAGAGTAACGGGAATGCGAGACGGTAAGAGAGATTATGGGCTGCAAATAGAGCTAAGAAGTTGGGAAAGCAAGGATGCGCGAATAGCAACGCCCACAAGGTTGTCTTACGATGTGTTAGAACGGTTAAGTGAACGTATAACAACAGAGGTACCGGGTGTAGTGAGTGTGACCTATAACATAACGAAGAAACCGCCGTCAACGATGGAAGTTGTGTAAACCGCGGTAATAGCTAAAATAGCACAAGATCCAGATGAAGTTTTAGAAATACATACAGAATGCAAATTGAGTGTAAAAAAGCTTTTTTGTGCCTTTTTAGTTTGCATTGACCGCTTAAGACACTACCAATTCTTGCGCTGACACATTCCGCCTTACCTCAGCGTACTTACCTATCTTTTCGAGCAGAGGATGCCCATCCCAACTGCCATCATATTGGAATACGAATTCCGCTTTCTCGCTATTCAGCTCCAGCAATTTCAATACATTCTGTAATGCCACGGTCTTAGCCACGTCATCTATATCCACAGGTATCTCCGACTGACCCACGGGATAACTTTCTTTTAGTTCAACCGGGTAGGGTCCAAACGGCGGTTTCACAAGGTATATATGGTCATACACTTCTTCTTCGCGTTCTTCTTTTGTCGTTATCAAAACACTCCCCGATAATTGGAACCTGTCCAGCAGGTTCGCGTATCGCAATACTTCTGGCCTATGAGCGGAATATTCACTGAGATAAAAGAATGGGCGTTTCGTAGCGACATCGTATCGCTCTATAACAGCCGAATGATTAGTCATTCGTTTCAATGCGTCCACCAAAGAGGGATATGCCCGGCATCGTCGCTCGCATAGTTCCCACAAGCAGCCCTCGGCTATACTCTGCTTTACCATTCGCATCTCCTCAAACGTAACCCACAGGTTATGCGCAGCCAGCAAGTCGGTATTCGCCTTTAGCTCAGCTACGCTGTAAGTAGAGCACACGGGACAGGAACAAGGCAAAACACGTAATTTCTCTAGTTTCTTCGTGCCGTCACTCGTTAAATATCGCTTATCTTTCGCGAATATCGCGTATGCCGCGGAATCGAATAGGTCGCAACCCAACGCAACCGCTAATGAGAACAGCATTGGATGACCGGCACCGAAGAGGTGGACCGGTGCGTTCAGAGGCAAATTCTGCTTTGATGCCACGATTAGATCCACCAGCCGTGCGAATCCATGTGATTCCAGTAGTGGCACCACGCCACCTATTGCATACAGATCAAACTCGAGTTCCGCTGCTTGTCGCGCGCTATCCGCACGCAGGTCCGTGAATGTGGAGCCCTGTACAACACCCGCAAGCATGTTATCCTGCCCGTTAGCAGGCATCAGGCTTCTTGCTTCTCGTAACCTGCTCAGAGTTACCTCCAGATCTTCTTTAGCCCTTTTATGCTTCACGTATGGCGGTGTTGGTATATCCAGCGGTACACACACGTCAGAGCCGATACGCTGCTGGAATTCTAATATTTCGCGGTTACTTACTTCCACGTCTCGGTATTCGTACAGTTGGTAAGACCCGGAATCGGTCATTATCGGTATTTCCGTACCCAAAAGCGAATGAACACCTTTTGCTAGTGCTTCTTCGCGCAAGTCCGGTTTCCTGTAAATTATATACGCATTTGTGATTAGCATCTCGGCACCGTACTTCTTCATTTCCGCAGCCTCGATAGTCACGAGATTCGGGTTTATCACTGGCAGTATAGTCGGCGTCTCTATGTAGCCATGCGCCGTGCGAAGCTTGCCTATTCGTCCCATTAAATCCTTGTGTTGTATTTCGTATTTGGTCATGTTCCGTTTATAAATAATATATCTCCAGTATTTTAAGAGGCTATCCTACAATCACCCAACAACGACAGATAGCAAACATCCCACCCGCATATCTTTTGCCGTTATGGCCTATGATTTTTTGTGGGACCGTCTCTAAATTAAATAAACAAAATGTAATCATTATAAAAGATGAAAGACCAGGAACTGATAGATAAAGTTGTCAATGGCGAACTGAAGTTTCATGTGCTGGATAAGCACGTGGACGCGCAAAAAGCGGCAGAGCTGCGAAGACACGCTCTGGAAGTTCTGACTGGTACGAAGTTACACGACATAAGCAGTTTCTCTTTAGATGCCGAAAGGGCTGTGAAGACGAACATAGAGAACCTTGTTGGCGTGGCACAGGTACCAATGGGCGTTGCAGGTCCTGTTCAGGTAACAGGCGACTTCGCGGGTGGTTTGTATCACCTACCGTTGGCAACAACTGAAGGTGCGCTTGTTGCTTCAGTAAATCGCGGCTGTACGGTGATAAACAAATCAGGAGGTGCTGTTTCATTCGTTTTACACGATGGTATGGCACGGGCACCGATTTTAAAGGCGCGAAATATCCGTCATGCCAAAGAAGCTCTAGCGTTTATAAATCGCAGCAAAGCTAAACTGAAAGAGATAACGGATTCAACATCGCGGTTTTTAACGTTAGATGCGGTACAAACATGGGTTGTAGGTCGGAATCTGTTCTTGCGATTCGTGTATAAAACCGGCGATGCTATGGGCATGAACATGGTCACTATTGCTACTGACGCGGCAGTCAAGTTTTTAGAAGCTGAATTGGAGCTGAAACATATAGCACTCAGCGGTAATATGTGCGTGGACAAGAAAGCGTCTGCATTGAACCTTATTATGGGCAGAGGCAAAACAGTAAGTGCGGAGGTCGTTTTGACTCGTGAAGTGATAAAAGAGGTGTTGAAGACTTCCCCCGATGTGATGGCTGACATTGTGTACCGGAAATGTTTGTTAGGCAGTGCCTTAGCTGCTTCGTATGGATTCAATGCCCAGTTTGCTAATGTCATTGCCGCTGTGTTCATAGCCACGGGACAGGATGCAGCTCATGTGGTTGAGGGTTCGCAGGGGTTCACGACTGCAGAACTTACTGAAGAGGGCGACCTGCTCTTCTCTGTCACGATACCTTCGTTACAGGTAGGCACCATAGGCGGTGGAACGGGTTTGGGCACGCAAAGGGAATCATTGGAGCTTATCGGTGTTCATGGTGCGGGTGATCCGCCGGGTTCAAATGCCTTAAAATTGGCAGAGATTGTTGGTGCTGCCGTGCTCGCCGGTGAAATATCACTAATAGGTGCGTTAGGTGCGAGGCATCTTGTGGAAGCGCATGAGAAGTTGAACCGCTAAACAAATCGGCTATTTTGGCGAGTTTTCGCAGACGCATGTAGTTATTTATATTTACACGATATAAGTTATTTTACACAAGGTGATAGAAATGGTAAGTGTTTTTATTGATGCGGTGCCCGCAAACGTGCTTATTGCAAAAGCCGTTTGTGAAGATAACCGCGGTAACAATGGGAGTTATGTAAACATCGGGGCACTGATAAGGATAAGGGCGGATAAGAAACTAGTCTTGAAGCGAGAACTCATTGAACAGACGATTAGCAGAGGGTTAACAGAGAATGAATGGCAGAGTGTTACATTGAATCACACTGGAACTATCACTGAATCAGGACATAGCAAGTTGATATTCGAGGATTCCGCGGAATCAGAAGTTATAGATGCGTATTGGGATAAGCGACTGGCGCAATTGAAAAAAGATTTTAATGATTAAATCAAATTAGGAAATATGTCAAAAATAGAACTTGTTTACTGGAAAGATAAAATAGGAGGGAAAATCGAGAGGCTGGATACTGAGGGGTACAGCTACGGCTTCACCATCGGTTCGCATGGCGAATGGGAGATGGTAATCGCAAAGGAAGATACAGAAGTAAGGAAGAATGATGTCATAAGCGTAAAAATAGATGACGTGGAGGTGCCAGGGAAATCAATAGCTCTGCCATGCCCCATAATGCGACATGCACTTGGTGTTGTCTCTTCGCTTGCCGGCGCAGGAAAGCCAAAAGGAGTTGAGGAACTGAGGATACTTAATGAGGCTATTTTTCACCCAATATTCGATGGTACGATAAAGAAAGGAGACTTACTTTCTGTGATGAATGTATTCCATGCCGCAGTCGAACGACGACTTGCGAGGGGTGCTGCGGAGAAGTGGCTGCGCGAAAGATACAGGTATTAGCTTTTGTCGGGGCACCAGCAGCGGGTAAGACCGAAGCGGCATCAATCGCCGCGGAGCTTGGCATTCCGGTCGTAACGATGGGGGACGAGGTACGGAAAGAGTTAAGAAAGCGAGGTCTTCCACAAAACGACAAAAATACAGGAAGAGTTGCGACAGAGCTGAGGGCGATGGAGGGGCGGGATGCGATTGCAAAGCGGTGCATACCATACATAAATGCGATTGATACGAAAGTCGTGCTTGTGGAGGGTATAAGAGGTATAGCCGAGGTAGAAACGTTCAAGAAGGAATTCGGTGACGAGTTCTTGCTGGTGAATATAGAAGCGCCTTTAGAGGTTCGATATGAACGAATAAAGTCACGAGGTAGAGAAGATGATCTATTAAGCCTCGAAGAGTTCAAAAAACGAGAGGCCCGGGAGAAGGGATGGGGTATGGGTGATGCAATGAAGATAGCATCGCGGATTATCAAGAACGAAAGTACCATAGAAGAGTTTAAGGAAGAGCTAAAAAAGTTTTTACAACAATACAAAAACACAAAAAAATAGTGATAGTGGATGGAAAACGTTTTGTGATACGTATAAAATCCTTTGCTTAAAAACATCAAATAATAACTCTAATCTACCGATTTTTGCAAATGTGGAAAGGATATTAGTATCAACGAGGATCAATATTCGCCTCGGATTTTTCTTATCCTTGCTATCTGCTTATCAAGTTCGTCTATACTCGTTTTCGGTATAATTATTCTTATGCCGTGGTCTCTTAGCACATCCTTAAACTCTATAAGCCCCATGCCGGCGATCTCAGCAGCTTTACCTAAGGTAACTGCTTCTTTTTTATACATTTCGATTGCTGCTGCAAGCTTTAAATTTGGTCTTGACTCGAGTAAAACCCTCAATGCGTCTCTGAACACCTCAGATTCGCGGACGTAACCGCCCACATCAATAATAGCGTTAATTTCGCTTTCATATACCTTTGGTAGTTTTACCTTTTGTATTATATCATCACCACAGGATAAATGGTGTGGTTTGTGTTCATATAAACGTTTCTTAAGGGTTGTTTGATTTTTTCCGGGAAAGTTTTTTGGCTTCTTTTGTGATGGCGGGCATCGGTTATCTATTGGGTAAATCCAGCGGGCGCGTTTTACGTTGGGCTTATGATTTTAGTAGGCGCCGGGGTCTATTTTAGCGTTTTTGTTTCGTTAAAATGTTTTGAGAAGCTGGAAGCTGGGTTTTTGAAAGGATTTTGTTAGATCTGCAAAATGAATTTTGAATAAACATAAAAATAAGTTTTCTGTGCTGTATAACTTAGTTATACCTATGGTAAGAGTAAAAGTGAAGGTGGGTGCGAAAGGACAGATAGTTATACCGAAGATGCTGAGGGACGTGCTGGGGATAGAGCCGAAGAAATTCGTGACGATAGAACTGCAAGAGGACAGAGCAGTGATTTTAAGGAAGAGTACGAAAGAGCTTGTAGAGTGGTTGGCGGAAAATCGGAAGCCTGTTGCGAGTGATGTTTCGAGATATAGCCTGGAAAATGAGTTCGACATAAATCTTTCTGGATGCTAATTACATAATTTAGTTGAGGTATGCGCAGGACGACAGGATATACGAATACTGCTTGGAGCTTCTTAAGAAGGTTGATGAATACGAACCGATAACGAATATAATTGTAATTGACGAGGTCATTTGGATACTGTGGAAGAAATATGGTATAGATAAGAGTGAGATTTTCGAGTTTATCAACAGAATAGTTGAGTTTTCGACCATAAAACCGTTAGACGAGGTGGATTACAAGCGGCTGAAGGAACTCATGCTCAATTACGGTCTGAAGCCATCAGACGCATTGCACGTTTCGACAATGAGTAATGAGTAAAGCGAAGACGAGTCGTATTATAACAGAAGATGGAGAATTCGACCGCTTGGAATGGATAAAGCGGATTTGGCTGGGAAAGGAAAAGCTTTGATTTGTCCTAATCCCGTCTTACTTCTTCTTTAGCAGGGTTCCGAAAGTAACAATTTCCAAATGGTTACATTTATATACGGTTGTAAACAAATGATAAATATGCGAGTTATAACCGCAAGAATACCGGATGACATGTTTGAGAAGATAAAGGAGATAGAGAAAAGCGAGCAGATAGACAGAGCGGAGGCAACGAGAAAGCTACTTTTTATTGGTATAACAGAGAAAAGAAGGGCAAAAGCAATAGAACTTCTAAGGAAGCATAAAATAACATACAGAAAGGCAGCAGAGATGATGGGCGTAACGATTTATGAGCTATTGGATATAATGGAAAAAGAAGGGGTTAGTGTTGGGTATTCGCTAAGGGACCTGGAAAAAGACATAGAGGAAATGAAGTGATTGCCATCGATTCTCCACCACTCATCCATCTATCAAAGATTGGAAGGCTGGATATTTTGGAAAGTTATGTGTTGATTACAACGGAGTCCGTTAGAGAAGAAGTGATTATAGAAGGAAAAGCAGGGGTGAGCAGGTTAAAAGAACTTTTTAAGCGTATAGAGGTGGTTAACTTATCGGAAAAGGATATAGACACTGCATCATCTATTGCGAAGAGTGAGGGTGTGCATCAAGCAGATGCGGAACTTTTGCTGCTTGCAAAGTGGAATAACTACTCGCTATTGACGAATGATCGGGCATTGGTATTATTAACAAGGAGCTTGGGAATAAAAGTATGGTGGGTTACAACTTTAATTCTAAATCTTGTGAGAGAGAAGAAGTTGAGCAAAGAAGTAGGGCAAGATATTGTGGAAGACTTGATAATGAGTGGAATGAAGATAGAAACAAGTGTGTATATAAGAATCCTTAGAGATATAGAGATGATGGGCTAAGTGTTCCGGCATTTTTGTTTGCGTGTAAACAGATAGGTTTTGAATAGTGGAAACAAATGTCAGAATACAAACTGTTCGCACAGCGCGTTGGACTCGTAGGAATCACAACCCTCATTGTGAACCTCCGTGGGTTAATTCTAATCCCGATTTTAACAAAAACTTTAGGCGCCGATGCTTACGGCGTATGGCCAATAATAAAGGTTACTATCGCGCTATTATCGCCTTTAGCGCTGTTGGGACTAACTACTGCTATGATACGGTTCTTATCAGCCGAAACAGATAAAACAAAGATACAAGAAGGTTTTTATTCTGTGATCTTTGTTGTTTTCTTTGTTAATTTAGTCCTATCGCTTGCTGTATTTCTATTAGCCGATTCTTTTGCGGTTGCGATACTGAAGGACATCTCTGCTGCTACACTCATCAGAATCGCATCAGTCGTGATAATGCTGCAGGCGCTCAACCTTGCATCCCTGGAGTTCTTCAGTGCTTTTGGACGGATGAAGAACTATTCCGGGTTGATGCTATTACAAACCGTTGCCGAGGTTGGATTTGTCGCATATTTCGTTTTATCGGGATTTGGATTGTTATGTACGAGAGCATCAAAGTAGTTACATCAAAATATTTATTAAGCGGAAAGCATTCAAAGATGAGGTGGTAGAATAAATGTTTGACATATCCGAAGACCTGATGAAGAAAGAGTTAAATGTCATCTCAAAAACAGGGTTATACCGGGATGATGAAGAGTTCGTTAAAGGAGCGATTAACACCCTTTTGGCAGCAAGGAAGGATTTGAGAGTGGTGATTGCTTGTGAATTATATAAGAGAGATGAGATTTCTTTTGGAAAAGCGTGTGAGATTGCCTCCTTGAATATCGAGGAGATGAAAGAGGTGCTATATAAAAAAAGAATAAGAAGAAGAGTGAACGTGAGTTTTGATGTGAGGGAAGGAATGGCAAAGAGTGCAGTCGAACTTGCAAGTAGCGATAGATAGAGTATGATTATAATAATTGATACGGACTTTTTAAAAGAGAAGGACTACTACGAATTCAGCGAAGAAGAAAGAAATAGGCTTATAAACAACTAAAAATGGGTGTAACTATTGGGAAAGACCTTGAAGCAGCAAGAAAATCGCATTTTTGAGGGGTGCATAACTTTCTTCGCCTTAAAAATAAGATTGTGAAAAAGAAAACTGTGATATGCTTATAAATCGTAGGAAATAACACATGTCCGAATACAAACTCTTCGCACAGCGTGTGGGACTCGTAGGAATTGTAAACCTATTAGTAAGCCTGAGAGGCTTAATACTACTACCAATACTCACAAAAACGCTGGACATCGAATTATATGGTATCTGGGTTCAAATTATAGTTACCATCTCTCTATTAACTTTTTTAGCAACATTACAGTTGCACGGAGCAATAATCAGGTTTTTTGCGGGCGAACAAGATAAGGCTAAAATCAAAGCTGGTTTCTATTCAGTATTTGCTCTTGTTTTTTTGTTTAGCCTATTGCTAATAGTAATTATCGCTGTGTTTTCTGAACCGTTTGCAATTACTTTCTTTGGCGGCGAGGAAGCCATACCCTTTGTAAGATTGCTATATTTTTTAATACCCGCAACTGCTTTAGATACGATTTGCATCGAATTTTTCAGGGCGTTTCAGCAGATGAAGAAATATACCGGTTTTTTAATATTGCAGCAAATACTTGAACTTTCTTTAATTTCTTATGCCGTTTTATTTGGTTACAGCCTATTTGGTGCGTTGTTATCGCTAATTATTGCCAGAATATTTCTGCTTATTGTTTGTTTCTTATTCATATATCGTCAAATAGGAATCGAAAAGCCCGATTTATCGGTACTAAAACCTTATCTGCTATTTAGTTTACCGCTTATTCCAGCCGCTTTGTCGTGCTGGGTCGTAGAGATAAGCGATAGATATCTAATAGCATATTTTCTTGGCGTAACTTCTGTTGCCATCTATTCGCCAGCATATATTCTTGGAACTATGATTGGCATGTTCATGAGTCCTTTAGGAATAACCCTGCTTCCCACGATGTTTAAGCTCTATGAAAATAACAAAATAGAAGAGCTAAAAAAGCACTTGAGCTATTCACTAAAAGTTTATCTTATGTTTGCTATTCCTTCATTGTTTGGGCTTACAGTATTATCAAAGTCGTTGTTGCTTACGTTTACAACTTCTGAATTTGTGTCCGCTTATTTAGTCGTTCCAATGGCTGCTTTAGGGACTATATTTTATGTTGGTGGTGGCACTATTGCAATTATATTACAGGTCTTGAAGAAGACGAGAATACTTGCAGTTGTGGGTGGTGCAGCAGCAGTAATCAACCTGATACTAAATATTATCTTAATTCCTATTGTTGGGATCTTAGGCGCGGCTATTTCCACTTTGATAACGTTTTTGTTTATGGGTACTGCATTGGGTATTCTAAGTTTTAAAGGTATTCCATTTGAAATTGACTTTAAGTTCATCGCCAAGTGCGTTATTGCTTCGATACCCATGGCTTTTGGCGTTTGGAAATTGCAGCCTTACGGTGTAGTGAATATTTCAATCGCAATTGTAATTGCAGCGGCAATTTATTTTGCTGTTTTGACATTGTTAAGAGGGTTTACAAAAGAGGAATATCTATTTTTGAAAGGATTTTTGGTGTTCAATCAATAGCGGATAGTTTTTTCGATCTTAAATGCCCCAACTGTTACATCTCTTTTGTGATAGCTCATTGCCATCTAGCCTTGATAAAAATAAATAAAGAACAAACCTTTTCGTACAGAGAGATAACATGAATGTAATTAACTATCGAGAAATTGCTTTGCGATAATACCATTTGTAAACCCTTTTTGCCATATCGTATCTCCCCAAAACGGTCTTGGCGATGTTCTTCATCGACTCTTGCACTGTATCACACCGGAGCCGCGTAATTACGTGTGCATACGACTTCAGATAAGCCTCATCCACGATTACACACAAAGCTACCGTTGACTCGAAGCGGATCATGTGCAGATTGAATCCCGTTGACTCTTCCCATTCTGCCACTGCCCGCTTGCCATGAAAGCGTATGTTCTGCTGTAAATAGTCCGTTGGAACGACACTCTCATCAAATAGCATGACAGTCCCAACTTGTACATGTGGCGTCAGCAGTCGCAGTGCGTCACGGTATCCCTCGTAGATATCCGCGTCAATGTGCACGAATCGTACTTTGCTAATACCATATTCGGTGAGTGGCAGGAGGTCGGCGAAAACCGCCTTGACGAACCTGGCCTGCACACCTTCGTTCTGTAAGCGTTGCCGCACAATTTCCAGACTGGTGTCGCTGAATGTTCCTTCAGTCCAGTCCTGCGCATGTATACCGTCCAATGGCGCGTCTGTGGGTGGCATTCCTTCGAACGAATCAAACCCATAGATTGGTGGCAGCTGAGGCAAGTACTTACGTGCGAGCTGAGCAATTGCGCTCAACCCCCCCCCCCCTTGTAAACGCCAAATTTTACCAGGCACCCTTCAACGGGCGCTGCTGCCATTAGTTTGAACGCCCGTTCTGTCAAACGTGGAATCATTTCTTTTTCTTAAATGTCCTCCTTATATCATTCAATCATTTAATCCATAACCAATCCTTTTCTTTTGATTTAAATATCCCAAACGAATTTAATAAATCTTCGGCATCAAATTCCATCTTCAGATGCATCGGAATGTTCTCGGTTTCACCAGGGCAATTCAAAGCGGTTATAACTAATCTTCCGTTACTTTTTAGATGCGTTGCAATATCCTCTAATACACCTTTTGGATTGAGGATATGCTCAATTGTATCTATACAAATAACTGTATCATACCCTTTTTCTTTTGGTATTTTCCCCTTCCCTAAATCAATCATATTTATGTTCAGCTCCTTCTTTTCAAATAACCATTTTGCGAACTCCCAGTTTCTACCCGGAACATCTCCATAAGTAACGTTCAATCCATTTTTAGCAAGTTCAATGCACAAATCTCCGATTCCGCCACCATAATCTAAGACATCACCAAAAGAAAGATTTAGTACTTCTTTTCTTAGTCTTCTTTGCAACCTTTTCATATGCCAATATGCTAATTCAAATGGGTAATACGGCACAATTTCGTAAAACTGTTTTATCTCTTCTTCGGTTTTTGGATTTAGAATAGTCCAGAGATCTGCATTTATTCTCACTGCTACTTTACATAGGCTGATTGCTTCTTCATAGCTTAACCTGTATTCGCTATTCTTAAAGCTCATGTTGTAAAATTCCGTTAGCTCTTTTATCATTTCTTTGTCTAATATGAACTTTGAATCCCATTTTCCATATAACTTAGTTAAAGGCACTTTAATAGGCTCCGGTACATGTTTTCCAATTTTTCCAACTAAATTCATCATTTCACTACCCCTATATTTTGTGCAAATTCAAAAATCTCTGAAAATCGCTTTTCGTATGTATGCTCTCGCATAACTCGTTCATATCCATTTTTAGCAATCTTCTCTCTTAAATCTTCATTTTTTAAATAATATTTAATCTTATCTGCAGCGTCATTCGCATCTTGATATGTTATAATTTCCTCGCCCGGGACGAAATATTCCGCTATTTCTTTTGTATCTCTTGTAAGTAATAAACTTCCACATCCTGGTGCTTCAAAATCCCTTCCCTTTACTTGGACTATATCCCCTTTTGAAACGAAAGATAAATTAAGAGAAATTTTACTTTGATTGTAAATTCTTATTAAATCTGCCTGTGAAATTCTATTACTATTTTCCCAGCCCTGACCGAATGTTGCAATATTTATTCCTTGTCTTTTTAATGTATTAACAAAATTCTCCCTTTCTCCATAACATCGTCCTATAAAGCCCACATCATATATTCTTGGCAAGTTTAGATTCTTATACATAAAATGATTGCAAGCCCACTGGCTTAAAAATACATTACAAAACCCTTCTTCATTCTTTTTTTCATAGCCTCTTTCATCCGTAGTAACAACAAGATTAAATAATTCCCACACCGATCGTGTTTCTTCATATCGCCAATGGTCATCCCCCAATCCAACAATTGTTTTTGTTGGTAGTTCATTTGATATTTCCTTCCAAATACTATGTTCAATCCAGTCATGGTAATGGTAATAAAATAAAATATCCGGCTGATAATAATAAACCGCTTCACGCAACATTTGTGACATTTTCTTAATTCCATATTTTTGCTTTAATCTATCATAATCGAAATAGATCAAAGAATAATCCATGTTTAAAAGTGCATGATAAAAATTGTAATGTTCGTAACTCAACCCCCAATCTTTGTTGCCATAGTCATATTTAATTCCTACATATAAAACAGTCTTTTTACCTTGTTTTAAATGCCTTTCAAGGTCTTCGTCTATTAATACCTCAATTGCACGATTGTCTAATTTGCCATGAATGCGGTCTAATAATTTATTTGTCTTGCTCCGCGCTTTATTTATGCCTATCATTTTAACTATACCTTATCTCTATTCATTCGTTTTCAAATATTTAGCAATTCTTTATTGTTATGTAATTCATTATAACCTCTAAGAACCGTATTCGAAATGACTATCAAAATGTTTTTGCCATTATCTTTGCCATATATCTTGCATGCATCCCAAGGAAAATCTGGCTCTTTTGAGATATTATATATGTCATCATAGAAATTGTGCTCACCCCAGTTTTCTATTAAATCTATGTATTTTTTTGAACTCTGAAATATGTTCCTTAATGCTTTTAAGTGGCGTTTTTTCCCATGAATATGCATAATAACCGCTTGGGTATAAACTAAATCAACTGATATATTTGGAGGAGAAATGGTAATATCATGAACAAATAAGTTTGTATCAGTTTTTAATTCAGGATGTCGAGCGGAAAGAAATCTCATCTGGTCTTCTAAAAGGTCACAACCATTAATCTCAGTATCAGGCAATATCTTTTGAATGTTAGCGAGATGGTCGCCGCATCCAGATCCAACCTCTAATAACGAACATGGCTTTAATTCGTATATTGTTTCATACAATAATCTATGAACCGGGTGAAGGGGTAGTAAAGAAGGCTCTAATACTATTTTCCCTTCAACTATGGAATACTTCCTATCAGGTAAAATTAAGGTATGTTCTTTTTCTACTTCAGAGATTTGTTTGGCATATATTTTATTATATTGTGACCAATTGTAATCATCTTTATATAATCGCTTAAACTTTGAATGAAACTCTCCTGCTTTAAGACAACAGCCCTTGATTAGTTTATTAATCATTCCAAACCACCCAAGCTCTATCAATAAGTTTATCTACATATTCCATTTCTGCTTCTTTCATATATCTTTTTCCCCCTCTTTTTTAATAACCTCTACAAACATTTCAGCGAAATGTTCTTTTGTATAAGGTTCAAACTGCTCAGATTCTAAGTATTTACGCGCATTTTCTTTATATGCGTTAATCTCTGATTTTGTTAAGGATTTTAAAAATTGTCTTAATTCACCATAGTCCTTAAAATTACGCATGTCAATAAAGCATTCTTTAGGAACATATTTCTCTATGTCTGGAGCACCTAAATAAACCGGTATCGTGCCTGTATAGAAACAGTCAAAAATTTTTTCGGTTACAAAACCTGACATAATCATGTTCTCAAAACATATTGCAAAATTATATTTGCTCAATGTTTGATATTTAGACTCCACGGATCCTCTATACACCTTTTGCAAAGCTCTTTTGTAAAACCAATAAGGGAAAAATGGTCGTTTGTCCCATCCAAAGCCATATAAATCAATGTCATTATTCCTGCTGAAAAACTCTACTGCTTTTATCCTCTCACTATA
>Ga0255453_1047_pt1 | contig 17477 bp, 17 predicted proteins | sample ANMaggQLBNCT01G4_FD_182628 | JGI IMG/M metagenome (GOLD analysis project Ga0255453, IMG submission 182628) | Sediment cell enrichment communities from methane seep in Santa Monica Basin, California, United Staets - ANME aggregate JGI... | ecosystem: Environmental > Aquatic > Marine > Cold seeps >...
ACGAAAAGCTTATAACCAATTGTTTTGAAGCTTTGAAGCTAAATGGAATAATACGATTCAATTTTGCAGGAAAAGGAAATAGTTCACATTTTTCTAAAGTTATAAGAGAGGTGATGGGCTATTTAAAATACAAAAAGTACTTTATCAACTATGAATGGCCATGGTACATACCAAATAAAAATGAATACAAAAACCTCATTAACAGATTCAATTTTAGAGAAGTAAAAATTTGGGAAGAAAATGCAGATAGATGTTACCCTGACTTTGATGAAATAATAAAATGGATTGACCAACCTGTTATCGTCCCATTTTTAATATGTGTTGATGAAAAAGATAAGAAAGAATTTCGGGATACTGTTGTGAAAAAAATGAACGAAGAGACTAGCCAAAAAGATGGGACCTATTTTGAAACTTTTAGGCGCATTCATGTCTTTGCAAGAAAATAAAGGCAACTTCATATGATACAATCGAGCCGTTATATAATTTTCCGTCAGAAGCCCTTAATTCGGAAAAGTTTAATAAGTTGGATGAAATAATGAAAATTATGGAAAATATTGACGAACTAATTCAAAAAGTCAAAAAAACAGAACATGGTTTTATCAATATCTTAAAAGAAGCTGAAAATTTTAAAAACAGCCACTCTATTGAAGATTGCTTAAGCATTTCTAAAAAGCTTTTTTCTTCTGGAATTCATCAGGCGAGAGCGTTAGGAACATTTATTCTAGGGTTTATCGCCTCTGAATCCAATGAATCTTTAAATTTCTTAAAAGAATCCGTTAGTAAAGATGGGGATTGGAGAGTGCAAGAAATTTTAGCAAAATCATTTGATCGATATTGTTCAGATATCGGTTACAAAAATGCACTGCCCATAATCAGAGTATGGCTATCTGATAAAAACCCAAATGTGAGAAGAGCTGTAACCGAAGGATTAAGAATCTGGACAGGCAGGGATTACTTTAGAGATCACCCAGATGTTGCTGTAACATTATTGAGCAAATTGAAGGATGACGATAGTGATTATGTTAGGAAATCTGTTGGAAATGCTTTAAAGGATATTTCTAAGAAACATAAGGATTTAATAAAATCTGAAATTGAAACTTGGGAGATATCAAATACTAAAATTAAACAAACATATAAGCATGCAAGCAAATTTCTAACCTAAGAAGGAGTCTAAAAATATGGAAAACGTTGATAACTTTTTTCTGCCAGTAGCAGATTTAGAAAAAGCAAAGAATTTTTATCAGAAGAGTTTAGGATTATCTATCAAGTTTATTTTTTCTGATAAGGGGATGACGGCGTTTCAAGTGGGTAGTCAAGAGCCAGCAATTATTTTAAAAGACTTGAAAATATTTCCAGATGCAAAACCGACTATCTGGTTTGTCGTGGATGATGTTAAACAAGAATTTGAAAAACTGAAAAAGAAAGGGGTGAAATTTATTTCAGAGCCGTTTCAAATTCCTACTGGATTGGGGGTAGAATTTGAAGATCCATTTGGCAACAGATGGGGGATTACAGATTATTCAAAGAAAAAATGAACGGGCTTCGGACGGAACTCTACACTCCCTATCGGTCGCTTGCCCCGCGGCGTCTCGCTCCTTTCAGTCGCTCGAGTCATATAACACGGGATAAACGGTTCGCTTACGCTCACCCAAATCCCGCTCTTCGGTCGGAACTTCAGATACACTCGAGCCGTTATGTGCAATTCGGCTTTTCTGTTTCGAATAAAATTAAATAAACAATTAAGTTAAGAGGATGTTAATAAAATGTGTGAACTAAGAAGAATAAAACAGATATTTTTACCTGGAAGGAATGGCTATTATTTCTTCCCTTGTTTATAATCTATATAGTTTTAGGGTTCCATGTTTTATTTATTGCTAATCCTTTGTTAGCATACTGCTATGTTATCTACATTATTCTATTTTTTCATATTGGAGTTTTCTATTTTTTCTGTAGTAAATGCCCGCATTATGGACAACGCTGCTCCTATATTTATGATGGTTTACTTGTCAAGAGACTATTCAAAAAAAGAGAAGGAAATTGTTCATTTTTTGAGAAGACATATCCGGTTATTACCATGGTCATACTGCTTGTATTTCCGATATTATTTGTATTAGATAAAATCCAATACCTGATAGCATTCTTAGGCCTGTTCATTTTAATGTTTGGGATTATAAAACCATATATTGTATGCGCTAAATGTAAATATTCTAACTGCCCAGCTAAGTCTATCTCTAATAAAGTGAAAAGCGAGAAACGGGAAGATGATTAGTAAATCCAGATTAGCCGAACAGCACATAACAACGGATAAAAGGCTTCGCTACGCTTCGCCCAAATTGCCTTCGGCAACTTCTTTTACACCGGAACCGTTAACAACCGTTAAATTTTTCATTCTCATTCTTGGCAGCACTTCACAAAACTTTTCATGCCGCAGCTAACTTTCACCCGAGGTACTCGAGCACTTCCTGGAAGATTTATACAATAAGGTTAATTCATGAGCTCCAAGGCCTGGTGATCCACCAGAGCTCATGCCCCCGATCCAAAACGAATTATACAATAGTATAAACAGCAAAAACTGTGCACTTTCTAACATGCTGAGATCGGTCGCATAACGGTCATAGAATGGCGGAGAGGAGAGCTAAGAAAAAGCAAAACCAACAGGTTTAATGCGATTTAGAAAGATTGAAAAAGAATTACCAAATGCTAGTAATGATTAAAAAGGGGTACTTTTTACCATTAACAAAGATAAAGTAATGTCACAGATTGGTCACGTTTTGCAACCATTTATAGGATGATTGTTTTATAGGTACTGTGAAGCGGTCCAACAATCCAACAATGCCAGAAAAAGAAAGACAAATAGAGCGTAAAACTCCAAAAGAAGCGATTTTTTCGTGGTCAAAATCAATTGTGGGACCGTCTTTTAATTGCCTTTTAAAAATTCAGAAAAATCCTTCATAGATAAAAACTTATTATACTTTCACCTAATAGAAAGCGCAGAGGTAAAAATGAGCGAGAGGGTTCAACTAAAAGGAGGACGGAATTTTCAAGAACAGTATATTGTAAACGAGAAAGGAGAAAAGACGGCAGTAGTTCTTCCTGTTGGTGAGTATGAAGAACTCTTAGAGGATCTCCACGATCTCTCAATCATCGTTGAACGCAGAGATGAGCCTACAATATCTTTCGGAGAACTTAAGAAACGGTTGAACGAAGATGGACTATTATGAGATTCAATGGAAGAATTCAGCAGAATGAGATTTACGGATTATTGATCCACAGCAAGTCCCGCGAATTATTAAGGCAGTTGAAACGCTCGTGTTGTTTGAAAAAAAATGAGGCTGTGTAAGGAGATATAATCCCATGTCACACGTCAAGATCTTCTGGGATCTGAAGGGGTTCAAGCTCGATGCACTGGGCACGAAAAAATAGTTGAGGGCAACCGAGGGAGATACCCCTTACGTGTCCATGTCCATCCGAATGCTGAGCATTGACACTCCAGAAGTCCATTACCCTGGCAATCAGAAACCTTCAAAGTAGGATGAAAAATTAGCTCAGTTGGCTGATTGGATCCAAGCAGGAGAAGCGCCGGTCAACCGTGGCCTGGCGCAACATTTGCGCCCGAAGCTTGCTACTGGTAAGGCGGGCACGCTGCAGGAGAGTCAGGGGGTGAGCGCAACGGCTAAGTTCAAGGAACTGCTGGACGAAAAGTTGACACGTCCTAGCGGCAGTAAGCGCCGCGTGTTTCTTCGCGCAGCGGATCAACACTTCGATCAATACGGCCTGCTTCTCACCTACATGGCGCCTTCCTACAACTATACGGAATTGGCTTCTATGACCGAAAGGAACGAGCGACATTCAATCTGCTGATGGTCGAGTCCTGTTGGGCTGCCACATTCTCGATCTATCCAAGCATCCCCCGCTACGCAAATTTGGTGCTGCTTCAGGAGGTGGCGAAGGACGCCTACGATAACAAGAAGGGCGCGTGGGCTGATCCTGAGATGCTGACGGGTTATGAATTTCGGATGTACGTGAGGCTGTACGATACACTAAAAAGCTGGTTGCGGGGAAAAAGTTATCCTCCAAAGAGCGATATGTATGGATTACACGCTATTGTGTGGATATGACCACAAGGGATATCTTCTATCCTCAGAACTACTATAAAGTGACACCAGATAATCGGATTTTTATCTGGCCTGTAGATGTTGCCGAAGCTGTTGGTAGGATGAACCGGTTGCCGGCGGAATAACCGAGGTATAAATAAAGAAGCAATCAGGGAGATAGCGCGAATAGTATAACCGGGGGAATAAGAGATGAAACGAAATAGTTTAAAACATATTAGCGTTGTTCTGGCATCAATAATTTTGGCAACTACACAGGTCATGGCGATTCGTGGACCCCCTGACAAAGAGGAAAACGATAGAACTTGATTACTTCATAATTCAGCCATCAGCAACATTAAAGCAGCAAACAAATCTCGAAAAGGGTTTCTATTGAATTAAAACTAAGCTATCACCAAAGCTGGTATATACAACAGATCGGCGTGCATACACATACACGATTGTAGATAACGCCCCAAAACATGAGTAATACAACATCTTAGCGGACACTACACTAAAACAAGGCAATTTCACCTTTTCCGCGGTTTTGAACTCAACGAACCGCAGTGTCAATTCTCTGTTCACATTAGAAATATCTAATTTCTCAAGTAGTCACTCCGCTCTTTTCACCTTGCCCTCAATCATGTATTGTATCCATATCTCACAATTCCACACTTTAGGGCTTTATACTTTTCGATTCAAGCCTCGGGAGGGATTTGAACCCTCGACCTGCTGATTACAAATCAGCCGCTCGGCCAGGCTAAGCTACCGAGGCACAGATTTTATTAGCTTACTCTTTACATCTATTTTTTGTTTATGTAATAGACTGTAACTGTGGTAGGCTATTAAGAAGTTTATTGCATCAAAATTGAGCTGGTGCAAAACGAAATGACGGAAAGCCAACAACTGTACCCTCCTCAACGGTTTGTTAAGCTTTACGCCACCACAACGTACGTACCCGCGATTTTATCGTGCCAGCCTTGTTTATTTTTATCAATCAAGAGCCAAAGGTAGCCCATACACACTACCAGACCGGATATGATCATACCTACCGCGCGGAGAAACCCTTTTCCATATCATATCGGGTAGGTCTCATCTGTTCCACATAGCTTTATCTTCATTGCTTTCATACCGAGTGTCTGCCCCTTACCGAAGAGATAAGTAAAGTACCCAATCGAGATTGGTAATCTGATAAAATATGCAACCATGTACTCAACACCGCTTGTCATAGCAATGAACATCAAAGCATAGCCAATCAGATTCAAAATAATTGCGTCTATGACATACGATACAAACCTTATCCCGATACTTGCTTTTTCCATTCGTATCTACACCTTTTAGCTTTGCGTTTGCTTAATACCTATTTCTATTTATTTTAAAAATGATAAACTAAAAGGGCGTAAAGTCCCGAAATTAGTTCGTCAAGAAGCTTCACCTCAACTTATGGCGAAGCTAACAGACAATAAGAAATGTCTCATGAATAGTAAGCGAAATAATATTAGGCCTCTACACGTGGTTTACCAACACCAATGTAAATAAAACCCGCCTTTTCACATTCCGACTTACTGTATGCGTTCCGGCCATCTACCAGCACGAGCGTACGCATTTTAGCTTTTAGCGATCCTAGATCCAGATTGAGATATTCGTTATGCGGAGTAACGAGCACGATAGCGTCAGCTGCTTCGATTGCTTCGTCAACGTCCGTAGTAAACGGAATCTCAAAATCACGTACATAGGGATCATGAAGTACTGGCTTTGCTCCTTTTTGCACTAATAGTTCATAAAGTGGTTGTGACGGTGTATTTCTCGTATCATCGGAATTTTCCAGAAATGCAACGCCCAAAATAGCTACTTTCGCACCTTCCGGTTTTCGGCCTGCCTTGTTCAACCCCTCAACCACCAGATCCGCCATGTGTGTCGGCATCCACAAGTTCAATTCCCTGCTTTTAACAATGATCTGCGGCTCAACCTTGAATGTACCATACATATCCACACCATACTTTAACAGCCATGGATCCTTGGGAAGGCAATGTCCACCCACACCAGCCCCGGGAAAGTGCATGTTCCTTATGGGATTAGCAGACGGATTTGACGGGTCATTCGGCAATGTATTCACCAGTTCGCGTACCTTAAAAGCATCCACACCTAAACTTTCACACATCAAGGCCATTTCATTTGCAAATGCGATATTCACATCACGATAAGTATTTTCTGCCACCTTTGCCACTTCCGCGGTGAGCACATTTGTCGGATATAATTCCGCCTTTACTATCTGTTTATATAACGCCATAGCTCGTTTGGTGCTCTCTTCATCTATCCCACCAATAATCCGCGGATAATTGATAATATTATGGAGTAACCGTCCCACCATAACTCGTTCATAGGAGAAAGCCAGCGCGAATTCTTTACCAGCTTCTAGTTGCGATTGCTCTTCCAGTATCGGTTTCACAACGTTTTCCGTTGTTCCTGGTGCAACGGTAGATTCTATAACGACCAGAATATTCCGCTTTATGTGGCGGCCAACTTCTTCGCTCACTGCCTTAAGGGATTCATAGTGCGGTATGCCACGTTCATCCGTGGGTGTTTGTACATCTATCAAAATAGCTTCGGCACTAGCGCATTCAGAATAATCATCGGTGACTCGAAACGTTCCCTTTTGTACCACTTTCGCTATTAACTCAGATAAACCGGGCTCTTCGCCTCCGATCGGATTCTTCCCGTTATTGAGCCACTCGATTTTCCAGCCCGAGCGTTTTGACCTTCTCTGAATCCCTACTACGTTACAGCCTTCTACATCGGCAAATAGAGCTGCCGCGGGTATACCCACATAGCCCATGCCGATAACAACTATCTTCTTCATTCTGTTGAATAATAGATACTACTTTTTTAGGTAAAGCTTTCTTTTTGATCCAACCCCTCTTCTGGGGAATACGTTATCTAAAGACGAGGGAAAAAAAAGAGTTTTCATCCGAGAAAATCTTAGAAATTAAAAGAAAAAAGAAAGAGGTTAAAAGAGGTTAATATACGGGAGTAATACCCAAAGCCTCTGTCGCCGCATCTATCGTCACATCTACCAGCAAAGCCAGTGACGGGTCGTAGCATCTTTCCATACTTCTCATTTCCTCTGCGGTTATACCAGCACGTATGGCAACTCCCAACTCGTTTACACGTTCCGCGACACTGACTTCGCCGACCATTTGCGCTCCTATCAATTTCTTGGTATAAGCATCGAAGATCAATTTCAGTGTGAGTGGTGTCGCTCCTGGGAAATATCGTGCCTTTGTGAGTTTCGTTGCCTTACCGCTTATTGTTTTTATGCCTGCGCGACTTGCCGCTTCTGATGTAACACCTACCGAACCTATCAAGACACCTCCGACATCCGCTGCTGTTGGTCCAAAACAATATTCGCAGGGTGAATATAAACCCGGTTGCCCACTAATATCGCTAAGTATGTTATCAGCTATAACCGTAGCTTGAGTGACCGCCGTAGATGCAAGTTGATTCAGTCTCGGACGATGTGTGATGGCATCTACAACTTCCGTACAGTCACCAACTGCATATACATTAGTTATATGCCGTCTTCCTTTTTTAACGTGCATTGCTCTATCCGTGACTATTCCTCTACTTTCTCCTATATCCACACCCGCTTCCCATGCGAGGTCTATCTCAGGGATCATCCATTTCCCGATTATAACTATATCTGCAGGAATCTCCTCTTTCTCCACTTCCCTTTCTCCTATCACCACCGATTTCGCCCTCCCCTCATGACCTTTTATAGCTGTTATCTCTCTACTATCGAGAATGAATCTTACGCCGTTTTTCTCCATCCGTTCTTTGACCATATCGCCCATATCAGGGTCTAAGCTCGAAGGCAGCAAAGAAGGTGATCCACCATGAACCGTTGTCTCCAACCCTCTCGTTGAGAAAGCAGCTGCCGCTTGCAATCCTATAATACCACGACCGCGAATATAAGCGTCTTTCACTCCCTCGACATTCAGAGCTACTTCTATCTTTTCCGCATCCTCCTCGTTGTTAAACGTGTAAACACCTTCAAGTTCCGTTTCTTTTACGAATTGCTTTCTCCCTGTCGCTATAACGAGAAAATCGTATTTTAGCGCCTCACCTGTTTTAAGTGTCACACTGCTCTGTTCTAAATTTAGTTCCGTTACTTCTGTCTCGGTTCTGAAGTCAACGCCCTGGTCGAGGAAGAACTGCGGCTTGTTTATCTCCGTTCTTTCTATCTCATACCAGCCACGCAAAGCAAAAGGCAGTCCACAGGTAGATACCCAACCGCTTTTCTCTCGCTTTAATACCGTAAAGTCCATCTCCTCCTCTACATCGCTCTTCCTTGCAAGTAAGCTCCTCAATACATATATCCCGGCAATGCCTCCACCAACAATAACGATTTTTTTTACCATCTTTCTCCTCCACTCTCTTATATATTCAGTAATAACGTTGAAAGTCCAAGGCATAAATAATTAGTGGTTTTTTTCTCTACCGCATCTCAACCAACCGCTAACACAGTCCAGATCTGACCTCTCCGTAAACACCATAAATCACTATCACACTCACGATAAGATACAATACGCTTACGTTACCGAGTGTGCCGAACATATTCGCAACTACAAGCAAAGCACCCAGGATGCCACAACCCAGTATTGCTATCTTCGGGGCACTCCGATCCACCGCACGCTTTATCGCTTTTAAACCACTGCGATGTCCGTAAATCGGAAGTCCTGAATCACGCACCATTGCTTTTATATCCCTCGTTTCCAGACCTGGCGTTAGTTTTAGCCATATTAGCGCGATTAGCATTGCTCCCGCAACCATTATTGAAACGGTTACTGCCAGTCTTACTGCAATTTGCCAGCCTGCAATAGTCGGAGTTGAGATATGCACGAGAGAAGGAATCCAATCCCAAGGGCTGTAAATGGGGTCAAGATAATACATCAATCCCGATACGGCATTCCCCTGTGCATCGTATGTCCCGAATATGGTGATCCCCCTGCACCAGAGCAGCCTACCAATACCTTGCACGCACGCTAGTATGGCCCAACCACCCGGGAAAAAAACTAGGGGTGCAACAATCGCATACGAGAAGTGCATAAGCGTAATCGGAAATCTGACTTTGCCTCTACACCTTCGCCTTTTCAAATAGCCTGGTATTCGTACATCTATACGAGTACACGTCAGATACACAACGAGTAAGAATACTGCGACTGTCGTGATAAGCGCGATTAAGTAATTCTGGAATATAAAAGCCAACCAACTTTCTGATTGTTTATATGGTACTACGTGTTGCGTTATTTCTATCCACCTCGGGATTACTCCAACTGCTAAGCCGCTTGTCGGGTCGGGTATCCAGCTAATGAGTCCGGTAATTAGCTGCTGCGTGACTCCCGCCACGATAAGAATACCTATTCCTGAACCTACACCCCATTTCGTGACTACGCCTTCCATATAATAGATCAACATCCCACCGAAGAATACCTGCAAGAAGATTAAGAATGATATGAACTGTAGAGAGACCCCTAACTGGTATGCTAGCCCGGGGTCTGGCTTATAAAAGCCAATGACATAGCTAAAACTTGCGAGAAACACGAAACAAAGAACGAGCAGTTTATGCAGGTTCAGATAAAACGCCTGGTCCTTTGGATCGCTCAAGTCGAGCTTCCCTAGCTTAGGACCCGCTAAAATCTGTAAAATAAGCGAAGCACTTATGATTGGCATGATACCAAGCGCAGTAAGCGAGAACCGCTCTCCAGCAAAGATGGCACGCCACTGACCGAAGAGCTCCATTGATTCTGGGGATAGCCCGAAGAGCGGGATATTGCCCATAGCAAAATAAAGTATAAGTATAGCAGCAGTAAACATTAGCTTCGTCTTGAGCGGTACATGCCTCCTGGGGCGTTCTACCATCGGGATCTTAGTTAAAACTAACGTTACCGCAGCCCTTATACCTTTCACTCTTGTCAGAAGCGCGCCAAGCAAAAGTATTAGCCCGAGCGTTAACGGACCTATCATCCACGGATATATCATACCATTCAATCTTATGCCGCGGTTAGCCGCCGCCGAAGAATCTACGCATTGTTGGGTACATCTCCATCATCTGCTCCGATGCCACGTCCTCATAGAGCCTGTATGCAATACTCACAGCCAGAAGTAAACCCGTTCCTGATGCCTGACCGAGTGTGCCGAACATATTTGAAAGCACGCATAACACGCCCAGGATAGCACCGCCCATCAATGCTATTTTCGGTATGTAGCCCTCCATCAGTTTCTCGATCGTTGCTTGACCCCTCCGATGCCCTGGTATTTGCAGCCCTGAATTATGTATCTGCGCTGCTACATCTTTGGGCCCCATACCAGTCGTATTAATCCAGAAAAGCGCGAATATCGCACCGCCTACGACCATAAAAATGAGGTCTATACTGAGCCTTGTGGCTATTTGCCAGCCGGCAATAGCCGGAGTTGAGATATGCACAAGAGAAGGAATCCAATCCCAGGGGCTATAAATCGGCTCGAGATAATACATCACTCCCGATACGGCATTCCCATGTGCATCGTATGTCCCGAATAGGGTAATCCCCTTGCTCCAGAGCAACTTCCCAAAACCCTGTATGCTCGCCTGTAACGCACGTACAAGAATCATCGGAAGTACGCTTGCGTATAACAACTTAATTGGGAACCTACCACGAGCTCCTCGCGCCATCGAATGCGCTAATGGTATCTCTAAACGAGTACTCTCAAGGTACACAACGACAAAAAATACTATAATGGTTGAGATGAGTGCAATTAAGTTATTCTGAAACAGAAAAATCATTCCTCCTTCCATCATTTCATATGTGGATACGTGCAACGGCGAGCCAGGCCAGAGTAACTGAAACCATCTTGGAATCACACCTACCGCCAATCCGCTTGTCGGGTCGGGTATCCAGCTAATGAGTCCGGTAATTACCTGTTGCGAGACTCCCGCGAGTATGAACAACGAAATACCTGATCCTATACCCCATTTTGATACTACCTCATCCATGAAGTATATAAGCATCCCCCCCGCGAATACTTGTAAGAACAGCATGAGCGAGATAATCCGCAATGATACACCGAGATGCGCGGCTATTGCAGGATCCGGCATGTAAAAGCCAACGACATAAACCAGACTAATAAAAACAGAGAATACGATAACGAGTAATTTCTGCAAGTTCTGATAAAACACCTGATCTCGCGTTTTGCTCAGGTCTAAGTTTATTATCCCTGCACCGACCAGAAGCTGTAAAACAATGGAAGCATCCACGATTGGCATGATACCAAGCGCAGTAAGCGAGAACCGCTCTCCAGCAAAGATGGCACGCCACTGACCGAAAAGGTCCATTGATTCGGGAGATAATCCGAATAGCGGGATATTACCCAATGCAAAGAAGAGCACAAGTATACCAACGGTCCAAGCTAACTTCGTCTTGAAATGCACATGCCAGCTCGGGCGTTCCACCATAGGGAACTTATTTAAAAACTGCGTAAATGTGTCTCTTAGATTTATCGCTTCCATCTATGCTAATTCACACCCCACTCGTCTGCTCTACCGTGCCACCTGCACTTTCGATCTTATCCTGCGCTATTCGTGATATTTTATTCGCTTTGAGCATCATTTTCTTCGTTACCTTGCCCTTACCCAGAACTTTTTGTATGCCGAGAGGAGTTACATCAAGATAAATACCTTCTGCTTTCTCTTCCGCTTTGCCCTGCGCTATCAGCCCGGGCATTAGGTAATCCAACTCGCCTACGTTCATCGTCACATTATCCTCTGCACGTTAGTGCGTGGAATCACTTTTATTCTTTCCCTTTCTTATGCCTTGTTTCAGAGACACCACGAAATGGTGCCCGAATGCACCCGCGCGACCAGAGCCACCCTTGCTTCCTTTGCCCCTTCTCTTCTTAGCGGAACCGCCACCGCAAGTCCTTGTCCCCCTTATCCTCTTCACCCTCTTCTTCATTTCTGCTTCCCTTCTCTCCGCAAATAGGTTCTATATATTATATACCTTACTTTTTATACACACAATAGTAGTTAAGTTGCTATAAATCGGAGATCAAAAAAAAGATGATAGAGGGAGTAGAGATAAGAGTAGAAAATGTGGTTGCGAATGCACGGATTGCTGAGGAATTAGACCTACAATATATTGAATCGAAGTTAGAAGCAGCAGTATTCACGAAGAAGAAGTTTCCAGGGTTGGTCTATCGGACGAAAGAGCCGAAGTCCGCTTTTCTTATCTTTCGTTCCGGGAAAGTGGTGTGTACGGGGTCAAAGACGGAAGAGAATGTGAGGGTAGTAATGGACCGGCTTTCCACCGACCTCCGCAGTTTAGGGATAGAGGTGGCAGAGCATCCTGAATTTAAAGTACAGAACATCGTTGCTTCCGCCAATATAGGCAAAGAACTCAACCTTGGGGCTATCGTAGTAGGATTAGAGCTTGAGGGCATGGAGTACGAGCCAGAGGTTTTTCCGGGTTTAGTGTATCGAATAAAGGATCCAAAAAGTGCTATACTGATATTCAGTTCTGGGCGGCTGGTCATAACGGGCGGGAAGACGATAGAGGATTGTGAAACGTCTGTGAAAATCTTACTGGAAAAATTAAGGACCTTAGAACTGTATTGAAACGGAATTTGCGGGTGTGCTGTCCACGTTTGAGCCGAAGGTAGTGGCTTTTTGCTGTAGTTGTTGTTCTTACGTTGGTGCAGACCTTGCGGGTGTATCATATTTAGTAGAGAAGGATCCCTCAATTGGTGGCAGGCTAGCACGTTTTGAGCGGCTATTTACGGAACGAGAGCGCGATCATCCTCTTAGAATCCCGTGTAATTGCTTGTGGTAACAAAAAAACAAATTGCCTTTGAATGTCACGCTAAAGGCATTGCACTTTTATAAATGTCTTTTCATATTGGTTTATAGTATACTACATAAGAAAGCGGGGTAGGGTAGTTAGGAGATCCCGTCGGGCTCATAACCCGGAGACCGGTGGTTCGAATCCACCCCCCGCTATCGCTCGTTTCTTGGCACATAAGAGTAATGAAAAATGAGGGTTAGTTCCGATTTACATATACATTCGAAATATTCGGCTGCTACTTCTCCACGAATGGATTTACCCACACTAGCTAAGGAAGCTGCAAGGAAAGGGATACAGTTGCTCGGCACGGGTGACTGTTTACACCCCAAATGGTTAAGCGGGATAAAGGACCTGGACGAAAAAGACGGTATTTTCTATTTTAAAGGTAAAGAAGACGGCACTAATTTTGTGCTCACCGTAGAGGTGGAAGACAATAAGCGAGTGCATCATTTACTTATATTGCCGTCTATCGCAAAGGCCGAGCAATTATACGAGTCGTTTAGGAACTATTCTACAGATATTGATTCTGATGGTCGCCCTTCGCTGAGATTGAGCGGCGCAGAAATAGCGGAACATGCGAAGGATGCAGAAGTACTTATAGGACCCTGTCATGCGTTCACGCCTTGGACTGCGTTATACGCTTATCACAATTCGCTGACAGGGTGTTATGGCGATATGAGCAGCTATGTATCCTTTGTGGAGTTGGGTCTGAGTGCGGATTCGTCTTATGCAGATAAGATAAGTGAATTGCACGGTCTCACGTTTTTGACTAACTCGGATGCACATTCGCCGTATCCTATCCGGCTAGCGCGTGAGTTCAACCGTTTTCAGATGGATAGCATGTCTTTTGAAGACTTGAAAGCGGCGATAGAACGAAGAAACGGTAGGAAGCCTGTGCTCAACGTTGGCCTGCCGCCGAAGGAGGGCAAGTATAACGAAAGTGCGTGCATCAGGTGCTATAAGCATTATTCGCTACGCGAGGCGACAATAAGGAAATGGCGATGCGAATGTAAGGGCATGATAAAGAAAGGTGTGTGGGATAGAGTAAATGAGCTTGCGGATTGCGATGGTACACCACCGGAGCATAGACCGCCTTATATGCACTTGATACCGTTGGCGGAGATAATCGGCTTGGCGGTGCAAAAGTCCGCGAGTTCAAAGACTGTAACCGGGATATGGGAATCACTATTAGCAGAATTTGGCACGGAAGTTAACGTGTTGGTGGATGCGGCTATGGACGAACTTCAATCCGCGAATCCGGATGCACGTGTGGTAGATGCGATAAGCGCATTTAGAGCAGGTAAAATATCCATAAGTCCAGGTGGCGGCGGTAAATATGGTGTTATTGCGTTGAGCACCGAAGGGCGTGAAGATGCGGAAGAAGAGCACGAAAGAGAGCAGAAGGGACAGCGTTCTTTGTTTGATTTTTGAGGGCTAACGAACTTCGCTACCGTCATTATTCGCATTTGAATAGCTCACCAAAGCACGTACATGCCGCTCGGTAAAGAATTCGCGTGTAGAATCCGCGAGTGCCTTTGCCCTATTCTCGCCTTTTACTATTGCATACGTGGCGGGACCAAAAGAGGACATGCCATATCCTAACGCATGCGCATCGAAGAATCGGAAAAGTTCTTTTATTATATCATGCTGAAGCTCGGCCTCTATCCGTTTGAACCCTATCCGCTGCAGCATGGTTATAGATTCAGCAAAAGTGTGTATGTCGTTTTCAAGCACAGAAGGCAGAATCCGCATAAGCACTATCCTGCATATCTTCGCCACTTCCTCACGTTCTACCGGGCAGTACCGCTTGAATATCCCTATCTCTTCGAGGCCATGCGCACCCCGCTTCACTTCGGGTATCGCAACGACAAAGAACCAATCTTCGGGCAGAGGCTGCTGAAACAGAACCGGTGGTGGCGGAAACTTAGCAGTCGAAGAAGGCAAGAAACTAGTTTTTTGTACTTCATTTTCATGTCCTTTCGCGCTATCCGTACTCGCCAGCCGGAACAAATGACCTCCGTCTAAGATGAAACCACCGTTCTCAAAAGCCGCCGTACCGATACCGGACGTGCCGCCACGACTCACCAGTTTCGCTAAATCCAGTGCGTGGTAGTTTCGGTTTTCCAGGACGGAAATAGCTTTTGCCACACTTAACGACAGTTGTGTCCGTGAGCCAAGACCCACATGCGATGGCAATTCCTTCAATATCTTCACACGGTAATACCCTCTTAGTGCGGGTTGTGTTCTTTCTTTTAGCCGTTCCAATATAGTAACAATTTCTTCGGTATTCGCTCTCTTCTCTGTCTCTTTATCAACTGCCGATACTTCTATCTTCAAAAACGGCTCTTTCAATGCTACGCCTATACCGCCATCTACTCGTCCAAGCTCACCGTTCATGTCTATAAGGGCAATGTGGAGCCTACTTGGTGAAGTTACAATGACGCTCATTCTCTCTACTGTTATCTATGTGACTCATTTATATTTTATGTTGATATTCAAACAAGATGCAATATTAATGGATGTAAGTCTATGGTGACGGCATGAAAGACCAGATTAGGACTGCGATAACGATACTAAAAAACGGTGGCACGTTAATTTACCCGACCGAAACGGTATATGGCTTGGGTGCAGATGCGTTATCAGAAGAAGCAGTCAGGAAAGTGTATAGTATAAAGATCAGAGATTTATCCCAGCCGCTTTCTCTTGCTGTTTCCTCGTTTGAGATGCTACATGAAGTTGCGTACGTGGACAGCGCGTATGTAGGTATCCTGAAAGAGTTGCTGCCAGGGCCCGTTACGGTATTGTTACGGAAAAAGGCGATTGTTCCTGACATTTTAACTGCGGGGTCCGACCTCGTGGGCATACGGTTTCCAGATAACGAAGTAGCACTAAGTATAATAAAAGAGGCAGGACCTATAACGTCCACAAGTGCTAACGTCTCAGGAAAAAACCCACCTACTTGTGTGGAAGAAGTAGCAGAAGAAGTAGCGAATAAAGCAGATATTACTATAAATGGTGGTAGGTGTAAGTATAGTATGCCATCTACAGTGGTGGTGGTGTCGCGAGAAGCGAAGGAGATAAAAATTTTAAGAGAAGGAGCAGAATATGACAGAGTATTGCACGTCTTGCAGGGTAAAGCTGCTGGGAGAAAGCTACACGGCATTTTCATGTCCTAACTGTGGACAGGTTGAGATAGGTAGGTGTGAGAAGTGCCGTAAGCAAAGTAATTTATACAGGTGTGAGGAATGTGGATTCATAGGACCTTGAACGTTAACAGGAGAAAAGAGAAAAATGAGATGGCACGGCAAATCAAAGCGTAAATACACGGGTGGACGACTGCACTATAGCAGACGGAAGAAAGCATTTGAGGCTGGGCGACCGGCGACCGATACTGTTATCGGGACAGAACGCAGAAAGAAGGTAAGAACAATGGGCGGGAACATAAAGTTCCGGCTGTTACGCTGTGAATTCGCAAATGTTTCGGACCCGAAAAGCGGCGTAACGAAACAGTCGAGGATCGTGACAGTGAAAAGTAATACCGCGAATACGTTCTTCGTCCGGCGGAATATCACAACCAAGGGTGCGGTTATCGAGACGGACCTCGGCGATGCTGTGGTTACAAGCCGACCGGGTAGTGATGGGATTGTGAATGCGAAGTTGATTTAATCATTAAACTTAGACGTCTCTCTTGTTGCAAAACAGTTAAATCTGCTCGTGGCAGAGGGTTTTGGGATACAAAGAGAAGAAGTTGAGTGACTTGGCGGTTGGATGAAGGGATAGGGGTGCTAAAGGCGGTGCCTTGACCGGAAAGATGTTAGTGCAATCATAAATAAATTGTTGAGGTGACGGGGATGTTACGCGGCGGTTCATGCCTTGGTAAAAAGTTTGGCACGCCTTTTCGGCTATTCTACCCTTTCCCGCACTTCATTGTTGCTCTCACCACGGCTGCGAGTGCCCCCTATCGGTAACAATTATGTAAACATTTCTGGCTTCACCGTAGAAAACGCAACTTCAAATCTCGGATGGTCCATGGGCAACGAAAACAACTCGCAGAAAGGTATTACATTGAAAACCAAATGCCGCTACAGCAAATTGGATTCCGGACAACGGAAACAGCGGCTTCCACAGCAGCAGGGGTAATACCTATCAACACAACGAGTTCATATCTATAGCGTACCCATCCCCGAAGCCTCCACTCTCAGGAATAAAGAACGAAAAGTTTAACGCAAGAGTTATTTAGATTTTGTACATCTTCACGAGGCAGGGAGTGGTGGGTTTTTATTAAAAATCATCTGGATTAATGAACAGTATTTATATGTTTCAATGTTCATTTATTGTACATAGGGTGATGATATGAACGTTATTCTTGGCGTGCCCTACGAGGCAGCGATAAAGAGGATTATTGAGAAAGGTTATGCCGGAAACCAGACCGAGGTAATAAGGCAGGCGATTCTGGCGTATGAGCGGATTCTTGAGGAAGAAGAGCTTATGCTGGTACACACAGCAGTTC
>Ga0255453_1048_pt1 | contig 17438 bp, 16 predicted proteins | sample ANMaggQLBNCT01G4_FD_182628 | JGI IMG/M metagenome (GOLD analysis project Ga0255453, IMG submission 182628) | Sediment cell enrichment communities from methane seep in Santa Monica Basin, California, United Staets - ANME aggregate JGI... | ecosystem: Environmental > Aquatic > Marine > Cold seeps >...
AGAAAGGTTTGTGATAAGATGGTTGACGTATCGAAATATAAGGAATTGTTCGTAGACGAGTCAAGGGAGCATCTGCAATGTATAAGTATAAATCTACTGACGTTGGAGACGGAACCCGAGAACACAGACGCATTAAAGGAAACGTTCCGGGCGGTGCACACATTGAAAAGCATGGCAGCCACAATGGGATTTCCTGTGATGGAAAACATATCGCATGAGATGGAGAGCGTGCTTGAGATGCTGAGGAAAGGGACTGAAATTGAGAAAGGAACTGTCGACGTTCTGTTAGAATGCCTTGACAACCTGGAAACGCTTGTCGAAAGTGTTGCATCCGGGAAAACGGTTGAACGGGATTTAACAGCACTGTACAAAAAACTGGATTATATTCTGCCGACAAAAGAAGGTTTTAAAGTATCAATCGTTACGAAAGAAGAGAAAAGGGGGAAGGAGGAGGCAGGAAGGGTCGGTCCTACAATACGGATAGGCATAGAAAAGATACAGGCATTGCAGAACCTTGTTGGAGAATTAGCGATAGCAAAGATGAGGCTTCTTCAGATAGCATCAAAACAAGCCAGTCATGAGCTCAATGAGATAACAGCCACAATAGACCAGCACACATCAGAACTACAGGACAAGGTAATGGAGATGCGCATGTTCCAAGTTGGATACCTATTTGACAAGTTTCCGAGAGCAGTGAGGGATTTAAGCAGGAAAACCGGGAAAGAAGTGGATTTTATTGTATCCGGTAAGGAGATAGAACTTGACCGTCTTGTGCTTGATGAGATAAATGATGCAGTACTGCACCTGCTGCGTAATGCTGTGGATCATGGTATAGAGAAACCAGAAGATAGGAAAAAGGCAGGTAAAGAGGATAAAGGAAAGGTTATATTGAGTGCGATGAGAGAAGGGAACCATGTTGTTGTATCAGTCGAGGATGACGGCAGAGGAATGGATATAGAAGAGCTAAAAAGTATAGCCGTGGAAAGAAAATTTATAACCAGTTATGAAGCATCTAGGATGAGTGACACGGATGTTTATGAACTCCTGAGTGAGCCGGGGCTGAGCACGGCAAAAGAGATTACGGATATTTCAGGCAGGGGTGTAGGCTTTGATGTTGTGGAATCAAAGGTGAAATCGCTGGGTGGAAGCGTCAGAATATCATCAGAAAAAGGTAGGGGCACAAACGTTGAACTTCGTCTGCCGTTGACTACCGCGATTATTAAATCTTTACTTGTTGGTGTAGAAAGCGAGATTTATGCTATTCCATTAGATTCCGTCAGGGAAATAGTAGCAGTTGGCGAAAAGGATTTGAAAACGGTGGAAGGGAAAGAGCTATTTAGATATAGGGAACATGTCCTGCCGCTGCTACGACTGAAAAACATCTTGGACATCCCCGGAAACGAGGATAGGGTCGGTCCTGTTGTGGTGGTGGAAAGAAACGAGAAAATCTTTGGGGTTATGGTTGACAGACACATAGGTCAGCAGGAGATAGTAGTCAAGCCATTGGAAGGAATGCTCAAGGGTAGGAAAGAATTTACCAGCGCAACGATACTCGGCGATGGTACGGTTGCGCTCATCTTAGATGTAAGTGGGTGGGTATAGGATCTATTAAGTAGAGACGGAAAAGCAGCAAAAAAAATAAGCGGTCATCATAGTATAGTAGATAGAACCATGAAGAAAAGAATCACCATCATTTGCGGGCTATCGCTGGTTGCCCTGGTCTTGACATTAGGCTGCCTGCAGCCTCATCCGCATGAACCACCACCAAAGGAGGTTATCGCAACGAAAGCGGCACCTAATACTATCGGGCCGTACAGCCAGGCGATCAAAGTAGGAGATATGCTCTTCTGCTCTGGTCAGATCCCAATCAATCCAGAGACCGGCGATATAGTACAAGGCACAATAGAAGCGCAGACACGTCAGGTGCTTGATAATCTCGGTGCCGTGCTTACAGAAGCCGGTATGGACTACACAGACGTGGTTAGTGTCTCGGTATTCATAGCGGACATGGACAACTTCAACAGGATCAACCAGGTCTACGCGGAATACTTCTCGGAACGCCCGCCAGCACGCTGCGCGGTTGAAGTATCCCGGTTACCAAAAGATGTCGAGATTGAAATATCCCTGATCGCAGTCAAAACACAGTGAGCGGCTGTTTCTCTGAATACTCTATTTTCTCATCGCTATAATAGCTCATTTTGCACCTACAGGTTCCCGATGGCGGCATTGGCAATCTTCACACCAAACAACTCGTTAGTAAACGGAAATGCACCGTGAACCACTACTATCCTCTGTGTCGGGAAGTTGTTTGCGACTACCAGAAATATCTTTTTTAATGATGCACGCAAAGGAAAGTTTATAGACTAAAAATGTACAGGTTGAGATTCCATGGTAGGGGCGGTCAGGGCGCAAGAGTAGCCAGTAAAGTGCTGGGTACAGCGGCATTTTTGGACGGCTACTATGCTCAGGACTTCCCCTTGTATGGTGCCGAGAGGCGGGGTGCACCAGTAGCAGCCTCTACACGCATATCTGAAGATCCCATCATGGAACGAGGAGTGATACCAGAACCAGATATTGTGATAGTTATGGACGAAACCTTGTTGCATGACCCCTTGACGATGCCGCTATCAGGACTTAAACCGGGCGGCATAGTAATTATAAACACTACCCATAGCCCAGCGGAGGCGGAAGCCGAGTATAAAATCAATGCTCAGGTATTAACCTTGGATATAACGAAGATTGGGCTTGATATGCTAGGAATGCCAATCCTTAGCACCCTTGCAGGTGGAGTTGCCGCCAGGATCGTTGGTCTTAGCGAGGATTCTTTAACAGAAGCAGTGAAGAATGTATTATCTGAGATCATAACAGACAGAAAACTTTTAGATAAAAACGTAGCTGCTGCACTATATTGTTTCAATGCCATCACGCCAGCAAAAATGGAAATAAAAACTACCGAAACGGTCAAAAAAAAGAGCACTGTTATCTCACTACCGTTCGAACCGGCGGAAGTTTCCAGTCCTGCTATAAACGCTACAGGTAATACGCCCTTGCGAATGACCGGTAACTGGCGCGTTTTTAGACCTGCCTGGAATTACGATTCCTGCACCCGATGTATGATCTGCGTTGCCAGATGCCCAGATGGCTGTATTTTAGTAAATGAAGACGGCTACCCATATACCGATTACGATAACTGTAAGGGCTGCCTGATCTGTGTCGAGGAATGCCCCACAAATACTTTAGGTAAGGTAATGGAGGTTCATGCTAAGAAAATGATCGGATAAAAAGGGGAAAATAAATTATAGACACAGATTAACGCAGATGAAAATAAATCTGTGTCTTAAATAGAAGGCAGTTATACGTTATATAAAATGGAAAAAGAGATGCTCACCGGCAATGCCGCGGCTGCATGGGGGGTACGATTGGCCGAAGTGGATTATATCCCGGTCTATCCGATAACGCCCCAGACAGAGATTATCGAGACTTTAGCAGGGTGGATTTCAAATGGTGTTATGGATAGCAGGTTCGTTACTATGGACTCCGAGCATTCGATGCTAACAGCAGCGGGATCTGCTTCTGCTACGGGTGCTCGTGCTTTTACCGCTACATCAAGTCAAGGGCTTCTGTATGGTTTTGAGATGCTCTATGCAGTAGCCGGCTGGCGAGTACCGCTAGTGATGGTAAACATATCGCGGGGCTTGTCCTCGCCGATTACACTCGAGCCAGACCATAACGATGTACTAGCAGCAAGGGACACGGGATTTTTGCAGATACATTGTGAGACCTGCCAGGAGGTTTTAGATTCTATCCTCATGGCATACAGATTGGCAGAGGACGAGCGGGTGCTGCTACCAATTATTGTTAATCTGGACGGTTTTTATCTCTCGTTTACCCGAGAACCCGTAGAGGTGCCAGATGTGGAGCAGGTCAGAAATTTTCTGCCGCTTTATCAGCCGAAGCACGCATTTTTCAGGGCTAGTCAACCAATGGCCCAAAGCGCGGAAGTACTTGGCGGGTTAGGATATTCATATTTCAAGTACCAGATGCATATGGCGAGCCAAAACGCGCTGGCTGTCTACAAAGAGGTCTGTGACGAATTTGAAACAGGATTTGGTCGAAACTATGATACCACTGAAGGTTATATGCTGGACGATGCCGATTATGTTCTCGTTATGACCAACTCCTTCTCCACTCTCGGCAAGGCGGCTGTGAATGCAGCCAGAGCGCGAGGTTTAAAGGCTGGGCTTTTGCGGTTGCGGCTCTTACGGCCATTTCCGGTGGCGGATATAAAAGCAGCAATTAACGGTAAGAAGGCTGTTGCGGTCATAGACCAGAACATCAGCATAGGCAAGGGCGGGATTCTGCATTCTGAGATTGCTAGTTGCCTATACCATGAGAAACATAGGCCGCTATTGCTATCCTTTATTGCCGGACTTGGCGGTAAAAACATAAGCCCTGACGAGTTTGAGTTCATCATTAATAAGCTGGTTATGGGTATGGATACAGAAGATGCGGGAACCGCAAAACTTATGTATACGGATAAAGAATGGCAGGAAATGGTGCGATTGAAGGGGATGGCGGGAAAGGGGTGAAAGCTAGTGGTGTGCCGAGCAATTTGATTTTAGAGGTTGTTTATGATTCGGATTTTAACGCTTAGATTTTATACCTCCAGATATTGAGCAATTACCTGCAATGGAGCAACGCAAAAGTCGTCCGCTAAACATGTGCAATTCCGACAACATAATGCATAAATATTTAAGTTATTGTGCAGTAAATATAATTTATGAGACAAATCATAAAAAGACAGAAGCAGGAAAAAGAACAGGTAACAGGTTCGGATTTTGTCAGGCGAGATCTGACGGTAAAAATAGATGCCTATCTCCAACAGGACATCATAAAGGTCGTGACAGGAGTGAGACGCTGCGGCAAATCCATATTTTGCTTCATGGTGCTTAGGGGTACTAAGTTTGGATATGTCAATTTCGATGAAAAGGAACTGGCAGGGCTGGAGAATTATGATGTGATATTGAGATATGTCCAGGAATTCTATGGCGATGTGGACTATCTGTTCCTTGACGAGGTTCAGAATCTTGAGAACTGGGAACTGTGGGTGAACAGTTTACACAGGAGAGGATTCAACCTGCTCATCACCGGGTCCAATGCAAAGCTGCTGAGTCGAGAGCTGGCAACACACTTGACGGGCAGGCACATAGCCGTAGAACTCTTCCCTTTCTCGTTCCGCGAATATCTAGACGTTGCTGGTTTCCATATCCGGGATGAATATACCGAACAGGAGCGGGGTATAATATTGAACCACATGAAGAAATATATGGAGGTGGGCGGTTTTCCTGAAGTGGTAGTGAAGGGGTACGATTACACATACTTGCAGACACTTTTTGATAGCATTATTCTCAAGGATGTGGTCCAACGGTATAAAGTACGGTATGTGGATGACCTGTATAATCTTGCCCGGTTCCTTATGTCGTCTTTTTCTAATGAGGTTTCCTATACAAAATTGAAGAACACGTTGAAGTTTCGGAGTGTTCACACGGTCCAGAATTATGTGCGATACCTTGAAGAAACGTATCTTGTTTTTCATCTGGACCGGTTCTCGTTCAAACAGCGGGAGCAGATAAAATCGCCGAAAAAGGTGTATGCTGTGGATACGGGGATGGTAAATGCGCTTGCGTTCACGTTTTCAGAAAACATAGGTAAATTGATGGAGAATACTGTTGCCGTGGAACTTTTAAGACAAAGGTCCTGCTCCGGTTCGCGTCTTGAGCTCTATTACTGGAAAGATCAGCAGCACCGCGAGGTTGATTTTGTGATAAAGGAAGGCGCTGATGTCGCTCGGCTGATACAGGTATGCTACGATATTGATGACCCGAAGACAAAGGAGCGGGAATTGAAGTCGCTTGTCAAGGCGGCTGGTGAACTAAATTGCAGTGACCTTCTTGTGATTACCTGGGACTGGGAAGGCAAGGTGGAGTTCAAGAGCTGCGACATCCGGTTTGTGCCGCTCTGGCGGTGGTTGCAGGGGTGAGAATTTGCATTTTTAATTGCTATTCTTATCTGCATAAATAGCTAGGTACATATAGTTTATTCGAGCAGTTTTTAAAAAGGAAAAATAAGAGGGGGTAAACATAGTACGACAGATGGAACGTATAAAATCAATCAAACACATCCCGCCTGATGAGAATATGCTCCCTGGCACACCAACTTGTGCGGGTTGTGGTGGACTTTTGGCTTTGAGGCACTGTATGAAGGCACTGGGGCAAAAGATAGTAATAGTAAATGCAGCCGGTTGTTTCACTCTGCTTACCATCTATCCCTATACCCCATTTAAGAATTCATGGCTTTATACCGCAATGGCATCTGCACCTGCCGGTGCGCAAGGGATACGAGATGCGCTGGACATTTTAATAAAAAAAGGTAGGCTCGACCCAGACGATGATTTGAAGGTGGTTGTATTGACCGGTGATGGGGCTGCTTACGATATGTGTCTTTCTTCTACTTCGGGGGCTATCAACCGAAACCTCGACTTCTATTATATCTGTTATGATAATGAGGCATATGGCAATACCGGCGTCCAGTGGTCAGGAGCAACACCATTTGCATCAAAGACTGGCACAACCCCTCCCGGGAGGATAAGCCCAATGGGTGCGGAACTTGCAAAGAAAGATCTATTTGCGATTTGGAAAAGTCACAAACCACCCTATCTTGCTACTATCTCGCCAGCCCACCCTGTTGATCTGATTAACAAATTTAAAAAGGCAGAACAGTACAACGGCCCAAAACTGTTTATCGCTCTTTCTCCCTGCCCTCCTGGCTGGGGAATAGACACGTCATACACGGTAAAACTAGCAAAACTGGCGGTTGATACAGGCGTCTGGGCACTAAAAGAGTCTGTTTTTGGAGATCTAAAACATACGGTTGTCCCCAAAAGATTTAAGCCTGTGGAAGAATATCTGAAAGAGCAGGGCAGGTTCGCCCATCTCTTTAAACCTGTAAGACAGGAGACGGCACTGAATAAGATCCAGGAGGAGGTAAATGAGTATTGGAACAGATATAAGCTTCTTCTTTAACCCGAAAACAATCGCCGTTGTTGGTGCTTCGCCGATCCCCGGAAAACTGTCTCATATTATCTTGGAAAGTCTTGAGCGAATCGGTTTTAAAGGGACTATCTATCTGGTAAATCCCAAATATCCATCTATTGACGGTCGTAAGTGCTATAGCTCAATGGCCGAGATAAAGGACGATATAGATGTGGCTATCCTTGCACTACCGGCCTCTAAAGTGGTGGGTGTCCTGAAGCCAGTCGAAAATGTCAAGGGTGCAATCATTGTCAGTGCGGGCTTCAAGGAGGTCGGGGATTCCGGGCGACGGTTGGAAGACGAGCTAAAAGCGATTGTTACGCGGAAAGGGATACGGATCATCGGTCCAAACTGTTTGGGTATATATGATACAGTGTCCAGGATGGATACTTTTTTTATACCTGTGGAACGGGTGAAGCGACTAAAAAGAGGCAGGATCTCTATACTCACTCAGAGCGGTTCTTTTGCTGAAATGATCGTGGATGAGATGGCGTCAGAAGGTATTGGAGTCGCAAGGATTGTGAGTTATGGGAATAGGGTTGATGTTGGTGAGACCGATTGCCTCGAATTCCTGGTTGATGATGATGCAACGAAGGTTGTTGTCCTATACATGGAATCGGTAGACGACGGAAGGCGGTTTGTAGAGGTGGCATCGCGATGCACAAAGAAAAAGCCCGTTGTTGCTGTTAAAGTTGGTAAAAGGGAGGCGGGAGTACATGCTGCCAGATCACATACGGGTGCAATATCCGGTCGGTATGAGATATACCGGGCGGCATTCAAAAAGGCCGGGATAATCGAGGTGGATGGCTATGAGGGGTTAAAGGATGCCTGTAAGGTTTTGAACACCTATGACCTGGTCGCTGGCAAAAAGGTTTTGATTATAACCGATGGTGGCGGCGTCTGTGTAAGTATGGCCGATGCCTGTGAAGGTTTGGGGCTTGAAGTGACGGGACTTACAGAGGAGACGAGAAAACGCTTGAGCGCTAAACTGCCCGGTTTCACTGCTACTGGTAATCCCATAGATCTGACCAGTAGTGTTACCGATGAGGATTACGTTATTGCCCTTGAGGAGGGTTTGAGGGACGAATACGACATTGTCATTGTAACTGTCTTATGGGGTCCGCCGGAAATTACTGAACGACTGGTAGATAAGCTGAAAGAGGTCAGGGAGATATACAATAAACCGATACTCATATGTAGTCCGGGTGGTAAGTTTACAAGGCGAATGGCAAAGCATTTCGAGGAGAAAAAAGGGTTGCCTGTTTTCTTTACACCGGAAAGTGCAGCTAGGGCTGCTGCTGTCTTGGCTGGCGGTAAGATGTAAGTGCAGACAATGAAAAATGCAAATTGTAAAAGTCAAGGTTCATTTTGCATTCGGGATTTTGCAGTTAAGTAATCATTGTATAACGTATAACTTCTACCTAGCTATTTAGGACGCATATTTACACGGATTTACACGGATTTGAGTTTTTCTGTTAATCAGCGTTAATCTGTGCCAATAATTGATTTTATTTTGTTCACTTATACTTTTATATTTATATTGAATAACTATATTGAAAATATAACCAAAGAGGTGTACAAGCAATGACCGAAGCAACAAAGAAACTTCAATACACGCTGATTATTATGAAGCCAGACGCACTGGTGAAATCATTGACCGGGAACATCCTCGCCCGCTTTTTAGAAGCACGCCTGAGGATTATTGGTGCAAAGGTTGTCAAAGTATCGCGGGAACTTGTGGAGCTGCATTACGCGCATTTAATAGACGAACCGTTTTTTGATGATCTTTATGAATACTTTTCCGGTAAAACCTATGGCCCTGACTATGAACGCGTACTTGTGTTTGTGTACGAAGGGGAGGACGCGATCTCAAAAGTGCGAAGGATCGCCGGTGCAACGAATCCGCTCGAAGCAGACCCGATTTCTATCCGCGGAGCATACGGCAGGATTAACAAAAAAGGCGTTATGGAGAACGTCATCCATTGCTCGGACTCTGAAGAATCGGCAAAAAAAGAGATCTGTCTTTGGGTCGATCCGGACGAGATTATTAAAGAAATCTATCCCACCAAAAAGGTCATTAAGAATAATTACGAAGTGATTGAATGGGCATAGTGGGTTCATGTGTCAATGCGTGAATTCGTTTATGTGACTGGCCTTACGAAGGTTCTTTCTAGTTCTTCTTCACTTTTGCATCTGTCGCAGGATATACCTTGGTTGCTTTTTTGAATGAAGTCACGAGATGCATTTTTTTTAGGTCCCATTTTGGACTTCGTGGATAGGTGATTTCAGAAAAATCAGGTGATTAAGTATTTAGAAAGATGAAGGGGGTAATATTAAGAGAAATTATCGCGGGGGTATTATAGGGGATTTGAAGTAAAAAGAGCGGATTTTAGGATTAAAAACATAGATGAATAGGATTTTTCTTTTTCAAGTCCCCTCCCATTCATATTCTCTCCTGACCCATTCAGACTTCATTGCCTCCCGACAGAGGAAAATTATCACGAACTCAGCCTCTTCTTGGATCGCATTTGTTATCGGGACGTTGATGTCTGTACTATCAGGAGCTCGTACTGTCCATCCACGCGGATATATGTTTGGGCTGGTACGAGCCCGGACAAAGGCTTTAGCTCGGTGACTATGGCTAAGAATTCATTTAACAAGTGGCTTCTTGGGTAAAGTCCTCAGGGTGTAACGACCGGAAATCACCTGCCAGGAAAACCGGCCTAACCCGGGCAACCACTTGGTGACAAGTACTGAGTCTCTCAATAATACCCAACCTGATTAAGGTGTGCGGTTCCTTGTCGGGTGGATTTCGTTGTTAGAAGCCCCCAATACTTTAGTCTTGGAAACCACATATCCTATCCCAACTTCAAAGCCATCTCAATAAATGGAGTGACGGACTTTCCTAATATTGCCATTCCAGCTTCATGAACCCCTTCGAGCTTATATCGCCCTTGAGCACTCCCATTTAATGCGTAATCCTTATTGTCAATTGTCACGACACACCAATGTTTTTCCCGGCATTCGATAATTACTTCATCATGATAAAATGGCCAATCACCAGCGAACTCTTCTTTTTTGACCATGGCATGACGATAGTGCTTATTCGTTTTTCTTTGAAATTCATCAAAAAGTGTGCGTGTATGTACTTTGCGCTCTTTTTCTTTGTATCGTGTTGTTTCTTTCCGATAATTTCGATTCCCAAGTTCAGTATCCTTCAAGAGGATAAATGTGTACAGAACGCCGGAGAATTGTTTTGCTTTTTTCCCTAACCGACCTATTGTAAACTGTCGACAAAATGCCCTGGCAAATTGTTCTAATTTGATGATATTTTGTCGTTTTGTATAGTCAAATACTTCTTCCGCTGTATCAGGATCGCTTAACTTCTGCAAAAGCGTTGGATTTGAGGTCACAATATCGCTCTCATATTTTTCCCAAAGCATTTTGACATTAATACTTGGTTTTTGGGCTGATGTCACAATGTCAAGATTATAGTATCGTGCATATTTGCCAAATTCTGACAAGAGATAAATCAGTCTATCTAAATCTTTATCGTTTGTGAGTAGGTCAAGATCCTCCTGTAATACGGGAATATGATGCGTTGCAAAATAAGATGAGAGAATGGTCTGTTTTAGTTTTAGGATGTCATGTCCGCCTTTTCCTCCACAACTTCTTAAATATTTGCTATTAGGATACGTATTATGTATTTCATGATACCCAAGACAGATATGACACTTCATTAACCGCTCAAATCCACTTGATAGTAACAGGAAGGGGAGATAATAAAAGTCATTTCCACTGTCTAAATTTTGAAATTCACCAAATCCAAGTTGGATGAGTTTCGCAGCAGTTTCCAATTCATCAGACAAATAGAGGTCTTTTACAGATGACATTGTTCTTGTTCTCCTTTTGGCCGAACATTGCTTTTTATTACTCTATTATTTCTCAATTGTGTATAAATAACCGTAGTAATTTGGCATACCGCCTAAGACTATCGGAGACTTAAAAATTCTTTCAGCTCGTGCTCCAAGTCCGTCTACGTCTTTTATTACTTTTATTACGTAGAACAGCCCCACCCTTCTTTACCATTAAAATTCCTTATGGTGCGCCGTCACCATGTACATCAAGCATCACTGCAGAAGGCATTTCCAACTGCAGACCGTGGTTCAGCCTCGTTTTCCTATGCTCATCATTCACGGCAGGTATTGGTCTCTATCCAGGGCTCCGTGGAATACTCCGATGATGTCTACGCGATCGCTGCCCTTAATCAGATAGGCGATACGATAGTGCCCGTAGAGAAGTATACTGATATCCCCCTCTGGTTCTGATCTGTATTTGTACCCAACCTCTGGAAACGCGAGCAGAATCTGCGCGCGTTGATAAATGCCAGATATGACCTTATCTGCGGCAGCAGGGTTGTCCTGTGCTATATAATCGTGTATGTCTTTGAGCCACCGCTCGGCTTCCTCCGTCCATATTATTTCTGCCATGATCGAATCCGCCGAGCCATCTCTTCGTTGGAAATAACCCTTCCGGTACGGGAGTCCGCCAGCCCGCGCTCAATCATGCGCTCGAAAGCAAGCTCGCGCATGATCTCCCCGTAGGTTGCGTCCTCCGGTTGCTCTTGAATGATTTCAGCCATTCGGTCTTTTACAGATGACATTGTTCTTGTTCTCTTTATGGCGAACAGTGCTTTTTATCCTTATTCTATTATTTCTCAATTGTGTATAAATAACCTACGTCTTTTATCACATAGACCCTGTGGCTTATCCTTCTTTACCATTAAAATTCCTTACGGTGCGCCGTCACCATGTACATCTAACATCACTGCAGAAGGTATTCAAGACAGTGGTTGAAAAAGCATGCATTACGAAAAATGATTCTGTTCGTATACGAAGATACAGCTTCGCGACACATTTATTGAAAAATGGTTATGACATCAAAATGATCCATGAACTCTTGGGCCATCAAAACTTGAGGACCACTACGATCTGTACCCCTGTGGCTGCGAGGAATGTTCTTGGTGTTCGCAGCCCCACTGGACAAATAAACGGAGCAAATGGTGAACCTGTCCGGTTTCTATCGTGCCGACGATCCGGTATAAGTTGCAAACATTTTCGACATTGCTCTTTCCTACATAAGATAACGCCCGAGATCGCATGCCGCGAGATGTTAGGGCAGATCCAAGAGTTATAATACGCTCTTGCGATTTATGATGTTGCGAGGTCCGGGAAATCTTTCATAGATAGTTGCCTGAGTTTCGCTTTTGGGTCGTAGGCATACTCGCCCGCTCGGCGGATTAGCGCCTTGATTACTGTGACAATCCATTCCTTTTCTTTGGGACGTAATGGCTCAAATTTCCCATCCTCGGGGAATTTACGAGCCTCTTCACGATTACCTTTATTGGCAGTAAGATTTCCGAGGGTGTTCAACACCGCCTTGGCGATGTTATATTGCCTTGCAGCTTCTTTGCGTCTTTTGCGACCGCCCGCACCTGCCTCAAAAATGGTTAGGTACATGTATGCCATGGAGGCAAGAGTTTCGCGGTTTTTCCGATACGCTTTGTATCTTAAGTACATGGTTTCGGCGTCTAGCGAAGCGCTAAAGTTTTTAGGGAAAGAGGGATACTTGCCCCTTGAGGCATGACTGGAGAAACTATCTGATAAGATGACATGGACTGATACATGTCCCTGCAAATTGACTACATTTTTATCGCTCGTATCAGGTGATCGATCAATAATGTCGGCATGGCCAAACACTAATTGCAAGTCACCTGGATCTTGCTCCAGACCAATCAGGATATCCCAGGCTTGTACGTATTGTTCCACTACTGCTTTAGCTTCATCTGCAGTTGAGTAATGTTGCTTCATCTCAAAGACTGCGGTTTTGCCATCTAGGGAGATTTCAAACTCATCAGTAGTTTCAGACAAAGGTGGAGCATTGTTGTAGTTGACGTCTTTTCCTACAACAACCCGATAGTACAGTGCCTTTACGTGAGGATTATTCATATTTTATTCTTTTTGAGGTGCCCTAACATTGCTTTTTATCTTTATCCTATTATTTCTTAACCGCATATAAATAACCGAAGTAACCTGGCATATCTCTTAAGACTATCGGAGACCTGTAGTTCCGAAAGGGGGTAGTTTCGATTGGATATTATTGTGTAAAAAGGTATAAAAACAACCCTTTTGGTAAAATAATTAAAGAAAATCTGAATTCAACTAAAATATTGTTGAATTGATGCTTTAAAGTCATTTAAGCTTGTATAAAGTCGCAATTTACAAATTTCCACCATTCGGAAGTAGGGGTGTTCGGAACTACTGGAGACTTAAAAATTCTTTCAGCCCGTGCCATACATACGTCCACCTGCGTCTTTTATTACTTTTAATATTCGACATTGCTCCTTCTTAGATAATATAACGGCGCGGCTAAGCGGCTGGCAAAGGGGCGCAGCGGATTTGTCAGTCCGATTTCAGCCGCTGATTATGCCAAAATATTTCATTGTTTTCCTAATGCCTTAGCAATTTCTTATGCCTTCCCGTTTTACTACATCCACTTAACCTCAATATTTCCTCTTTCATTTATACCACAAGAGACAATTTCCCCCGTATCAACTAAATATTTATTACGTTTGTATTCACGTAACTTCGATATCATAGCTTCACAGTCTGACGACACAAGGTCATCCCATAAGACCGGATCGTGTTTTTCTATCGCCCTTATCAAATCGTAGTATTGATCATTGCTTTGGAAATCATCACCAACAACCTCTCTATTCCATGCTACTGTTGCAAGAAGCAATGCGACATGAAATGGCTCACTGGCTGGAATCTCCTGTGGCTGTTTAAGAAGTTGCTTGGCCATTTCGGTCATAACCTCGGAAAGCTTTTTTTCGTTCATGGTCTTATTCTATTGGCATAACGTGGCGCTCACAAGACGCGCATCATCGGGCTGTTGCTTTGCCCTTCGCTTACAGTACACGACTAAAGCAGGAAAATCATATTTCTCACGAAACTCAGCAGGTAGCACCCACTCTTCAAAATCATAGAAGTCGTCTTTGTCGTATGTCTGGGTTGCCTTCCTAAGGCTGTTAGGGAACTCGATGATTTTAGATTTGTCATTCATTCTCCTTTTAGCAGAACAGTGCATTTTATCTTCATTCTATTATTTCTCAATTAGATATAAATAACCATAGTAATTTGGTATTCCGCTAAGACTATCGGAGACTTAAAACTTAGGACCACTCAAAATGAGCAACCCTGCAACACCAAGATAAACATTATCAAACGGAGAGCCTACGGATTTCACGACCTGAACTATTTCAAGCTGAAGATCTTTCAATCATGTGTGTCGTAAAAGGAAGAAGTGCCTAAATTATTTATGTGACGTTTAACTTGTTGGATGAGCCGCTTGTTCGGCCAGATCATACATCCATTCCATCTCGTGCTTGGCCTCAATAAAACCAAGCATTTCTCCGCACAGAAACTTCGTAATCTGTTTGATTGCACTTGCTCTCTGCTGATCAGACAGACCCCTCACATCATCAGGGTCTTCACTGTTAATTCTGATCAACTTATCAATGAGCGCCCTATCCACAGAGAGTGTGTGCGCAACTTGATTTCGAATCGTGTTCAGCAGATCAATGCTAGGGAAGAAAAACGGGTCTGCAGGAAAACCAAGCATGTAAACGATGCTTTCCTTCTGTTTGAACGTAAACCTCTCATTTTCGATCACCCCTTCCGTTGGTGCGATTAAATCAATGAACTGGTTGAACATGTATTCGATGAGGATGTGGCATTTTAGGATGACAATCTCGAGATTCCTAGATCTTGGCAGGTGTGACTTCAACTTTTGTTGGATATCTTCTGAGAGTTTTTCAAGACTTTGTTTGCGCTCTGTTATGGAAACGTAGTCGGAAGAGGCCATAACACCTCCGAAACCACGTTTGATCCACTCTTCTGCCTCTTTCTGATTTGGGCGCTTACGTCTTGATTTGTGGAAACGTTTCATAATCTTTACTGTCGAACTAGTATTATAAAGTAATTCTGTATATTATGAATTACACTTGAATATAAAGAATTCCGTATAACTATAAAATAAACAAACAAGAAGCCAAAAAGCTTGTCATTACTGCCGCAACCGCCGGCAGGCATGCCCTATTTGAGCCGGAAGCGAAAGCTCTGGTATCTGCATGGGGCATACAAGTGCCAAAATCTGTCTTGATCAAAGGGCTTGAGGAAGTGGCACTAAAATCAAAGGAGATTACACCACCTCTTGTTCTCAAAGTCGTGTCGTAAGACATCCTACATAAAATGGAGTTAGGGGGGGTAATAACAGGTAAAGGTGTGAGTAAGTATTTTGAACGATGAAGGAGGTAACTCCCCATCTCACAGCGGGGTGTAATGTCTTTTTGCCCTAGCAAATCATCGATTATCTTAAAGCGGTGTTTTCACTCCAATAGTACCCTTCTTAACTTAAACCATACCCAAAGGCGGCGCTTCCTCAGGATCAATATAGACATCCAACAAAGTTGGGCCATTACGTCTGCACAAAGCTTGATAGTCAATTTGCTCAAAATCTTCAGGAATTCGAATTTTGTGTGCATTGGCCCCCATTGCCTTAGCCATCATGCAAAAATCAACCGGCGGAATCGCAAAATCAAGAGGTTCAGTACCTGCCAGGCTATGTGCGTGCCTGATCATCCCATACGCCTGGTCATTCAATACCACAAAAATTACCGGTAACCGTTCCTCCACAGCCACGGTGATTTCCTGCCCACTCATCAAAAAACAGCCGTCACCAGTAAAACAAACCACGGGCGTATTTCGTGTGCCTAAGGCCACTCCGACCGACGCACCGATAGCCCAACCCATAGAGGCAAACTCTATCGCTAAATGATAGTTTTCGGGGCGGTGATGAAAGAAATAGTGGATCGACCAGGGTACGCTGTTGCTATTATCGATGAGAAAACGAGTTTCAGGCGGCAAACGCTGTACAAGTTCACAAATCAGTCGCTGTGGCTTGATGGGTGGCGGGGGGTTCTCCCGCCGGAGGCTGTCTGGTGCTTGGACTTCAATTTGACGGGGTACATACGGTGATTTTTCCGGATGATCCAAATATGATCGTGTTATTATCTCCTGTTCTCTCACCTTGCCTATCAGAGATAGTTTGCCTTCCCTCTGTATGGTCTCAAATCGTGAGACCAATTCCTTAAATATGGTGCTGATAGTCCCATAAACGTGCAGACGTGCCATGGGAGAACGGGCAAAATAGGTCATTGCATTATGGATATGTACCAGCTTGTCATTCAGTAAGACGGAATCCCACCCGCCTGTTGAAAATTCACCCAGATTGGTGCCTACAGCCAGTATGAGATCAACGGATTCACCTGTCAGTGCTTTGCGAGCTGTTTTATGTCCTGCAAAGCCACATAAGCCGCGAGCCAGTGGATGATAAGGATTTATCCCCGATTTTCCACGCTGTGTTGTGACAATTGGTGCGCCAATAAGTTCGGCAAATGTAATGATCTCCTGCGTCGCGCCCGCGCAATCATGCCCTATTAATAATACCACCTGGCGATTTTGGCTTAAAACATTGTACAATTCCTGACAGAGCTTTTCCAATGCCACAAAATCCACCACCGCGGAAGGTTTAGTCAACAAGCGCTGCAAATTTGGGAAAGCGATTAGTCCACTTTTTGGAGAGCGAAGGATGTCGACCGGCACACTTAAATGTGCGGGGCCTTTTGGTGGTTGCAGGGCTATTGTAAAAGCAGCAGCCAGTTTTTTCTCTAATTGTTTAGGATGCGTAACAAGCGAGTTATAGCGTGTACAGTGTTCAAACATGCCCACTATATCTGTGACATCAGCCGAAGATTCCTGAAAAGCACCCAAGCTGAACGTAGGTAACATTGTTTGTGCCGTTATCACTAGCAAGGGAATATGATCGGCGTAAGCTGAACTGACACCGGTAATCAGATTGGTTGCCCCCGGGCCAGTGGTTGCACAGCATACACCAATCTTGCCGGTCTCGCGAGCATAGCCGTCAACCATAAAAGCCCCGCCCGTTTCATGTCGTGTGAGTATTGCACGGGTGCCGCCCCTTCTTTCGCTACGTGCAAGAGCATCGTACAGAGGGCCAAGGGGGCTGCCCGGTACGCCAAAAACGTATTCCACACCAAATTGTTCCAAATAGCTGACGATTAAATCACTTAGCGTCATTAATCTTTATTCTATTAGTTCTCAATTGTATATAAATAACCGTATTATTTTGTCACATAAATAACCGTAGTAATTTGGCATACCTCTAAGACTATCGGAGACTTAAAAATTCTTTCAGCTCGTTCCA
>Ga0255453_1050_pt1 | contig 17042 bp, 17 predicted proteins | sample ANMaggQLBNCT01G4_FD_182628 | JGI IMG/M metagenome (GOLD analysis project Ga0255453, IMG submission 182628) | Sediment cell enrichment communities from methane seep in Santa Monica Basin, California, United Staets - ANME aggregate JGI... | ecosystem: Environmental > Aquatic > Marine > Cold seeps >...
AGCAAAAGCGAAGAACTTACAGGAATAAAGGCAAATTAGAAAGATTTGGTTGGCGGTTCCAGAGGCTCATATTTATCGGACTGCAAAAACGTTAGGGGGATGTGCAGAACGCGTGGGGAATGATCAGCAGATGACAAAACTCTCTTTCTTTGCTACGCTCGGGCTGCACCCGATTCCAAAAAACTTCACGAATAAAGCCCTACTATATCCGATAAAACCGCGCTTGCCGCTTCTATCGGCCCCGCACCCTTCCCGATGACTGTGATTTCACCTGCCAAATCCGTTTTTATTGTTGCTACATTCAGCGTGCCACAAACATTCAGCGGATCGTCTTTTGGTACCAATCGCGGTGCTACTTCCAGCCGACCATCGCTATCCACATCACCTATCAATTTTATTACATAGCCTGCATCATCTGCCAGCTTCAACGCATCAAGTGTTATCTCTGTGATGCCTTTCACCGTTACGTCTTTATACGTTGCATTCATACCAAAAACTGAATTAGCTAAGATAACTAGTTTCACCGCGGTATCTACGCCTTCTACATCTTTGGTCGGGTCGGTCTCGGCGATTCCAATCTCCTGCGCTTCCTTTAACACATGCTCGTACGGTAGATTCTCCTCCACCATCCGCGTTAGAATATAGTTGCAGGTGCCATTCAAGATGCCCTTTATGGACGTTACACCATTGCCCGCGAGATTATCCTGCACCAGTGAAATTATCGGCATAGCACCGCCTACTGACGCTTCAAACTTCAGCTCTCGCCCTCTTTTCGCTGCGAGCTCCATCAACATCCGATAGTCCCGCGCAATGGGTCCTTTATTCGATGTTACTACATGTCTGCCCGAGTTAAATGCCGTTATAATATGCGTCAAGCCCGGTTCGCCTGTTTCTACATTCGTGGGCGTTGTTTCTACCATGACCTCGTGCTCTACGTCTCTTATTAGTTCCAGACCGGTCATATCTCCAGGATTCTTCCCTGCATTTAGTGCTTTTATCGCTTCTTCGCTCAAGCCCTGCTCGTCTGCGATCACACCTTTCAAGTCTGCAATGCCTACTACTTTCAGGTCTATACCGTGTTTACTCGCGATGGCTTCTCGTTTTCGTCTTATCACTTCTGCCACGCCGTTGCCCACGTATCCAAACCCGATTATCGAAATCCGTACCGTCTTTTGTTTCGTCTTCATCTTTTAACATTCCTGGTTAAATAGACGCGATAACCATAATCCCTTTCTTCTCCGCTGCCGCTTCTAATATAGCTAAAGCATCCTTCAGCTCTTCTGTTCCTACCGCACTGATCGTGACAGAAGCCGAGGATTTCAAGTCCACCCCGGGCATCGAGAGCGACAGTTCTACTACTTCCGCGAAGCCTGTGCTGTCTATATTGTCTATCGTCTCGCGTATATCCGAATGTACTATATGCCCGATTAACAGCACGACCATAGAATCCATCAGCCGCTCCTCTCCTATTCTTACAACGTTCACGCCTCGTTCCTTTAACCTGTCTACTAATACGCTCAAATTACGCTCTTCTATCTCAAGAACCAGTTGAAGTGGTATTCTGCCCGAAGGCGTCTTTTTATCGCGGTGATGTACTACGCTGCGGATATTGCCTCCAAAGTCCGATATGGGCTGCAATGCGAGTACTAACTGGCCCGGTATATCTTTCAGTTCGATGCTCATGGATACTTTCATGGTAATCACTCTTTTGTTTATATTGGAGCGGTAAATAAAAATGGCTTCTATCTGCGTCCAATCTACTTTGCTTTTTTATCTATGCGTACTCGGCAAAACCGCAATAATGCCGATACAGGAAAGAAAGGGCGGAACACACGTAAAAACTGCGAAGGCATGCAAAACAACCGTGAGTGAATTAATCGCACTAAAATTTACTGTTGCGGCGGTTTCGCGCATCGCTACTGTATTACTATCACGCTTTTTTTTGTTAAAATCGTTTCCTGGCAATGCACATAGCAATTTCTAAATCCCTCTGGTGACTCCGTATCGCTCTATTCCTGTGCTAATCGCTTTTACAACTACATTTCACCGCTAGTTCACCTCCCTATTTCCTTTGGTTGACACAGGGAAAAAAACGAAAGCCTTTATATATAGTTAGCAAATCCTTGTATTCGATGAATGTAGAAATGCTGTTGCTGGTTGCCCTCGCGGGCGTTACTGCGCTATCAACATTAGGTGTCTTGCTAACCAAGGATAACTTTTACGCGGCTATGTACATGACCTTGACGTTAGTCATGGTCGCAACCATATATGCCTTCTTTTCCATTGAGCCGGTATTCGTTTTAATCGTGTTCGTCTTCATAGGCGCGATTGGTATTGTAACCGTAGCAATTGCAGCAACTTACCGGCATGGACCGGAACGCCAATTCTCTGCATTCTGGGCTATTCCCATAATAGTAACCGCCGCGGTTCTGTTTTATTCAATATACACATATGTACTGGATGTCCCGGTATATACGGCATTTATGACTCTTATGACTCATTACTCTCTTAAGTACAGTATCGAGAACTTTATAACGACTGAATATCTGTTACTCCTTTTATTCATGACTTCACTTGCTGTATTATTGATGTTATCGGTGGTAAACATTTATAGGAGTGAGAACTAAATGCCCGCGATAGATTTTATGACGGTATCCATAATATATATTACCGCGATTGTAATATTGCTCGTGGGCTACCTCACCGCGGTTTCAAGTAAAGATATAGTTCGACTTCTTATAGCGCTGGAACTCATGTTTGGTGCCGTGTTCATGTCGCTTATACCGCTTTTCTCTGTGCTTCCGGATCCCGCGTTTGGTGTTGCGCTACTAACCATCTTCGCGAGTGGCGGCGAACTTTTAGTTCTCTCCGCTGCGATTGTAATACACGACAGGAGGAAGAAGAGCATCTTAACAAGTAGTGTCTCAATAGGGGGCGATAACGTATGAGCATGCTCGTATTATTGCTTTTACCGTTAATAGCTGCATTCATAGCGCCTCTTCTGAAGCCCAAGGCCGCTACGTATCTGTCTTCGATTACGTTTTTATTGCCCTTCTTCGCTATAATCGGTTGTATGTTCTATGGTTGTCCGGCGAAGATACACTTAATGACTTTCTCACCGCCAATCGGTGAATTTTACTTACAGTTTGATATGATTTCACATGCGTTTGGACTTACTATCTGTATAGTATCCGCGATGATTGCCCTTTACGCTCTACCTTATATGACGCACCGGTTTGAGGAGATGGAGCTAAACGTGGAGCGCGAATTCCGGAAATATATATTCATATTTGACTTATACGCAGCCTCGATGCTATGGCTGGTTTACAGTGGTAACTTAGTACTTCTGTATGTCTTCCTGGAACTCATGCTGATTACGGCGTTCCTTCTTATTTACACTTACGGCTATGGAAACCGGAAGTGGGTGGGTCTCTTATACCTGCTTTGGTGTGCAGTCGCCGGTGTTCTAACCTTAGGAGGTATCGTTATACTTGCATTCGATAACAGTTCGCTTGCGTTTGATGTATTAATGGCAAGTGGTACCGTCAGTATGATTGCATGGGCGTTTATCTTCTTTGGTATGATAATAGAACTGCCCGTACTGGGGCCGCACATATGGCTGCCCTGGGCACATGCCGAGGCGCCTACACCGGTCAGTGCGTTGTTAAGCCCTTTAACCGTGGGTCTTGCGGGATACGTCCTGCTGAGGGTAGCGCTTATAGATTATTCTTTTATTGAAGTATATCGAACCCCCATACTCATTTACGCGATTATTTCGAGCATTTATGGTGGCTTTGCAGTATTCAAACAGACCGATTTCAAACGTCTGCTTGCGTATTCGACAGTATCTCAGATGGGCTATATGTTGGTTGCGCTCTGTCTTGGTCCTTTTGGGCTCATCGGGTTGGTCATCCAATATATGTCTCATGCCTTCGGTAAGTCAATTTTGTTTTCGAGCGCGGGAGGTGTTATAGTAACCCATCACGGTCTTCGTGACCTCACTAAGATGGGTGGATTGCACGATTCCATCCCGCCGATTTCCAATGCGGCTGTCATCGGATTCCTGAACCTTGGTGGGATGCTAACGATCGGTATGTTAGGAGAATTCTTTATTTTAAGAGGTGTTGTAGATACATTCGGCATTAGTATGGCGAGCTTACCGATTCTTATTGCCGTAATATTCATGTTTATTCTATCTGTCTGGTATGGGTTCTACACGATAAAGAAAGTATTCTATGGTAAACCGAAAGACACAAAGAGGTTAGAGATAAGTATCTATTTGTATCTGCCATTGTACATAATCGGTATCATTTCTGTATTGCTATTGTTCCCACCATTATCAACAGCGTTGATTGAGGGACTTAACGCAATTTCTGGCTTAGGGTTAGGAGGTGTCATGCCATGAACGACTGGGTATTTTTCCTGCTACTCTTCCTGGCACCTGTTATTAGTAGTATTCCTATTGCCCTGGCGTACAAGGACGATAAATGGACGTCTAAGCTGCCTTACCTTTCGGTATTCGGGATTTTCATCTCGGTATTGATGAGCCTTCATATCTTCTTCGCTATGAGCGGGCAATATTCTTACGAGTGGATTCCTGACCTCGGCATAAACTTCGTGTTTATGTGCGATTATTTAAGCCGCTATATGGGTGTAATAACAGCAGTTATTGCGTTCTTCATTGCTATTTACGGTCTGGACTATATGAAAGGCGACTACCGACCGAGCTGGTACTGGTTCTGCTTTAACCTCTTCACAGCGTCAATGCTACTTGTTGTTTATAGCGATAACCTGTTCCTGTTATTCGTGGGCTGGGAAGGTCTGGGTGCGGCTTCGTGGGGCCTAATCGGGCATTGGTTCCGGGACGATGACGATATTGCATACGTGGGTAAAGCGGGACGAAAAGTGGGTCCACTGGATATGAGCTGGGCACCGAGTTTTGGCGGGTGGCGAGCTATATCCACCATAAGGTTTGGTGATGTACCTATGTTCCTTGCGATAGCTGCGATTTGGGTGTTATCTCCGACTCTCAATATCTCTGAGATAGATTGGCACACGCTTTTTATCTCTCTCGGCGCTGCGGGGACAATAATTCTTATGCTCCTATTCCTCACGGGGCTGTTTACGAAGTCAGCGCAGTTTCCGTTTAGCGAGTGGCTTATGACTGCGATGACCGGTCCAACTACGGTTAGCGCGCTTTTGCACAGTGCGACCATGGTAGCCGCTGGTGCATTTGTGTTCCTCAAACTTACCTGGTATATTGAACCCTGGCACTTGCATGATGTGCCTGGAGTTGAGCCAGTTTATCTGTTAATCCTCTTTGTCGGGTTGATCTCAGGCTTGTATGGCGCGCTTTGTGGTACCGGGATGCGTGAACGTAAGGTTCTGCTTGCGGCGTCCACGATGTCGAGCATCGGCTTGATGTTTGCAGTGGGTGCCACTTCTTACTGGATTCATGAAGAAATAGCAGGGATGAATTGGGCTTTGCTTGCAGCATTCTGGTATATGGCGATACACGCATTTGCAAAAGCGAGTTTATTCCTCGTAAGTGGTCATTTGATTCATGCCACACACAACAGGTTCTTATGCGGTAATTTCGAGTTTGCGAAACGTATGAAACCTGCCTTTATTATTACTATCATTGCCTCGATATTCCTTGTGGGTATACCACCTTTCGGGGCTTACTGGGTAAAATCCATGATGGACGAACTCAAGCTACATCTATGGCATCATAATGACATGATCCTACCTATCGTGCTTTTAATAATTATCTCGTTAGTCTATGCTGCTGTTATTGCAAAGTTCCTCAGTTTGAACTTCCTAAAAGGTGATAAACCCGAGCACGAGCATGTGGAAGGTGGAGGGTTGATGAAACTTGGATACACATTGATGGTGGCGGTGCTTTTTGTGCTGACTTACGGTATTTTCAAATTCGAGGAGACTCAACACTTTGTCCATGCAGGTACTGAAAGCTTGTCCCTTATAGTGGGCATGTCAATATTAGTAGTATTTGTCGCAGCAGTATACAAACCACAGATAAAAGCTTTTTCATCGAATATCGGCGTGTTCTTCAATGACCGAATGTATCTTCCATTCCTCAATGATTACATCGTGCCGAAAATAGGTTTCTTTATCGCTCATCTTGTCCAGGATTATGGTAACCGTGCGATAGACGCTTTTTTCAACACAAAAGTGATACCGGGTTTCTTCAAAGCGATTTCAAGAGCTATCAGAGCTATACAGACGGGATTTCTTACGACCTACGTTAAAATAGCTATTGGTTTTGTGCTGTTAATCTTAATATTAGCATCAATAGGGGGAATGGGGCTATGACGACGGATTTAACGATGATGATTGTGGCTGTGGTAATATTAACGCTTAGTGCAGTATTCTCTTTTAAGTTCCGTGCACTGGGGCTTATAGGTGCAATAATTGCGCTTTTGATTGGGCTTACTACCTGTCCATTCTATTTTGGGATATTCATCTTTGCAATAGCAGTCATCAACCTGCTGTCGCTTTGCGCGTTAGATGGGGGCATAAAAGGCGTGGACTACGGGTTGGTGGGTCTGATGGGGCTTGCAACTATGTACATATTTACAACAAACGACTTTGCTATGGTGTTAGCCGCACTTGTGCTCGTGTCTGCACCGACTTATATCCTGGTTATGCTCAGGGACGGTCGAGCAAATGTGGAAGTAGGTGTCAAGTATATTACGTTTATGGTACTCGCTACCGTTCTGTTCTTGGTCGGTGCAATTATACTGGTTTATACGGCGAATGCCTTTAACGAATATCTCTATGTGCTTGGTTACGTGATGCTTGTTTTGGGGTTGTGCCTTGAAATAGGTGTTGCGCCGTTCCATGAATGGGTTCCTGACGTGTTCGCAAGTGCGGATCCAATACCAATTTCTATTATCGCGTCGCTTGCGAAGATAGTGCCTTTTGTTGCGGCTTTATGGATACTTGTTACCACAGCCAATGATATGACTGCATCACTATCACTGTTCACGGCGGTACTCGCAGCTATATCTATGTTCGTAGGTAATATCGGTGCATTAACGTCTAAGGAGCATGCACGTGTACTCGGGTACTCTACGGTTGCAAACATGGGTTATCTGCTTACCTGTCTCGTTGTGGTGGCTAACCCCGAATACCTGTATCTTGCACTGACTGGTGGCTTATTGCTGCTGTTTTCAAACGCCGCGGGTAAAATCGGTTTCTTCAATGCGATAAAAGAGAAAGGTGCTTATTCACTATTGATGTTCATACTAGCTTTCTCGTTCATTGGTATTCCACCATTGATGGGCTTCTGGGGCAAATTATTCATCCTTTTATCTCTGGCTGAAATGGAATACTTCTGGCTGGTTGGTATCGTGGTAATAAATTCCGCGATTTCTATTCCATATTATATCCGGCTGGCAAATGAACTCGGTGTGAGTTGGGAACTCAATCTCACTAATATCATTTGCGTTGCGGCTGTCATATTAATTATGGTTACTGTTCTATTCGTGCCGGTAGAGTGGTTCTCTACACATATGGCGGCGATGGCACATACTGTTGGTATAGCACTATAGGGGGACAAGAAAAAAATGATAGATAACGTGGTGATAGTTGGGGTGCTGTTTGCTATTTGCATAGTCATGGATGTTGCGCTCCTCATCATCAGTAAAATCCTACCGATGTACTATCCTTCAGAGGTGAAGCAGTCAAGATGGGAATCCGGCAACCTACCATTAAAAAATCAGAAGTACGTGATGCCGATGCAATATTTCGGGTACATGTTTATGTTCATGGCTGCGGAGCCGATCCTTGTAGTCCTGTTCTTATTCTCGGCGTATCCAATGGCGCCTAATTTCATTACCCTGTTACTGCTATCTCTACTGCTCCTTATTCCCGCGATCTATGTGGGCTTTAAAGCATCCGAGGAGATGGCGTCACAGCGATATATACACAAATAAATTCAGAAAAGCGTAAATAAAACGGAGATAAGTGGGATAAACAGCAAAGATGGAAAAAGAAGAGCAAGATCGGAATATGCACATCCTTCGTACCGGTGTACTCTCGCCGGTGAAGAGGTGGAGCGCGAAGTGGAGCCTATGGCCCTGCCATTTCGTTACTTCATGCTGTGGTGTTGAACTGGCGCATGCCTTTGCAAGCGGGTTTGACGGCGAGCGGTTGGGTACGTTGAACATGGGTATTTCACGGCAGGCTAATTTTATCATCGTTGAGGGCACGATAACGAGAAAGATGGCACGAGCACTGCGAATCGTCTGGGAGCAGATGCCAGATCCTAAATTTGTGAATGTAATAGGGGCATGCGGTCAAAGAGGCGGCATATTCTGGAACAGTTATAATATAACACGGCCTTCTGATATAGTACCCGTGGATTTCTTCATCCCGGGCTGCCCGGTAACACCGGAAAGCCTTTTAAGGGGCGTAAGGGCGGTTCAGGATAAGATCGCTCTGGGTAAAGACGAAACAACGATAAAATTCAAGAAGGTTGCATTGCCTTCAGAAGTTGGACAAGGGAGCACTATACCAACCTCACCGAAGCGATTTGCACCAACACCGCTGGTTAAAGTGGACATACCGCGGGAAGTAGATTGGGATTTTGGCAGTACGACGGTGAACAATTTAAAATCACAACTTGAAGGTCTTTATAAATCTATCACGATCACTGATAAGAACCGAATAGCTATAAAAACGGCACCTGAGAACCTGATGGAAGTTGCGAGGAAACTGAGCGATAATATGGGGATAGATCACACAAAGAGCGTGAATGTGGTAGATGTGCCACACGAACAGAAGTTCATACTTGAATATATGGCTTCGAGCTATAGCAACAACGATCTTATGCCTGTGATTATAACACTTTTCACAGATATTGAACGTAAAGCGGAACCCGAATTCCCAAGCATTACGCCTTTATGGGATAGTGCGGACTATTCAGAGCGAGAGATGCACGACTTTTTCGGGATCAAGTACGAGGGTAATGCCGGGATGAACGCGAAATTCCTTTTAGCGCCGGAGACTCAAACACCGTTAAGGAAAGATTTCAAGCTTGACGAGGAGAATTATGTCTTTGATGATAGTCCGCTCAACCCAAAAATTGATCTGCCTTCAAGCCTTGAGATGCCGGCACCGACAGACCTTTATGATGAAGCGGAGGCAAATGACGAATTCATAATTCTTGTGGGACCACATCATACTGGTAGTGGCCATCTAAGGTGGATATTGAGAATAAAAGGAGACATAATTGTGGATGTCACACCTGATCCTGGATACGTTCACCGATCTATGGAAAAAATCGCTGAGAATCGGTTATACATACAAAATGTGCCGCTATTCGAACGGGCGAATATAAGTGACCCATTCAATATGAACCTTGGCTATGTACATGCGATAGAGAAAGCGCTTAGCATTGAAGTGCCGGAGAGGGCGAAGTATATAAGAACGCTGCTGGCAGAACTTTCAAGGATTGGTGCTTTCTTCTACGATTCAGGGATATTCTCTTTGTTTACGGGGCATTCAACCGGGTTCATGTATGTATGGGCGATACGGGAGATGATTCTCGAAGCGACAGTAAGGATGACCGGGTCGAGATGCTCGCCTTCGTTTATCATTCCCGGTGGGGTGAGACGAGACATATCGAAGGATGTACTTGACATGACGGGTAACTTCACTTCTGCAGTTAATAAACGGCTGAAGAAGTTTGAGGACATACTTATTAACAATCCCGTGTTCATAGCACGAACAAAAGGCGTGGGTGTCGTGACGAAACAAGAAGCGATTAAGTACGGTCTCGTGGGGCCTTTCTTGAGAGCGTCCGGGGTGGACTATGATATACGGAAAGTGGAGCCATACGAAGTTTACGATCAGCTTAACTGGGAAGTCACGACCGGCGATGCGGGTGACTGTCTCGGTAGATACATGGGTAGGTACGAGGAGATCAAGCAGAGTTTGAGTATACTAAAGCAGACGGTAGATGCACTGAAACGGATGCCAAGAGGGGATGTAATAAGTGAAGAAGTCCTTGGAGAATACAAAGAGGCGTCAGAGGATATAAAAGGGCATTTGTATCATGCTTATGGTAATCTCGTGCTACCGAAAGGTGAATGGACCTCAGTTATCGAGTCCGCGAGGGGTACGCTTTTATATTCTATCATAAGCGATGGTGATTCAAACGTACCTTATCGAGTCAGGATTGTAACCCCCTGCTGGATGAACCTAAGAGGTATAGTGGAAGCCTCAAAGGGCGAACGAGTAGCAGATTTCTGGACTATATATGGCAGTTTTGGATACTTCCCTCCGGAAGCGGATAGGTGATAAGAATGCAAGAAGTAATAAACGAACTATTGGAAACTATGATGAGCAATCAGGTGAGTGTGCCTGTTATACAGCCTGTTATTGATATGGCAGCCCAAATGCCGATGGTGGGGCTTGGAATTTCGTTTATATTATGGACACCCATTTTTGCGTTGCTGATTTGTCCCGGGCTTTCAACACTGGGTATTTTTCTGTTATTCTTCCCCTGGATAGAGCGGAAGCTATGTGCTAGGATACAGTGGCGTGTGGGTCCGCGGGAGATAGTACCGTGGTTAGGTGGGCTAATCCAATTGCTTGCGGATACGCTCAGGTTCCTTTTCCAGGAGGTAATCGTGCATAAAGACGCTCATAGGCCGTATTTCTTGCAGTTCGCGTTCCTTTCGTTCGCAGCGGCTCTTCTGCCGTTGCTGTTCATCAATGCAGGGGATGTTATAGCAATAGCGTCACCTTACGGGGTACAGTTGTTGTTGGCTTTGGTGTGCTTATTCCCGTTGTTTATCTTAGGTCTTGGTTGGGCATCAAACAGCCGATTCGCGTTTATCGGCTCAGTTCGTGAAGCGTTTATGTATTTCGCATACGAGATACCGTTTATTATCGCAGTTCTCGCGATGGTTATCCTGTTCGGAACTTCCAATCCTATATTGATACCGGATAAGTGGGGGATAATCCTTAATCCGATTGCGGCGTTTACCTTCTTTGTGGGTGCGGCAATGGCAACTTCAAGGATGCCTTTTGAGATACCGGAAGCCGACCAGGAGGTAGCTGCCGGGCCACATGTGGAGTATTCGGGAATAGCATTTGGGCTTATCTATGTGATGTGTTACGAGAAAGCGTACATTTTAAGCACACTTATGGTCGTGTTATTCCTTGGTGGTGGTAGTGGGCCAGATATACCAGGTCTGACAGTTCATCTTGGGGATCTTATGGGTATTGTATGGTTCTTACTAAAGGTTATTATCGTAATGACTACTATGTTCGTGCTCCGTACGATATATCCAAGATATAGGTTAGACCAGGGTCTAACCATTGGCTGGGGTGCAATGATTGCTATATCTTTGGTTGCACTCGCATGGTCAATAGTATTTGTATTTATGCAGCAAGGAGGAGTATTATGAAGAAAGTTACAGTTCAGGATCAGGGAGTGGTAGAGAAAACAAAGTGTCATGCCGCCGCCATAGGTGTGGCGATGAAAGAGTCGGTATATCCGTTGACGGCGACTGTGCAGTATCCGAGACAAAGGAAGAAGATGCCCGATAATTTCCGCGGATACATATTATTCGACCCTGACAAGTGCATAAATTGCTGGGAATGCGCGTTTATATGTCCCGCGAATGCAATTCGGATGAAAGAAGCGCCGAATAAGAAATATTATCCGACTATAGATTACGGTAAGTGCATATTTTGCCATTTCTGTATTGACTCCTGCACGGATAGTGCGTTAAGGACAACGAAGATACACGATGTCGCATATAAAGATATGGACGAGATGGTTACGCTTACTGAAGAGATGATTGAACCACCGGAGATAGTTCGTGAGGATACGAAGTTGGTGGAGTACCTGATAGACGATAAGGATTTGCAGATGAAGAAGACGCGTGAGGTGGATAATCTATTCGTGGATGAGGTGCCACCGTCTGTTGAGATTCCTGTGGTGAGCCAGTGCATAGATGGTGCGAGCTGTATTGGCTGCCATGTGTGCGAGTATGTGTGTGGGAGTGGTGCGATTTCGTCTTCGATAGCGAATGGTGTGATGAATATGGCGATAGATACAGATAACTGTACTGGTTGTGGTTTATGTGTTAAAGAATGCACGATGCAGATATTAAAGCTTGTGAGGAAGTGATAGAGATGGCGACTGTGGCAGAATCTAAATGGGAAATAAAAGTACCGGATAAACCGTTAAAGGACAAAGTATATTTCGAGAACCTGAAATCCGTGGTCATAGATACGGAGATATGCAGCCGATGTTTGACCTGCGCCTCCGTATGTCCCGGCGGGATAATCGTAGTAGGGGATAAAGTAGATTTTCCGGATTATGAGACTAAATGTCTTGACTGTGGTGCCTGTGTACGGGTATGCCCGCGGTTTGTTTACGAGCCACTAAGCGGTATGGGCTCTTCAACCGCGTTTATTGCAGGGCGATCAAAGCGGTTCGCGGGACAGGATGGTGCAATGGTAACAGAACTTATCGTGTCCGCAATGGAGATGGGCATAATCGATCGTGGTTTGTTTGCGGGTAGGAACGAGAACTGGGAGACTGAGATGTTCCATGTATGTGATCCCGAGCAGCTTGCGATTACCACGCTTAGCGGTACGAAATATACTTTTGCGGATGTGCTCCCGGAGTTGAAGAAAGCGGTGAAGTTCACGAAGAGCGGTGTGGGTGTTGTTGGTACGCCTTGTATTGTATCCGGTGTTAGAAAACTGCAACAGGAGTACCCTATTTTCCGTGAGAAGGTAAAGCTCGTAGTGGGGTTGTTCTGCACCGAGAATTTCCATTACTCGGCTATTTCACAATACTTGTGTGATAAAGGTGTGGATTTCTCGAAACTCGTTAAAACCGACATAACCATGGGTAAGTTCATCGCGACTATGACGGATAGTGAAGTAAAATTCAAGGTGAAGGCACTTGAAGAGATACTACCGAGTGGCTGCAACGTTTGCTGTGACTTTACTGCTGTGGAAGCAGATGCGAGTGTGGGTAGCGTGGGTAGTGTACCCGGATACTCCACGATTTCGGTGCGAGAAGCGATTGCGGTGAAGATTCTAGATTACATTAAAGAGAAGGGGTATGCGGAGTTCGGTGAGGCAGACCCAGGGCAGTTGGGTTTCCTTGTCGGGCATAAGAAGAAGCGGGCAGAGAATCTGAAGAAGTGATTGTGGGTGAGTTTTTGGGAAACCACGAGATTTCACTAGATTAGCACACGAAATTGGAGTTCATAGGGGATAGCATAGCCAATATAGTATTGGAATAGGGGGAAGATAAAATGGGATGCGACAAATATAGTAGCGGAAAACTGATAGGGCGCAACGTAAAATGTTTAACCGGCACATTTATAGTAATAATAGCGCTACTGGCACTAAGCCCTGTAAGCGAAGCGGGAACTATAACAGTTGGACCTACTGTTGGGACAGATTATTGGAACATCTAGTGTAGCGTTTCCAAATCAACATATCACTAAACATTTGCCACTACCCCTCTTGGAAACTCATCCATTTTATATCTCCATTTGAAAACCACCGGCATTTGATTTAGCTCATCGAAGTATTTGAGAATACGTTCTTTGAGTTCTTCTTTTGATGAAACTCGTATACCCCCTTAGAAAACTTCTTGCCATTTTTTAAAAAAGAAAGCTTTACTAAAGAAATTATGACAGTAAATGGACATCACACAGCCGTATTCATAGTCATCACAATAACTCTGCTTTCTACCGGAGCAGCGGCGATGATCTACGAAGTCGTCCTTTTAAGGGAATTTACACTACTCCTAGGCTCTTCTTTTTATTCCGGCTCGATAGTTTTAGCTTCGATAATGGGCGGCCTCGCAGTTGGCAGCCTCGTCATCGGCAAACTCTCTGATAGAACCAGGAATCCATTCCTTCTGCTATTCATCTTAGAAATGCTTATAGCCCTTATTTCCCTTGTTATCGTACCACTCACGAGGAGACTCGCACTTTACGATACGTGGTTGCTAACCGACGGAATAATTTATGCATTCGAGTTCATCAATCTCAATCCCACTTCATGGCACGTTCTGCTACTTTACAGTTCCTGCATTTTGCTCCTCCCCGCTGTATTGATGGGTGGAGAACTCCCGGTAGCCATAAACATCCTGTCAAAATACAAAACGGAAAAAATCGGCGAAGTATCCGGATATTCATATTTCTTGGATACCATAGGAGGAGTCGCAGGGGCGATTTCTGCAGGGTTCATAATGATTCCTCTATTCGGCTCAATAACGACAGTACACATTGGAGGAATCCTGAATGCAACAGGAGCAGTGAGTGTGGCGCTGTTCATGATATTCTTTCGGAACTTGTACACCGCAGAGTCCGCAGAGAACACAGAGAGTCAGGAAAATCATTTATCTCATCTCAGCGCTCTCCGTGATCTCAGCGGTAAACAAATACGAACGCTTTTTTTCGTGGTTATAATAATGGCTCTTTTTCTCTCGCTCTTTGCTCTGGGCTACCACAAGGCAGAACAGTTGGAATATACCACAGTTGGGGATTTGTATCGTGGACAGGTTATCCTTGAGCGAACACAGAGCAGATACCAGACTATCACAGTAATAGACCATGATATTCTTGGACGTGTTCTGTTCCTGGATGGCAGCGTGCAAATATCAGAGAGTGATGATGAACCATATTCGGAGGCGCTGGTATTACCAGCCGCAGTTACTTTACTGAATAACGCACATAATCTTGATGTCCTCATCATTGGCGGTGGCGACCTCGGCGTCTTAGAAGTATTAACGAGGTTCTCTGATGACAAAATAGGAAATATAACACTCGTGGACTTAGACCCCGAAGTAATAGAAATATCAAAGAAATATTTGGGAAGCATACATAATGATTCATGGAAAGACCATAGATATGAGTATGTGGCGATGGACGGAAGAAAATATATTGAAGAAGCGATTGAATGTAATAAAAAATTCGACCTCGTCATTTTAGACCTCCCGGACCCCAACAACGATATTCTCGCAACTTTTTATTCGCAGGAATTCTATAATGACGTTTATTCTTTGCTGGATGAAGATGGAATGATGGCTACGCAGGCTACTCAGGCAGACTGGGCATTAGAAGCTGACGGATACGTGATAATTGCAAACACCCTGCAACAGTCAAAATTTCTGATTGTTCGAATGTACACGCAGTATATACCAAGTTTCGGGCAATGGGGATTTGCAATCGCATCCAAACGTTATGACCCACTGCAAATAAGTGAAACAGAGATTGCGGATGTCTTAGCGGATGTCGAAACAAACACGTACAGCGAAAAGACGCATTTTTCGCTCTTCGCACTTCCTCCATGGCTCCTAAAAGACATGGAGAATACGCATCTTATAAATACGATTGATAAACCGGTAATAATTAGGGAGTATTAAATATTTATATGCTACAAGTATCAGATATAACTATATGAAACACGTAAGCATGACAATAACAATTCCCGAGGGATTGAGGGAGAGAATAAAAAATACAAAGAATATCAACTGGAGTGAAGTTGCAAGGAAAACATTTGAAGAAGAGATAAAGAAAATGGAGAGGCGGAAGGCAGCTAAAGAAATGGATATACTTAGAGAGGAGAGCAAGATTAAGTGGGACGGAGTGGAAGAGGTAAGAAGATGGAGAAAATCATTATAGACACTTCTGTTGCTGTGAAGTGGTTTAGTGAGGAAGAGGATACGGACAAGGCTTTAAAACTTCGGGATAGGTATGTAAATAACGAAATTGCGTTAGTAGCTACTCCTTTACTCATTTGCGAGGTTGTTAATGCTCTCAGATATAAACCGGATTTCGAGTCTAAAAAACTTATAATAGCGATTGGAAGCCTTTATAAGCTACATCTGCATATTGAATCAATAACAGAGGATTTACTTATTAAAGGAGCAGAAATTGCTTTTGAAGGAGATGTTACCATCTATGATGCAATTCCTGTGGCATTGGCTGAGCTTTCCGGAACCGTTTGTATTACTGCGGATGAGAAAACTCAGTATAAGAAGTTGAGGCATAAGTATCCTGTTAAGATGCTTAAAGAAGTAGGATGATAAAAGGTATTGAGATAAGATGCTGATACGACTGATAAATAAGTTACGGGCATTAAGGAAACATGTGGATAAATTCAGTATTATATTCATACTCATCTTTGTGATCCTATTTGGCTCCATAGCATTCTCATATTTTGAAAAGAGAGAGATATGGGATGCGGTTTATTGGGTTATCGTGACGGTTACAACAGTGGGATATGGCGACTTTTATCCTGAGACACAGGGTGGAAGAATTACATTTGTGCTGGTTGCACTGGGGGGAATAGGAACCATTGCGTATGTAATTGAACAACTCGTATTCTTTTCTACTAAGAGTGCATTAAAGAAATTATTTGGAACAGGAGCAGTGAAGATGAAGCAGCATACCATTATTGTGGGATGGAATACCAAAGCAGAAGAGGCGGTAAAAGAGCTAAAGAACGAAAATGAGGAGTTTTTAGTGGTGGGCAGCGAATTGAATCATACAGAGCTGGATGCGCAGGAGATACCGCATATTAGCGGCGACCCGACAAAGAGCGAGACGTTGAATAGATGCGGGATCGAAGTTGCAAAGACGATGATGATACCACTGGAGAACGATTCTGAGACGATAATGATTGCTCTCGCAACCCGGAAACTGAATCCCAGTATAAAAATCGTTGTGACATGCGAGACGCGGGAACACGTGGAGATGATGCGTGGAGCTGGGATTGACCATATAATATCTTATGCGGAGATAAGCGGGCGATTACTTGCTCATGCGGTTACCGAGCCAGTGGTTGTGAATTTTATTATGGATGCTACGACTTCGGTTGAAGGATTTGACCTGAAACAGATAAAAGTGGGCGAGAAAACGAGGTTGGCGGATATGACGCTGGGTGCGGGTGAGAAGGTGATTGCGTTGTACAAAAGCGGAAGGTTTGTTTTCGAGTTCACGGCTGATGTTATGCTGGAGGAAGGGGAT
>Ga0255453_1051_pt1 | contig 16993 bp, 19 predicted proteins | sample ANMaggQLBNCT01G4_FD_182628 | JGI IMG/M metagenome (GOLD analysis project Ga0255453, IMG submission 182628) | Sediment cell enrichment communities from methane seep in Santa Monica Basin, California, United Staets - ANME aggregate JGI... | ecosystem: Environmental > Aquatic > Marine > Cold seeps >...
TGAATATAGGCACCATTGACAATAAAATAGTTGAACTGCTACAAAAAGAGGCTACACTATCGTATAGCGAGATAGCTGAGCGATTGGGTATTACCAAGACCGAAGTAGCGGAAAGGATTAGAAGACTTTCCGATGCCAGAACCAAGATTCTGATCGTGGATGACGAACTGGATACTTTGTTACCACTGAAAAGGGCATTGGAAATGGAGGGTTACAATATCATCGAGGCTCAGGACGGTCTTGATGCACTGGAAAAGGTGAGGTCTGAGATTCCCGACCTCGTGCTTCTCGACTTGATGCTACCCCGACTAAATGGATTCGAGGTCTGCCAGCGGCTGAAACAGGCGGAAGCTACGAGTTACATACCAATAATTATGCTTACCGCAAAAGGCGAGACTTCTGATAAGGTCGAAGGCATAGAAATCGGTGCCGATGACTACGTCACAAAACCGTTTGATCTGGCTGAATTGAAAGCACGGATAAAAGCGGTTCTGCGTAGAACTGCACCCTGACTGAAAAGATCTAAATCCGAAGCACTAAATCCGAAACAAATCGAAAAGATTTTTTAAACAAAACAAATTGAGAATTGCAATTACGAATATGAAGGTGAATAGAGATAACAGATTGGTTATTCTGGTAATCTGCATCATCCTTATTTGTATTGTAACTTTTTTAGGTTTCAAGACTCATGGAGAAGTGGAGGAACTCGTGCAACAGCAGTTCAATGAGCAGCAATTGTTGCTGGCGAGACAAGCGGCTTTAGGCATTGGTGAATTTGCAGATGAGCGTGTAACCATTATAGAAATACTTGCCAGGGATAGGTCAGAGGACTCAATTGACAATATAACGGGGTGCTTTAAGCCGATCTACGAGGAAACCAGTGGTTTTTATAGCATTGAGTTTATTGATACGAATGGTGTGGTAGTATATGGTTACCCGGAATATCGTGCTCCAATTGGATATAACGTGTATGCAGAGAATAGGAGCAGTGTATTTGGTTCGGCGAGGGACTTAAGGGAAACGGAAATTTCCAGTTCCACAGCACTGTTCGAGGGTGGTTTGGGCTCCTTCATCTGGGTTCCCGTATATGAAGGCGAAGAATTCCGGGGCGTCATCCTTGGCATTATACGAATGTCTACCATCACAGACCGATTTCTTACACCAATCATGCAGAACAGAACAGGATATGTGTACCTGATAGATCGTAATGGGAAATCGCTCTACGATGGTACAAGAAGAGAAGCAATCGGTAAAAACTACATCAAGATGCTTAAGGAGGTTAACACAAATGCGTCCTGGCTGGAAATACTCAACGAGCAGATTAACGGCTCTGAAGGGACTGCTGTTTACCTCAAAGAAGGCGATGAATCGAACTCGGAACAAATCGTGGCATATGCGCCCGTCCGATGGCGAGACAAAATATGGTCGGTTGGTATATCTGTACCAGCAAGCGAGGTTGACCATTTGATACGCTCGGTTTATGCGAAGCAAATGATCTTTTTAAGCACAGTCATCGCGATTATCCTGGGTGGAAGCTTTGGATTAATCCTGATGTTCTCCAGATGGAACAAAACGCTGGAAGCCGAAGTGGAATCGAAGACCTGCGACCTGACACGAACAAACGAGGAACTTGCGCAGGCAAATGAACGGTTAAAGGAACTGGACAAATTAAAATCTGAGTTCGTTTCGATGGTATCGCATGAACTAAAGACCCCGCTTGCTGCCATGAAGACCTCAGCACAGGTGCTGGAGCTGGCAGACGTGGAAGAAGCGACACAGCAAGAGATGCTTTCGATTATTACCCGGAACATAGACCGTCAGACGAACCTTGTTAACGATCTGCTGGACCTGTCACGGGTCGAATCAGGCAGGCTGGAACTGAAATTTGTGAGTGTAGCATTGGATACTGTAATTGCCGATTCTATAGAGATTGTGAAACCAGCCGCCGAGGAAAAAGACATCACTCTTAATGTCGAACTGCCTGCCGGACTCGCTTCTGTTAAAGGTGACAGCGAGAAACTTACCCAGGTGGTCATAAACCTAATCTTTAACGCTATTAAATTCACTCCGAAGCACGGGAGAATAACTTTAAAAGCTAAAGAAACGGACGGTCAAGTGGAAGTTGATGTCTGTGACACAGGGATTGGAATCCCGGCTGAAGATCTTGATAAAGTGTTTGACAAGTTTTATCAGGTTGACAGTACGCTGACTAGAGAAACCGGAGGCACGGGACTTGGACTTGCGATATGTAAGGGGCTAATAGAAGCGCACAACGGCAGGATATGGACGGAGAGCGAGCTTGGTAAGGGTAGTACGTTTAGCTTTACACTGGATAAATGGTTAAAAGATAAGACTGATTGAATAGTAAGTCCACAAAGATCTTCTCGGGATCGGCATTAAACCGAGACAAAACTCCAAAGCAACAACCTGTGTGGTTCTTACATTTATCATTGCGCACCCTCTCCCCTCACCCGCTATTAAATATTCAAGCTTTTTGATATTGTAACCAGTTTGGTTTTTAATTCTCAAACACCACGAATAACCGAAAGGTTTAAATACCAACCTAAAAGTTTAAATAGTGACACTTGATTATTAATAATAAGGTTGTATAAATAAAAACAAACCAAAAAACTGAAAAGGAGACAAAGAGAAGATGAATAAAAAAGGAGAGATAAAAGCAAAAGTGTTGGTTGTGCTCGGGGCGTGTATCGTGACTATTTTTTCTGTTACCGCAGTTGCGGGCATGGGTGCGTTGCCGCAACCAGTACTCAACCTCGGTGTTATCACGGCGGGGTTAGATTTGGGTACCAACAATCAGACAACACAGCCAGTGCAGCTTCTGCCGGAAGATGTAGGGGGAAAGGGATTTTATGTGAATCTGAGTTGTGCGATCAATGATACAATCAGACGTGGAGCGGCGCAGCTTAAAACGAGAGACATATTAAATCGAAAGGAGATAAAAAGATGGTTAAACACAGTTATGTAGAGCTTGGTATGCTCTTTGGAATGTTTATTGGAAGTGGAATTGGAATAACCACATTTGTCATCACGAACAATGCGTTATTCCATACAGTTACGGGATTTGGGATAATCTTCGGGTTAGGAATAGGAGCTATGCTCGACAAACAGCAGAAGAAAAGGAGTGAATTATAATGGCATTGATAAAACAACATCCATTTAACTTTGATGGCCGAAAAGAACTGGGCAAATTGGAAATGACAAAAGAAGCTGTAGTTACGCTAATGGGCATGGGGACTTTAGCCCTTTTTGCATTTGGTTTTTTTTTCGCTGCACTATACACATTATTTACCGGGGAAGTTGGCTTTAACTTTGACTTCACAAGCGGCAGCACAATTCTTATTTCCGTTGCGCTCGTCATTGGTACATTCGTACTGCATGAACTCATCCATGGCCTATTCATGTCAATATATGGCGGCAAGCCGCGTTATGGCGCTGGCATTGCGCATTACATCCTGCCCTATTTATACACCACAACAAAAACTCGTTTTCTACGCAACCAGTTCATAGCAATCGCTATTGCGCCGTTGGTAGTGATCTCCCTGGTTGGAATCGGTTTAATGGCTGCTTTTCCGTCAATTGCGCACTGGATCTTCATACCGTTAGTACTAAATGCTTCCGGCGCAGTGGGCGATTTGTGGGTGACACGTAACGTACTGAGATTTCCGAAACATGTATTGCTGGAAGATCGAAAAACCGGGCTGATAATTTATGGCAAAGAAACTGATAAACCCATGAATATCACTACAGCAGGATTTGGCACAAGATTTTTCAAAGTATTCATACTCTGTTTTTTTGCGGTAGGGATTCTAATGGGTATAGCGCCAATAGCTCTGGATATATTTGGTGTTGAATCTTTTACAATCGGACCTGCGAATAGCATTTTCACGATTTTTGAATTTCACAGCTCCGTGGAAGGTTTCGGTATCCGTTTATTCCCCCTGTCAATGTTAGCGATAAGCGTGATTGCAGGGTTGGTTTATTCGATCATCATGACAGGTAAACCTGGTGTAGTAATGGCAAAAAAAAATCCTAAGAAATCTGATGGAAAATATCATAAAAAGTATTCTGAGGGATTAAGTATTGGAATTGGGTTAGTCCTTGGAGCTGGCACAGGTGTTGCAATAGACAATATTGTCATCGAAATGGGAGTAGTACTTATGCTTGGCATTGCTATCTCTGTTAATAGTATCGTGAAAACTTCACCGAAAGGTTTTATCAGTGATTTTTCCATCGGATTTTTAGTTGGGATCTCTGCTCTAGTTATTTCATCAACGTTGACGGACTTGATATCCGTCCTAACAATCGCAACAATCGTAGTGGTCTTGATATGGGGATGTATTTGGGATGATAGATCATCATCGTCACCATCACCCACTCCCACGCAGACTACGACACAAGGGGATGAAACAGTTAATTTAGCTAATGTAAATACTATTGAAATTATGCTGCTTGAATCATTTCCGGTTCAGGTAAACGTCGGTGCAAGCGGCGAACATCCCGATAGCTGCACTAAAGTTGACGAAATTACAACGAGACGTGAAGGAAAGACATTTGTCGTCACTATAAGCGCATTCAGACCCGCTGACGCAATGTGTGCAGAGGTAATTACGCCGTATGAGGAAGTTATCGCATTGGACGCGGTCGGATTGAAAGCAGGCATTTACACAGTAGAGGTCAATGGAATACGGGATACGTTTGAACTGCAAACGGACAACTAAGACAAAAATAAAGATGAATAGTCGGGGGGTAAGCCGTTAAGCCCCATGGTCGTAAGAGGCCCTGAGGTTGATTGGCTGCCCCATTAACGACCCGGTATAGTGGGCTACGAGCCCGGATAGGGGGATGTCGAACATCCCCGACCCAACAACGAAAAAAAGGGGGAGATAAAAGTGTATGATACCGTAGAACATTTGAGAAGAAAGTTTAGCAAGCCTATCGTTGAAATAACTTTTGTTGATACTGAAGAATCTAAGAAAGCAGTGGATTTCGTCAGCTCTCTCGAGTATGTCTCTGAATGCAAAGCAGAAAATGCAAAGATAGAGGTCACTTTAAAGGGGAAAGATACCTCAACACTCCTGAGCACTTTGACGGGAGAAGGTATAAAAGTAGAAGAAATCACGAAGACCTCGAAGTCTCTGGAGGAGGATTTGCAGTTTCGTGGATAGAGGTTGGATTTTTGCTGATCGCAGCGGTGCTTTTACTGGCACTCATAAGCTACCTGTCCAAATATCTGAGTAAGGAGAGGATAGTTACGAGTATTCCATAATGTATTGGCTCTGCTCCATGTAGGGGCTCCGCCTTGAAGTTATACATTATATACAACAAGATACATTGACGTATTGGAACAAAAGGAGATAAAAAGATGAAAAGATATAGAAATGTTATGGGATTAAGTATTGGAATTGGGATAGCTATTGGAGCTGGTTTAGGTGTTGTAATGGACAATATTGGTGCCGGAATAGGTGTGGGACTAGTTCTTAGTGTTGCAGTAGGTTATTCTGTTATGGAAGATAAGGCAAAGAAAAAAAAAAAGTGAGATTAGATCATCAAAAACTTCAATTTAGGCGAGGAAAATGATGAAAAGACAACCGTTTCCTCCCACAAAGCTGATGTATTCAGTATTTCTGGCTATCTTAGTTTTGTTGCTGGCAGCACCATTCACCATGGCTCAAGGTATACCGACCAAACCAAACAGTGATGTGCCCTTAGTCACCAACCAGCAGGGACCAGCCGATCCGCGGGAACTGGAAGCCTTTATAGATGGCGTAATGGCTGCACAGATGGAGGCTTATCATATTCCCGGGGCAACTATTTCAGTTGTTAAAGACGGTAAACTTTTCTTTGCAAAAGGTTATGGATATGCAGACCTAGAAAGCAGAAAACCAGTGATTGCCAATGAGTCGCTCTTCCGTGTCGGTTCGGTCAGCAAACTGTTTACATGGACTGCGGTGATGCAACTCGCCGAACAGGGCAAACTGGATCTCAACGCCGACTTAAACATATACCTCACCGATTTCAAAATTCCGGATACCTACCCGGAGCCTATCACGCTTGCGCACCTGATGACTCACACTGCAGGGTTTGAAGATTACGGTCGCATCTTTGCGCGCAGCGCCGACGATGTTAAACCTTTGGGGGAGTATCTGGCGAACAACATGCCAGCCCGGGTGCGCTCGCCCGGCGAATTTACTGCCTATTCCAACCACGGTACAGCTCTTGCCGGTTACATCGTAGAAGAGGTTTCCGGTATGCCCTTTGATGATTACATCGAGGAAAATATTTATAAGCCGCTTGACATGCAACACAGTACTTTCCGCCAGCCGATACCACCTGAATTAGCACCCAATATGGCCGTGGGCTGCACCTATGAAAACGGCGCGTACAAGGCGGAGGAGTTTGAATATTTAAACGGTCTCATGCCGGCAGGCTCAATGAGCGCGACTTCCACGGATATGGCTAATTTCATGATTGCACACCTCGAAGACGGGCGTTATGGTGGGGTGCGCATACTGCAAGAAGCCACAGCCCAGGAGATGCACCGCTGGCACTTTACCCACGATCCCCGGATTAAGGGGATGTGCTACGGCTTTTACGAAGGGCACCTTAACGACCAGAAGATTATCGAGCACGGAGGAGATACGATCTATTTCCACTCCTTACTCGTGTTGCTGCCCGAAGAGAACGTTGGGTTGTTTGTTTCCTTCAACAGTATAGACACGGAGCCAGAGAATCCCTTGGGCGGGGCTAGGGTCGAACTGCTGCAGGCATTTCTCGACCGCTACTACCCGGTACCCGATTCCTCTTCGCTGCAACCCCCTGCGGACTTTCAGCAGCGCGCCGGACAGCTCACAGGCAGTTATGGAATCACCAGAACCGTATACACCACGTATGAAAAGCTAATGGGTATCATGATGAAGTTTGATGTCAGTGCAACTGAGGATGGCCTCATTTTTCTCTCTAAACAATGGGTGGAGGTGGAGCCGCTGGTCTTCCATGAAGTGGGTGGTCAGCAAATCCTTGTCTTCCGTGAAGACAGCCAGGGACGCATCACCCACATGTTCGTAAGTGAATGGCCGGTCATGGCATTCGTAAAGCTGGCGTGGTATGAAGCATCCATGTTCCACTACATCTTGCTGGGTGTCTCTATAGTCCTTTTCCTGTCAGTGCTTGCTTGGCCAATTGGAGCTTTGCGTAATCGCCTGAAGGGCAAGAAAAAAGCTGGTGTACTCCGCTCCCGTCAGGCACGCTGGGTAGCTGGGGGTATGAGTGCGTTATACGTGCTGTTCCTGATCGGCATGGTGATTGTATTGAGCGACACCACAAGCCTGATGTATGGCGTTCCACCGCTCTTGCCTTTTGTGTTGGTGCTACCACTGCTGGCTGCCGTTCTGACGATTGGGGCACTATGCTTCACCGTGCTGGCGTGGAGGAACCGCTACTGAGGCGTTGCCGGGCGCGTGCATTATACTTTAGTGACGTTAGCGTCGCTGGGCTTCATATGGTTCCTGAACTACTGGAATTTGCTTGGGTTCCGGTTTTGATGACGGAGAGATAAAACTATGAAAGATATATGCAATTATTCTGGCAGGTTTAATGAGAAAGAAAAAGAAGAGGTGAGTGAATAAAAAATGAAAATGACTAAAAGAAATGTCTTTGCAGTTCTATTTGGAATAATAGGAGCTTTTTATGTGGCATGGTTTATATCCGAGATATTTAACCTGCATATAGACCCGCTATCATGGCTTATCCCATACAGCGTTGAAGGCTGTTGGAAATTAGTTTTAGTCGCTATACCAATTGCAATAATCTTGGGCTACATGTCCCGAAGCTGGACAGCAGGTCTTGCAATTGGCTATATAATCTGGGCAATAGCTATCCTTGAAACACTTATTGATTTAGAGTTTGGTTTCCGCAAACCTGTATTAATCGAGCTTGCGGTAAAGTTTCTGCTTGCATCGGGTTGTGCAATCGCTGGAGCAGTGAGTGGATATGTAGGAGGCTTAAAAAATGAAAACAAAAACTAAAAAGCTTTTAGCTATAAGCTTGCTGTTGGCAATAGGAATTACGTTAGTTTTTACTCCTTGGGGGCGTATGCCATGCCCATTTTGTGAGCTTTACCGTCTTGAGATTTTTATTTGGGCTCCACAACCTTTAGAAGATTTAACGCAGCACTATAATGTAACAAGGTTGACAACAAGTCCTGCTGACGATAGGAATCTCGTATGGAGTCCGGATGGAAACAAGATACTCTTTAAATCCGATTCTTACATCTGCGCCATGGACTCTGATGGAAGCAATGTGACAAATTTAGCAGAGGGAAGACCTGTAAGACTTGTAACTTTAAGCCCTGATGGAAGCAAGATATTTTACAGACAAAGCAAAGATGGGCTATTATACCAAGAATGGGTTATGAATGCTGATGGTAGCAGTCGGGAGAAGATAGCTGAACTCACCTTTATTCCCTCGGTCATATTTGCTACACCGCTCTTATCTTGGAGCACAGATAGGACGAAAATAGTTTATTTGATAAATGAGCCTACAGGCTATGGACTTCGGATTGAGAATGGCTCATATGTTAGAAAACATAAAGTGGAGCCAGGTGATAAGGAATGGCCCTTTTTGGAAAGCATTTGGACATATTGGATATGGGATTTAGAAAAGAACGAGACCAGATGGCTAACCTCTTTTGAGCCTTTTGAGAGGGGTCAACCACTCTCCGATGAGGTAGTGTGGAGTCCAGATGGCAAAAAGATTGCACTTCCAAACCCTGAGATGATCAAAGGCAGCATTTGCGAGCATATTTGGGTCATAGATGCGGAAAGTGGTGAAAAACAGAAGTTAACCTCATTCATCGGCGTTAATGCCTGGCCTGCTTGGAGCCCAGACGGAAAGAAAATTATGTATCTTCAAAGTGAAGTTGAAGGACTTACTAAAATCCAGAACTTTGACATTTGGGTAATGGATTCTGACGGTAGCAATAAAAAGCAGCTAACAGAAAGCCCAATGCATGAGGAAGGAGAATGGAGCCCAGATGGGAAAAGAATAGCCTACATCTCTTTTGATTCCGATTGTTTGGGGTTGTTTGGAGAGAGGAAAAGTCATAAAGCTAAATCTGAGATCTGGGTAATGAATGCAGATGGGACTGATAAAAAACAGTTGCTGAGTATTCCATGCAATAATGGCTTGATAATGGACATGGAGTGGAGTCCCGATGGGTCGAAAATAGCTTTCGTGTGGCAACCAAACCGTGATGAGCTCAAGAGAGATATACATGTAGTAGATGTGCCGACAATAGATGCGGAGGTGGTAAAATGAGAACAAAAACCAAAAAGATTATAGCCATCGTCTTGCTGTTTGCGGTTTCATCAGGCATAATTATAACTGCTCTTGTGATGCTGCCATCACCAGTGAAACACGCTATTACGCCGGAACCACAATTAGTGGATTTAACCAACCTATCTGAAAATATAACAATACTAACGATAAATCCCGGTCCAGATGAGAACCCTGTGTGGAGTGTAAATGGAAAAAGGATATTCTTTGAATCGAGACCAGACATTGGTGTTAGTCGTTATGGTCCGGAATGTTACATTTGTGTCATGGATGCAGATGGCAGTAATTTAATCAGGTTGGCAAATGGCACAAAACCAGTTGTGTATCTTGACAAGGTATTTTTTCAATATGAGACTTACCCCTGCATTGATTTATGGGTCATGAATACTGATGGCAGCAATAAGAAAAAGTTGACTTCTTTAAGTGTGACACCACTTGACTATAATCCCACTATAAGCCCTGATGGGGAAAAGATTTGCTACTTCACACCTTATGGTACCGGTTATTATTGGGTGAAGTGGAAAGATGAGACATGGACAAGGTTTGATTATGAACCACGTGATGATCGAAAAAATATGGATATATTGGCGAGGGAAACACATGCAGATATTTTTGTGATGGATGCCAATGGGGGCAATAAAACAAAAATAGCATCTGATATTGACCTCACTTGTTCTGGTTATTCAGATTTGATATGGAGTCCGAATGGAAAGAAAATACTTTTCCAAACCTCAACGCTATCCAGCAACAACCCTATTGAAAACTTTGATATCAGGATTATGGATGCTGACGGAGGTAACAAGAAGAGATTAACAGATTATCCGGAGTATGATACAAGTCCGGAATGGAGTCCGGATGGGAGGAGGATAGCATATACGTCTGGCAATCTCAGCTACTTTAATATCGGGATAATGAACCCCGATGGTAGTGATAAAAAGCAGCTAACGACTGGAGAATTGATCACTGATTTCGATTGGAGTCCTGATGGTAGAAGGATAGCTTATATCTGCAGGTTAACAAACGACCCTAAAGCTATGGAAATCCGGATAATGGATGCAGACGGAAGTAATAAAGAGGTATTGCTGAGTGTCCCTTGTAATCCCTCCCGTGTAGGAATGGGTTTAGCATGGAGCCCAGACGGGTCAAAGATAGCTTTTGATTATCATATAATAGATGTTGTAAACAACGATATTTATGTGATAGATGTGCCGGCAATGGATGAGGAAGAAGGGGGTGAAATTAAACGACCAACCGAAACATCACCACTAACTTCTGAAGTTTATCAAACCCCAGATAATTTAACAGAAGAGTCTCTGGCTATTAAGATTCCAGATCAGCTAACCGAAGAAGAAAAATTGATTGTACAGATTGCACTGAAAAATAGGACTGTACAAGAGATGCTGAGGGGAAAAGAAATTAAAATCCGCTCGGTAAGCATGGTCAGCGGTGGTGAGACAGATGAGTATGGAAAAGAGATTTCCTATGATTTACCTGGAGTGCAGATATACATGGGAAATAAAGACTGGACAAGCATTATAGAGATAATCCCATTAGTTGATCTGAAAGAGAGGAAGGTTGTACGCATACTAAAAAACACATTTATAAAGCCTACACTTCCCGTGGCTCTCTCTAACAGAGGATGAAAAGTAGCAGGATGATATGGAGTAGTAAGGGACTTTATATAGTCAAAAATAATGGGACTATACAGACAGACAAAAGGAGGCAATGAAAAATGAGTGAAGCACAAAATTTGAGAATACACATGCTGAAAAGTTTGTTATGTATTGCAATATTAGTATTTGTAGCTATTTCACTTGTCTCTGCGACTGGAATAATCATAGACACTGCGCACCACCATCCTGGAGACGATTTTGAATCTTCTAATCATGGTATATCTAAAACCGAACCTGTAACAATCGAGCCGCCTTTAAAAGTAGCATGGACGCATGATTTAAGCTGTCCCTATCCCGATCCATCATGGATACCGTCAATATCAGTTATTGCCGATGGTGCTATTTATCTTGGAAAAGGTGGCATCAAAGCGATAGACGCGAATACAGGAAAAATACTCTGGAATATTGATTTGGATGCTGACCCTAGGGGTAATGATTGGGACCTGGGGTATAATGAAGGTATTTTGTACGCGCTGAATTCTCCTATTATTTATGCTCTGGATGCAAAAACCGGAAAAGTATTGTGGCGCAAAGAATATACTAATATCGGGGGGACTCCGGTTATCCTGGGAAACACCCTGTATGCAGTTACACCTGATGACAGATACGTTTTTGCTATCGATACTGCAAATGGTAATCTGGAGTGGAAGTATGAACTTAACCTGACAGAGTTTGGAACTGGTGGCAGAAACTATTATTCATTATCAATTCCAGCAGTGAGTGAAGATATAGTGGTATTCCAATTTCGTGCATCTCATTCCAGTTATACCGGCCCACCAGTTGCAATAGAACCGGGTGAGCCAGAGCCAGAACTGGGGGAAACAATAACAAAAGAGGGTTTAATCGCACTTAATGCAAAAACAGGAGAAGTGGTTTGGCAATACGCATACGCAGGTGAGATTCACCTTTTTAAACCATTTAGTTACAAAGATTTGGTTTATACTATTCCCGACTATGGCGCTATTATCGCGTTGTCCATTGAGTCGGGAGAAGAAGTTTGGGAAGCAGAAATAGGAGATTGGGCAGTTATCGCAGCAGTAGAAGAAGGCAAGTTATTCGTTGACTCAAATAAACCGCCGCTTATATTAAATGCCGACACTGGCGAGATTTTGAATGAATATCCAGATTCAAAATTGAGTTTTTCGTCATCGGCGATTACAGATGGATTTATATATTCCACGAGCCGGAATAAGATACAGGTATTTGATTCAAATACTGGCGAACTTGTATGGACTGGCGATGCAATAAAAGGATATGATGCATCGGCACCAACGCTTTACAACGACAGGTTGTACTTAACTTCCACTGATGGTAAGTTGTATGCTTTTGAGCACGGCGTAGAGCCTTTTGCAATTAAAACCATTCATATATACCTCGCGACATTCGCAATATTATTCATGCTATGTGCAATTGCTTATAAGAACGGATTTATTTCAAAACTACGAATTAAAAACAAAGTTCTCAACGGGATTATAATTGGCGCAGTGCCATTTATATTAATTGCAATCTCGCTGTTGTATATATTAATTGTGGAGGACTATTATCACGGCGGGGTTGGAGAAGGTATTGCATTAGGCTTGGGCTTGGGGTTCGTATTTTCTTTAATTGCTGCGGTTATTGCCGGAATACTGGGCGGAGTGTTTGGATATGTATCACGGAAAGAATGAATGACAAAAACAAATAGCGTGGCAAAAAGACATGAGATTGAAAATATGCAAGGAGGTGCTTAGATGAAAAAATTGGCTGCTGGATTGGCAGTCTGCGTGATAATAGCGGGAATTGTTTTAGGGGGATTCTCGCTCTACAACCTTGTTGAACAAAAAGAGAGAGGAGTACATATTGGTTATGATGTTTTTAGTACACAAGGTGCATCAGCAGAGAACCTCACTGGAATAGAGAGCGTGAAGGCACATGGAACTGTCTGGAACATGGGAGATAAAGAGGCGAAGAACGTAACCGTGACTGTGATATTTACAGACACCGCACATGACAAAGTAGTTAGAAAAACGGTGGTAGAAGGAGTGGATTTACTTCCTAATGGCAAACAATACGTAGAATTTGATACAGAGTATTTAAGAGAATTAACCATACCAAAGACATTAGTGAATGAAACAATTCAGGTTAATTGGATAGAAAACGGGCAGTTAAAAACTTTGAGTTCTCGATAGCATGGAGCGATAACAGAAAAAGAGCGAAAAGAAATCAGGATTTCGGCAGTTATAGCGATTGGTATTGGAATCTGGAAGATAATAAATAAATGATGCAGAGATGATTATAATAATAGACATGAGTAAATTGGGATTGTTTGGTACTGTGCAGGACGGCCCACGATGGTTCGAAGTGAGGTGAAAAGAAATGAACGAAGAAAAGGGAGAGTTTGTAGAGACGATATATTTGGCTAAGTGGGATAGTAGATTCTGGGCTTGGCTTATTGACATCCTGTTGGTGGAAGTTTTTTCGAGTTTTGTTACAAATAGTTCAGGATTTTTTTGGGATTTTGAGTTTATCAGCATAGCAAGTTTTGGAATTAGTGGAGTATTGATATTTATCTATTGGACTTTATTCGAAGGCTATAATGGACAATCTATTGGTAAAATGGCATTAGGTTTAAAAGTTACAGATCGGAACGGTAGGAAAATAGAGTTCGGAGTTGCGGCATTAGAAAGTTGTGGCAAAGCATTCATTCTGCCATTGGATTGTCTTATTGGCTGGTTGGCTATGCCGAATAGTAAGTTGCGTCTCTTTAACCGGATTTCCAATACCATTGTTATCAGAATAAATTATGAAGAACCCGAGGGGGTAAGATATGTCAAAGAAAAGGAATAGTCTTTTTTGGGGCATTCAAGAGCATTCAGAATTGCAAAGGCATACTTTAACGTTTGTGGAGAGGGTTTAAGATGTCGAAACACGCTAAATCGGAATTACAGGAGTTGCAACAAATACCTGGAGTTGGTAAGAAAATAGCGGCGGATTTATGTGACTTAGGCTTCCGAACGGTTCAAGATCTGCGGAATCAGGATCCGGAAGAGCTTTACTTTCGGCTTTGTGTTCAGAAGGGCATGAATGTTGACCGATGTATGCTTTATGTGTTTCGCTGTGCGGTATATTATGCCTCCAACAAGAAACACGATCCGGAACTGCTGAAATGGTGGAACTGGAAGGAAGATAACAGAGCAAAACGTTAGGGGGAACACTGCAACCAAGGACACTAAAAATGAAGCTGAGACTGTATGGTAGAGAACCGTTTATTATAGCAGTTGTTCACGGTGGGCCGGGAGCACGAGGTAGTGTAGCGCCCGTTGCAAAAGAATTGTCACACTATTTTGGTGTACTGGAACCGTTACAAACTAAAACAACAGTTGAAGGTCAGGTGGATGAATTGTTTAACGAGTTATCAGTTTATGCAAGTTTTCCAATTACATTAATCGGGCACTCCAGGGGTGCTTGGCTATCAGTTTTTTTCACAAATAAATATCCGGATTCTATAAACAAGCTCATTCTTGTTGGGTCTGGTCCATTTGAGGAAAAGTATGTCGAGGCTTTGGACAACACAAGAAAAAAACGTGTGACTAAAAAAGAAAGTGAAAAATATGTAAGTGTCTTAAAAAGACTAAATGACCCGAATATTGCAGTTAAAGATACACTGATAGCGCGTCTGGGTCAATTAGCGGATAAGACCGATAATTATTGTATCGTTGAATCAGCTATTGAATTTATGGACGAGAATTCTGCGGATGTTGGTACATATCAATCGGTATGGGCTGAGGCAGCGGCAATGAGAAAGAGTGGCGAATTGTTGGCCATAGCTAGCAAAATAAAATGTCCGGTAGTAGCGATTTATGGCGATTACGATCCGCACCCACTGGAAGGTGTTAAGATACCTTTGGCGGAAAATCTAAAAGATTTTAGAATTGTTCTGTTGAACAATTGTGGTCATTCACCTTGGAAAGAGAATTATGCAAAAGCTGAGTTTTTTGAAATAATGAAGAATGAACTAAAGTAAAGAAGTCCTTGTGCCTTTAGTTTTAATCTAAAATTTCTTTAACTCTACCGATTTCACCGTTTTCAAGACGAACTTTTATTCCATGTGGATGTGTCCGAGAATTCGTTAGTATGCGTTGAACAACTCCTGTTGTAAGTTTACCGTTTTTTTGGTCCTTTTTTAATACTATTGCAACATGTAACCCCGAACTAATATTAGCTCGAATAGTTCCATCCATATACATTTATACTATTACTTGTATATTAGCTCTCCTTTTATTACTGTTACTGCCTGACCACTCAAAATAACTCGATCTGTTTTTACTCGGACTTTTATAACGCCACCTCGTTCAGACAACTGAAAAGCTACAAAATCTGTTTTCTTGAGTCGCGACCCCCAATAAGGACCCAAACAGCAGTGTGCTGAACCGGTTACCGGGTCTTCATCAATACCTATCGCAGGCGCAAAGAATCGTGATACAAAATCATAAACCTCGGTGTCTGCCTTACTTGTCACAATAACACCGCGACAGGGCACAATCTTTAACAGATAAAAATCGGGCTTCAAATTGCGCACTTCCACTTCTGATTCGAGTTCTACAAGATAGTCAAACCGATTTTTACCGACGTATTTCGGGGCTACGCCTAAAGCTTCGGTAAGTCCAACCGGAGCCGCTACGTCTTTTGCGTATTCCGCCGGAAAGTCCAGGTCTATCCACGTACCGTTCTTTTGCGCTGTTAACCGACCGCTTAACGTATCAAAACTTGCTGGATCGTCTTGATCTAGAGTTCCGGTTTCCCATAGTATATGGGCTGCAGCCAGCGTTGCGTGACCACAAAGTTCTATTTCTGTTTTGGGCATGAACCAGCGTAAGTTATAGCCCCCATCGTTTTTATGCAGAAATGCGGTTTCGGGCAGATTCAGTTCTTTCGCGATCTTCAGCATATCGGAATCGGGGATGATCTCGGATAAGAAGCAGACTCCTGCGGGATTACCGGTGAAAGGCTTTGTGGTGAACGCATCAACTTGGAATATTTTCATGGGGTTGTTTATAGCCTATTCTATACTTTCTCCTTGGCTGACCGTACCGACTTCTGGGCACTCTGCTACATACAGATTCTCTTCTTTGTGTATTACTGCCGTAAACGAATGGTTGCAGGAGTTCGGCTTGGGTGTTCGTTTATATATTTTTAGAAAACTCATCTTCATCTATTTTTGCCAATTTTAGAATTCCTTTCAGTGTCCCTATTTTCAGCTCTTTATGCATGGGGACAACAGTTCCTACTTTTCCATCAGGAGTCACTTTTGATAACCTAACATGACTACCGGTCCTTCCACTAATCTCAAATCCCATTTTGTTACAAAGAATTCTAATTACTTTTTCTCCCGAAACTTTTCTAAGCTTTGGCACTTATTGCAACCTCAAATGTCGTCATCAACGTTTTTCGCTCTTCCTTTAACGGAAACTCATACAAATAAAGCTCAGTAGCCTCTTTAAGGTTGTTTATAGCCTCTTCTATATTCTCTCCTTGGCTGACCGTACCAACTTCTGGGCACTCTGCTACATACATATCCTCTTCTTTATGTATTACTGCCGTAAACGTCTGCATCTTTATCCACCTACTCATAAATAGTGTTTCTAATACTTAAATATGCCTTATCCAATTTAAACGTTGGTGACACCTAAGCAAAATTTTACTTAACGTTCTGCATGTTTGCTAAGTTGCAGAGCGTAGCGGAGCCAGATGCGCTTTGTCATGGAAGTGCGCCGAATCATTTTTAGCCTTTTATCCCATATTTTACCCTTATACTTCCAAATCTCGTTTCTCCGCTTCCGGGTCTTTGGTATATATCTCGCTCAATTTATCCTGAATCTCTCTCATCATTCTTACAGCATTATCTTTTTATCCTTCATAAAGTACCTCTCTGGGACTCCTTATTTCTAATATTTTTATCATTGTTCTGTTACCTCTTCTTCAGGCAC
>Ga0255453_1052_pt1 | contig 16287 bp, 15 predicted proteins | sample ANMaggQLBNCT01G4_FD_182628 | JGI IMG/M metagenome (GOLD analysis project Ga0255453, IMG submission 182628) | Sediment cell enrichment communities from methane seep in Santa Monica Basin, California, United Staets - ANME aggregate JGI... | ecosystem: Environmental > Aquatic > Marine > Cold seeps >...
TGTAAAAGAGCGGCTATCTATTCTATGTTCTGTAAGAACAAACGTTTAGTGAGTTTTAGCCAATGCTCAACGATTTCTTTCCCGCCCATCTGTTTGAGTTGCCTTTCCGTAGCAGCATTTGAGAATACTTTGAAATACTTAGCAACTTCGCCCCTATTATAAAATCTTCTGTCCCATTTATTATTTCCTTTTATCCATTTTGCAGTCAGTAATCCACAGTCAAGAAGTTTATCAAGCGCTCTTTCTACCTCTATCCCCCCAACAAATTCTTCGTCACACACAGATTTAATTAGTTCCTCGTAAGAATACCCGTTCTCCCGGAATTCTGCTGTGAACAGAAACACACTGAGAGCTACAGGGTCTTCCAGTCCATTCACAAGGAAGTTGGAATCCTCCAACTCTGAGCGGTCCAGATCGTCCAGCTCATCTATCCACCTCTCCCCATCCTCTAATATTAATATCCTTTCCATGACTAAACACCTATCCTTTTACGTTCCCTCACGCATTCATGCCTCCGCGCCACATATAAGCATATTTCCTCTATCCGCATCACTTTTCCCTTGCCTCCCACGCGCCCGCACCATCGCTTCTTTAGGAGACAATAAAGGTTACATTATTGATATTAAATATAAATGACTTTCGGTTTTTGATAGCTTTTTTAACGATTTCCAAGCGGGGGATATGCGACACATAGAAGAGGAAAATGCGGAAAAAGCAATCGAGATAAGGTGGGGGATAAGTTTGTCGATTGCAAACTCGCGTTCATTACGGTAATATCTGCTTATCCACAACACCCTCGGGGATAAACAGCTCTACACCAGTTGCAAAACTCTTTATCTTCTCTATGAACTTCTTCTTCAGTTTACCCACTAAAACATGTTCAAGCACGTCTTCTATCATCACGACAGGTATTATTTTTATCTTATCCTGATACCGTTCTTCAATGAGTACGTCATTAAGGTTTGCCTGAGGAATTAATACCTCTTTAACGCCCGCTTGCGCTGCCGCTTCTATTTTTTGTGTTATCCCACCAACCGGTAGCACATCTCCTCGCACGGACAAAGAACCCGTCATCGCCACACTCTGGTTCACAGGTATGTTCTCCAGTGAGGATATAACCGCAGTAGCCACAGAAATGCTGGCGGAATCGCCCTCCACGCCTTCGTGCGTACCCACGAATTGAATATGAATGTCTTTCTTGGAAATGTCCTTCCCCGTGAATTTCTTGAATACCGCAGAGACGTTTTGTACTGCCTCCTGTGCTATTTCCTGTAATCTACCGGTTGCAATTACTTTCCCCTCCTCTCTCGATTGCGCCGGGGTGACTTCTGCGATTATAGGGAGCATCACACCGCTATCACCCACTACTGCGAGACCATTTACTCTACCCACTTCATATCCTTCGATCTTGAACAATTTATAATCCTTCTTCTTCGCTAGATACTCATCCGCAAGTTGCTGCTCCACCGATCTTGCCATTGTCTTTGCATTCAGTACATGTTCGGCAGTCACGTATTTCGCGTTTTCCGCATGGGCTATGTCACCCGCAACACGAACCAGCCCACCTAAGTCCCTTAATACCAGAGTAAGATGTCCTTTCCTTCCTGCTCGTCTCATCGCTTCCCGTAAAATCTCGCATATACCGCTACGGTCAAAATGAGGTATCTTTTTGTCTTTCGTTACCTCCTGAGCGATAAACCTGACAAGCTTTCTCCTGTTCTCTACGGTGTCGTCCATCGTATCTTTCATGTATATCTCGTAGCCATTGCCCTTTATTCGCGAGCGTAGTGCAGGGTGCATTCCACCCATAGCATCCAGATTACCCGCAGCCACCATGACGAAATCACAGGGAACAGGATCTGTCTTCACCATAGCACCAGAACTTCGCTCGGATTGCCCGGTTATTGAATATTCCTTCTCCTGCATCGCAGTAAGCAAGTTCTGCTGCGCTTCTATCCGCAGCGTGTTTATCTCGTCAATAAAGAGTACGCCTTTATGCGCTTTGTGTATAGCGCCCGCTTCCACTCTGTCATGTGCTGGCGTCTCCAACCCACCCGACTGGTAGGGGTCATGTCGAACATCGCCGAGCAGAGCACCGGAATGTGCACCCGTCGCATCTATGAATGACGCGGTCTCACGTCCGTAATTGGAAACGAGCAACTTCGGGATCATCGCTTCTTCCTTCGGCATCATCCACCGGAACGCAATAAGCACCACCGCGGCGGCGATTATTGAATAGAAGAGTACCTCGATTTTACCTGTTTGATAGGCGTAAATCATACCCATACCCGCAATAAGGAAGAAAGCGAACATAACAAATGTGTTTCGCATCTGAATACGCTTTCGCACTTCCTGTTTCTGTGCATCTACTATCTCTTTACCTTTACCTCGGGGCACTACTCTTACCTTTGGTGTGTTCTTATCATCAGCATTTGGATACACAAGGATGTCTTGTAACTCTTCCTTAGGCAGAAGCTCAGCCATGCTACTCGCGAGCATTGACTTACCGGTACCGGGCGTACCTATCAGCATCACATGCCTTCGCTGCTTAGCCGCTTTTCTTATCACTTCCACGCCGTGCTCCTGCCCCAATACCTGATCTATCTGCAACTTCGGAACTTCTACTTCCTCTGTTGTTTTTACATTTATACCAGCCAGAAGGTCTGTTTCGTCTTTCAAAATATCTTCTTTGCTTGCCTTATCACTTTCCGAGTCTGCCATCATTCACCTCTTTTCTTTTTCTCTCTAATAATATAAATCGGTACAATGATAAATAAATTTCTTTGATCGCACTTTAATATTTATTTATACTTCTCTTTTGTTCTCGTTCTGATCACCTGTCCCACCATCACCATCTCTTCAGGAGACAGTGGCTTGGGAACTGAAATAAGCGTGTTCTCGTAGATTTGCACCGCTAACTCACGGAACAGTGCGGCAATCTCGCTATCAGGGGCATATTCTATCACCGTATTGCCTTCAATCTCGGCTTCCGCAATCTGATGCGCGTTCGGTACACATCCAATAACCTGTGAATTGACCTTCTCCGCGAAATCGCGAACCACATCTTCTTCGTCCAGCATACCTCTAACATTATAGACTATGCCGCCCAGAGGCGACCCGCCTTTATTTGCGAACTCGCTGATACCACGACAGATATTGTTAGCAGCGTAAATGGCAAGATAGTCCGCAGATGTTACGATATAAACCGCATCCGCCAGCCCCTTCCTCAAGGGCATTGCGAAACCGCCACATACTACATCCCCCGGCACATCATATATCACCACGTCCGGTTTTAGTCGTTCAAAGGCATTCAATCTCTTGAGCAGATCTATTGCGACAATGACACCTCTACCAGCACAGCCGAAACCCGGTTTTGGGCCTCCGCACTCGGCACAATAAACACCGCCGTAACCCTTATAGATGACCTCGTCAAGTTCGATTATGTTTCCCGCCACCAACTCATCAAGACCCACACTCTCGATCCCTTTATCTCGTGATACCTCAAGGATAGTTGGTATCTCAACATCACCTCGCAGGTTCATCGTGCAGTCGTGCTTCGGATCGCAGCCGATCATTAGTACAGATAGCCCTTGCTCCGCTAATGCCGCCGCGATGTTCGAACTCACTGTGGATTTGCCCACGCCACCTTTACCATAAAAAGCTATTTGCCTCATTTATCAGTTCCACTCTTCACTACAAATCATGACTTTGAGAATAATAATATATAAGCTTACTCAAGGATAAGATCTGGAAAATGAAGCGTGATTTCGCGTTTCGCTGATTCTTCGGAATCTGATGCGTGTATTAGGTTTCTTCGCACGTCTATGCCATAGTCTGATCTTATAGTCCCGGGTTTCGCAAATTTTGGATCCGTATCCCCCACCATTTCCCGCGCCACAGAAATCGCGCACCAGCCCTCGATTACTGCTAAAACTACTGGACCGGATGTAGCATAGGAAACAAGGCCCTCAAAGAAGTCCTTACCTTTATGCTCTGCATAGTGTTTCTCAGTTAACTCACGGCTCACCAGGGTGAGTTTCAACGCTATAAACCTAAAGCCTCTCCTCTCGAATCGCCCTATTATTTCACCTAAGAGACCTCGTTCTATACCTCCGGGCTTTAGTGCTAAGAATGTTCGCTCTATTTTCGCCATTTCCTTAGTAAGCTATATCACCCCGGCTATAAAACTTCACGAAAGATGGTGGAACTAATGGAAACCGTAATAGATGCGTGGAAATGTTCCTGCAAGCATTGACGGTTATAGATAGGTATATCAATACCAGTTTGCCCGTATCCGCATAAAAAACGGCCAGACCTTTGGAACACGAAAAGTTAAATCCTGACAACACGATACGAGAGGTATATCATACCCTTAAATCCTCATTCTCTAACCTAACTACAATCTCTTCAATAACCGCCTTTAAAAGCGCCTTGTTATCGTAACCCACCAAAAAGGCAGCTAAATCGATTTTACTGTTCTTCTTTTCTTTAACCATCGAGACGAGATTCTTCATCGCCCGCGCTATATCATCCACAATGCTCACAGTCGCCGTTTTAGAGGTCCGCGATAAAGGATTTAAATCAATTGTTATCACTTTCTTGCCCATATTCATAAGTGCTTCGCACCTATCGCCATCTTCCAGGGGTGCAAGGACAACATCCGCACTGTATATCCCCTCGCGGTCTACCATTGCGCGTGCATGTTCTATACCCTGTATTTTTGCATCTAATGTGTTGCCAAGCACATTCTTAGCACCCTGTTTCTCTAACAGCGCCTTTATCTTTCTCGCCCGCTCTTCGGTCCTATAAAAAATATTCACCTCTAACGGTGCGTTTAGCAATTCGCTCAATTCAATCATATCTTTCGCTACCAACGCGGCTACATTACCATTTACAGAAAGCACAGGCTTATTCGCAGTCAATAGCATAGCAGCAGCAACTTCCGTCGCTCTTCTCGCAGATTTTAAGGTCCGTTCGCCAATTAAATAATCAAAAGCTTCGCCACGACCATGAGCTATCAAGCCCTGCTGAGAAGTTATTCCCGCGTCTATACAATCCACGAGCTTATCTCGTGTCATTAACGATTTATATCTCGGATGCAACTCTGATATTAGCGTCATTAAAAGGTACGTAAATAAGTACGGGATGATAAAGAACCACGAGATTTTACGCGATTTGATAAACCTGGGATACAACCTATACACGCTTCTCTTTCTTATCCACCCGTATCTCTTCTATCCTCGTATGTGGATAATTCCCGGTATCGTCCTTCTCCACCGGTTTCACCATGTCCCATATCGTCAGCAAAGCTATACTCACACCACACAACGCATCCATCTCTACACCCGTCTTACCAACTGACTTCACAGTTACCACCGCTTTTATTTCGGCCTCTTCTAACGTGAAATCAACAGTTACCGCATCAATACTGATATAATGGCATAAAGGGATCACCTCAGGCGTCTTTTTCACTGCTAATATCGCCGCGGTCTCGGCACATGAAAGTACATCCCCTTTCTTTATAGCTTTTGTTTTTATCTGCTCAATCGTGCTACTTTTTAATTTTAGCTTGCCAGAAGCCACTGCTACTCGCACTACATCGTTCTTCTCGCTTATGTCCACCATACGCACGCCATGCCGCTGCATTGTTCTTTATCAAGCTGGTGGCCACACACCAAAATAGATCTCCAAGCCCAATACCACGGCAGCTAAGGCTATGCCTATAACCACTATCGTCCTCGGTGAAAACTGAATCGTAGATTCCTCCACATCGTAATATCGCATCAAGCCCGCGGAGGACATAAGCCCACGCTCTTCGCCTTTTCCGCCGCCTCCGCCACTTTCCTTCCTACTTGCTTTCTGTGCCTTCTTCGCCGCTTTTACTTTTGACATCTTCTACCAGTCTACCCTCAACTTAAATTCATATTTCTCTGTTATAATATTATCTTCTGCATCACCAAATTCTATCACATCAGCATGTAACGTAGCTTTCAAATCGGCACATGTACTTTCTAACTGCACTTCCGTCTCCTTATCACAATTTATTAGTATTCTACTTATCTGTGCATTCAGCGCCTTCTTGTTTAGCGTCTTGTATTTCCGCACCGCAGAAATCACGTCCTCTGCTTTATCGCCCGTCTCTTCCACGGTTTCGTCAATCATGCTCCCAACCAGCTCGGGCCATTTTGATATATGTATGCTCTTACAGTTCTCTTTCTCCGCGAAATACACGTGGTATATCTCTTCTGTGATGTGCGGCATTATAGGTGCCATCATCTTTAGCATCGCCAGCAATGCAACATAAAGTGTATATTGTGCGCTCCTCTTCGCTTCTTCGCCACGCTCGGGAGTGTACAACCGGTCCTTCACTATCTCCAAATAGACATCGCAGAAAGTATGCCAGAAGAAATTCTCTAATGTTTTCTTAACATTTGAAAATTCGTAGTCATTGAAACTGTCCGTGCATACCCCGATCAATCTATTCAATTTAGAAAGCAGCCATCTATCCGTAATCTCCAACTCGTCAAACTTCAAATCATAGCCGTCTAGATGAAGTAACGTGAATTTCGAGGCATTCCACAATTTGTTTATCATTTTCACGCCCCGTCTTAGCTCTTTATCTTCGTACGGCAAATCATCTCCAAGTTTGGCTGAACACGCCCAAAACCGTAAAGCATCGCCCGAATATCTCTCGATACTCACTTGTGGCTTTATTATGTTCCCTTTGCTCTTGCTCATCTTCTCCCGCTTCGGGTCGAGCACGAACCCGTTAATTATGACATCTTTCCATGGGATTTCGTCCTCATGTAACAGCCCTTTTACCACAGTATTGAAAAGCCAGAAAGTGATAATATCATGGCCATTACTCCTGAGCGACATCGGATAGATTCTATTGAATAACGAATCGTCTTCTTGCCATTTAGCCGCAATTTGGGGCGTTAAAGACGAGGTTGCCCAGGTATCCAGCACATCCAGTTCCGGTTTGAATCTATCACAGCCACATTTGGGACATTTATCAATTGGCGGTGCATCTTCTGAAGGGACCACGGGTAAATCTTTCTCGTCCGCTATCACTTCGAATTCACAATCTTCACAGTACCAAACAGGGAACGAAATCCCATAGTATCTTTGCCGTGAGATACACCAGTCCCACTTCAAGCCTTTCACCCAATTATCGTAGCGCGACTGCATATACGGGGGATACCAGTTCAGTTTCGCACCCGCCTCGAGGAACAAGTCCTTCAAGTCCAGATATTTTATGAACCACTGTTTGGTCATTATATATTCCACTGCTGTGCCGCAGCGCTCATGCACATTTACAGTATGAGAAATATCCACTTTGTCATTTAGCAAGCCTTGTTCCGCTAAATCTTCCACTATTGCCTTTCTCGCGTTCTTTATACGCAGCCCCGCATATTTGCCCGCTTCTGCGCTCATCTTGCCCCGTTCGTCAATAACGGAAATCCAGGGTAAATTGTGCGTCTTCCACCATTCTACATCTGTGCTGTCTCCGGCAGTACAACACATAACGATTCCTGTACCGCTCTCGGGGTCCGCTTTCTCATCTGCCATAATTGGCACTTCATGTCCAAATAGCGGCACTTTTGCTTTCTTACCCGCATATCGTTTGCAGCGTTCGTCTGTTGGATGATAGAATACCGACACGCAAGCGGGTAAGAGTTCAGGTCGCGATGTAGCAATCAACAAATCTTCGCCTTCTACATTGAACGTTATGTCGTAAAGAGTAGAGGGCAGGATTTTATCTTCTGTCTCTACCTGCGCGATAGCCGTACCGCATTTCGGGCACCAGACCGTAGGTTCGTATTTCCTGTATGCACGTCCCTTCTTGTAAAGATGGATAAAACTTCGTTGCGAGGTCTTCCTGCACCATTCATTAGTTGTACGATAAGACATATCCCAATCAGGGCTTATCCCCAGACTTTTCCAATCTTCAAGCAGCCGCTTCTCCGCTAGTTCGCTCTCCTTCAAACAGAGTTCAACAAATTCATGCCGGGACATCTCCTCTGCCAGCTTTCCGGTCTTCTTCTCCACGTAAAGCTCAGTGGCAAGCCCATTATCGTCAAACCCGAATGGATAGAATATACTTTTGCCCAGCATCCGCTGAAATCGCATTATTGTATCTGCTTGGATATACGCCATTGCGTGCCCTATGTGCATTTCACCGGAAACCGTTGGTGGCGGCGTATCTAACGAATAAATAGGGTTTTTATCAGCGGGATTGAACTTGTAAATTCCTTCAGTCTCCCAGAATACCTGCCATTTCCTTTCTGCTTCCTTAGCGTCGTATCTTTTGGGGATGTCCATCTTTATTCCATTCTACCGATAGGTGTTACATATATTTGTATCTACATTTAATTTGAAAGCTGTAAAATACCAACTATCATGATTAAGATTTTAGATCCACAATATGGCGACAATTTTGTAGGAAGAGGAGAAGAAGTTAAAGAGCTTAAAGAAAAAATTGAGAACAATGGGATTGTAGTCATAACAGGAGACAGAGGCATCGGGAAGACAAACTTGACGTTTGTCGTTGAGAAAGCTATAAACGAGAAAAAAGCAGGGTTTTTAAAGAAAAAGACATGCTATCATGTCAATGGCTCGCTTTTCTACGAAGAAATGGGTAAGATTTTCGCACCTTCAAAACGAATCACGGGAGTCTCAAGTTCAGTTTCAACCCCTGTCGGAGGGGCTGGTGGTGGAATCAGTTGGAACCCAAGAGAATCTTTTATTTTGGAGTACATGGAGAAATCGAAAGAGAAGATAATTTTTGTAGAGAATGCACATGAATTAAAGAAAGTGGAGTTTGAAACTATTTTCGAGGCTACTCGTAGGAATAACCTCTTGAGATTCGTTCTAGAAATTGCCACTCCTTATAAATATGATGTTCAATTGCGAGGCGGCTCTTATGAAGTGGTCAAATTGAAGGAACTAAGCAAGGAGGATATAGAAAAGATAGTGATAAGAGAATGCCCGAATTTTTCAGATGTGATTATAAAGATGATTATCTCTCTTTCAAAGGGCTATCCGTATGTTGCGAGGTCACTTGCTTATATCTGCGATATTAAAAACACGGAAGAAGAGATGTTCAAGTTCCTGAATACTTTAAGCTATGATGACATGAAATTTAACCTCGGCAAGATACACAAGGAAGTTTTAGAAACTTTGGATAAAGATTCTCAAGAGGTAATAAAGAAATTGGCAATTGCACCTGCGACTTTGACATTGAAATTGATAGAGGCTTTTTGTGGTAAAGAAGTGGACACTTCGCTAAATGATATTATTGAAAGAGGGATTCTTGTAGAATCCCGAGAAAAAATCTACCAAATATATCATCCGCTTTTTAGAGAGTATTTGAGGCATACACAACGAATAGCAATCGGAAATAAGAAGGAAATATATTGTAGGGCGATAGAAAAGGTAAAATCAGAGTTCGATTCTTTTTTCATGCTTCTTGAAGTTTTAAATGAACCAGATATTTTCAAGGAGTTAATAAAACGAACAGAGAATTACGAGGTTATTAATTCTATCGGAAGTCAAGCTTATACATGGGGGAAATTGAAACAAGCACTTTACGCATGGAATCATCTGCTCGAAAGAACAAAAGATAAGGATAAAGAATGGGAATCAATTGCAAGGGGGAATATAGGCATTATCTACCAAATCAAAGGAGAGCTTGACAAAGCTTTGGAATATTATGGGAAGGCATTGCAATTAGATGAAGAATTGGGAAGTAAGGCAGGAATGGCAGCAGACCTTGGAAATATAGGCAATGCCTACCAAACCAAAGGAGAGTTTGACAAAGCTCTGGAATATTACGGGAAGGCTTTGAAATTAAATGAAGAATTGGGAAGTAAAGCAGGAATGGCAGCAGACCTTGGAAATATAGGCAATGTCTACCAAATCAAAGGAGAACTTGACAAAGCTCTGGAATATTACGGGAAGGCATTGCAATTAAATGAAGAGTTGGGAAGAAAAGCGGGAATGGCCATAGGCCTTGGAAATATAGGCATTGTCTACAAAATCAAAGGAGAACTTGACAAAGCTCTGGAATATTATGCGAAGGCATTGCAATTAAATGAAGAATTGGGAAGAAAAGAAGGAATGGCAAAACAGCTTGGAAACATAGGCATCGTCTACAAAATCAAAAGAGAACTTGACAAAGCTCTGGAATATTTCAGGAAGGCATTGAAAAAATTCAAAGATATAGGTAGCAGAATAGAAACCGCTCGAACTTTGATGAACATCGGTGATGTTTTTGTTCTGAAAGGAGAAAAGAAGCGTGCACTGGATTGTTATACGGAAGCGAAAGATCTCGCAAAAGGAAATTCTGTTTTTGAAGAAATCACTAAAAGAATAAATATTATTAGAGGCGAATGAAAATGCCAAAAGCGAGAAATCTTATAGAAGCATACAACAACTTCGTTGTCGAGCCGCTCAAGACGGAAGAGGAGTTCAAAGATTTTTATGTCGAGAGACCAAAGAACGCACCATCACCGATAGAAGAACTAAGAGACCGGATAGAATATGCAGAAAGCGCAAAGAAATACCTTTTCCTCGGCTTCCGCGGATGCGGTAAGAGCACGGAACTGAACAGGCTATTCAAATTGCTTGATAAGGACAGATTCCTCATTGTTAGCTATTCAATCCGAGAATTAGATGTCAGCGATTTCGATTTTCGTGATTTCTTTGGTTCTATGGCGTTAAAAATCTACGACATTGCGGAGAAAGAAATCAAACTGGAGAAGGATATTAAAGAAGATTTCCTGGATTTTATGATGCACATCACAAAAGTTTCAGAGGAAGATGTCACGAAATACCGTGAAATGGGTATATCATTCTCAAATTTTATTCTTCTGAAATTAGGAAGAGAAGCAAAGACGAGGGAGTATATCAGAAAAGAACTTGAGATGAAGATAAGCGACCTGATACAAAAACTTAACTGGCTTACGATGGAAGTGGAAACCAAATCAAGCAAAAGAATCGTGGTAATTGTGGATGACCTCGATAAGCTTACTCGCGTAGGACAGGCAGAGGACTTTTTCTATAAAAATTACGGATTGCTTATTCAGCCAACTTGCTTTGTCATTTACACATTTCCTATACCTCTAACATTCAATCCGTATTACGAGAATGTTCGGCCTGCATTTAATGACGATATTATCCTGCCGCAACTCCCAGTGAAGAGCAAAGACGGAAAGCGATTAAATGTGAGAAACATCAACTTCTACAAGGAGATAGTAGAGAAGAGGATGGATTTGGATTTGATAGAAGAAAATGCCTTAGAGGAAGCCATCGTATCCACAGGAAAAACTTCTGAGTTCATTTCCATTATGAGAGATGCTACAATAAAGGCATACCGGAATGGAAGGGAGAAGATAACAAAAGAAGAAGTCGGAAAAGCATTGGAGAAATTGAGAAGGACGTATGACCGAACACTTACCGAAGCGCATAAAAAGCGGCTTTTAGAGATTTATGATACGAAGGAAGCTCGAGATGATGATACGAGCGATTCAACAAGCCGTGATTTGCTTTTTAGTTTGACCGCAGTTGAGTATGAGGATGAAGAGGGAAGGTGGTGCGATATAAATCCGTTATTGAAACCATTAGTGGAGAAATGGAAGAAAGCGTAATAGATGATTTAGAGGAAATAGACACGATAATAGCAGAGCTAGAGATTTCTAAAGGTAAGGGTAACTTAATACTGTGCGTGGTTAATTCTCCGGCCTATAGAGATAGAATTATCCAGACGTTAAGGAGAAGATTCTTATCAAAGGTTATCCTTGCAGAAAAAGGTGAGCAAATCATCCGCAATTTGAAAAGCAGAGATTTTGGGGGTGCGGATATTTTAATCTGGGTGATGCCCGAAGAGCCAACAGAAGATTTAATTAATACCTTGAATAATTTCAGGGAGTTGTTCTACGAAGCAAAGATACCCCATCTGATGTATTACAATCAAGCGTTTTCTGAAAGTGTGATAAGAAAAGCACCGGACTTCTGGCGATATAGGGGGAACTATTATGAATTGAGAGAAGCGGAAAGAGGGATAGCTTTTGAGGCAATTGAGACGTTAGCCACCCCTTTCTCTTACCAAGACAAGGATGAATTGCTGAGAAGGAAGCGGATAAATGAATATCTGCTTGAAAAAGTTAGGGATAAGGAAGAAAAAACAAAAATCCTGGGTGAATTGGGCACGATATTCTATTATTTAGGAGATCTTGAAAAAGCTCTGGAATATTTCAGGAAGGCATTGAAATTAAATGAAGAATTGGGAAGTAAAGAAGGCATGGCTGCAAACTTTGTAAATATCGGCATTGTCTACCGAATCAAAGGAGAACTTGACAATGCTCTGGAATATTACGGGAAGGCATTGAAATTAAATGAAGAATTGGAAAGGAAAGAAGGAATTGCAGCAGACCTTGGAAATATAGGCATTGTCTACCAAATCAAAGGAGAACTTGCCAATGCCCTGGAATATTACGGGAAGGCATTGAAATTAGCTGAAGTATTGGGAAGTAAAGAAGGAATTGCAAATCAACTTGTAAATATAGGCATTGTCTACGGAATCAAAGAGGAACTTGATAAAGCTTTGGAATATTTCAGGAAGGCATTGAAATTGAATGAAGATTTGGGAATAAAAGAAGTACTGGCAAATCAACTTGGAAATATAGGCAATGTCTACCGAATCAAAGGAGAACTTGATAAAGCTCTGGAATATTATGAGAAGGCACTGGAACTGGATGAGGAGTTGGGAAGAAAAGAAGGAATTGCAAGTGTGTTTGTAAACATAGGTAATGTCAACTTAGACAAAGGAGAACATGAAAAAGCATTGGGATATTACGAGAAGGCGTTGAGAATTTTCAAGGATGTAGGTATGAGAATAGAAATAGCACTAACTTTAATGAACATTGGAGATGTTTTCACTCAGAAAGGTGATAAAGAACAAGCATTGGATTATTATCAAAAAGCCGAGAGCCTTGCTGTGGGCACTTCTGTTTGTGACGATCTCAGTAAACGATTGAACAGATTAAAAGAGGAGCATAATGCGTAAGATATTTAGCAGAACAGAAAAAGAATATAAACAGTGTATAGTCCTCCGAGCAGATTTGAAGCTGTCAAAAGGCAAAGCAGCAGCACAAGCAGCCCATGCTTCTATACTAAGCTACGACCTAGCTACGATGCGGGACAGAAAGGAATGGAAAGAGCAAGGTCAGAAGAAAGTTGTGCTGAAGGTGAACACCCTTGACGAGATATACAACTTAAAATACGAATCGGAGAAGTTTGACTTACCGGTAGCCATCGTAGAAGATGCGGGGCTAACGGAAATCCCGCCGGGTACGGTGACTGCAATAGGAATAGGACCTGCAAATGCGGACGAAATAGATAAAGTAACAAAAGACCTGGATTTAATGTAGCAAACAAACCTTTTCTTAGAAAGAAAAGCTTTACCAAAAGAAATGAAGCTGCACCGACTAATTGCGCCCAAGGGAGGACCGACAAAACTCTTTGTCGGTGGCTTACATGGAACTGAAAGTGTATATACTGCACCTATTCTTGAGATAGTGGCAACGGAAGAGATATGTACGGGAGAAGTGATAATCGTACCTTGTCTAGTCGAAAACAGCAAATACATAGCGGTTTTATCCGAAGAATACTATCGGAGCCACGAAGGCACGGAATTGCTTCGACTTATTCATGACTACAAACCGGATTTTTATTTCGAGCTACATGCTTATGGCGAACAGTCGTATTCTCGATTGACCGACCCGGAACGTGAAATTAAGATAGGGGTGCCGCCGTTCGTTGACCTCGTGGATGGAATTCTTCTGGGCTCTATCGCGCCAATCCTAAGGCGAGAGTTTAGTGAGCACGATTTTTGCGTTACCATTGAAGTTCCGAAATGGAAATGCGAAAAGGCAGAGATTAAAGAAGAACTACTGCAGATTTTGAGGATTGGATTGACGATAGCGACTAAAAAGGAAGCTTTAGAAAAGCTCAGAATACGGTATCCCGCACAAATGAATAAGGCAGAGCGGCTGTTTCAACAATACTACCGTAACAGATTGAAGCCTTTCTGAATTTCTAGCCGTTACTCAGTCCAGAAAAAACGTGTCTTATTTTATCTTAGAGCCAAATATCTTTATGAACTTTGCTTTTACTATCTTTTGTGTTGTAGGGAATACGAGGGGGGTGATAAGCGCGAATGCAGGGAGCAGAAAAAGAAGACACTGTAAAGAAATGCGTAGAGATGCTTGAAAATATAAGGAGTGATACCACGGTACCGAGAAACATAAGACTGTCAATGGGCGAGATAAAGGATAAGCTGCTGAACTCAGATGAATCACATGCTTTGAGAGCGGCAGCCGGGATTTCCGACCTGGAAGTAGTAACAACCCACCCAAATATTCCAGCTTATGCAAGGACGGTGGTCTGGAGCATAATAACACAGTTAGAAACGGTCTCTGTTGAAGGATAAAAAAAAAGATGATAACAATAGCATTAGCGGGTAAGCCGAATTCAGGTAAGTCCACCTTTTTTAAGGCTTTTACACTCGCAGATGTCGAGATAGCGGCCTATCCGTTCACAACGATTACGCCGAACGTTGGAGTAGCATACGTGCGGGTGAACTGCCTCTGTAAAGAAAAGGAGCTTGAACTTGCGGGTGTGTGTGGCAATTGCATAGACGGCTTTCGGTTCATACCCGTAGAGGTATTGGATGTTGCGGGATTGGTCAGAGGTGCACATGAAGGAAAAGGTTTGGGCAACGAATTCCTGGACGAACTCCGGCAGGCGGAAGCGATAATTAATGTCGTGGATGCTTCGGGTGCTACGGATGCAGACGGCAATGTGGTGGAACTTGGGGCTCATGACCCACGCGAAGATGTTATTTTCTTCAAAGAGGAGTTGAATATGTGGGTTTACGGTATAATAACCCGTGGATGGCACAAGATGGGGCGTAGGGTGGAATTAGAAGGCACGAAGATCGAACGGTTGCTTGCAGAACAATTAGCAGGTGTTGGCGTTACGGAAGAACAAATAAAGGGCGCTATCCTAAAATCCGGCATTCCGGACAAAAGTAACATGAAGTCGTGGACTGAGGACGACCTGAAGAAATTAGCTACTCATATAGTACTGAGAAGCAAAAGGATGATTATCGCGGCGAACAAAGCGGATATTGCGCCTGATGAGAACATAAAAAAGCTGAAAGCGCTTGAAAGCGAGGGCAGTGATAATGAGATTGTAATTCCCTGTTCCGCCGCCGCGGAGCTTGCGTTGAGAACCGCATCAAAGAACAATATCATACAATATCTGTCAGGGGATACCGATTTTGTGATTGCATCTGAAGTTACGGATAAGCAAAGGAAAGGTCTGGAGCAAATAAAAAAATTAATCCGTGTCCATGGCGGTACTGGCGTCCAGGAAATAATAAATCGGGTGGTGTTTGAGCTGTTAGACTATGTGGTGGTGTATCCGGTGGAGGATGAGCATAAGTACAGTGATTCCGCGGGACGAGTTCTACCGGATGCGTATCTTTTGAAATCCGGGAGCACCGCTCGGGACCTGGCTTTTGCGGTTCATTCGGACATTGGTGATAGTTTCCTTTATGCGATAGACGCGAGAACGAAACGACGGCTGGGTGAGAAATACGCACTGCAGAATAACGATATAATAAAGGTGGTTTATTCGTCAAGATAGAAAAAAAATAGTGATTCGCGTTGGATTTGAGAGCGCGAGAGTGTAATAGTCCGTAGGGAAGGTAGAGTAGCGTTAGGGGTACCATTAACCCAGTTGTGTGGTGGTCCCTGAAATATTTCAAAAAGTTTTTAGCATAGCACCCTATCACGCACTCTCCGTTTACCATTTATCAAATCAAGGAAGTTGTTTCGTTTAATATCTTCGTATCTGCTATCTTCGTATCTCTTATCTTCGTATGTGTAATGCTCGTACCTATAATTTTCATATCTCAGATTCTCGTATCTCTTATCCTCATTTTTATCATCTTCGTACGTGTAAACCTCGTATCTCTTATCCTTGTATTTCTTATCCTCGTATCTCGTATCCTCGTATTTGTAATACTCCCATTTTTTGATTTCATCTTCATTTAGCAACTTATCATAGACTATCTTGTTGTGAGTTTCTCTAGTGCAGCGTTTCCAAAATATTATGGCAACATTTATATAGGGCGGTACCTTACCTGATTTTATGCCATTCGTTAGCAAGAAGTCAAAATCAAAGTTGAGCGAAGAGGATCTTAAATTTTTGAGATCG
>Ga0255453_1053_pt1 | contig 16237 bp, 13 predicted proteins | sample ANMaggQLBNCT01G4_FD_182628 | JGI IMG/M metagenome (GOLD analysis project Ga0255453, IMG submission 182628) | Sediment cell enrichment communities from methane seep in Santa Monica Basin, California, United Staets - ANME aggregate JGI... | ecosystem: Environmental > Aquatic > Marine > Cold seeps >...
AAGGCAGCCCATCCTTTAAGTGAGAAGATAGTGGCTTATCAAAAACAAAGAGCGAAAAATATCTCAGGGAGATAATCAGGGTTTTCAACATCGGACGTAGAGCCTGCGGGAAAGAAGAAGCACAACATTTGTTCATCTCAAAATCGCTAAACTACTATTCTGAAGCAGACATGCAGGTGGACTTCTTCCGAATACTTGAAAAAGAATTGCCCAAATAAAGTTCCCTTATATATTCAATTAGAAAGTCCCCAATATCGACTCCAAGATTTAAACGTAAGTCATACAAGTGGTAAAGTTATTTTCTCTCGGATGAATCATACTTTCTGGATAAAATAATGAATCACTCAACTGGAAGGAATCTGCGTATTGAAACGAACTTTAGGCTCATTCTTTACAAACCTTCTCAAATATCGCCTTCACTGCGACCACAGCCTTAGAATCTTCCGGTAGATCCAGTATTGGCTTACCCACTAAATCAAATGCTCTTATGTGCTCATCCTCGGGAACCGTTCCTACAAGCGTAAGCCCACTATCCTTTACCAGCCCCGCCAAAGCAGCCTTCACTTCTGCGTCTTCCGTTACCTTGTTCAGCACCAGATAGATCTGCCCGAAATCAATATGCAGCTTTTCTGCAATGTCCTTTATCGCGGCTGCCGTGTCTATGCCTCGTTTTGTCGGGTCACTAACCACGATCATCGTATCCACATCTCGTGTCGTTCTGCGGCTGAGATGCTCAAGCCCTGCTTCGCAATCTATTACTATCGTAGAGAACCGAGAAGACAACTTATCAATGAAATGCCGCAACATATCGTTTATCAAGCAGTAGCAGCCGGGACCTTCGGAACGACCCATGACTATTACCGAGAACCGTGCTGTATTCAGCATTATCTCATCTATCTTGTACTCAATTAGCATATCGGTTGGCATATCCTCAGAGAAGAAGACACCGCTTGGCGATGCTATCTCTTCTCGCACGTCACCTAACGTTTTAGTCACCTTTACGCCTAACGTGCTGGGCAAGCTCGCGGCAGGGTCGGCATCTATCGCAAGCACTCGTCCGCCGCCTGCTTTGTTCTCAGCCATGAATTTCAGCAGTAACGAGGCTATCACGGTCTTACCCGTACCGCCTTTTCCTGCTACTGCGATTATATTCGCTCCGTTTCTTTGCGACATGGTTTTTAGTTTTTAAATCCTATAATTTCGCTCTACACACTTAACATGTTTGCTATAAAGGAGCAGTTCCGCCCGAAGAATCCTGCGAGAACCGCGCATCTATTGACCGAGCATGCTTCTCCATGCCCTCGGATTCACACAAGTGCACCACCACGTCATTTATATTCTCTAAACCTTCTTTATCCAGCCACTGTATGGTCATCCGGTGCATAAAATGGTCAACGTCAAGCCCTGAGTATAAGCTCGCATAGCCGGCCGTAGGAAGTACATGATTCGCACCTGTTGCGTAATCGCCCGCCGCTACCGGCGAATAACTACCCACGAATACCGACCCGGCGTTTCTTATTCGTTTCAATACCGCCATCGGCTCTTGTACCATTATCTCAAGATGTTCAGGTGCATATTCGTTCGCAAAATCTATGCACTCGTCCATGCTATCGCTGATTAGTATCCAATTCTGCGCGGTTTCTCCGGCTTCTGCCTTTAGTCCGTGCTCCACTTCTGTCGCTAACCTTTCAGAGTCCGTGACAAGAACCGCCTTTGACTTCGTTCCATGCTCTACCTGCGCCAGCATATCCGCCACGATAAAATCAGAATTCGCGGTTTCGTCTCCGATCACCAAAATCTCGGACGGTCCCGCCGGGAAATCTATTTCCACACCTTCTTCTCGTGCTTGCATCTTCGCCACCGTTACAAACACATTTCCGGGGCCCACTATCTTTTGCACCTTCGGAACGGTCTCCGTACCAAAAGCGAGAGATGCTATCGCTTGCGCACCTCCTACTTTGAATATCCGCGTGGCACCTGCGAGACTCGCAGCGACTAACGTGCATGGGTCCACATTGCCATCCTTGCCCGGCGGTGTGCATACCACAATATCGCGTACACCTGCAATCTCCGCAGGAATCACGCACATCAAGGCGGTACTGAAGTAAGATGCCGGTACATAAGCGCCAACCCTCTCGAAAGGCACATACTTCTCGCCGATGAAGACGCCATCTGTAAATTCTTCCAGCCAGGCTACCCGTTTCTGCCGGCAATGGAAATTCCGTATCGCCAGATATGCTTCTTTGATACACCTCTGCGTGTCACGATCCACGCGCATTTTTGCTGCTTCTATCTCGTCCTGCGTTACTTCTAGTTCTTTCAGTTTGACAGAATCGAATTTATCTGTGTATTCACGCAGTGCGTCATCTCCTCGGGTCTTTACCTCTGCGACTATCTCCTGCACCAGTGGCATAACCGCCGTTAAGTCCTGCGTTCTACAGAAAAAATCATGCTCTTCTTCTACTTCTTTCAGTTTCTTTATCATCTTCTCTCTACAACGTATCTATCAACTTGCCACTTCTATCTTCTTTCATCTCACATTTATTCTCTAAATTCTTTTTGCGTAAAAAATCCTCAATGTTTATAAATGATGCTCTACTATACTACACAAACTAATGTATATTGAAGGTGACAAGTAAAGATGACAGAATCCATGGAGAAAGAAGAAGAAGAAGATAGTGGCGGAATTGATTATAGTATTCCAATCCCAGAGGGCGTAAATGTTACAATCGATGGACGAAAGGTGAAGGTGGTAGGTCCGAAAGGCGAGCTAGCACGAGTATTATGGTATCCCCAGTTGCATATAGCGGTAGCGGAGACCGATAATGGCCCGGAAGTGGTTATAAAAAGCGACTCGTCACGTAAGAATACAAAAGCCATGGCGGGAACCTACAGGTCTCATATTAACAATATGATTATCGGTACGAACGAAGGCTTCTTTTATAAGTTGAAGGTTCTGCATGCTCATTTCCCTATGCAAGTGGCTTTAACGAAGGAAGGCAATGCCATATCCATTTCAAATTTCTTGGGTGAGCGAAAGGCAAGAGTCGCAAAAATTATGGAAGGTGCAAACGTAGAAATAAAGGGTAAAGGCTCCGAGATAGTAGTGTCCGGGATAGATAAGGAAGCGGTAGGGCAGACAACCGCAAATATAGAGCAAACGACACGAATAAAGGGTTATGATCCAAGAGTCTTTCAAGATGGTATTTATCTCGTAGAGAAAGGACTGGGCACCGAAGCAGGAGGTAATTAGTTACATTATTAACGTTAGGATCGAATCATGCCTGAGATAATAGAAGGGATAAGTCCGACAAGGATGGAATTGTTGCGGATGAACCGGCGGGCGAAGTTAGCGGAGAAGGGGCATGACCTGCTGCGTGAGAAACGGGATGCGTTAATTTCTGAATTCCTGGATGTGGTCTGTGAAGTAAGGGAGGCGCGTATGAACGCCGAATCTAAGTTAAAAGAAGCTTTTGAAGCGTTAATCATAGCTCAGGCGTTGCTGGGCGTTGAGCAAGTACGGCAGTTGTCTTTGATGACGCCACAGGAAATTTCACTGGAGTTCTCGTCACGGAGCATAATGGGTGTGCATGTGCCGACATTAGACTTGAAAAGCGGATTGGTGAGAACGGTTACGGACCGCGGTTATGGACTCGTGGACTCGGATGCCGCGGTGGATAACTGTGCGAGAAACTTTGAGGAAGCGTTGGAATTGCTAATAAAGCTTGCAGAGCAGGAAGAAGCAGTGAAGAATCTCGCGGGTGAAGTCGAGAAGACAAAGAGACGAGTGAATGCGCTTGAATATATCATGATTCCACGTTTGAAAGCGACACGAAAGTACATTCGGATGCGGTTAGAAGAGATGGAACGCGAGAATTTCACGCGGTTAAAGAAGATAAAAGCGTTGTTGGATCAACAGTAGTAGCAGTTTCTTGCGGCTACGGTTGAGCAAAACTACTACGGCTTTTGATGAATCATAACTCCGATCACCGATATAGAACGCAATGAACAACCTCATCTATACCGCTCCAAAACCACTTCAGATGCTCTCCCCTAATCCGATATTGCGCAAAAATGGGTGCTTAATATGGGCTATAAAGCCATATTTAGACTTCTTTCTACTGCAATTTTGAATTGTGAGGCAGCCACTTTAATTTATATTCCAAAAAGGGACTTGAAACTAATAGAAGTGCGAAAGGAAAATGGACCTCGAAGGATTTGCGAAACGGAAACTAAGAGCAGGCGACACAGATGCTAAAATAATCGCAGAGATGAGTACTCGCATAGAAGAGATAAAACGCACCAGTATAATAACGAATTCAACAAAAGAAACCGCGGACAAGCTTGCAAAAGCGGTATTGGAAGAAGCTAAACGAACACTAGATTTAAAAGACGAGTTCGCCACGGAAATCTTGTCTGGCGTGAGAATGGGTGAAATGGGCGTTGGATCACGCGGCTCCGGCGATTTTTATGTGCATGAAAAGATAGGCGAGCTGATAGGTGCCACCGGTGCTGTGGTTGATTCATCAAGCCTGAGTGACTCGGGCGTGGTACGTTTGCCTGCTACGACTACGGCTAAAAACAAATTCGTGGTTGTGACGGTGGATGGGATGCACTCGCGACTGAGCGATTTCCCATTTCTTGCCGGGTTTCACGTGGCTCGTGCCGCACTCCGAGACGTGTATGTCCTGGGTGCCGTGCCCGTTGCGTTGTTATCCGACATTCATGTAGCGGATGACGGAGACGTGGGTAAGATATTCGATCACATTGCAGGTATCTCCGCGGTATCGGACGCTACGGGTGTGCCGCTTGTGACGGGTTCAACCTTGCGAATAGGCGGTGACGTGGTAATTGGCGAACGGATGACCGGCTGCGTGGGTGCCGTTGGCGTGGCAGGAGATATTGTATCACGAGAAGGTGCAAAAGCAGGCGATGTGATTTTGATGAGCGAAGGTGCAGGCGGAGGCACGATCACAACAGCCGCATTGTATTACGGCGAATACGAGGTGGTGAAAGAAACGCTGAACATAAATTTTCTGCGTGCTTGTAATGCGCTTATCCAGGCAAATATGGTGAGAAAGGTGCATGTCATGACCGATGTCACGAACGGTGGCGTACGTGGTGATGCAAACGAGATAGCAAAAGTGGCTGCGGTGAAACTCGTGTTTTTTGAGGATGAGATAAGAAGTTTGGTGAATGAAAAAGTGCTTAGTTTGCTGGAGCGGCAGGAAATAGATTATTTGGGTGTGTCACTGGATGCGTTACTGGTTATTTGTCCGGAAGAAGCGGTGGAAGAGGTGAAAACGGTTATACGGGCTGCGAATGTGGGTATAGAAGTGGTTGGTAAGGTTAAAGCGGGTAAAGGTGCGGAAATTATGATAGACGGCGAAAGGAAAGAGTTTGTGCCTAAGTTCCGTGAGTCGGCGTATACGCCAGTTAAGAAGGCGGTGGGAGAAAGCACGAAAGCGGATTTTGATGCGATGAAACGGAAGGTGGATCAGGCGGTTGAAGCGGCGGTTTTGAAGCGCGATAGGATGATGAAAATGTTAGGCCGCGAGGGAGAAGTATAGTAGGATAGCAAGAAGCGGTAGGAAGAAGTTACCGCCGATTCCAAAACGTTATTTTTTTAGTGTATCACTAAAAGTCAGACGGTAATGCTTTTTGAGACAAAAAAACGAGAACTTTAACGGAGTATTACAGGTGAGAAATAGAGGGTTAGCACGAAAGTCAAAAAGTCACTCAAAACAGGGACATAGATTAGCTTCCCGAGGGGGGCAGTGCCTAACTAACGATAGAGTGAAGTTGTAGCCCTCGTGATTACAGCACTTAGATGAGTTTTTTCATTTCTGCTTCCAGCCTTTTCACTTCGCTAATCGCATAATCTCGTTTTTTCTTCAGTTCAAGCCATTCCGGGTACTTTTCGTGTCCTATTAACGCTTGGAATTGCTTTTCCTTCTGCGTAAGCGTACGCTGCTCCTTCTTAAGCTCGCCCAACCGTTTTTTAAGCTCGGCCTGTTTATTTTTTAGCCTTGCTATTGCTCGTTCTTCCAATCGCTGGAATTTGGCATCCTCCTCGGCGTCTTGTTCACGTTCCATAGCAGCCTTCAACTGCTTCTCCTCAATCACAAGCGCTTCCACATTCGTTTCAAGCGCGGCCATCTTCTTGTCGAGCTCTTCCCGCTCGTTTTTGTGCTTCGCTTTTTGCTCGTCTATCCAATCGCGGTCCATACTAACCAATGTATTGTATACGAATGATATAAATCCAAAGTTCCAAATCGCAATCAATGTACAAACACGGTATTCCGGGATTCTTCATGTGATTTTTAGAGGTTGGTTTTGTGCCGTACTTTTTGTGCCGTACTATTACAAAAACGGTGGAGGGGCGGTACTGATGAGAATGGTATTGTAAGATGTAACAGCTCAAAATTAGACGGTCTTAAAGTAGCACAAACACAAAAGCGTTGCTCGTTTTAAGCAATATTGCTCATAGTTAATTATATAAGTTAAGTTGATTTTGTATTAAGTATATCGAAAAAAATTGAATATATTTGGGAAAAAATTGTGTGTGAACACCACGGTTTGAAAAAGGTGAGATGCTTGGGAATTTTACCTTCCTTCTTTTAAAACCAGTTCAATCAAAAGAAGGTACTGTGGTAGGTGTATCAAAGTGCAGGGGTGAAGCATATGAAATCGGTAAGTGCATTCTTTTGTTCAAATGAAAAATGCTTAGACTACGGTAAAAAGGACAGTGGTAACATCGTTGTTCATAACCGGTACGGTAAACACGATGAGATAAGAATGCTCAAATGTAAGACTTGCGGATCTTATTTTTCTGAGAGAAAGAACACCGCTCTTTACAACTGCAAGCTACAAAAGGATAAGGCTTTGGAGATTATCTATCATCTTAGTAAGGGCTATAGCATTAGAAAAATCAATAGACTCACAGGGGTAAGTCGTGATGCTATCTCAAGACTCGCTCATATAAACGGGCAATATGCAAATAGCTTATGTGACGAACTCGTTCGCTATTTAAAGCACAAAAAAGTTCTGTTTGATGGAAAGTAGTTCACAACTGCTTTAAGATCAGAACGGACAACAAAGAATACATGTATTGCAGCTCTGCCATAGCTGGTGGTGTCACAGAACATATAGGGACAATCCAAGTGCTTGTATTGTATCCTGTGGTTTCGTAGTATTAAGTTATATCCTGCCATTAGCAAAAAATCGGAAAACATATTTAAAAATATGCCTTTGTGTGAGTACCACAGTAATAAAAAATCTGAGATGCACGGGGATTTTCCCCCAAAAAGAAGCGCCTTCTGCGGTGCTGAAAAGGGGTACTGTGGTAAGTGCACCAAAGCGCCGATGTGGGGGCGATATAAGTATCTAAAATAGGAATACTAAAAAACAAGAGGAGTGAAAAAAAATGCCAACTTTTGGAGATAACCCATTTGACGATGGGTTGGATTTTGTAGGTTGCCCACCGCAACCTACCGAACTGGAACTGCCGAAATTTCAGGAATATTTCAAAAATGAATGCAAGTTAATCAGTTGGGGCAGATGCAAGCCTTTTTCTGACGGAGAGAGGAAGATGATAGTGGTGATAGACGATTTTGAACTAGATCCCAGAGTGTGTGGTGTGTATAATGGAGAAGTTCACTTTATAGATGCTGCGACAGGAAAGGAATGGTACAAAGGAGAACGACTGAAATTTTACTATACTCGAAACTACATTCACACCGGGGAGTCCATGTATGGAGAAAGGCAAAAATCTATTGCATTTCGATTTGTTATAAAGGGCGATATTGAGCGTGTTTCTGACGATATACCAAAAATAAACGGCTTGGAATGGCCTGGTTTGATTCTCTGTACAAAGACGTCAGATAAGGTCGATTCATACGACAAGATATTTGTTTACGGCGGCTTGGATATACTATTTGATGTTGAACGTGAGAAAATGAACGGTTTTATGCTTGCTATCGGGCACAATGATGGCTGGTATACTCACCATCCAAAATGCTCTAAAAGACCTATTGATTGGCATGGCTATGGTGATTACATAGGTCATTATTGTGATAGGGGCTGGCTCTTTGTCTCTCCAGGAAGAAACTTTGTTTTTGAGCCGGATATCCTACCACCAACGGGAAGGTTTTTTGAAGAGGCTTTAAGAGAAATTGGTAAGGAGTGCTATACAGAGGATGCGATAAGATACGGTGCGTTTGATTTAACTCACAAACAGTGTATTCATTCATATCAGGAATTGAGAGGCGTAACTGAATGTAACACTTCGTTTAATAGTACTGAATTTTGTCAGGGATTGGTTTATTCAGGGAAAAGAGTCCCGTGGATTACATTTTTCAGTATGGGCTACTGGAGGGATCGTTATGAAAAACCAGAACAAATCTTGCATTTTGCGGAGGGAAACCTAAAAGTGGATAATGAGAAATATGAGGAGAAATATGGAAAAGAGCTTTACTTTTATGGGTTCACTACTCAAAATTACCGTGAAGAGCTTAAATTGGTTGACCTTGCCAGCAATAAAGACATTATAGGGGAGCCAGTAGATACTAACCTTCTGCTTTACTTATATAATGCTGGAGCCCGTGAAAGGAATCCGAAGTTGAAGAGATTTATACCACTAGATCTAAAGCTTTCTGCAAAATTATTAAGAGCGGAGATAGAGGCAACGAAGGATAAAGAGCTTTGCCCATTTTTGCAAGAGGAAGGTGAAAAAAAAGGAGGGAAATAAAATGGAAGAAAAAGGAAAAAAAATTAAAAGGGAAAAAGAAAAATTCCATATTGCAGGAAAGGTAAGAAGAGAAGAAGAAGGGGAATCCATAGCGGGATTAAAAGTGATGGCATATGTGACAGGAACTAAGAAACAGGTAGGTAGTGCTATTACAGATGCCGATGGAAACTATAAGATTAAATTTGAATACGACAAACCAGTGGATGTAAATATTTCTGTCTGTCCAGATGTTGATGAAAAAGTACTAGAGATAATACCAAAAGCCAAACACTTTATCCCCAAAGATGCATGGGCAAAAAGAAGCCCCTATTATGTAGAAAGGATGGATATTTCCATACGCAACTATATCGAGAGGATATGGGATCAAATATGTAAGGAATATACCATTTTCGGCATGGTTGTTAATGGAATTCCGGACCCAGACAACCCTGGCAGTTATCTTGATTTAATCCCAATTCCTGATGCAACAGTGCATATTTATGATGTAGGCAACCCCCATACTGAGCATGAAATAGGTACTGCTACCACAGATGAAAATGGGTTATTTGTGTTTGATTTTGACTGGTGTTATGCTAAACCAACTAAACCAACTAACCCAACTATACCAACTATACTAATTAAACCAGATATACTACCAGATATACTATTTAAAGTCACACAAACAGTAGACAGTGTTGGGGTACCCATCTATGAGGAAGATCGAAGTCAAACACGATGGAACATAGAACAACTCCCACCTGGTTTTACTCTTATTGTGGAAGGTGATGTTATCCTGCCCGATGATCCGATGACACCAATTACTGGCGATTTTGAATTTCATGGTATTGGAAGGGTGTTGATATCGCAGATTGATAGTGAAGGTTACGCAGATACTTCAGGTCCAGGGGATGTTGTATTTGCCAGAGATAGCCCGTTTGGTAGCATTATAGATGTTAAAGGTCAATTTAACGATGATTTACAGGGAGAATATTATCAGGTGTTATATGCGAAATGGGAAAATGACACCGCGCAGCCAAACCCAGGGGACTTTACACCTATCCTTTATGAAGTATGGCCAGTTTCACAAAAAATTGCAGATAACTGGGTAACAGTTTATAAATCACCCGTAGAGTTGCCTGTAGTCGGTGGTGGTTGTTATGAAATTCCTGATTATACCGACATATTTCGTAATTCCAAAGACATTCTTATAAGATGGGCAACGCATGGAAATGATCACGGAGTACCAAGGTATCCAAATGGTAAATATAGTCTTATGGTTAAGGTAATTAAGGATGATGGGAGTGTAGTGGAACCTAGCAATACTTTCATTGTTAGGGTAGATAATACATGGCCGGTTGCTAAGATAAAAGAGGATATCAGTATCATTGGTGGTACGGTTCCCCTCTGCCCAGATCCAAAACCATCTGGGATGATTTGTGATAGTCCAGAAATATGTGGTATTATATATCTTGAATCGGGCAAACAATTGCGCGTTAAATTTGATGCCTACGATGAACAAAATCACTTCAGAAACTACGAATTGACTTACCGTACTGGTCATGGTAGTGTAGTAAATATACATAATGGAAGTAAGTATTTTACAGGTCCTCCACGAGAAGATTATGGATTTACAAACGAAACAGTAGACTGGAATATTGGAGGCTTAGATCAATGCGGGTATGAGGTCAGATTAAGAGTGTGGGATAGAACAATAAATGGTTCCCACCACATACATTGGAGAGAAGACTTTATCCATATCATACTGCTTGAGGAACCCGCACCATAAATCAAAGTTAAGCAAAAAGCCAAGTTAAAAAAATCCGAGATGCCCGGGGATTTGCCCTTAAAAAGAAGTGCTTTCAGCGGCGCTGAAAAGAGTACTGTGGTAGGTGCATCAGAGCGCCGAGTCGAGGCGCTAAGGAAGAGTGGGAAAATGGAAAAACAAAATGCCTTCAGAATTTATGGAAAAGTGCGAGAACTGGAAAGTAAGATTGGAGTCCCAGGCTTAATAGTTGAAGCTTTGGATAAAGACCTTAAATTTGACGACCGCTTAGGTTCAGTTACTACGGACATTGATGGCTACTTCGAGATTAGATATGACAAAGAAGATTTTCAGGAGCTTTTCTTTGATCAACGACTGGACATCTACCTTAGAATTAAAACCCCAGATGGAATGTTAGTTTCTACAACGGAAGACAAGGTCAGGTATGGAGCTAATAGGACAGAAGAATTTGTTATGAATCTCCCTAAAAAGTTACTAAAGGGAGGCGAAAATATGAAAGAAAAAATAGAAGATAGTGAGGAACTTAGGGATAGAATCATAAGGGATGAGAAACTGCTAAGAGACCTTAGCGAGAAGATTGCAGAGATACTTAAGGGAAAGGTGGAGATTGGAGAAGATGAGGCATACACGTTTGTGCCATTCGTCTATGAAAAACCCGTATTTGCGCCAGAGATATTCACAGGGCCCGTCCGGCGGGTAGGGAAAACGGAGCGCCTATCGTGGTGGTGGATAGGGCTACCGGCACCTGAAATTCTACAGCACTTGGAAAAATACAGGGTCACAGAGTTAACTCCAGAGCCCGGTATGCCACTCGGAGAACAGATAATCGGTAATAAAGAGCTTCTACGGGAACTCAGTGTGGGTGTATCAAGTGTTCTAAAGGCGCATGGTGTTGCCATTAGCGATGATGTCATGTATGTGTTTTCGCCGATTGTCTACAAAAAGCCAACCTTTGCGCACGAGATGTTCATGAGTGTGAGCCCATCAAAATTTGCGCCCATGGTGTTTGCAGACCCAACCCCTGAACCAGCGAGATGGCTTTGGGCTTCAGCGGTCTATACGCCTGTAATCCCCCTGCCCCCTCCTACGCCCATCGATGGAATACCAGCACCTGAACTCCTCTACGCATTGGAAAAGTTAGAGTTCCGGATAGGAAGATAACTCTAAGGTGAACAAAATGGAAGAAAAGATAGAGAGAAGCGAAGAGCTTCGGGATAGAATAATCAAGGATGAAAAGCTGCTGAGAGACCTCAGTGAAACAATATCGGGGATATTGAAAGGTAAGGTAAAACTTGAAGATGATGAGACCTTTGCATTTGCCCTACTCGTGTACAAAAAGCCAGTCTTTATGCCAGAGATATTTATAAGTGAGGACGCGATAGAGAAGATACCTTTTGGAGGAGCGGGACCATTGGATCCTGATATCTTAGGTGTGCTGGAAAAATTCAGGGTGAGGGATGATGATCCGGTACCTATCACAAAGTCATTTAGGGAACAGATACTCGGTAACAAGGTGTTGCTAAAAGAACTCAGTGTGGAGATATCAAAAGTACTCACGGAACATGGTGTAGTATTTGAAAACGATGAAACATACGCATTCCTGCCGGTCGTGTTCAAAAAACCAGTTTTCGGTCATGAGTTATTTACCTCATCGCATGTATTTGAGCCAGACCCCCAGCCATGGATTATGTTTTCGCAGGTATTTAATCCAGACCCCACTCCATGGAGACCCTCAGGATTATCTCGAGTTTCGACGATTGCACTGATTGAAAAGTATGGGATTTTACCCCAACCTTTTCCCGGTCCTCTGGATCCATGGCTATTGAACGTGTTAGAGAAATACAGAATCCAAAAGATGAGATAAACCAATCTCATCCTTTTTTATTTTTTATCTACGTGACTATGGATTACGAAAAGCCGAAGGTATCGGAACAGCTTTTTATTGAAGCGCGAGATTCAAAAACAGAAACGGTTTATTTTATTCTTGATCCGGATAAGCCCTCGTGGGCTTTTATAAATAAAGATAGTCTGGAAATATTGAATCAGTGCAATGGAAAAAACACAATTCATGATATTTCAAGATTAATTGCAGATAAATATGCGATAACCCTGAAAGAAGCTTTAAACGGCGTTGAATTATTTTTAAATAGCATGGTTAATATTCAAGTTTTGCAATACAACGGGATGGCTGAAATGGATGCCCACGAGATAACAGCTTCTGCCAATTCGTTCCGAAGCCTGGCAATAGAAATAACAAAAAAATGCAATTTGAGATGTGTACATTGCTATCTGCCTGCTGGCGATGCCGCAGATGGAGAACTGACTACTGAAGAGATAAAAGACCTGATAAAATCAGCCAAAGAACTCGGCGCGAAATCGGTAAGCATCGGCGGAGGCGAGCCTTTGATGATGCCTGATTATATTGATATAATAAAATACGCACTTTCTCTGGATTTAATGGTCGCATTAGGTACCAATGGAACGCTCATAGATGATGAAATAGCAGAAACATTGTCAAAAATGCCAATTAAAATTCAAATAAGTCTCGATGGCGTCAGAAAAGAGACACATGACCGTATTCGAGGAAACGGTAGTTTCGATTCGGCGCTTAGGGGGCTGGATAAGCTCATTGAAAGAGGCATGGGAAAAGACATCGTTATTGCGTTTACGCCCACGCGTATTAATGTAGAAGACGTCCCGGAACTAATTGAGTTCGCACTTGGAAAAGGGATACCGGTGATTCAGTTCCCGCCGCTTGCCTCGTCTGGACGAGCAAAAGCGAACTGGGACGAATTACGGCTTTCTGATGCTAAAAGGCTTTGGTTTTGGGATTTCATCTCAAAGCGATCAAAAGAACTAAAAGGTAAATTAGACTTACTTGCAGAATGTTTTTCTTTGGATATAAACAATCTCGGAAAGCCTTACAGGTGCACAATAGGAAGTCAGTTGCGGATTGCCCCGACTGGAGATGTCTATCCCTGCCAGTGTTTTCATTTTGGTTCAGAATATTGTATTGGTAACACAAAAGAGCAGAGTTTGGACGAAATTGTGATTAGTCAAAAACTTGAGGCGATAATAAAAACGTGTCTCGTTAGACCATCAAAAATAGAAGAGTGCAGGGATTGTAACTGGCGGAATTTCTGTGGTGCCGGCTGTATGGGAAATGCCTTTGAAGTCCATGGAACTATTTGGACGCCGGATTCTTGTAATGTTCGAAAGCAATGGCTCGAAAGTTCATTTCAGGCGAAATTTGATGAGATTTATGGCATGAAAAGATAAACATATGGTTGTGCACATTGTTAAAAGTACGGAAAGGCATAGGAGAGTTCACATAGGCACAGTATTGATGTTTACTCTGCTGATACTGGTAGTACTTGCTGGCAGTGCAAGCGTGACAACTATTGAAGAGAAGTTTGTAATTAGCCAAGGAGTGTCCGTTAGCATCGAGTTCCCCGTAGACGCGACCGGCACAATCTATGCTGAAATATCAGACTTTACAGGATATTATAGCGGACTTAGTATTGTTTTAGACTTCCCATCAGGAGAGACAAAAGAGGTTTTGTGGGATGAATTCACGGTCTTACCCTTATCGCTGTCCTATGATGTCTCTGAGGACGATATTAAAACAGAGAAAGATTGGAAGATATCAGTAGTAGCAATGCAGAATTATCCCGTGGGAGGTGGCACTTTAAAAATAACATATCCCGACGACACAACCCCACCAACCTTAACACTCACCTGTTATCCCGAAAATCCCACTGCCTATCAGCAGATTACTTTTAGCGCAACAGCTTCGGATAGAACTGGAATTGACAGAATCGAGATATTAGTGAATGCGAGAAAGGTAAAAGAATGCCCCGACTCCGATTCATGTACTTACCGAGGAGGACCCTATCCTGACTATGCAGGAACATCAGTGAGTTATGGTGCTAATGCCTACGATAAAGCAGGCAACCGAGCATGGACTGGCTACAGAAATGTGCACATATCAGTGCCAATGACCCCTCCTACCGTAATAGAACACACACCAACAGGCGAAAATGTACCGGTTACAACACAAATAACAGTAACATTCAGCGAACTGATGAACACGGATTCGGTAGAAGGTGCATTAGCTGTCTATGATTCTAACCAAGTAAGAGTCACAGGCGAGTTTAGCTGGGAAGAGAACACAATAACCTTCACACCTTCTTCTAACCTCAACTACGACACAACTTATACGGTAACGATTGGGCAGGAGGCGGAAGATTCCGAAGGTAACAACTTAAAAGAGCCACACGAATGGCGTTTTAGCACTGGTACACAAGCAAACAGTCCACCCAACACACCGCGTCTATCTGGCCCAACATCAGGATATACCAGTACATTATACCGTTATTCAACCTCTACCGAAGACCCCGAAGGCGATGATATGAGACATACCTTTGACTGGGGTGATGGCACAACTTCAGAGACAGAATTCGTAAAATCCGGCGAACGTATAGTTCAATCCCATGCCTGGATCGAACCCGGTGAATATCGCATCAGAGTAAGAGCTACTGATGACCACGGTGCGAGTTCACGATGGTCAAACACATTGGTGATGAATACCCGGAGTTCTGAGCACCAACCGCCGACCGCTATAATATCCGCAACACCCACGGAAATAATAGAAGGCGAAAGCGTATCATTCAGTGCAGAAGCATCCCGCGACACTGATGGCGAACTCGTTTCTTATGACTGGAACTTTGGTGACGGCGATACAAGCACAGGACTAGAGGTAGAGCACGCATATACTCATAGCGGGCATTATACAGCCTCGCTCACGGTAACAGATACTGATAATTTATTTGCTACCGACACGGCAGATATAACCGTTGAACCCACGTCAGCCCTGACAATCGCGATTTTTACACATCCTGTGCCATCCGGCGAATCAAATGAGATTAGCGTTCGTGTCACCTCAAATGGCAATCCCGTACCAGATGCTTTTGTTCGTCTTTCTGCAACAATCGGTGAGCTGGACCCAATAGAAGGCGTGACAAACGATGACGGCGGATTCGTCTCGATATTTCATGCGCCGATCGTGGATACGACAGAAACATACACTTTATATGCAAAAGCGGAGATAGAGACCCAAAGAGGCAAGGCGTCAATATCTGATTTGATTACTGTTACACAAAACGTACCACCAACCGCATGCATCGACATATATCCCAATCCCGCAGCCGAATACGAAACAGTAACATTTGAAGGCTATGGCGAAGATGAAGATGGCGAAGTGGTGGAATGCCGTTGGACGTTTCCAGATGGTACAACCAGGACAATCCCTGGGAGTTCCGATTACTTTGATGATGCGGATGCACAGGAAGGCTGGTACAGTTTTGCAGTTAGAGATAACGATGGAGCATGGTCAGAAGAAGTTGGAGTAGAATTGGAGTGGGAAACATCTCTTACTATTCCTTGGATATGGATCTTAGCAGCGACTGTGCTGGCCGTTGCTGCTGTTCTAATTATTAAAAAGGTGGTAAGCGAAAGAGATGGAAAAGATAATGGGAAAGAAAAAGAAAAAACAGGCACAATATACGCGGATTCCGACCCCCAAGAACGCTTTGGTCTTTCTGGATGAGGAGTATAGCGGTCTATCACCCTCAACCATGTCTGAAGTTTCTGTGGGTGCGCATCTCGTAAAATACCTAAAGTTCGGCTATCTCGGGTGTGAACAAAAAGCAATAGTCAACGCAGAA
>Ga0255453_1054_pt1 | contig 15968 bp, 7 predicted proteins | sample ANMaggQLBNCT01G4_FD_182628 | JGI IMG/M metagenome (GOLD analysis project Ga0255453, IMG submission 182628) | Sediment cell enrichment communities from methane seep in Santa Monica Basin, California, United Staets - ANME aggregate JGI... | ecosystem: Environmental > Aquatic > Marine > Cold seeps >...
TATTTTAAACCGATTGGGCTATCGGTTGAAGCGAATTCAGAAGACGAAACCACTCAAAAAAATCCCTGAAACGGATGCTATCTTTGAGAATGTTGACAGAGTCAATCGTCAGGCGGATGAGAGCCTAGAAACGCTGAGGCTCTCTATTGACACAAAGGATAAAGTGAAGATCGGTGATTATTCCCGCGATGGAAAGACCAGAGAAAAGGAACCTGATGGGGCTTTAGATCACGATGTTGCGCCTGATGCCCAACTGGTGCCTTCTGGTATTTTTGAGCCAGCAAATGATTTTCTGTCTATTATCTTCGGCACTTCAATCGAGACCAGTGACTTCATTGTAGATTGTTTGGGACAATGATGGGAAGGAAATAAAGGGCGTCACAGCCTTATCAAAGAGTTGGTTATAAATCTTGACAATGGACCACACATCAATAGCCGTAGAACTCATTTTATCAAAAGGATGACCGAGTTCGTGGACAAAACCGGGTTAATACTGCGATTGATTTATTATCCACCCTACCACAGCAAATATAATCCAATTGAGCGATGCTGGGGTATTTTAGAGGAACATTGGAACGGTACGCTCCTGTCTTCCATTGAGAAAACTCTCGAATGGGCTGGAACCATGACCTGGAACGGCGTGCATCCTGTCGTTCATCTCCTTGATGCAGTCTACCAAAAGGGGGGTAAAGCTGACTAAAGAAGCGATGAAAATCTATGAAGATAGGATCGAAAGATCTGAGACTTTGCCAATGTGGGATGTTACTATAAAACCGGCTTTTGGGTAGACTATTTATTGGGAGTTCCCTAACACCAAAACTAAACCATTAATTACTGGATCACGCATACAATCAAGCCTTTTTCCTCTTGGCGTAATAATAAAATACTATACCAATAAAAGCGACTAAAATACAAAATAGTAACGGCCACGTTTGTTTTAGTACCACCGGCGCAGGAGCATTTGTTAACGTGGGCGCAGGCGTAGCCCATGTAGGGTGGGTTACTGCGGGCGCATCAGACCCTGGATAGGAATGTTGGTCATTCAGATCTGTTCCTACAAACGTCTCATCTATGTCGCGATAACCGTCTCCATCGGTGTCCTTTTCTCCGCCATCGCCACACCGGTTATAATGTGCAGGAGTAGTTGTTACATGGAACAGCCCATTTCTCGCGGGTGCCGTTCCGAAATCACCTTCGGGATCCGACAATTCAATAGCACTCAGCGTCATAGGGCTATATTTTATCGAATCAGAAGTTCTTTCCACGCTAAAGTTGAGCAAAGCAATTGAACCACTTGAGCCATTTGGTATGGCATATGCGAAAGGTCCCGCGAGTGAAACACGAGCCCCCCCCTTCAAAATCGTTGTTAAGCCCTAAAACATTCCAGTCAGATGTTAGTTCCCCTCTTAAAACGTTTGTAACGCTTATGACACGTTTGTCATACGCTATATTGAATACAATACCCTGAACCGGCCCGTTTTTTGCATTTGTTATATTTACAGGCACGATTACATGTGTTCCCGGGACTCCACTTGCATCCTCCAGACCAAAACCATTGGCACTCAGTTGTGCTGATACGGGTATCAGTGCTATTACCAAACACAGTACACTAATGCTTACACCATACGCTAACGCTTTTTCATTCATTCCTAAAGCCGTTATACAAACCCTATTGCAGGAATCCAATCATCGTATATCTCCCCGTTTGCGTCCGTGAATTTAGTGCAGGAGATTTCTCCGCCGGTTACGTTTTTGCTATGTTCGTGGATTATCTGAGGATATGACCCTGTTTTTATTGTATAGTTGTACTTTTCACCTTCTCTTAATATAAAAGGATTCTCGAAATCTATGTTTTGATACTCGTCATTGTAACCGTTCCATGAGGCTCTTTCATTCACTTCATGCCCATGTATCCAGACGTATTCGGTATGCCCGCCTGTGCCTTCACAGGAATAGGTATAGAGTGTATACACGCTAATATCACAATTCGGCGTTAACGTTCCAATGTGTATGCCGGATATGGCGGGATAGGTGCCTGGGCCCGTATCGAATAAAGTTCCTGTAGCATAAAACGTCCCGTTCTTTGGGGGTGCAGTTCCCACCTTACCTGCCCCATCAGACAACTCTATACTACTAAAATTCATATTACTTATTTCACTCAGATTTCCAACAACGCTAAAATTGAGAAGAGCGACAGAACCACTTGACCCATCAGGTAGTGGAGTAGACATACCACCATATGCAAGGTCAACCTTAGTTCCCCACGTAAGGCTGTTGTTAACGAGTATCCCCCAATCCGCCGTTAGAGTACCTTTCGTGACCTCTGTAGCGTCTATAATGTTTATTACCGATCTATTATACGTGATATAAAATTCAATGCCATAAATTGGACCGTTACTTGTATTTGCAATGCTTACCGGCACAATCACATGAGTTCCCTGTGCGCCACTCGCATTGTTCACACCAAAGTTATCTGCGGTGGGTTGTGCTGAAACAGGCATCGCAATTGCAAGTATTGACAACAGCACGATTACACTTAACCAGTACATCCCGGTATTTTTATTCATTTTTCTGTTTTCGGGATACTATATATCTTTCTCCCTGTTCTAACCACTTAGCCCTTTCGCTTTTATTCTATATGAACTGCACCGCATATAAAATTATACGTGGACTGTGCCCTATATAAAGCTATGCCTGTGCGAATACTTTGGTGTGTGAATATGCAGTAGAACGGAGAATATGCGGATACACTCGTTAGGTTGCAATAGAGTTCAATTTGGGTAATCTGTGCAATCCGCGGTTGACTATTATCCGGAGCACATTCTTCTCGCTTCATCATGTCAATACAATTTCACCCAATACCGCTCGGTTCATCAACACTAAATCGCCGATACCCGCGGTTCTTCCGTTTCTGTTCAGGTCCCACCGCCAATCTCCTGGAATTTCCCATAACACCACTCGATTCATCAACACTAAATCGCCGATACCTGCGGATCTTCCGTTATTGTTCAAATCGCCTACCAGCCAAAGCGATCGATTCGCGGTCTCATCAGCAGTCACATTTACTTCTGTTGTGTTATCCCAGTACCTTATTTTCGAGGCTTTTACGTAATAATCGCCGGCATTAATGTTTGTAAAGTTGTAATAACCCGTGCCGTTTGTGGACGTAAAATCTACCACATTCATAGTGGTCGCGTTTGTCAAGTTTACCGATACATCTGGTATCCCGGTATTATTATTGGTATGCGTTATCTGCCCTGCTATGATCGTGGGCGCGGGCAGCACCGTTACGTGCTGTACAGCCGCAAATACGAGTGAGGGAAGCAGCGCTAATACCACTAAAATCAATATGATTGTCTGCATCTTTCTAATACTCAGTCCCATCTTTTTCGTATTCTTCATGTTTTTTTAATAAAAAAATCTTTTTGAAAGAAAGGTTTGCTTCATACCGTTTCCCCCAAGACCGACACCGTTGATGTTCCCGTCCCCGACCCTTCCAACTCGTATGCCAGATACAAATCCTTGTGAGTTCCTACGGATACGGTTTCGCCGGTATCTTTATAGCTACCCCAGGAGATTAGAGTAGTCCAGCTACTGACAGCACCGGGACTCGTGTCATCTGCGGTTACATTAAACTTCTCGTCATTTATTATTGTAGACCAACCGCTCGTATCCGTTACCTTCAGCCAGATCTTGTAGTCAGTCGAAGAAGAAGGATTGTAAATTGTAACTACTGGTGAGTTACTGCTTATATTTTGCGGGCTGCCGCTGCCATCCACAATATTGTATGGGTCAACTACTGTGGCACCAGTTGCACCCGAGAAGTTAATGGAACTGATACTCTGCGAAGCAGTTTGATTTCTGATTTCCAGTGTCTCTGAAAACACCGAAAACGCCCAGACATCTGATTCATTGCTCAAAACTCCATCTGTTGCATTTGCCTTCCAGTAATATTTCCCGCCCCCCAGTCGGTAATGGTCTAATATTTCTTCTGCCGATAAGGTTCTGTTGTATATTGCCACCTCATCTATTGTGCCGTCTAAGCAGAAATTATTGTTGTTGTCAAAAATGCCTATTGTGACTGGCGATGTAGAAGTAATAATATTATTCCCACAGTTAAGCGTCTGTGTCTGTTGCACACCATTCACGTACATTAGCATAGTAGTGCCGTTGTAAGTTCCAACTACATGGTACCAAGTGTCTGTTGCAAAAACAGAGTCTGATAATATCCCACTATTTGAACCGTTCCAAATATGGAATGAAAAAATATTTGACGCACCTGTCTCTTTGGAAAGACCATAACTGCCTCCACCACAGCCCCAACACCATTTTGCAACTATACCTTTATAATCATTGGTTGTCGTATCAAAATTAACCCATGCTTCAAGTGTCAAGTTGTTGGTTATATTTAGCAGTGGGTCATTCCCACAATTAATAAAATCATCTGTCCCATCAAACTCAAAAGCACCAGCAAACTTACCGCCTGTTACGTTCCAGGTTGGAGCCGTGCCTGCGGTGGCATTGCCGAGTCTACCATTATTCCCATTTCCACTGAAATCATAAACAGCATTTGCTACATTTCTCTGTGTGTGCTCGCCGAACTCTGACCGGTTATCAAAGTGCATCAACAACGATAAATTAGCTTCTGACGGCTTTATTGGCAGTGCGGTCAAATTATAAGTTAAGGTGGTTCCATTCGCAACGTTCTCTCCGATATAAACCAGACCCTCTGAGGCGTTCAAGCCGTTGCTGTTGTTGTTGGCGTAGAAATAAACAGTCATATTGTCATTATCCGCATCAGTTACTGTCGCATTCACTATAGCCCAGTTGTTTGATGTTGTCGAACCATTGTCAGGTTTGTTTAAGGTTATAGCCGGTGGATTACCAGAGCTACCCATCGGTGCAAACACGCTGAAACTCGTGATGTTTACGCCAACAACGTTGTTTGCGACATCCAGATACCGCGAACCATTCCAGCCATCCTCAACCCACGCAGTACCGTTGTATTTCCACACTTTCAAGCGTGATTCATTAAGACCGCTGACATCAGAGTCAGAATAAGTAAAGTTCAGTAACAGCCATGCTCCGGCACTCTGATTTGTAGCATTGATGAACTTGGTGATGCTGTTGCATCCGGTTGGATCACTTGCCGGCGAGCCCACACCCTTGAGCGATACATTACCGCTGTATGTCAAGGACACCGTTGTACCGTTTAAGGTGTTGTTCGTGAAGGCAGATGCTGAACTCTTGATATAGAGGTCCCAGATATTGTCAGATATGGTGTTGTTCGCAAACAAGTTGTTGCTGCTTGATGAATTCAAGTAGATGCCGATGTAGTTGTTCGATCCGATGTTATCAGAAATATTGCAATGATCAACGTCGTTACCGATATAAATTCCTGCCTTCATGTTCCCTGTTGCACCGGTCACATTAAATCCGGAGATGTTCACGTAATTCGCAGTCACATTAAATACATGGTGTTCGGCTGTACTGTTGGTTACATTCACCACATCTGGACCCTCGCCTTGCAGTGAGAGTTGTTTGGTTACGTTTACGTTCTCGCTGTAACTACCATTGTAGACGTAGATTGAATCGGCTACCGTGGCATTATTTATTGCATATTGTATTGGCATATCACTGGCATTAAACGTGCCGTTGTTGTGCCACCAGCCGGTTGCATTCACACAGATGTCGCCACACGAGCATGACAGTGGCTGCACAGGTATGCTAATGCTCACACTCGGCTCAGGGAAGGCATATTTGCGGACGAAAACCCAATCAATCTCTATAGTTCCAAGAGCGGAAGTATAAAATGCTAATTTAAAATTAGCACCATTCCATGGACTATCTTCGCTATATACTTCTCCCGTTTCTCTTGTGCCAAAATGAACGTAATCTGTCGTTGTATATTCAATGTACGGATAAGAAGTCACATCATCTCCGCTTCCAGAGCCGCCGTCGTAACGTTCGGTTCCCACGTGGTTCTGACCTATCCAAACTTCATACACATTTGAAGCATAGGGTATATTCTCATACGTATTACCATAAGAAAGATATAACAATTGAATTGTCTGTGCACTCCCTGAACGAGTAACTATCCTGGCTTCAAACTTCTGACCTTGAGAGAGATGAGCTGCCTTAGTGATTGGCCCTGCCCTATTATCGCCACTCGATGTAATTACAAGTTTACTATTTGATGCTGAAAAACTAACAGCGTCGCTACCAGATGAATAAAATTTTTGCTTTTCCCAATTATTAGTGTTATCAAAATCATCAAAGAACTCAAACGTATTCGTGCCATTACTCGCAGAACTTGCAGAGGTGTTGCCGTAGTACAAATAAATAGTTGTGTTCGTATTGTTTGCTAAAAAAGTAACATTAACCCAGATAGTAGAAGTCTCAGCCGTTGAATTCCATGATTCTATCCAGAATGGAATTTCAGTTTCTGTCTCTGTCGAGTAATTGTAATAAGTGAATCGTGTTGCGTTTTCATCTTCAGTCCAGTTCCAGTTAGTTCCGACATTTGAGGAGTTCAGGTCTATTCTTACCGGATAGTAGCTCAGGTTTTGTGCAGTATTTGAGATGTTTATCAGTTGGTGGTAATTCCATCCAGGGAAAACAGGGGCCTGTGGTGCCATCGGTGCAAACACGCTGAAACTCGTGATGTTTACGCCAACAACGTTGTTTGCGACATCCAGATACCGCGAACCATTCCAGCCATCCTCAACCCACGCAGTACCGTTGTATTTCCACACTTTCAAGCTTGATTCATTAAGACCGCTGACGTCAGAGTCAGAATATGTAAAGTTCAGATACAGCCATGCCCCGGCGCTATGATTCGTGGCATTGATGAACTTGGTGATATTGTACCATCCGGCAGGGTCGCTTGCTGGCAAATCCACACCTTTGAGCGAGACATCTCCGTGGTAAGTGAAGTTTATTGTTGTGCCGCTGAGTGTGTTATTTGTGAAGGAAGATGCTGAACTCTTGATATAGAGGTCCCAGGTGTTGTCAGATATGGTGTTGTTCGCAAACAAGTTGTCGCTGCTTGATGAATTCAAGTAGATGCCGTAGTTGTTGTCTGATACAGTGTTATCGGAAATGCTGCAGTGACCAACGCCGTTACCGATATAAATTGCTGCCTTCATGTTCCCTGCTGCACCGGTCACATTAAATCCTGAGATGTTTACGTAATCCGCACTCACATTGAAGACATGATGTTCGGCTGTACTGTTGGTTACATTCACAACATCTGTACCCTCGCCGGTCAACGTGAGCCGCTTGGCAACGTCCACGTTCTCGGTGTAACTGCCGTTGTACACATAGATTGAATCGCCAGCGGTGGCGTTATCAATCGCATGCTGTATCCGCGTGCTGCTGGTATTAAGCACGCCGTTGTCACGCCACCAGCCCGTTCCGTTCACGCAGATGTCGCTGCAGGTGCAGGTGAGCAGTGCTTCCGGCGCCTGTACCTCATCGCTGACACAGCCCGCGGAAAGCGTGCCTGTGCCTGATGCATTCCACGCCCATACCGTGATGTTCGCCCAGCCACCTGAACCTACGCTCACATTCATATACGTAAGGGCAGAGTCATTAGTCCATGTACCGTTCACGCTGACGTTGTAGGAATCAGTGACGTTACCGCTGCCAGCAGCCCATGTGTGGTCAACCCAGAAGTTGCCTGTGGTGTTCGCGAGGTTCACAGGATCGGGCGGGTGGTACGGCTGCGCTTCTGTCGCGCCGAACGTCACCATCGTCGTCTGGTTCACGACCATCTCGTAATTCTGTAATATGTAATCGTGTGTGCGGGCGGTGTTACTGATGCGGACTTCGTCGATTGTACCGTCGAAAAGATTATTATTGCCAGCCCACAATTCCGTTCTTCCTATATTCACTTTTGAAGTAGACTGATAAAATGAAGATACCATAGCTCCAAGATGAGAATTGTAATCCCCAATATCACTACCATTTACATAGACCTTATTCGTTGCTCCTATTCTTGTAGTCACTATATGATACCAAGTACCAGCAACCATACCATAATCCCAACATCTTGTATCATAATTAGATCCGTCACTGCTCACTGCGGTAGTAATTCCACCATCATACTTATAACATAACATTAAAGCATAACTTCTTTGGTTTCCCGTAGTCAACCATTTACTTAAAATAGCATATCCTGTGTTTGCACCATACGGATTTTTTGATACATCACTCGGTTTCACCCATGCACTCACTGTAATCGCATCAGTAATATCCAGACTCGCATCATTACCCGCATCCACATAATCATCCACCCCATCAAACTGATCAGCTCCATCGATCCACCCCACTCCGTCTGTAGTTGATCCCGTTGTGCCGTCAAAGCCCTGCGGCGTGCCATCGTTATCATTGCTCGTTGAATCGATGTGACCCGCCGTCCCGTTCGCGGGCGATTCCTGAAGATGTTGCACCATCACATACGTGCTGTCCCACACCGATTCGGGATCGCTGGCAGAACTCGCAGCATCGTTGCCGTAGTACATCCAGAACGATGTGCCCGATGTCGGAAGCGTCGTCACATTCACCCAGAAGAGCGCATAATCGGTGTACGGTTCCTCAAGCTCAAACGGCATCGTATCCCCACCGGTCGTCACGAAACGGATGTCGTCAAAGTTCGACTGCATCTCCGGTTCCTTGCTGACGTTGATCAGCGCAGGGTAGTTCGTGAATGCCGAGCCGGAAGCATTCACGTGAGCAACGGTTACTTTTGTTGAGTTGCTCCAGTACGATGAATATAGTAACTGCGTGTTCTGGCTGCCGTATCCTGCCGAGAGCGTGCCTGTAACGGATGTGTTATATGCATAGACTGTGATGTTCTGCCATGTTTGGGTTAAGTAAGACACGTTCCAGTATGTATTTGTCGTTCCGTTGTGCCAGACCCCGTTCACGCTGACGTTGTAGGAATCCGTGACATTTCCTGATCCTGCGCTCCATGTGTGGTTCACCCAGAAGTTGCCTGTGGTGTTCGCGAGGTTTGTGGGGTCTGGTGGGATGTAATTGTTGGTTGTTGAGATTGTAACTGTATCCGTAACATTCAACCCCTCATAACCCTGGACGGAGCTGTTACATGTCACGTTCCAGTTGAATGTTCCGGATGAACTAAAGGATCTGTTATATTCATACAACAGGGAAGAGGCGTTAAAGGTCATGCCGAAGGGTCCATTGGGCGTTACATTGAAGCTTATGTTGCAGTAAACTCCTGAGCCGTTTATTGATTGCCCTGAAGTCTTGTTTGTGTAGTTGGCATAGAACTTGATTTGATTTCCGGAGTATTTTGTTTGACTTCCACCCTCGGGATCAGTATCATCCCAGATGGTAAGGTTGGCATTGACTCCTGCCGAATAGTTGGTGAAGTGTGTGACATTGAAGGAGAGGTTACCGCCTGAATAGAAGTTGATGGTGCAGTCCGGGCAGGGAGAACCATCTTCAAATATAGCCGGGGTCTCGCTCCATGGAAGGTTGTATAGGGTGACGTTGGCAGAGGAGTTGAAGGTGCTGTTCAAGCCAGTGGAATTCACATTAACAATGGCGAAGCCGAAATCTACGTTTGTATCGAAGTTAGCTCCGTACGCATTGACATTGTTGTACCATGTTATTTTTGCTGTGTTGGCTATATGGAGTGTGGCACCTGAGACGTTGGTTATGTCAGGGAGGTTGTTGAAGTCAGTGGTTTCGGGACTACTGAACTCTGTGTAAGTGGCTTCTCCTGTACCCAACCAGGTTGATTGTTCTACTATTATCCTGGAAATGTTTCGAGAACCCGCTCTTGTAAAATGTAAGTTATCTCCTGAATACCACGATTTCCCACTATCATAGTTGTCCTTCGTTTCATTATAAAGGTCAGTAATCAATCTGGTACCTAAGGTGTTTGAAACATTATCAATATTATCAAGATAATTTGACACATCATAAATAAGCGAGTAAGTAGGATAAAGGAGGGTTATGTTTTCATAAGATATGCCTTTATTGTGGGTATCATTGACAACGTTAGACAACTGCGCTTCGTATGTAGCTTCAGTAACTCCTGTACGTTTGTCATTCGGACCGAGCATCACATAAGCGTGAGTCGGTCCGAACATATTAGCATTGCTGCTATTTTCATCCAGTGAAGTGAATCTATCAGCATAGCCGTTATTGTTGCTTTGGAACTTGTCATGAGTTCCTTCGGCAGTTATACCGCTTTGTGCCTCGTTATTGCCGAAGACGTAGGTTCCATAGATACTTTTGGCATAATCAGAATAGAAGATATGGATGCCGTTGGAGTACGCACGTCTTGATACAACGGCATCGTTATCCCAACAAGGAAGTTCAAGTGAATTCTCACTGGTAACTGCATTGCAACTGCTTGTGACATCAGCACGATTAAGCACAGTGCAAGTAGTATCATCTGCATACGAGATGGTGATGCTGTCGCCTATAAACTGGATGATGTAGGGCACTATCCAGAAGGGGGCTATGCTTTCTATCTGACCCGCTCCTGAGAGTGGGACCAGGCTTGTATTGAGAATAATAATATCCAGAGTATGGTTGCCGTAGGAAAGACCGGAAAACTGTGCACTAAAGAAGGTATCAGCGGTATTGGTGTCATTGACGATTGTTTCACCTGCCTCTCCTTGATCAACAATAAAACGAACCCCGCCAACGCCATCAGTTGAAGACAAGGTAGCGGAAGTATTTAGAGTTCTGGATTTTTGGAGATATGGATAACTCTGTTTGTAGCTTGCGCCTCGTTCATCCTGAATCTGTAGTTGTTTAGAAGGAGTATGACTGGAAATTACTGTTCCTCCGAGACTCACACTTGGTTCAGGCGATGCGTATTTGTGGACGAAAACCCAATCAATCTCCATAGTTCCTAACGCGTAAGAATAAAATGCTAATTTAAAATTAGTGTCATCCCACGAACTATTATCGTTTATTTTCTCCCCACAACTTCTTGCACCAAAATGAAGATAGTTATTTGTTCTATACTCAACGTATGGATAGCAAGTCACATCAACTCCATCACCAGACCCATCATAGATATGTGATGCCGAACCTGATACCACTTTCCAGACATCATAACCGCCGCTGTTGTAAACGATATTCTCATATAAATTATCTTGAGAACTATGGTATAGCATCTGGATTAGGTTCGCACTACCTGAACGAGTAACTAATTTAGATTCAAACCTCTGACCTTGAGAAAGCTGATTTACTTTCGTACATGCTCCTGCCCTATTACTGCCTGTTGATACAATTCTCAACTTACCATCTATTGTTGATATGGTAGAATGATTAGAACCAGATGAATAAAACAATACTCCCTCCCAGTCATTAATGTTATCAAAATCATCAAAGAATCCAAAAGTGTTTGTGCCGTTGCTTGCAGAACTCGCATTCGAGTTGCCGTAGTACATGTAGATTGTGGTGTCCGTGTTGTTTGCTACAGAAGTGACATTAACCCAGATTGTAGAATTGTTTGCTGATGAGTTCCGTGATTCTATCCAGAACGGTATTTCTGTCTCTGTTTCAGTCGAAGAGTTGTAATAAGTGAATCGTGTGTCATTCCCATTGTTAGACCAGTTCCAGTTAGAACCGACATTTGAGGCGTTCAGCTCTATCTTTACTTGATAGTAGCTCAGGTCTCCCGCGGTGTTTGAGATAGAGAAGTTTTGTCTGTAACTCCAATTCGATAAATCGGTAGCCCAGTTGTGCGCATACTCAACATCAGAGCCGAACTGAAATTTCAGGTGGTGGCTTCCTGCTGTCAATACCTTTGAGATTTCATAACCGGTTTCGTTGCACTCATAATTTTCTATGAAGACGGAGTTGCTTGCCCATTCGTAGTCCACGGTTTTGTCCCCGCATTGGATTTTAAGGAATTTTAAATCGTTATCTTCGTTTGTGTCGCTCCACGCTGTTCCGTTCACTGCTGTTATTGTCAGGTTCGCTCTGCCTGTCGTCTCGAACTTGACAGACCAGTTTCCGCATACTGCGGGATATGACTGGACATTAATTATACTAATCGGATCAACAGCAACATACCAGGGTCTTGCCTCGGTAAATGTTTCTGTGCCATGACTAATCTCAGCAGGACCCAAAGCGTACAAATAAGGCCAGATCGAAGGAACTGCGTAGGAATAACTGACAGATGTTTTCTTGCCGATTAATTCTTTATTCCAGGTTATTGTCTTTGTATCGCCTTCCTGCATAATCGTAGCGGCATCCGTTGAATACACACAAAACTCAGCAGGCACAAATTCTTTTAAAGTTACCGACTCTGCATCTGTAAGGCTTTCTACGTCAATTCTGACCTCAAACCGGTCTTGCAGTGTAGGGTCTATCTTGCTCTGAGCAGTTCTCACGAGGTCGAACTCATACGCCTGCAGAACCCGGAAATATGTAGTGAAGAATACTTCAACGTTGTCAATTAAACCCGTGACTGAGACCGTGTGATTACCTTCTATTTCCGAGGGGTAATCCACGTTATAAATGCCAGATTCGCTACTTGTGGTAATCGTGCCGTCAGCAATGGAATAAGTGGTTTTATCGCTTTCAGGATTGTTTACGGTTAACGAAATATCGGCATTGCTGACTGAGTGCCCTGCTTTATCCAGGACAACGATAACGAATTCCACGGTTTCTCCGGGTTTGTAGATGCTTTTTCTTGTGTTTACGGAAACAAGACCCCACGGGAATTCTGATTCTAAAACGTAAACGTGCTCGTCTTTCATTAACCGTACACTCAATTTATAGATACCCGCTCGGAATGCTTGTTCCTTAGGCAATTCAATGGCGAATTTACCTTCGCAGGTTTTCGCTATTTCTGGCGCGATGTCTGTTAGATCACCCGAAGAATCGTAAACAAAAGTCTCTATCGTTTCGTTTTCTGTCACCCATTTTTTCAATGCTTTTTGAGATTCTTCAAGAGCAACAATACCGGAATCTTCGCTTACATTTACCCTGCGAAGCATTTCATGCGAAGCGTTTTTGATAAAAGTTTTTCTAAATGTTTTGTATTCAAACGAAAAAGCGGGTTCCTCATCCAAGGAAAAAGACTCTTTGTTTGCAATTAGTTTTGGTGTTCCAATCACGGATTCGGTAACATTAATAGTACGTGATTCACCTATTGATTCGTTAACCGTATAATTCAAACCGATGACGGATGTATTATCAGTTGCATTATCCGGTGTTTGTAACGTTTGTATCGGTGCCGTTACGTCCGTAATATTTTCTGACGGAGTTTCATTAAGTTCAGCTACGTATTCAGACGTTATGATATTTTCAGGCAGCGTTACGTTCTGTTTTGTCTCGTTTTGTGTTGCACCAAGCCCACTTGAAAGTATAATGACTAAAGCGGCAACGATTACCGTACATGCAATTTCCTTCATGCTAAGTCCTGATTTCATCTTCGTATGTTTCCACATGTTACGCAACCTTTACTACTCCCATGTAACAATGGCGAAGATTAGGGGTAACATCCCTTGACTTCCATACTACAAGCAAATTGCATTCTCAACTCTGCTAAGAACATTAGGTATCACTATCTGCGATTGGCTTACTTTTCGATTTCTTTCTCTTACCTTTTTCCGCCCTGTCGCCTCAGCAGCACCACGAGCAATATGACGATAATTGCAAGGAGCATAATCATTACGATGTTCGCTTGTATCAGCTCTATGATCGGAGTTAATGGATTTGGCTTACCCAAGACCTTGACTGAGACCGGAATCATTAAACCGCTTGCAAGACCATGTCCACCAGCTTCTGCAACAGAAGCATCCATATCCTCGAATATGATATATGTCTTTCTTTCATCGGAATGTCCTTTAGCATTTGCACTTTCAGACGTTGCACCGTACAATGCCGGCACTGCGTCTTTTGGTATCTCTATAGCCACAGTAAATGCTTTTGTCTCGCCCGTCACGAGCGTATAATTCTTGGGCGTTATTGTTATCCAGGGTGTTATGTTCATCCTCGCTTCATTGCCACCTTCTATATCTTTGTAATACGTGTACCAATGTCCAGCTCTTGCCGACGAAGTTGTCCCCTCTAAGGTAATGGTCTCCGTAATCGTATCACCCGCATGCCCTTCTAAATTGCACATATAGAGCCGATCCACGGCTGTTGCGGATGTGCACTGAACGCAGACAAAAGCGATAAAAATGACCAGTATTACTACTTTATTCATCTTAGGTCTCACCCCTCCCCCGTTTGGCACATCTATTTGTCTTCTTCTACATGCCATATTCATTCAGTTGTGTTTCACAATATATAAAGTTTGCCCCCCCGTTCTCAACAGCATCGCTATCACATGATGTTTGGTTCTACACTATTCTGTCACCATTTCAAGAAAAAAAAAAGATGCGTTTGTATAGCTAACTTTACCCTTGCTATACAAACACATAACAGATACTTACGCTCCTTCTCCAAGCACCGTAAATGTTGATGATCCCGTTCCTGTCGCTTGTGGTACAACTTTTATCCATAGATTAGCAAGGGTATCGGCATTTATTGTATGTGTTGAACTCACTTCAGTCCCCCAAGGGGTGGACAGGTCAATGTTTATTCCATCAGCAGTGGTTGTACCTCCAGTAGTGGTTAATAGGAAATGCTCGGATAATATACTCGCATCCCAATTAGAGACATCAGAAACCTTCGCATAGGCGATGAGATTAGTATCAGTGTCGGTATTTTTGATACGGGCTATAGGTTTAGTAGCATCTGATACATTTTGCGGACTTCCCTCGCCATCTATGTTGTTATAAAGACCTGCGCCAGTAAGTACCTCGCCTACCGAACCTACAATATTCAAAGTGGTAACTTCTGATGTGCCTGTCTGATTATAGAACTCAAATGTTGTTGACTGAGTTATAGTAGCACTCTGTGTCGCTTCGTGATCCGCCATCGCGGGTAATGCAAAAGCCATCATTGCACATATTATTATCCCTACAATTAGCCCTACGCTTATTTTATCTAGTTCCATTTTTTATTTATCACCTCCTATTATTTTATATAAGAGTTCACAATCGTCCCTTCTTCTTTGACATCTATTGCTTTGGTATAAAACCACAGCCGAAACATATTTACGGTCATCGTTTTTCATGTTATCCTTTAAGGGACATAGCCATATTTTTGATAGCTTCTTACCACTGTATAGTCCTATTATTTTTGACTCTATAAAGACCTTTACTACTCCGCATCATACTGCTACTTTTCATCCTTCTCACCACCCGAACATTTTAGCTGCCACGCCCTACCCTTACTTCCACAGGTAATCTGCCCCAGAAAGCCTCTTCAGGCGTTTGAAGATACCACTTCGTATCAAGGCTCTCATGGGGTCGCACTGTGTTGTACCATTCGATGAACGCATTCCGACTCTCGAAATCACCTCTCTCTGTACCTGTTGTAGCAGTCGAAGAACTTCTCTATCTTCCCGTTGGCCTGTGGATGCTTAATACTCGTTGGTATCCGCTTTATCCCAAGCGATTCGACATGCCGCTTGAACCTGCTATCCTACTCTTTGTTATCGCCTCTTCTGTGTGCTCCAAATTGGCTTCCATTGTCCCGGATCAACTCTCTCATCGGTAAAATATCCCAGTACCTTTCTACCATCTGATCCACAAGCAGGATGCTGTTATCTGTATCAGCCCTCTGGAATTCCCCTCCCCGCGACCAGGATTTTTCTCGACGCATCATCAAGAATCGCACAGAACTTTGTATTGTTGAAACCCGAGTCATACCAATCAATATGCCATGCAGACATCGTATGCTCACGTTCATATCGGATATAAGGCTTTCTTCTCTTTTTCTTCTTTGATTCCTCTTTTGCCAGCCCTTCTTTTAGTAGGTGTTGATGTATCCTGTTGTGCGGTATGTGGATTCCACAATCCCGTTCTATCACCTTTTCAAGCCTTCTTGCACCGAGTTTATACTTTCCCTTTGCCCGC
>Ga0255453_1055_pt1 | contig 15875 bp, 15 predicted proteins | sample ANMaggQLBNCT01G4_FD_182628 | JGI IMG/M metagenome (GOLD analysis project Ga0255453, IMG submission 182628) | Sediment cell enrichment communities from methane seep in Santa Monica Basin, California, United Staets - ANME aggregate JGI... | ecosystem: Environmental > Aquatic > Marine > Cold seeps >...
GACAGAAGAGAAACGATTGAGGGTGATAGAAGAGGGTGAAGACGGGAGACGGTTCAAAGAGCTCAAGACCGAATCAGCTACATTAAAAGAGGAACTTACCGCAGTTGAATTGGAACTTAGCATTTTATTCGTGCCAATTAACAATGAGCTCAAGCGATTGAAGAAACAGGATGAGACCTGGAAGTTCACTCATAAAACGTGAACGGCTACACTCGAAAATTGAAGAGGTCTGAGGTACGCTTTCTGATATGACACTACTCAATGATAGACCGAAGGTCGAAGAATCTATTCGTGTCTGCTGACGGGCAACTCACGCGATCACAAAAAAGAATAACACGGGCGGAAATGCATGTAGTTTCGTTGGAGTAGGAACTCACAAAGAAAGATGGGCTTTTGTTAGAGACTTTGGAACGGATTGCGGGTAAGGAGATAGAGGTTCAGTTTTAACGTTGATTTCTATTAAAAATGAGAGTAGTAGGGAAAAAATCAAACCGCGCTTTTATAGCAAAGGACGGCTCTGAGATAATAGAGCTATTCAAATCGGATAGGATGAGTTTGGCGGAAGCAACGGTTTATAAAGAGACGAAACGCCATTTTCATAACACATCCGAGGAACTATACCACATCCTGGAAGGTAAAGGCGTTATGGAGATTGAAGGTGAGAAGAAAGATGTTTCTGTGGGGGATACGGTGGTCATATTTCCCAAAGAGAAGCACAGGATATTCACGGCTAAGAAAGTACGATTCTTGTGCCTCTGCTCGCCTCCATATTCAGATGAGGATACGGTATTGGAATAGTTCGAGATGACAAGGTTCAGATACATCCGGTACGGAGTCAAAAGGAAACACGGGATTATAGAAGGCGTTTTACCTTTATTGGAGCGAATATCTGCGATAGAAGGAGTGGAAAAGGTAGTGCCTGCTTTGATCTCTCATTCTACTGCAAGAGGTACAAAACAGCCAGAATTGAGGTTTCAGAGGGACACACCCTCGGGGTTCAAGTTATTGGCACACAGCAAAAGAAGTATTCAGGAGATATTCGTGGTGGTTACGGAGTCAAAGAAAGAAGAAGTTAAGAAGGAATTAGAGATTGCAAAGGGATTGTTTGAGGTACCGGGAAGAGAATGTGAAGGTCACAGATAAGTTGTTAAGCTCAGTAAACCTTAATACCCTTCTATTTGCTCACCAATTATTCTTTATTTGTTGAAGTAAAATAAGTAGTAGAAGATGCTTAATGAAACAATTACGTTCTTGAGCGGAGTGGACCTATACGTCTTAGCCGCCTTCTTCGGTATCATAGCAGGAATAGTTGCAATATTCATGTTTTTCCTTGCGATATTACCGTATATAAAATCAAAAAAGGATTTTTCTGACCTATTCATCTACCGAAAAGCGAAGGACATGCAACAGAGTGATTTCGCAATTCAACAGCCTTTACATGCAAACGCAGAAGTATATAAAAGAAGGGATAGTGACGATGCGATAAAGAACTCGCTTAAGAATCATGAAAACGTTTTGGTTATAGGTATGCCAAAATCAGGGAAGACCAGAAGTATCTATCAGGCACTAAAAGCAGTCCTTCCGAATTTTTTCGTGATTAAAGTGCCGCCTAAAGAAGTTGAACATGTTCGTTTTCCATACATAAAGCGGAATTGTTTGGTATTTTTTGATGATTTAAACAAATTTAGTGATGTGAATTTTGATTTGTTTTTGAAGAAGATTAAAGCGAAATCAAAGAACGTGATTGTCGTTTCAACGTGTAGGAGCGGCGATGAATATATATCAGTAAAAGATAAGTCCATGCAGTTTTTGAGTACTTTTACAAAGGTTGTAAATCTGGATGAATACAAATTGAATGAAAGCGAGGGAGAGGAATTAGCAAGGGAAGCAGGAGTAACATGGAGGCCCGAGCAATTTCTTGGAACGCCGGGGTCTGTGATCCTGGACATTGAAGACATGAGAAACAGGTACAGGAACTCAGGGACTTATGAAAAATCTATTTTGAGGGCTTGCAAACTTTTAAAAAGAGCTAACATTTTTAGTTACGAGAAGGAGCTGATAAGAGCGATTTCCAGTTCCATTTTTGAAACTAAAATCAATGAGACTTCTTGGATTGATTCAATCAACCATCTTAAAGAAAATAATCTTGTTACAAAGTCTTCCATTCCTAAAATTGATGTCTATGATCCCACATTAGAATTAGTGGTAGATGATTATGATCCAGTAGATCATCTTGAATGTCTATTAAGCCTTTTAATTGGGTTAGAGGATGCGAAAAGTCTCTTTTATCTCGGAAATGCGTTTTACCGGGATAAAAAATACGATATTGGAGAAAAAAGCTATAAAGAGTGTTTACGGATTAGTCCCGATTCAGTAGAAGCTCATAACAATCTTGGGAATTTGTTGAAAATTTTGGGAAGAAACGAGGATGCTAAGGCGGAATACCGAGATGCGCTAAGGATTAACCCGGATTCCGCAGTTGCACATATCAATCTTGGGAATTTGTTGAAAATTTTGAGAAGAAACGAGGATGCTGAGGCGGAATACCGAGAAGCGATAAGGATTAATCCCAAATCCGCAGTTGCACATTATATTCTTGGGCTTTTGCTATATGATTTGGGAATAAGCGAGGCTGCTGAGGCGGAATACCGAGAAGCGATAAGGATTAACCCCGATTATGCAGAAACGCATGCAAATCTCGGTATCTTGTTTTCGGTGACAGGAAAGAAAGAAGAAGCAAAGAAGGAATTAGAGATTGCAAAAGATTTATTTGAAAAAGAAGGAAGAGAAGCAGATGTTAAGAAGACAGAAGAGTTGCTAAAGTCCCTTTGATAATTTGTGGTTTAGCACTACTTCTTACCAAGCTTCTCTACCATAATACTCTTATCGCAGTTGCTACATCTTATTCTGTAAGGTCGCTTTTTGAATACCACGCTTGACTCCTGCTCCTCAGCACAGTACGGACACTTAAGCTTATAGTTAAATTCTTCCTCGCCTTTTCTACGCCACATAAAGACTTCACCACTCTTCTCACCTTGCTCGTTCAGCAGTTTCCGGCTCGTAATGTACGCAAAATCCTTTATATCCTTTATATCAACAGGCGGTTTCATATTTCTTCTCACCTTTCCTATTCTTTTCGAACACGCCACCGCAACAATACACCCTCGTCCAGCTTCTCGATATTAATAAGCTCCAGCTTCGTCATCGCATCTTCACTGATAAACCCGGGGCCATCTATCGGTGTCGGTGCATCTTCGCCACCTATGATTATGTTGCCAACATATATATAAATTTCGTCCACGAGCTCTTGCGAGAGTAAAGACCAGTTAAGCGTTGCACCGCCCTCGACCATCAACCGGTTTACGCCACGCTGCCATAACAAGTATAAAAGTTTATTTAAGTCCACTTCCTCAACGCCACAGACATTAATCTCTGCTTTATCGCCCAACTTCCCCATATCCTCTACTATCGCCTGTTCCGAAATCGCGATTACACGAGTTCCTTCGCCCTTGTTCAGTATCTCCGCATCAACCGGCGTCCGCGCTTTACTGTCTACCACTACCCGTAGTGGATTCTCATCTTTTCCCACTTTCGTCCTAGCCAGCCGTCTATTCTCGGACTTCACGGTTAAAGAAGGGTCATCCGCTAACACGGTGCCTATACCTACCATTATCGCATCGCATTCCGCTCTGAGCGAATCCACCCGATCAAAATCTTCATTACCGCTTATCTTGGTCTGTCGCCGGTGCACAGTTGAAATCTTACCGTCCGCGCTCATTGCGAGATTTATGAATACAAAAGGTCTGTTTTCTTTAGTCGTCATGTTTAGAAAATATCCACATCGACAACGCACTCAGGGCATACTATCTTCCTCTTCACTGCCTCGCCTGTTATCCCTGGTGTCGTTATGCCTTTAATACGATGTGCAGGATGTGTGTCCTCTATAGTTATTTCAATAGCACAGGTTTCACACAACGGAATCGCGCAAATCCCGCACTTCGTTGTCGCTTCTCTTTCTTTGCATATGCCACAGGTCTCTACCATGTTATCTATATTTCTATTAGACTTATTTATTTCTTCACTTCTTTCCTCTATTTGCAACATAACCCTATTACGGGCATCCGCTAAGACTTTCTTAGAAATAAGAACTTTACTGGAAGAGCCTAATAGCGGGAATCATATCATAATAAACCCGTCCATTTGCATCCGTAAACCTAAGGCACGTAAATTCTCCATCAGATAGTGTTAAAATCTTATTGTGATGAATCAGAGGATATGAGCCTGTGCGTATGGTGTAGTTATATGTTTCATTTGCTAATAGAACAACGGGCTTGTTGAATACAATGTTATTCCAATCGCTGCCGTATCCTTCCCATGTTGCGGTTGCGTCCCATGTTGCGTTCCATATTTTTGCATATTCCGTATGACCGCCCGTGTCTTCACAAGGATAAGTGTAGAGTTTGGTTGCGATAATCGTGTGATTGGTTTTGATTGTACCGGTATGGTTTCCCATGATGCTGGGGTATGGATTCTCTGGCTGGCCTGTATCGAGCACATTTTTTGGTGCTGCAAAATAGTTCTCCCAGGGCATCACCAACGGCTGGTAGTCCCTATCTGAATCTATGATGTACGGATTAGCCCATATACCATCGTCATTGGCGTCTGTGCTGGTGTAATGATCCCAGTAGTTGCCGAGATAGTTTGTGCATGTGCTACCTTTGTAGGTATAAGTTATTTCTTCGGTGGAGTTCCAGATATTTGCGGAAACCTCGGAATAAACATTATCGGTGTTGTTTATGAAATTGTTGTAATAGATTTTGTTGCTGGTTGAATCCGCAATGCCGATGCCACTTTGGTCGTTGTTGCGGGCCGTGTTGCCCGTGACGGAGTTGTTGGCGGATACTTCGAGGGCAATGCCAATTAGATTGCTGCTACAGTTGTTATTCTGTATGTTTGAGTTACTGGTGTTGTAAAAGCCAATACCTATGAAATTGTTTGTGAGGTTCAAGTCTTTTATCGTGATGCTGTCGCAGTTGATAGAATGAACCGTTCCGGCATTCGACGATGAATTGATTATAGTTCCAGAAGCATCTACAAGGTAGTAAATCGGTTTTCCATCCACCATATTGCTGGTGTCAATATCGTTATTGAGGTCAGAATAGCTATTGCCGTCAGTTCCAAAGTTGTAGCGGTTGCCATACATCAGATTATTCCTTAACGTGTTGCAGTTAGAAGAGTCTAGGACAATACCTTCCAGCTCGTTGTTGCTAGCGGTGTTGCGTATAATAGCGTTGTTATTTGAGTAGTCCACATGTATTCCACAAATATCGTTTGAATTTGCCCTGTTGTCTGTAATGGTATTGTTATTGCTTGATTCAAATAGAGCTATGCCACACTGAAAATTGTTAGAGGCATTGTTGTCTATTATATCATTGTTATTTGATGCTATTAGTGCAATTCCATGATACTGTTTATTCAAGTTTGCTGTGTTGCCCGTGAGCGTGTTGTTAGTGGAAGAATTGAGAGTAATACCAGCTTCGTTATTAGAGCAGGTGCTGTTTAGGATGCTATTGCTGCCCGAAGAATTGAGTTCAATTCCATAATATTCGTTGTTTGAGCAGGTGCTGTTTGAGATACTGTTGTTTCCCGAAAGCTCAAGAAAAATCCCAGAAAGTTTGTTGTTAATGCAGGTACTGTTTGCGATGCTGTTGTTACCTGAATAATATAGAAAAAATCCATATTCTTCGTTGTTAGAGCAGGTGCTGTTGGTGATACTGTTATTTCCCGAAGACTCAAGTTTAATCCCAGAAAGTTTGTTGTTAGAGCAGGTGCTGTTGGTGACACTGTTGTTGCGAGAGTCATAGAGTAAAATGCCATATTCTTCATTGTTCGAGCAGTTGTTGTGAGAGAGGCTGTTGTTCTCCGAAGAAACGAGAAATATTCCGTGATCTTCGTTGTTTGAGCAGGAGCAGTCAGAGATGCAGCCGTTATTGGATTTCAAGAGCAATATTCCATAAGAACCTTTTTGACATGATAGTCCAGAAATAGAAGTGTTATCTACCGTAATAAGCATACAAGGTAGAGAAGTATCGGCTGCTTGTATTACAGAATCCTGATGCGGGGCATTGACGGCCAGAGGTTTATTTATTATTACGCTCTCGGTATAAGAACCAGGGGAAATTTCTATTACGTCACCGGGCATTGCTGCTTCCACTGCTTCCTGTATAGTGCGATAATCGTCAGGAACCTTGATCTCCTTTGGGCCAGATTTCTTTAACGTAATAAGATAGATATTCTTCGCAGTATCATCTTCGGGCCATAATAGCGGCTGCTGCGGTTCTTCTTCTTGATTCAGAACGTATTCCTGGAACTCAACCGTTTTTGTGTAAGAGTAATCATATATTTCACGAACCGAAATTCTTGCATCAGCGTTCTGGTCTGCGGCACCCCACAGCCCTTGCACGATATAATAAGTAAATATACCATTATTCAATAACTCCACGCCACGAGAACTTCCATTCTCCTGGCAAGATGCTAATACCAGGCAATTTGCCTTTTCGAGATCGCTTGCAAAACCATCAAGATCAAACGTATCTAATGCTTCGTATTCTATTTGATGTGGTGTGAGAACTCCTCCAGAGTAGCAAACATCTAAAATCGCGACTTTTTTCTGCGCTTTCACCTCACCCAGCCATTCTTCAAGCTCGTCATCTAATATTACTTCATTGAAAAAAGTGTATATTAACTCGTCAAGACCATCATTCTCATCACCATTAAAATCTCTACAATTCTCTCCGTGACCCGCGAAATAGAATATACAAGTATCTTCTGTACTCGCTTCATTTGCCATCCACAGTATCGCATCGCGGATGTTTGCCTTTGTTGCATTTTCGTTAACTAAAAATCGGATATGGTTCGCATCCCAATTCTCTGATGCCCTATTGAGCGCATTGTACATACCCTCTGCATCTGGATATGGATCTACAGGAAACCCTCCTACTATAACAGCCCAATATTCCGCGGTTGAAGTTGATGGGCTTATAGCAGCACCAAAAGCAGTACCACTTATGGCCAGCACGAAAGCAATTTAAAAAACTACTTTTTTAACGACTTTTTCGTTTTTCATTTCAGTCTCCCCTATTCCCTTCTTAAAACACCGCCCTTATCTTGCAGTACCCATTTTTAGTACGTAGCAATATTTGATAATTATTTATAAATAACAAACGAATACTAGGGTTAATATGCAAGTACCCATCCGTCCGGCATTAAAGGAACTAGAAGAATACAAACCCGGTAAGTTGGTAAAAGGTGCGATAAAGCTGAGTTCAAACGAGAATCCGCTGGGTCCGAGTCCAAATGTGCTAACAGAAATATTAGAGAGCATAAAAGAAGGGGAATTAGCCTTGAGCGTGTATCCCTGGGAAAGAACAGAGGAACTGCTTAGAGAAAGACTCGCTGTATATACCGGTATAGAAAAAGAGAACATAGTCATAGGTGCCGGTATAGATGGTGTGCTTGACACACTAGTCAAGATTTTTATTGCAGACGGAGATGAAGCGATAATACCTGTACCAACTTTCTCGCTGTACGAGTCGCTAGTAAAAATAGCAGGCGGTAAGCCGAAGTTTTTAACGCGAGAAAGCGACTTTAGCATTTCGGTTAGGGATTTAATTTCGGCTGCGGGAGAAGAAGCGCGATTAATCTTTATTGCATCACCGAATAACCCCACAGGGAATTGCATCTCAGCGGATGTAGTACGAGAACTAGCACAATCTGTTCCTGAGGCAATGGTCATCCTGGACGAGGCGTATGTGGAATTTGCGGACTCTTCGTTGCTGAAAGAGGTAGAAGATCAAGATAATGTGCTTGTATTGAGAACGTTCTCGAAGGCGTTTGGGCTCGCAGGGCTTCGGGTTGGTTATGCAGTAGTTCCGAAATGGCTTGCAAGCATCTATAAAAAAGTTTCGATGCCTTTTACCGTTAATAGCATCGCGTTAATAGCAGCGATGGCGGCATTGAGCGACAAAGAACATTTGCGTAGGAGCGTAGAGTTGGTGAAGCACGGCAGGAAGTACCTAACGGAAAACTTGCAGCTCAAAGTATATCCCTCGCAAGCGAATTTCGTACTCGTGGATGTCGCACCCGCGAACTCGTATGAGGTGTACGAAGCGTTGCTGAAGGAAGGGCTGGTAGTGCGAAATTGTGCTTCGTTCCGAGGTGCCGGTGACTCGCTCATCAGGATTAGTGTAGGAATTCAGCAGCAAAATGAGCAGGTGGTTGACGCTTTTAAGGCTATTTAAAGCTGTAATTTTTAGCTGTTGGACCACACAAATTATCATTTATATTCTTCTTTAATCAATTGCATTACACATGTCCACAAGCACAAACAACCACACATCAAAATTCATATCGCATCCTCTTTTGAAAGAAGGCGTGATAGAGCGCAGGATGTATCAAGTAGCTATAGCAGAAGAGTCATTGAAGGATTCTTTAATGGTTGTTTTACCTACGGGCATGGGCAAGACGTCAGTAGCAGTTCTGGTAATGCTAGAACGCTTGGCAAAAGGCAAGATACTTTTTCTGGCGCCTACAAGACCACTGGTTGAACAGCATTCGACGTTTTTGAAAGAAGTGCTGAAACTCGATGCTTCACTCATACAAACATTCACCGGCATGATACAGGCCGAAAAACGGGTGCTGTTATGGGAAGATGCAAAAATTATCGTTTCCACACCGCAAATAATAGAAAACGATTTGTTGAGCGGCAGAATCAGGCTCAGCGAAGTTGCACTACTGATATTCGATGAATGCCACCGTGCAGTGGGTAACTACTCGTATGTTTACATAGCCGAGAAGTATGCGGAACACGCGAGCGAGCCACTGGTATTGGGTATGACCGCATCTCCGGGTAGTGACAGGGACAAGATAAAGGAGATTTGCGTATCTTTGGGCGTAACACGAGTAGAAAGCCGCACGGAGTACGATTCCGATGTAGCACCGTATATACACAAAAAAGAGTTTGAATGGCGTGCCGTAAACGTGCCGAAAGAGATAAAGGCACAGAAACGGATATTAGACGAGGTATTAGAAGTAAGAGTAAATGAATTACGAAAGCTTGGCTTTATACGGAAGAAAAGGGGCCGAGAAATAACAAAAACCGATCTTTTGCAGTTACGTAAACTATTAGAAGCGCAATTGGCGGTACAGAAGCATGCGGACTTATACAAAGCGCTGTCTTTGCAAGCGGAAGTTTTAAAGATAAAACATGCGATTGAGTTGATAGAGACGCAGGGCATATTCGCATTGAAGCGCTATTTTGAGCGGTTGAAGACGGAAGCGCAATCAAAAACGGGTAGCAAAGCGGCAAAGCGGTTGTTTAAGGACGACAAATTCGTGGCCGTGATGGGTGCGGTAGCAGCATACGAAGGCGAGCACCCCAAGCTGGACGCACTGATACAGATACTGCGAGAGGAGATGCGGGTTAATCCGGAGACAAGAATAATTGTGTTCACAAATTACCGTGATACTGCGGAGATGATAATGTCTGCTTTACGTGGTATGAATGCAGAAACTGAAGGTATAAGAGCGGTTAAGTTCATCGGGCAGGCATCAAAGGTAGAGGACAAGGGCTTGAAGCAAAAGGAGCAGGTAGAAATTATAATTAAGTTCAAAAGCGGAGTTTACAACGTTTTAATTGCTACGTCCGTGGCTGAAGAGGGGTTAGATATTCCGGCTACCGACCTCGTAATCTTCTACGAGCCCATTCCGTCTGCGATACGGAGCATACAGCGTAAAGGCAGGACGGCACGGAAGAAAATGGGGAAAGTGATCGTGCTAATAGCAAAAGACACGAAGGACGAAGCTTACTACTGGATGAGCAGGAGCAAAGAGCGTGCAATGCGGAAACGAATAAGCGAGATGCGGACTATGGATCTGGAACCCGATAGAACGGTGAAAGAAACGGTGCACCGGGAGGACGTGGCTATCGGGCTGCATCAACAGAAAGATGGACAGAAGCAAATAACCGCGTTTGGTGACGATTCGATATTGACTATCTTTGTGGACCCGAGAGAGACAAGGTCGGGCATCGCGAAATTCCTGGCAAAAGCGGGTGTGGACCTGAAATTGCAGAATTTGGGTGTGGGTGACTACATTGTATCTGATAGAGTCTGCATAGAGCGAAAAAGCACGACTGATTTCCTTGACTCGCTAGTAAATAAGCGCAGGAATTTGTTCGAGCAGATTCATCGGTTGAAGACCGAGTATGAAAAGCCGCTGCTTATTATTGAGGGTGAATCAATATACGGGCAGAGGAACGTGCATCCGAATGTGGTGAGGGCTGTAATGGCTACCATTGCCATTGATTACTCGGTGCCTATATTACAAACGCGGGACGTTGCGGACACGGCATCTTTAATATATGTGATTGCGAAGCGCGAGCAAATGCCGACTAAAAGTGAGCCGAATCCTCATGGTAAGAAGCCATCGGCATCGTTACAAGAGCAGCAGGAATATTTCATCTCGGCATTGTCTAATATTGGTATCGTGACGACAAGGAATCTGCTAAGACGGTTTAAGACTGTTGAGCGCATTATGGCAGCTTCAAAAGAGGAATTGATGGAGGCTGAAAATGTGGGTGAAAAAACCGCAGAGCATATAAAAAAGGTGTTGAGCACGGAATATAAGGGGTGAAAGAATGGCAAATGTGGTGGATTACATATCGGGCAAGATACTTGAAGATGCCGAAACGTTGTTGAAGGCGATATTCGGGACACAAGCCTATAATCGTATCGAAAGTTGCCGGGGAATACATGGAGATATGCTGTTCATCACGCGAGTTTGTGTTTATTGGAATATGGAAAGAACGGGGTTGAAGTGCGTGAGGAACACCAGAAACTAAATTTATTACGTGGATGAGAAAGAATATCCGAAAGGGGTATATACGCATTGCGCATATATCAAAGTTATACGCATGTCCATCGCACTAAAAACTTTAAGGGGGCAAAAAACCGGAAGTATTATATTTATGCAGCCCCTTACTTAATATTCATAACGGAAGGAACACAATGAAAAAGAAATACAACCAGGTCTACCAATTCAAGATTACACTGAAAGGCATAAAACCCCCGATTTGGCGGCGGATACAAGTCCCGGAAACGTATACATTTTGGGAACTACATTTAGCTATACAAAACGCTATGGGCTGGTCTGATTATCATCTCCATGAATTCGAGCTGGTGAATCCCGAAACGGGTTTAAAGCTGCTTATAGGATCCCCGGATGAAGATTTTGCTGAGGAAGTTCTTCCAGAATTGAACCAAAACATAGCTGACTATTTCTCTATGGAAAACCAGTCGGCAGTTTATACCTATGATTTCGGTGATAGCTGGGAACACAAGATACAATTGGAAAAGATACTTCCACGCGAAAAGGGCGTTAAGTATCCAATTTGTATCAAAGGGAAAAGAGCATGCCCTCCTGAAGATTGCGGGGGAACCTGGGGATATGAAGAGCTTTTGGCAATCATAAAAGATCCCAAGCACGAAGAGTATGAAGAAATGTTGGAGTGGCTGGGTGGCGAATTTGACCCTGAACATTTTGACGTGGAAGAGATTAGTTTTTATGAACCGGATAAATATCTTAAGAAGGTATTGGGGTAGATTCTGCGTATTCGATTTGAAAGCAAAAAAGTTATCAAAGAGCGCTAATAATAAAAACAAGGACTAACGAAAATGTATGACCAATATTGGGATGCTGTGGAAGAGCACGGGGACATTATTCTCGGGCTGTACAAAAGATACGAGGCTAAAAAGCCCGTTATGCTATTAGACATCCAGGAACAGAAGATATACGCATATCCGTATAACGATTTCAAGTCGGATTTGACCGAAAGGTCTCAGGTTCAATTGGAAGAGCAATACGAGGCGGCTATTTTGGATAACAAGATGGTTGTCTTTGTAAGGGATAATGAAAAGAGGGATCTTGTATCATATTCGGTGGAATATTGAGCGATTCGACCTAAAGGGCGGAAGTTTAAAGTATTTTTAGTGACAATTCTTGTAATTACTATTCAAATTGGCTAAGTGCCGGTTTACAAATGAAGTAAAAAAACATGGACTACAAAAAAGCGTATCCATATTTGAAAGCCCTTCTGGATGCAGCAATAGAAGCAGCACCAAATTGGGCAAAAGCTCCCGGTAAGTTTGTCTCTTCATTATCTGAACAACTAAAAAATCAAGGAGAAGAAGGAACTAAACAACTTGAACAGGAGATAAGTAGTATTTCAGAAGATGAATTGCGGGCAATTATCAAAGATGCAGGATGTGACCAGAAGGAGAATATTGAGCTAATAGTTGTGGCAGTAAAATTAATCCCTGAGATTTTACATCGGTTCGATAAAGTGGATGAAGCACATGATGAAATCAAAAGGCTTTTGCTCAAGCTTTTGCAGCAAAAGCTACCCTCTATCCCGTTCCCGCTTTCGCACAGCCTCCACAACCAAACCCCGCCCGAACCCAACTTTGTTGGTCGTAAAGAGATGCTTGAAACCATCACCGACTGGTATACTAATCCCGAAGTCCGAATAGGAGCGCTCATTGGCTGGGGCGGCGTAGGGAAATCAGCCATTGTGCGAAAGTGGTACGATACTCTAGAATCTAATGCTATCAAGCCGGACGGTATCTTCTGGTGGGGTTTTTATCGTAACGCTTATCTTGAACAATTTCTGAATGCCCTGTTACGATATGTAAGTCAAGGTCAAATAGAGCCGGAAACATTAAAAAGCACCTGGGCGAAGACAGACAGGATAAAGGAGTACATTCATCAAGGAACCTACTTAATCATACTGGACGGGCTTGAGCAGATGCAAAAACCAGCATCCGGGGACGAGTTTGGAAAGATGATACATCGTGAATTTAGAGAACTGCTTCGTTATTTTGCGGATGTCCCTAAAGGTCTGTGTTTGATTACCACCTGCTATCCGTTAAAAGATTTGGATGAATGGCATGAGCGTGGTTACAAGAAGCTGTCATTGATTGACTTGAGCATTCTTGATTCGCTATTAATGCTGAGAAGACGAGGTGTCAAGGGAAGTGAAGAGGATATGACAGAAGTTATCAATAGATATAAAGGACATGCACTGAGTTTGACGTCTGTGGCTGGCTATTTAAATAGATACTATGACGGTGATATAAAACAGGCACCTGAGGTCGAATTCGTTCTGGGTGATAGGGAGCGGTTTGAAGATGTAAACCGGCTATTACGCAAATACGCAGAGAAGATGTCTGAGTCAGAGCGGATATTTTTGAATATCTTCTCGCTATTTCGCCAGGAGGTAACCGAAAATGATTTTGTAGGTGTCTTTCGGCATGAAATAGAGGATACAAACTTCAATGATGTATTAGTTAAGATGAGTGAGCTTGGTTTTAAGGACCTGATTAACGGTTTGGTGGGCTGGCGGCTCTTATCTTATGATGAGACGGGAAAAACGTATGCAACACACCTCTTGATCAAGGGCTATTTCGAATCCGATTTTGATGAGAAGAATAAGAAGCTATGCCATAAGCGCATTTACCAGTACTTTGGCGAATATGCGCCTGAGCAGCCTGAAACCTTAGCGGAGATGCAGCCATTATTTGAACAGGTCTATCATGGGTGTGCCGCCGGGCTTTATGATGAGGTGTTTTATGGTGTTTATAGGGAGAAAATACACAAACTGGAGGAACATTCCATTGTTCATAAACTTGGTGCCTGGAAAACCGACCTCTCTCTTGCCAAAACATTCTTTCCAGAAGGCGACCTTTCACAACTGCCACTTGTAAGTAAAATGAGTAACAAAAGCTGGCTCATCAATACAGCAGGACTGGCACTTCTTGCTACGGGCGGGCCAAAAGAGGCTGAAGAATTATTTATTCGATACATAAATATGGGAATCGAAGGCAAAGACTGGATAAATGTCTCTGTGGGTTATCGAAACATAGCGGACCTTCAATTTCGATCTGGTGAACTTGTCTCTGGACTGGAGAGTACCAGAAAGGCGCTTGATGCAGCAGAGAAAGCAAATTCCGATCAGTCTATCATGACTTCAAAAGCATATCTTGCCTGGATACTACACCTCTTGGGCAAAAACGAAGAAGCGGACAAATGGTTCCTTCAGGCGGATGAGCTTCAAATAAAGATTGATGGTGATCGGCTTTACGGTTTCTCTGGAAACAATTATGCTGACTTTCTTATTTCAATTAATAAAAGTTATGAGGCGTTTGAACTAACAAAACAAAACCTTGAGATTTGCAAAAGAAACAATTTTGTAAACAGCATCTCAGGATGTCACCGCAGCCTGGGCGCTATTGAAAGAATAAGAGGAAACCACAAAGCGGCTGAAACACACCTTCAAAAGGCTCTTGAGATAGCTCGCAAGGTTGGCGTGCCAGACCTTGAAATCGTAGCACTGCTTGAGTCCGGCAGGCTGCAATTAGATCAGGGAAGACATAAAGTTGCTATTCGTGATGCAAATGAAGTACTGAAGATTTGTGCCCGGACCGGCTTTAAGCTCTATGAGCCGGAGGCTGAGGTTGTCTTATCAAAGGCGTATCTGGCACTAAGTGATCTTGAGCAAGCCAAAAACTTTGCCCAGTCGGCATACGAAAAAGCTATTGCTATGCACTACCGCTGGCAAGAGGGTGATGCAGCGCATTTGCTGGGTGAAATCTATTTGATGGAGGGTGCTATTGTGGAAGCAAGAGAGTGGATAGAGAAAGCGGTTGCATGCAGGAAAGAGATTTTGGATCCTGAAGTGAAAGAGTCGGAAACGCTACTCAAAGGTTTAATAAAATCAAATTTTAGATGGATAAGAAGAACATGACTTGGTTTGAGAAATCAAAAAGTATGGAGGAGATATTGAAATATGCAAAGCTATCATGAGGCAATCCGGGAGATGCACGAGGAATGGGGCGAAAAATTCAAAGCGTTTATTGACGGATTGAAAGGGAAAGAGCTGTGTGTAATCCTCTTCGGCTCGAAGGCTAAAGGCGGAGATAATTTATTGAGTGATTTTGATCTGCTGATCATCACAAAAGATAAAGAAGATCTGGCATTAGATATTGATTTCCCGGCTGATTTGTTCTGTTATACCATTGAAGATTGCTTAAAAGAGATTAAGAATCGGAATACAATTCTTTTAGATGCGTTTACACAAGGAACGGCCATATTAGATGATATTGATTTATTCGATTTTTTGAAGAATGAAGTGAAATATGCGGTTGAGAGAAGTGGATTGATACGGTGTGAGGCTGGTTGGTTGGTAAAGGCGGTGGTGTGACTGGTTGTTTGTGGGGTTTAAGTTGTATTAGCTTGTGGCTGAGATAGTCATATCAAAGACGTATCGGGACTAAACGTTATTGTGCTGGCCAAAGACTTTGCGTAATCGGCATACGAAAAGCTGTTGGTATGAACTACCGCTGGCAAGAGGGTGATGTGGCGCATTTGCAGGGGGAAATCTATCGGAAGAAGGGTGATAAAGTGGAAGCGATAGCGACAGTAACTTTATTCGGTTCTTGTGTTGATAGAGAAGACCCAAATGACATTGATATTGGTATCAAATGGATAGAACCTGAGCTTTTCGTTAAATTTTGTAACGAGTTATTACTTGAGATCGCAATGCCCATAGACATAGTTAACCTTGATAAAGACAATTCATTTAGCAGATTGGTAGAAAAAGAGAGGGATGAAAATATTTGGCTAATTTAAGAGAAAAAGGTGATGTGGAGTGTGCATACTGTAAGGGGAAAGGTACAGATCGGTATTATATCCGTAACTTATGCCCAACTTGTGGTGGCACTGGTCGACTCGCAGTATTTCCCTATCAGCAGATATATGAT
>Ga0255453_1056_pt1 | contig 15390 bp, 18 predicted proteins | sample ANMaggQLBNCT01G4_FD_182628 | JGI IMG/M metagenome (GOLD analysis project Ga0255453, IMG submission 182628) | Sediment cell enrichment communities from methane seep in Santa Monica Basin, California, United Staets - ANME aggregate JGI... | ecosystem: Environmental > Aquatic > Marine > Cold seeps >...
GTTCCTTTTGAGCGGTAGTATGTACTTTAGTTTTGCAGCGGAGAACGCTTTAGCGTTTTTTTCAGAGCTAAAGCCTTTATCTCCAATGAACACGACCTCTTTCAGGTTTAACTCCTGAACTGTGGCAACTACTGAGGAAACATCCCGTATACTTCCTGGAATCATTCTAAAGAACCCGGGCTGCGTTTTATCAAGCGAAAATACCAGTGCCAGATTGATTTGTGGTATGTATTCACCTTTGTGGTTATGGCCAAGCATGGCGGCATTTACGCCCTCCGAGTACGCGAATATCTCGCTCAAATCTATCGCTGCAAACTCACTGCCCACCAAAAATTCCTTCATATACGCAGTCATTACACCCCTGCGTGAGCCAATATCGCGCAAAAAAGGGCCTAAAAATTTGGTAGAGGTCCTTACATCCGGCAGAACTTCCGAGAGATAGGAATTCTGATAATAGAACCCCAATCGTTTCAAAGGAGTCTGTTCAAGAAGCCGGAGAGCAGAAAACACAAAGAGTTCCTTATACTCCTGCGGATAATGCCTTTTTAGGCTCTCTTCTATATCCGCTGCGATTACCCTCAGATAACTTGACGCCCCGTACTCCTTAACAGTCACCTGCTTAAAAGCCGCAAGGAGCTGCTTTTGCTTCGGTGGAACAATACCTTCCTTTGTTATCTTACCCAGATACTCACCTGTAATCTTCCGCGATCTCTTAAGCTTCTTATCCCAAACGCTACTGACCTTGCAGAGATAGAAATTATCACCTCGCCTGTGAATCTCTGTACCTTTCTTCCTTTGCACCAAGACCCAATCGGGGATTTTTTTAGTACTATCCATATTACTAAAAATAGTAATACGTATATAAATAAAAATACGCACAACATAGCGATGAATACTTGGACTAAGCCCTATTTAAGATCTGTTCTAAAACATATTACTCAAAATGGTTAAAGTCACGGTTTAATAGATGAATACCTAAAAATTAGGGAGGAGCATAAAACTGCCATCCCTCCTTAAGGGGTACTGGCCAAATGGCACAACATGAATTCGGGTGCATCCTTGGCGGTTTGTTTCCCTTTTTATTATCTTTATCTATTCTTTCTTTTTAACACAACATATCCAACAAGCACAAGCAATCCACTCGAGAACAGAACGAGCGTTGTCAGTTCTGGTATCGGTGCACATGGGACATGATTGGTCTCGAATGGATAGAACTCCATTTTACCTCCCCCCTCATCGTCATCGTAGATACTCGCATCAATCGTGCTGTTGTTCATTCCAGGACCCCAATAGTTATTTTTCGCGGTCACGGCATAGTTCTGCTGATTGTAGAACTGCCATTCATAACCTTTGGTTCCTGCGATGTAGTGGCCGTTCCTCATGATGTTGTTGTGCTCAATCTCATTTTCGGTGCTTCCACCCCATAGGTAGAATCCTTGCCATTCATTGTTATACACCCAGTTGCAGGTGATGCTGTTGCCACTCGAAGATGCCAAGGAGATGCCACAGCAGTTGTTCAATGCTGTGTTGCCCATCAGCGTGTTGTTGCTTGAATAATAAAGGCGGATGCCGTCACCTTGATCGCTGTTCGATACATTGTTGTTAATAACAATGTTATTGCACGAATAATACAAGGAGATGCTTCCAGCATCACAGCAGGTCGATGCAATGTTGTTCGTGATTGTGTTGTAGTCCGAATATTCCAAGCCGATGCCGCCACCCTCACTGTTGTTCGTTGCATCGTTGTTCGTGAGCGTGTTATTGTTGCTTGAAGAGTTCAGCAAGATGCCGTACACCCAGTTGTTCGATGCATTGTTGCCCGAGATGTTGCAGTGTTCCACATTGCTGAGACCAATCCCAGCCGTTTCATGCCACAGAGCTGGATCTGGTCTGGTCACCGTAACCCACTTATTTTCACATAATCCGCAATCACCTCAAAGATATGCTCAGAGGAATTTGCCGCATGAACTGTGGTAGAAGCGGACCCATTCTCTGAGCGGATCGTTAAACGCTTGTTCACATCTACGTTCTCCGTGTACATGCCGTCCTTAACGCAAACTGTCTCGCCCTTGGTAGCATTGTCAACTGCATGCTGTATCGGCGTATTGCTTGCATTAAAGGCGCTGCCCGCCTGCCACCAGCCCGAAGTGTTCACGCCGATATCGTCACAATTGCAAGGAACAGCGCTTGCCGTTATCACAGAATTAGCTAAGAACACTAGAATTAACGTCAGCGCTACTATCATACCTATTTGCACTTTCATTTCTTTTCACATCCTTTTCATTCGATATAGCGTTATTCTTCTCGGCACTGATGCCCTACTTTATTCTTCTTAAATTCACCATCTTTTAAAACCCCATCCACGCCACACCCGAATAAAACCGGGTGCATCAATTTCCACTTTTTCTGAGCAGATTAAATCTCCATTAGTACCCTCTCTATCAGCCCTTTAAGTCCTTCCTCAGCCCCGTAATCTCGTCCAATATCCTTGATAGCAACTCCTTCTCGTCTACTTTTGGCATTGGCTTTCCTTTTTTTACTCTGACTCTGCTTTTGATTTCCTCTCTCACTTCATCCCGATTTTTTATCCCTTGTATTACCGCTTCGGCCACGGCACCTTGTGCCCCACCCGCTCCTGCTGTTTGAACATGGATCTTACCAATTTTGTAGTACCGCTCAAATGGGTCCTGCGTTTTATCTACATTCGTTATCATTTCAAAAGGTATTGTGGATTCTGTCTTCCACCATACACCTTTTTCCACAACTACATGTTCTCCCGTAATGGAAAACTTCATCGCGCTGTAATAAAGTGGTATCCAATATAGTATGAACAGGAGAGGCGCTAGTACTGAAACAATATAAATGACTCCGCCTATAATTGAGAACGCCAATATTATTAATCCTGGAATCACAAGGATAACGAAGATTATTGCCAATATGAGCTTCCAGTAACTTTTTTGTTCTGGCTCCGGCGTCAAAACTATATCATCCATATCTTTTTACCAGTATACCTTTGTTATGATAACATCACTTAAATATGTTTTAGGTTTTTCACTCATATTTAAGCCCCAACCTTCCCACCCCGCTTTGAAAAGCGGGGCATCTCGCCGACACAGGTCTTAATGTTTTTATTTATGAATATTATATAGTTTTTCAACTAGGCTATCATAATCCTCTCGTATCTGTGCTCGTATTTTTTCTTAAAATTCGGGATTGATGTGTTTCAAAGAGAGGGCTTCTCCGTGTTCTGTACTCACATTTTTTGCTTCATTATCAAATAATTCTATATACTCTTTTAGTAAAGGCTTCAAATCATATGAGGCTAAATGCTGATAGGTTTTAATCTGATTAAAATTTTCATGAGTAAGTTGTAGAAGATTTTTGTTAGAAAATAAGGGGGCATATAATTTTTCTATTTTTTTCTCGATAAAAGTTTTCTTTCTTTCAATTACTGATTCATTAATTATCGCATCAGTTTTGGTAATGTACATGTATGTGAAAAATAGTAAAGCAAAAACAACAGCTACACTAATTATTCTAATATCGAAAAATGACCATAACTGAGATAAAGGGAATAAAGCCACACATAGTAAAAGAACTATTATAAAAATTACCCAAGTGGGTGCTGCAGCCCTTAAAAAGTATCTTTTTGTTTTATTGCTATATTTTTCATCCATTTCACTTAACCCTCTTTAAGCCCCAGTCGGTAGAGTATGAGGAGGTTTTAACAACTTCCTTGGAATATTTCCCTGTTCTACACTTCTTTTCGCTATTATGATTATTCACCTCTTTTATTCTCTATTCTCCATATATCTTTATCTCACAAAAAGCCCCAACCTCGCCACCCTCGGAATAAATTGCGGTGGCATCCCCACTGTTGGTTGGCATATCATCACTCAGCCCTCTAAAATCATTAATTCGCTTTTCTTATCATCGAAACAAAATATCAACTTTTCAAATGCATCCTTTCTTCCCAAAATATTAAATCCTATGCCCAAACGATCTGAAAAAACGACCATAGCATTAAATTCGCATTCTCCAATATCTAGTCATATCTCGTGTAGATAAATTAATATCGAACCTCCATCACCGGTTATAAGATAACGCTCTTGTCCAGTCTCCATAGCTATATCGAGCTTCTCAGCCTCATCTGCACTGAAAACGTTATAAGTAGCACCAGAATCTACATAGGCGTAAATCCTTGCTATTTTATCATCTTTCATTATTTTTACAGGAATAATCGGAGAACGGATTCCTCTGATGATTCGGTAGGGATATGTGTATTCTTTCATTGCAACATATTTCCCTGAGTACTTCTCCTCTAATTCTTTTTCATGTTCAATAATCCAATCGTGGTCTTTGTCCCTCATTTCCCATTACCCTCTATTTTATTTTTGAGTAATGATATTATTTCTACGCCTATACTTCTTATAAGGTTCATCATCTCATAAATATCCATCTACATACAGCTCCTTCTTCACACTCTCACAATTTATCACGGGACATCCAGAATCTGCGCACGAGCCTAATCATATGTGCTCCAAACCTCACATGAATAAATCTTATTTCGTGTCCCACATTCACATAGCCAAAAATCACCTGCAACTCTTGTATCTTTTAATTCCCAGGCACAACTTATATGCACTACTTTTCTACATGATTCACAAATATTACAGCCCCAACCTCGCCACACCCGAATGAAATAGTGCCAAATGGCCAGTACTTCAGCATTGGTTGATAAATATAATCAAAACTGAGGTACTGGAAAATGAAACGGAAGCAGGAAAAAGAACGATATGATAGACTGTCTTTTAAGACACTGGACCGGCGTTCCAACAAGAAGCGATTATAAACTGAAGTGGTGTGTAGAAAATGAGATGGGTAAGGAGGAGATAAGGACTGTTACCGGAATGAAAGCACATTTAATAGATGAATACCTAAAAATTATGGATGAGCATAGAGCTGCCCTCCCTCCTTAAGGGGTACTGGCCAAATGGCACAACATAAATTGCGGGGCATCCCTGTTGTTTCATTTTCTCCACCCCAAAAGGTATGCTACTGCTAATAATCCTGCAATTGCGAGCACTGCTTCAAATCCTGGTGGTTTAGGAGTTGGTGATGGAATTGGCATTGGCGTAGGTGTAAGTTCTAATACCAAAATATCCTTATTCCTGGAACGTTCTGATGTGAATGCCTATTTTCTTGCTATCAGGGCTCCGTGTTGGAGATTCATCGTTAGATGGGAAAATGTTTTTATTGCGCTATATGTTTCCAACACAACGGATCCTCTGCATACAGATCGCCGGTATGGGCAAGAGCGGCCGCTCTACATCCACCATAGCACGAAATCCCAAGGTATTTACACCCACTACATTTACCTTTTAGATCGCCACGCGTAATATTCCTAAAAATATCAAATGCAGGTGAGTTATCCCATATCTCTTTCACATCTTTTATTCTTATATCTCCTGCTACAAATTTACGCAAAAACGGACACGGAGTTATCTTTCCATCAGGAGTTATATAAAAACTCGAATTCCCCGCTGTACATCCAATTTTTGATGAATCTTCTGTTTTAAGCGAATTAAAAATTTCTTTGTCTGTGCTTTCCACCAACCAAGGATAATCAGTTTCACAACTAATATTGATCTTATCACCTATTTCTTTCTTTTTTTCAATCATCATAAAGGTAAACTTTTTAACATCCCGAGGGGTTACTATTAAATCATCTACATTGTCTTTACCCCGGCCCGTAGGCATAAAAAATGTCGTTTTGTATGAAGATGCACCCAAATCATCAGCCATATCAATTATTTTAGGTATCTCATCAATGTTCTGTTTAGTAACTGCCGAACTAATGGCAACGCCATAATTAGCATCTCTTAAAAGTTTTATTGCATTGACTGCGCGCTCATAAGAACCTTTTATGCCTCGAAAGTTGTCATGTGTCTTTCCGATTCCATCAATACTTACTTGGAGATGAAATATATTGGTATTCTCCAAACGATCTATTGTTTCCTTTGTGATTAAGGCACCATTGGTTAATAAATCAATCCCTATCCTTTTTTGAGATGCGTATTCCAAAAGTTCAAATATGTCTGGTCTTATTAGTGGCTCACCGCCTGAAAAACTTATATTGAACACTTTCATCATCTCCAGTGTGTCGATTAATTTCTTTGCTTCTTGTGTGTTCAATTCATTTGAGTGCAACTTTCCAGAATCCGATAAACAGTGCTTACATCTAAGATTACATGCACCTGTTATCTCCCAGATAACAAAAAGTGGTGCTGATAGCTGCCTATCACGCTTTAGATTTGAGGGATTTCCATGTAAAAATCTAAAATCTGTTGGACTTTCTAGTTTTTCTTCCCGCCAATAAACAGCAAATTGACTATTAAATGAATTGATATTACTATTAACAAGTACATCAATATACTCTTTGCTATGCTCAAGATCCTTTCCAATAATGTTCTTAATCTCCTCAAGAGTACATCTGCCGTCACATAGTGTTGCGATCTTAAACCTGATCTGTTCTAATTTTATTTCCGGTGGGACGTATGGATTGAACATATACCCACCAAAATGTTCTTTGCGCAAAACAATAAATGAGTGCAGAGAGGGTACTCTGCGCTCTTCTATTTCTGTTGACTTCTTTGATAATTCACTGAGCTGTGGGCCATTATCCCTCATTTCATCTTTCTTCACTGGATTTTACTTTCTCTACCGCTTCGTTTAATGAAAATATTTATAGCTCGCCTCTCTTTTTCATTTCATTAATCATCTTTTCCATTGCTCTAGGCAGTTCGGGACTTCCTAATACTTCTTTAACTAGCCCCTCTGTCATAATTTTTCTCCACCACCAGTACTTTTCTACCAGGTGTATTGGAGATCCACATAGGTCATTTCTACATTGATACAATTCGGGGTTTTTACATAGAAGGGAGTATTTACACCAGTCGTAGTATTTTTCAGGACAGATGCACTCTGGATACATGCACATTGTGGCGAGACCACTAGCCTCTAAATAATCCTTTGCCGCTTCCAGCAGTACCTCTTTATCAAATTTTTCAATTGATGTTCTTACATTCTTTACTTCCTTATCAATTACCTCCGTTTCTAGTTCGGTTACCGCTTTTGAAAGTATCTCAGCCCGCATTTTAGTGTCCGGGATAGACTCATATACTTTCCTAATCCCATCTTTCGCTTTTTCCACATCCTCCACTTTCGTATCTATCTCCTGCATTGCTCTCATAACCAATGCGGGATTAAAATTTTTAATTATCTCCTTAGCCCTTTCCACCTCTTTTTTCTCCATTTTTTCTACCTCCTTTTTATTTTTGATGCACTTACCACAGTACCCTTCCTAAAGGGCAAATCCCCATGCATCTCGGATCTATTAAACCGCGGTTTTTTACTTAACATATACATCTCCTATATTACGCCCCAATCTCTCCACACCCGCAATGAATTGCGGGGCATCCACAGTTCCCGGTTCATGCAACACCTCCCCCCTGTAATTGCCCTTCTGTTTTTACTTTGCAGTAACCCTATTGTTAATAGCAGTATAAAAAACTGTATGTAGCAATAACATATATTGAAAACATAGCGGAAGAGCATAGAACGGAACATCAATTGCTGCAAGAGGTTTTCCGCTCCGTTCACAATGGCTTCCTCAACAGAAACCAAATCCTTCATTATGAATATTCTATCTTCCCCTTTATCGTTGCAGTCTATAGAATTTTTCAGGATTGCCGCATACTTCTTTAAAGCACCATGAACTTCTTATTTTGGGAATATTGAGCTTCTTTGGTCCTGCATCAAATGTTGGAAAGCCCATATTATTTTCTTCCCATTTTTCCCTTAAAGGCTTCACAATTCCATTATTTTTCTATCTTCATTTAAGTCTCTATACCCCATACTTAAGTACAAGGCCTATACTTAAGCACGACCGCCGATGACTTAAACTAACTTTTTATCATAGGATTATAAAAGCTTTTCGATTTTTTTCTGTTTTTGATGCTTCCCTCCAAAAAGTTTGTTATAAAGCGATATGTACCATGTTCTGTGCGTTTTTTCTTTTTCTTCATCTATCACAACCACAGGTACAGTATCTGCCTTCTCGTAACCCTTCTGCCCAGAAATATACCTCCCTACCACATCCCAGCCATGCCCCACTGACTGCGAAGCGTTTTGATAAAACTTTTTTTGAAAGTTTTATAATCCATCAGTAGCGACACCGTATGCCGGTCATGCCAGAGTTCATGCTTCGTTAGCCTGTTCCTCGTCACTTCCAGTTCGCCATATCTTTTAAAAATACTATTAAATACGTCAAATCATCATAAAATCTTTTCTGCTGCTTTTCTTCTCGAAATAATCAGACATAACTGCGCTATTCGTGAAATAAACAAAAAGCCCGGTAAAGTTGAGAAAATAAACACATCTAAAAGAAATAAGGCAGAACTTTTATCGTGAACTCATAATGTCCGCTAAACCCGAAAACACGATTTTTGTCCCGATAAAGTTTCCGAATGGACGATGGCAAAACGAGATAGGTTTCATTCTTTGTCAACAAATCGTGCCCTAAATTTATAAGGAAACAGTCAAAAGTCTCGCCCTCCACCATTAGTAGCCAATAGCCAGGTAGCCAAATAGAGCGTTAAGAATTGGACAAATGTACCCTATTCCCTTTTTGTCACCACATCTATCGCACCACCCTGGAACTCGCCTTTCACATCGCCCATCTTCTCTTCTATCCAACCCTCCATATCGAGATACGCGCTTTTCAGCCCTTCTATCACTTCCTCGTCCGCATCCCACAGCCCACGCTCGTACGCTTCCAAAAGCCTTCTTCCTACCTCTTCCAACGCCCACGGGTTATTCTCCTCAAAGAACTTCCGCATCTCAGCATCCAGCACAAACGTCCTCGCGATGTCATCAAATATCCAGTCATCCACCTCCTGCGTTGTCGCTTCCCACCCGTAAACTCGACCAATCCGCTTTGATATGTCCCCTGCACCCCGGTAGCCATGACGCTTCATCCCTTCTATCCACTTAGGATTCAGCAACTTCGTTCGCACGACCCGTCTCATCTCGTCTGCAAGGCTTCTCACTTCTATCTTATCCTGGTCTCTCGTATCACCGTAATATGCACGTACATCCTTGCCTGAAACCTCTCGCGCAGCCGTGGTCAGGCCACCTTGTGTACCGAAATAGCAGCAACAGCCGCATAGATCGTATTCGTCCGTAACGGTCTTATTAAAACTCAAATCAACTGTTTTAAGCTGCGATACCAAACTATCACGTGCTTCGGTACCGAAATTGCCTTTCCCGTAGGCATATCCGTTCCAATGCACAAACACATCCGACAAATCCTTCTCCTCTTTCCACGCAGAAGAATATACCGCTAAATTCACGCCATTGCCGTAAGTCCCAGGCTTACCTGCGAATATCCGTGCGTACTTACCATCCGTATTTTCTGGTGCAGTCGCCATTGCATGCTTTTTCAAATAGTTCTGCTCTATGGGCTCGTCAAGCACGGCAACCTCTCGTATCGCCTCGTCCAACAGCTCAATGCAATTATAAAAACAGTCTCGAATAATACCACTTACCCGAATAGTTATATCTATTCTCGGACGACCAATTTCTTCCAACGGTAAAACTCGGTAGCCTTTTACACTTCCGCTGTGCCAGACCGGCTCTACACCGATCAAGTACAATATCTGCGAGAGTTGCTCGCCATCCGCCCACATGATGTCCGATGCCATCCAGTACATTGCTATGTTTTCTGGTAGCGATCCATTCTCCGTATCGTATTTCTGTATCACAGCATCTGCAAGCCTCTTACCTATCGTCCATGCACTCTTTGTGGGAACCTTGAACGGGTCGAGCGAATAAAAGTTCCTGCCTGTTGGTAGTATATCATGTTTACCCCGTGTTATGAGTCCCGAAGGTCCTGGTTCGATATACCCCGCATCGAATCCATGCAGCAAACTACCCAGCTCGTCAGATGCTTCTATCAGTGCCGAAATATCCATTACCTTCTCCCAAATCAGATACAGCTTTTCCGTCTCGTCCCTATCAAACCTGCTGCCTAATATCCGTTTCGCTGCTTCCAATGGGTCCTCTCCGGTCAAAAAAGCAGAAATAAAATCCTTTGCTATACTATCCACCTCGGCTAATAACACACTTTCTGCATCAGAAGGTGCAATATCGAGTCCCATAAGCGAAAAGACCAATTTCCGCAGTTCTGAGTCATGTCTCAGCATCGAGTTGATGAACTCAACCTTCTTCTCTCCGTTCGGCACTTCACCGAAGATGTGCATACCATCAGGAATCTGTGTATTGTAGATGCACGTGATAGCCTCATGTGCTATTTCTATCACCGTTTCAAATGAATCGCCAGCCTCTAACTTAGTATCCAGTCTTATCTCCTCGGATAGGTTCGTTTTTCGTATCAAATCTGTAATTATGTGCTCTAAAGCATGCGCTCTTGCCTTATCCGACCGTTTAATCTTGTTATATTCAGCTATCTGGTCTTCAAGCTCCTTCAAATCGCCATATACGCCGCTTTCGGTCATAACAGTCTGCATGTGGTCTATCAGAGTCGCATAGCTTCTTCGTTTTGCTATTGCCCCTTCAGGTGGATTGTCCGAGTTATATATGTACAGATGTGGCAGATTTCCGATAGCTATGTCGGGATAGCAGCTTTCGGATAATGCAACGGATTTACCGGGCAAAAATTCCAGGTTGCCATGTGTACCGACATGTATAATTACATCAGCACCAAAGCAGTATTCCAGGTATCGATAAGTTGCGAGATATTGATGCGGCGGTGGCACCTCGGGATCATGTAAAATCTTACAGACCTGACCGTCACACCTTGAACCCGCACAGCCTCGTTTCGGCTGCACGCACACGACTGCATTCCCGTATTGCACGCCAGTTACCACGATTTTACCGTTGTAAATCATAGCAGCAGGAACTCCATCCTTCGCTTCACCCGGTGGATTGCCCCATGCTTCACACGTTCGTTGTTTCACTGCGTGTGCAAGTGTATCAAACCATTTCTCGTAATCCGCCGTGCTTATCAACGCAAGTGCACCGCCCTTAGTCACTATTTCATCCACGGTTGTCCATCTGAACTCAGAAATTGCTTTATGGTTCATAATGTTCTCAATAAGTTCTTTTCCACTTTCTGGTTCTTCGACCAAATATCCCGCCTCTTTCATGCACTTCAAAATCCGGGCAACGCTCTCCAGAGTGTCAAGATGTGAACCTCCACCTACTGAACCTTCAACGCTGGTACATGGATTGTTATGGAGTATAAATGCAACCCTGCGCTCGGATTTCGGTTTGTTTCTTAGCACTATCCATTTCTTCACCCGATTCACAACCTTTTTCACACGCTCTTCTATCAGCGTATGTCGCTCGGATTCGATGTCTCTTCTTGATGTTCCAATAATTATCGGTTCAATCACGCCCTCTAATTCGGGCATTGCAACACTCCAGCCAACTTCCAGGCTGCTTATTCCATGACTATCCGCACGCCATTCTTCTGCTGTAGTGTAGTATGCCGTCAACGGGTGGAACACAGGCACATCGAGCCTTTTCAGTGTATTGACTGAACTGTCTTCTCCTCCGCTTCCTGTATTAAATACCGATTGAAGGTTTATGAAAGCGTCAATCCGGCCCATGAAGAAAGCGTCAATGACTTCACTGCTCGATTTAGCACCTAAATCTTTATCGCCTGCACCATAACAGAATGCAGGAATCACATCAAACTCAGTTTCCAATTCACGTATTAAAGCATTCATGACTCCAAGGTCTCTGTTCGTCCAATAAGAGCGAAAGAAGAGAATGCCGACTTTGTGTCTGCGGTTATGGTTATACCATGCGAAATAGTCCTCTATGTTCTCGAAAACAGTTTCGGCATCCGGATGGTATATGCCCTGCCACAACGTCTCTTTTGGCTCTTCATATTTGTAATCCAGGCCAAGAACTTCCTTTCCCAGGTATTTTAACATATTCGCTGTGTTTTCTGCCCCACCGTAAACATAGTAGGCATTGACCGTTGCAACAACCTTCGGTGAAACGTTTGAAAGCCGACATAATGCGGAATTATGCCCGAAAGAGATCGTTGGCACTTTCTTATTCAGGCTTTCGGTTGTCTTCCCCCAGTGCTCCTCATTTGATGGATGTAAGAGGAGGATGTCCGCCTGCTCAAAAGAACTTATGCACTCTTCTCGCTTCTTCGCATCTTCTACGTCATGTGTTGACCATGCGTTTAACTCTATTCCGAGCTCGTTACATGCTTTGGTGAGTAATACCAGATCACTGCCCCAAGTTACTGCTGCTACCTTCATTTTTCATACCTGCCCGTATTTAATATGTCTTGCATTATAATAAAACCAATTGTTTATTGCGTTTATGTTACCAAAAAAGTGGTTGTGGTTATTAGTGGTGGTGTCGTGACTCGAGATAAGAACGATGGCGGAGGGTTCGTTCATTGGGCTGGATATATCCTCTGCAAGCTTTCTAAAAAAAGGTGAATAGGTACAATTTTTAGAGAAAAAAGATCCGGTGCCTGTAGCAAGAGAGACAGATCACAGTCAGGAAGCCGTGGGGAAGTATTGCCAGCAGTTTAATAAAGTGCAGTGGTGTGTGGAAAATGAGAGGGGTAAGGAGGAAATACAGATTGTTAACGGAATGAAAACTCATTTAATAGATGATTAAAATATAGGGGTGCATAAAGCAGCCCACCCACATTAAGGGGTACTGGCCAAATGGCACAACATGAATTCTGGGGCATCAGTGGAGGGAGGTCGCGCGCTTGGCGCAAGCGTGGACAGAAGCGGGGTGAGTATAGCTAATTTGGCAGCAGAACGGGGGTTGGGCGAGTGTAGACTGTGACGGTTGTATCTGTCCGTGTAATTGCGAGGTATTGTCAACATCATGCGACATTACATCCCCAATACAAGTTAAGTTTATGTACTATCGGTAGTTCTGAATAACCCCTACTTCTGAATATGAAAAATTGTGAATTTCCGATTGTTTTCCCAAAAGAGTTGTTTTTACGTCTCTTTGCATGGCAATTTTCGGTTCGGAACTACCTCCTGCATGGAAGTACTGTATACATATGAATTAAATAGGTTAAAATCAAGTTAATCATGCTACAGAAAAGGGTGAAGTTACTAAATGCCAACAATACTCGGATTCCACGACTCGCCATTTGATTCCGGAGCGACCCTAATAAAAGATGGTGAGATTTTGGCAGCGATTCACGAAGAGCGTATTGCAAGAATAAAGCATTGCGGTGGTTTTCCATGGCGATCAATAATGGAAGTTTTAAGCATCTCGAATGTCGATCCAAGCGAGATAGATGCAGTAGCAGTAGGATTCACTCAACCTGATTTTATTGTCCAAGTATTACAAAGATTTTTCAAAAGCACGTCCGATCTCAATCCTCTAAATTCAAAAATCGACCGATACAAGCTGTATGCCTTTGAAAAATACGAATCCGTCATTCATAAAAATTTTTTATTGGGTAAGATAGACACAACTTCGTCCAACATTCTATTACACCATACATTAAAGAAATTAGGCATAAAAGAAAAAATTGAAAGAATTGATCATCACCTGTGCCATGCATCTTCGGCATTCTATTCATCAGGTTTTGAAAAATGTTTGGTTATAACCGCCGATGCGAGAGGTGACGGAATATCTACTTCAGTAAATATTGCTAATAAAAATGGAATTCAAAGGGTGTCATCATCACCTGAAAGTGCTTCGATGGGGCATTTTTATGGCGGGGTTACCGAGGTACTTGATTATGGTTATGCAGATGGAGAAGGCAAAACCGAAGCACTTGCAGCATTTGGAAATTATTCGAACGCATACGAAAAATTACAATCCTACATTTCAGTGGATAACTTGGTATTAAAAGGAAGAATGTCCCCATATCAAAGGCTTATTAGTGTCCCATTTTCTAAATCATTGAAAAGTTTTAAAAGAGAGGATATCGCCTTTGCTGCTCAAAAAATATTAGAAGAAACTTATTCGAACTTGATTACAAATGCAATCGAAGAAACGGGCATTACCAATATAGCACTTGCTGGCGGGATTTTTTTAAATGTCAAACTCAATCAAAAAATAATGGAACTTCCAGAGGTTAAAGATATATTCATACATCCTGCAGCCGGAGATACTGGAATATCCACGGGTGCTGCGTTTGCGTTATATTCTAAGATGTTCGGCTTGAAACCAAAGCGATGGAGACATGCGTATTTGGGAAATGAGTTTAGCAATGCTGAGATAAAAAACGCACTTGATAAATTTAATTGTAGATATGACTACATAGTGGATATTGGCAGTTATGTAGGCGAAGAGCTTTTGCCAAGAGATTATATTATTGGATGGTTTCAAAATAGAATGGAATACGGACCAAGAGCGTTAGGAGCTAGAAGTGTGCTAATCGACCCAAGAAGTAGCGAATCTCCAAACAAAGTTAGATCCACGATCAAAAAAAGACCCGTATTTCAACCATTCTGTCCAAGTATGTTAAAAGAATCAGAAGCCAAATACATACTGAATCAAAAAAATGTTGATAGTTCATTCATGATAATGGCATTCCTGGCTAAGCAAAGAATGATAGATGAAGCACCATCGGTTGTTTTTATAGATTCGAGTACAAGAGTGCAAACTGTGGATAATAGAAACAACAAACGATATTATGAGGTCTTAAAAGCTTTCGACAAGAGGACTGGCGTTCCAATCATACTCAATACATCTTTCAATAGATCCGGTGAACCAATCGTATGCACTCCTGAACAAGCGATTCGTGACTTTAAAATTAGCAAGTTAGACTTCTTAGCGATTGAAGATTATTTAGTGAAACGTAAAAGATAAAAAAGATAAATTTTTGAACAATTAAATGCATGCGGATTAGCCCCCTCCAAAACATTACCACTTGGCAAGCTTTTGCGGACTTTCTTTATTCCCAAAGCCCAATGAAACAGAGATGGCAGCCAAAACGACACCCAAAGACGCAATCTTTGTTACCGATGCCAGTGTAAATCTATGTATCTTGGCTAAAGAGAACGTACCTTTTATTACTTTAAAAACATCCTCGATTAAAGACCTCTTCGGCTTAAGTTGCTTCCAATTGAGAATATAATGCTTAAACTCTGCAAGAATAGACTCTAAATGCTGTATTTTCTCCTTTACACGACTTGTTTTGTCGTTAAAGAAATCTAAGGGGAGTTGTATGTGATTCAACACCTTTTCGAGTTTGAAATTAATCCGCGGAAATACCAGTGGTACGATGCCGTACTCAATTAAACCTTCAATATAATGCCTGTAAGCGTAAAACCCTTTGTCTAACACAAGGGTATC
>Ga0255453_1046_pt1 | contig 15291 bp, 11 predicted proteins | sample ANMaggQLBNCT01G4_FD_182628 | JGI IMG/M metagenome (GOLD analysis project Ga0255453, IMG submission 182628) | Sediment cell enrichment communities from methane seep in Santa Monica Basin, California, United Staets - ANME aggregate JGI... | ecosystem: Environmental > Aquatic > Marine > Cold seeps >...
TCCTTCTTGGCGTTCTTCCTGCATCCTTTATCAATCGCTCTAAGTCGTCAGGACTCATATATTCACCAACCGGAGAACCCGATAACCGCGAGATATTCTCCTCCATTAACGTACCACCTAAGTCATTTGCACCGGAAAGTAACATCTTCTGCGCATCCTTCAGACCCAATTTCACCCAGGATGCCTGTATGTTACTGCAATACGGATGAAGAATGACCCTTGCGAGTGCATGAATGATTGCAGAGTCCTGCGAAGAGACACTTCTGTCCACCATCTTCCCCAGTTCATTGTTCTTTCGCATGAATTTCAGCAGCACAAACTCCGTGAAGCCGCCCGTGTCCTTTTGTATATCCCGTATCTTGAAAAGATGGTTTATTCTATCCTCTAAGGATTCGATGTGCCCGTACAGGATTGTGGCTGTTGACGGTATACCCAACCGATGTGCTGTCGTTATTACCTCCGCCCATTTTGCGGTATTCACCTTATTAGGGCATATTATCGCCCTTATAGAATCATCAAGTATCTCTGCCGCGGTCCCTGGGATAGTACCCAACCCTGCACTCTTCAATTCTTTCAGCACTTCCTCTTCTGTCATCCCGGATTTTATTGCAACGTAGTATATCTCCATCGGCGAGAAGGCGTGTATATGCACGTCATATTGCGACTTTATGCTTTCAAGAATTCCGCAATAGTCTGATATTTCAAGGTCGGGATGCAGGCCGCTTTGAATACATACCTCCGTTGCATCGTTATTCACCGCCTCTTCTACTTTCTCTAAGATCGCTTCCATGCTCAGCATATAGCCATGTTCCTTCTCAGCCCTGAATGCACAGAACTTGCAGTCGCCTACACAAACATTCGTAAAATTTATGTTCCTGTTCACCACGTAAGTGACAATATCGCCGTTCTCCTTCGCTCGTAGCTCATCCGCAATACACCACAAATAGGGCGGATTACTCGCTAAAAATAGCGCATCTTCTCGCTCTATCGTGCCATGCCGTATCCGCTCGTATAACTCCTCAAAATCCGCGTTCATCTCTTAAACTTGTATAATCTTAGCACTTATATGCTCACCCTTACTTATATTCCCGTTATTATGTCCTCGTTAAGGTCAAACACCGTTGCGGTCTCTGTTCCATCTATTATACTCAACTTTTTAGTTGCATTTACCTCGCCTACGATAGCAGCCGTTATCCCGGCGGATTTAAATATTTGTATGCACTCCGCACCCGCTTCTTCTGTCTTCACTGTGAGCACAAATCCCGTACCGGGATACGTCTTTAGCCAATGTGCAAGCGAAATAGGCACCTTCTCCACATCAGGTCGCGGTATCTTATTCACCTCTACTGTCGCACCGGCACCAGACGACTCGAGTAACATGCCCAATGTTCCTAAGGCACCAGGATTGCTTATGTCTTTACCGGCTGTTGCCAGCTTTTTCTCCCCTATCTGCACCATTGTATCCAACTGCTTTTTTATCTCTGCTGCCGACCTTTTTGTCGTGTTGTCCCACGCTAAATTGTAACTTGGATATATCCGCCCGTCAAGGTCTATCGCAGCCAATACCTTGTCGCCTGGCTTCGCACCGCTTGAATATATCACTGCATCCCGCTTTACCGTCCCCATTATGCCAACATCAAGCGCGTCATAAGAAGTGTCCGGATGTAGATGCCCACCAACCATTGGCACTCCAAACTTATTCACTCCGTCCACCATACCCCTGCCCAGTTCTGCGCATATACTCTTATCCTTCGTTGACGTCAGATTCACCATTGCCACGGGTGTGCCACCCATCGCCGCTATGTCCGCCACGTTCACGAGAACTGCACAATAACCTGCCCACCAGGGATCGGCATTCAACAATTTACCCCAGATTCCATCCACGGCGAGTAAAATTAACTTGTCATCGTCCACGTTGAGTACTGCTGCGTCCTCACCAAATCCTGCTATCGTTTGATTTCCTACTAAATCCGATTTGCCAAGCCACCCTACGAGGTCACATATAGCCCCCTTACGCTTCACACCCTCGAAGTTCCTCAGCTCACTAGCCAGCGATTCCATATCTGTCCCCTCTTCTGGTTTCAGGTTTTGCATACTTTTCCCTCCAATTCTTCTAATATTCCTCTTATCTCACCTATCTCTTTTATCCGAAAGTCCACAATCTCAAATATCTTACCCGGCCTATCTGCCTCTTCCTGTAACGATAATACCGCTATATCTGCTTCACAAAGCGCAAGATAATCGTTCCTATCGTCACCCACCATCATCACCTTGTGATTCCGCTTCAACTTCATAACCAAATTGCACTTATCCCCGGGCTTCAACATACCAAAGATATTTTCCGGCGGCACCTCAGGTAAATATATCGTCATCTCTTCTGCCTCTATCCGATCTCCAGATGCTATATATATCGCGATGCCCTTCTGACTCAACGTTCTAAGGAGTTCGCGCGTTCCCGAGAAGAATTTTATGCCGCCTGCGATGACATATCTTATCGCACCAGCAGTCATATCGACAATCAAACCTACCCCGATTACAGGAAGTATATCACATCGCCTCAAAAAGGACATCGTTTCGTGTATATCCTCCAATTTCACTCTTTCATCCCCTAAAATGGTTTCTACCACTTCACTGTCACTAATCCCTTTTGTTTTATATACCACCTTACTTTCTATTTTCTTCTCCCCCATCAAGTCGGATAACAATTTTGAGGCGGCTTCTTTTTCCATCGTCTCTACGTATTGCGTCTTTAAAATCACTAACGCACCACTTTCAAGCCGGTCCGTGATTGTTAAACCCGAAATCCTACTGCGCTTCGCGATTCCTCTATCCATATCCTTTATGATCCTAGAAGGTGCATATAAGACTCCGGCACCGTCAAAAACAACCGCTACGTCAGACATATTACACCGCCCCTTGTACCTCTTTTCATATCCATAATATTGCCCCTGATAGACTATTATTATATGCTACGGTAACACATTATCAAAGATATTGATTGCAATTGAAATAGGTATAGTAAGAGTGAAATTTAGATACCAATATGTTAATGAATATTGTATCATATCACCCGGCAGAATAAAACAAAGGCGAAGTCAAAATGATGCAAGATCTGGTAACAGAGAGGTGGGAGGATTTTCTGAAGAGATATTGCTGGAACGACCTTATAGAGCTTTCTAATTCATACCCTGAACACCGTAGTTTGTTTGTCAAATTCACTGATATGGACCTATACGACCCGACTCTAGCCGATATGATCCTGGAAACACCAGATGTCGCGATAGCTTCGGCAACTGATGCTTTAAGAGAAATGGACATGCCCACCGGCGTTACGCTTGACGACGCAAACCTCAGAATAATAAATCTACTGAGAAAGGTAAAGATACGAGAAATCCGGAGCGGGGACATAGGCAAGCTGGTGGCAATAGAGGGGATGGTGACAAAGGCGACAGAGGTGAGACCGCGGGTGGTAGAAGCAGTATTTGAATGCCCTTTTTGCCACCATATCTTCTCGATATTGCAAAGTGGAAGGCAATTCAAAGAGCCGATAGAGTGTGACCAGGAGAGTGGGGGGTGCGGTAGGAAAGTACAGCGGTTCAAACTATTGGTGGAAAAGTCAAAATTCGCAAATGCGCAGAAGGTAAGGTTACAGGAGTCACCCGAGGAACTAAAAGGAGGCGAATTGCCGCAAGCGGTAGACGCTTACCTAGAAGACGACATTTCGGGCGAGGTTACACCCGGAAACCGTGTTATTATTACAGGTATTCTCAGGTCATATCAGCGTATGACACAATTCGGTAAGACAACACCGTTCTTTGATATATACTTAGATGGTAATTCGTTGGAGCTGAAGGAGGAGGAGTTTGAAGAGATTCTGATAACCGATGAAGATGAGCGTAAAATAAAGGAGTTGGCGAGTCAGTCGGATGTGTATGAAAAGATCATAAGAAGCATTGCACCTTCTATATATGGCCATGCAGAGATAAAAGAGGCAATGGTACTGCAATTGTTCTCTGGCATCCCAAAGGAGTTACCAGACGAGACGAGGATACGTGGAGACATACACATACTTTTGGTTGGTGATCCGGGAGTTGCTAAGAGTCAACTGCTCACGTACTTAATACGGTTAGCCCCTCGCGGCTTATACACTGGTGGTAAGAGCACTTCGGCCGCAGGACTGACGGCAGCAGCGGTTCGTGACGAATTTGGTGAAGGTAGATGGACTTTAGAAGCGGGTGCGTTGGTTCTTGCGGATAAAGGGATAGCCGCGGTAGATGAGATAGACAAGATGGAGAAGAAGGATCGCGATGCACTACATGAAGCAATGGAGCAGCAAACGGTAAGTATAGCAAAAGCCGGTATAATGGCAAGGTTGAACTCCCGATGCGGCCTGTTAGCAGCGGCGAATCCTAAATTCGGACGGTTCGATAAGTACACGCCGATTGCAGAGCAGATAAACATGCCACCCACGCTATTGTCAAGGTTCGACTTGATTTTTACTATGATGGACAGACCGAACGAAGAGCAGGACATGAAGACTGCGGAGCATATAATAGAGACGCATTACGCAGGCGAACTGATTGCACGATTAAAAAGCACAGGGAAAGTGGCGGCGGCGGATAAAGAACGGTTTGAACTGGCGAATCAAATAATGGAGCCTGCAGTAGCGGCGGACTTGTTAAGAAAATACGTGGCATGGAGCAAAAGGAACATGTTCCCGGTAATGACAGAAGATGCGAAGAACAAGTTCTTAGAGTTTTATATCGGACTTCGCGGGCAGGGCTATGAGGATGAGGAAGCACCCGTTCCTGTGACGGCACGGCAGTTAGAGGCTTTGATTCGGTTGGGCGAGGCGAGGGCGAGAGCAGAGTTACGTGATAAAGTAACGGCTGAGGATGCCGAACGTGTGATTGGTGTGGTTACTTATTGCTTGAAGCAAGTTTCTACTGATCCCGAGACCGGTAAGCTGGATACTGATTGGGTGGCTGTGGGCACGACCAAGACAAAAAGGGACCGGGCAAGGTCTATAAGAGAGATAATAAAGGAGTTAGAGAAGGATTACGGTGATGAAGTGCCAGTGGAGGAGGTACTGGACCTCGCGGAGGAGGAGGGCATGGAACGCGATAAGGTAGAAGAGATAATAGACGTGATGAAGCGAGACGGTATTTTGTTTTCGCCTTCCGGCGGTGTGATTAAGTTCGTGAGGTAGTTCAGGGAAAAGTTAGACCCATTAATAATTTAATGATAATCCTTTTTCAAATGGCACGTCTACTACGTATATCTCGTCTCTATATGAAAACCTCGTCAAGCGCATTTATAACTAAATAAACAACTTTCATATTTCTAAAAGAAAGAACATTGACTTTTTGTATCCCACAAGTACTCATGTGTAAATCTGTGTGATCTTGTGGTTGCTCTAAATGGTAGCGAAGGAAGATGGACTTAAAAGAAGCAGGACTATGCGAAGGCATATCAGAAGTAATAGCTACAACACGTTCAGCTTCCGGAGTGCCAAACGCAGCACCCATAGGCATTTTAACCCGCGAAGACAAATTCTTTGTGAAGCTATACAAAGGTTCGCAAACCATTTCAAACGTGCAGGTAAAAAAGGAACTGGCGGCGAATGTAACAGATGACGCAGTTTTATTTGTGAAAGCAGCATTCGCGACTTTGAGTGAGAACTATTTCTCGCTCTTTCATAGTTTCCCGGTGCTAAAAGAAGCGAACTCGTGGATAATATTCAAGTGCAACGTTATAGAAGAAAGAAGAGAATATTTCCTTTTTCAACTGACACCCATCGCAGTAGAAATAAATAGGCAGATAATGAGGGCGATAAACAGAGGTCTTAATGCTGTGATAGAAGCTGCTATCCTTGCAACGCGGTATGGCATAATCGAAGATGAGCGCGAAAAAGCCGAGATGAAAAAGATGATAGAACGTTATGCCGCCATCGTGGAGAAATGCGGTGGGCGTCGTGAGAAAGAAGCGATGAGCGTTCTGTATGACAATATGCTGCTTTGATTCTCGATATTTTTATTCTTTTCCGTCAACGCTTTTCTTTTTCTAAAAGAAAAGGGTTGTTTGATCAAACGTCTAAAACGACTCTTGCGTGCCAGACTTCGTTCTTCTTTATCTCCATCATGTTATACGTAACGGCTTTTATTATTATGCCAGATACGTGTTTGGTAGGCTCGAATTTACCGCCTTTGCACTTACCGTTTATACTAAAGTCGGCTAAATTCAGGTCAATATCGAATTTTTTCAATATCAGCAGCTCGGAATCAAATAAAAAAAGCAGCTCGTCCAACCAGTCGAACATCAAGCTGTAAAGGTCTTCGGATTTCAGCACTATTTCCCGTTCCTCTGTTTCTTCTATCTCGTCCACATCAGTCATAAAGCTGTAAGTGGCAACGGCAGCATTTGCGAAGAGTTCCTCGGGCGTGTCGCCATACACTTCAAAGCCTACATCTGAGGGATGTTCGATATATTTTATCTTAGTCATTCTTCGTGAAATATCGCGGGTTCTTAATCTTTATGTTAGTACCAAATAAAAAACTAGTTTTCCTGCGTTCACCTTTTAATATTCATCAAGATATTACAAAATGTAAAGTACATGTGATGACTATGCAAGTTTGGAGTATTTAGGAGAGTAAACAAAGATGAATATTACAGAAGAAAGCATCACATCCGCGGAAATGGCTGCTCTGGACGAGAACTGCAAATTCTTTGGGCTTTTACCGTTACAACTAATGGAAAACGCCGGCGCTAATATTGCAGATGAGATAAGGAAGCGATTTACAGCGAAAGGGAATGGCTACGCGGAACCCGTAAAAGTAACGATATTAGCCGGGAAAGGGAATAATGGTGGCGATGCTTTTGCTGCGGCAAGGCATTTACACCGTGGCTATGACGTGAAGATCATATTGATTGGACGTTCAAAGGATTTGCGAACAGAAGAGACCAGCCGGAATTGGCAGATTTTAAAGGACTGTGGACATGACCTGACGGAAATAACCGATTCGTCAGAACTAAAAGCGGTAAAAGCTGTTTTTGACGATTCTGATTTGTTAATAGATGCGATTCTTGGAACGGGCGTAAAAGGAGCGATACGAGAGCCCGAAGCTACTGCTATAGATTTGATAAATGGCGCAAAAGCATTTGTTCTTGCCGTGGACGTGCCTTCTGGGTTGGACCCGGACACGGGCGAAGCGGAAACGGCAGTTCGTGCTAACCTCACTGTCACGTTTCACCGCGCGAAGAAAGGCTTGCTAACTTCGGATTCAGTCGGTGAATTAGTGGTTGCGGATATTGGTATTCCCGATGGAATGGCGAGGTTAACAGGTCCCGGTGATGTGCGTATGGTCGTTACGCGAAAAACAAGTGCACATAAAGGCGATAACGGACGGGTATTGATAGTAGGCGGCGGGCCGTTCTTTGGCGCACCCACATTAGCTGCGCTTGCTGCTCTACGATCAGGTGCCGACTGGGTAACAATCGCTGCGCCTAAAAGTGTTTCTTCGGTCATCTCGTCAATATCGCCCAATCTGATTGTCCAACCACTTTCTTCTGATGTATTGGTAGAGAAAGACGTGCCAGCGGTATCGAATTTGATGAGTAAGCATGATGTCGTGGTGATAGGCATGGGTTTGGGTGTCGAAGAAGAGACGAAACGGGCAGCGAGGTTGATAATAGAAGACGAAGCTGCTAAGAAAGTGGTAGTGGATGCTGATGCGTTATATGGGTTACATCTACCTGTGGAAGCAGAAGATAAACGTGTTATAATAACACCACATGCCGGTGAATTCGCGAAGATGGCGATAGATGTAAAAGTGCCCCCAGAAAGTAATATGGGAGAGCGAATAGCGTTTCTAAAAGAGTTTTCGCGACGGAACAAGGTGGTTACAATGTTGAAGGGTCCTACGGATATTATATCTGACGGTGTAAGGGTAAAGACAAACATTAACGGTAATGCTGGTATGACCGTTGGCGGCACGGGCGATGTATTATCCGGTGTTACTGGTGCTCTGTTTGCACTAGCCAACGACCCGTTTAAAGTAGCTGCTGCGGCTGCTTTTGTTAACGGTGCTGCGGGCGACTATGCGTTTGAAGAGAAAGGGTATGGGTTGCTTGCTACGGACGTGGTGGAAAGTATTTCCAAGGTTATGAAAGGTTTCGAGTGAAAAAAAGCTTAACTCGCCTCGTAACCTAATTCTCTAGCTTTTTGGTAGCAATGTTCTGCTTCGTCTTTATGACCGAGTTTTTCCAGATTCACACCTTTGGCAAACCACGCATCTTCATCAGTTGGATTGAGTTCTAAGGCTTTATCATAGCATTCTATTGCTTCTTCATGTCTCTCTAATTTACCAAGCGCAACACCTTTATTAAAACAAGCAGCAGCATATTCAGGATTGAATTCTATTGCTCTGTTATAATCTTCTATTGATCTATCAAATTCCCCTTTTTCGCCATAAGCATTTCCACGATTGAAATAAGCAGCAGCATATTCAGGATTGAATTCTATTGCCTTGTTATAGTCTTCTATTGATCTATCAAATTCCCCTTTTTTCGCATAAGCATTTCCACGATTGCTATAAGCAGCCGCATATTCAGGATTGAATTCTATTGCCTTGTTAAAGTCAGCTATTGCTGTATCAAATTCCCCTTTCCTGTAGTAAGCAGCTCCACGATTGCTATAAGCATCAGTAAATTCAGGATTGAATTCTATTGCCTTATCAAAATCTTCTATTGCGCTATCAAAATCCCTTTTCCCGCCATAAGCAACTCCACGATTGCTATAAGCATCAGTAAATTCAGGATTGAATTCTATTGCCCTGTTATAATTTTCTATTGCTCTCTCAAATTCCCCTTTTTCGCCATAAGCATTTCCACGATTATAATAGGCCTCAGCCATATTGGGACTTAATTCTATTGCCCTGTTGTAATCTTCAATTGCTCTATCAAATTCCCCTTTATTAGCATAAGCAAGTCCACGATTGCTATAAGCACCAACAGATTCAGGATTGAATTCTATTGCTCTGTTATAATCTTCTATTGCACTATCAAATTCCCCTTTCCTGTAGTAAGCAGCTCCACGATTGCTATAAGCACCAACAGATTCAGGATTGAATTCTATTGCCTTATCAAAATCTTCAATTGCGCTATCAAATTCCCCTTTTTCGCCATAAGCAACTCCACGACCATTATAAGCATCAGTAAATTCAGGATTGAATTCTATTGCCCTGTTGTAATCTTCAATTGCTCTTTCGTATTGGTTTAATTTATGGTAAGCAACGCCACGGCTGAAGTAAGCCTCAGCTAAATTTGGATTCAACTTCAACACTTGATTGTATTGCTCCGTTGCTTCTTCTAAATGCCCTTTCCAGAGTAAAACATCAGCAATTCTTTTATAATTGATTAAAACCCCCTTCTCGTCACTCAATTTATCCCTAATCGCATTTGACTTATCGAAATATTCTTTACCTTTCTTAAAATCATCTAATTTGAAATGAGAGAGTGCAAGACTCATATACAATTCCGCCTTCTTATAGTCATCCCTTACAGTTCCAAGCAAATACTCATCTACCTTTATTCTCTCTTTTAGCTTCTCCTCTCCTTTCTCCTCTTCAAAGATGGGTAAAGAATAATACACTGGTTCAGGCTTCTCTAAGCTCATAGTAAACTTCTCTTCCTTGTCTCTCATCCTCTTTTTTGTTAAGTTGTACGTCCTGCTCCGAAATCTAAAAAAATCGGGTGCAAGCTTCGCTATCTCGCTTATCTCATATTCGCTTCCTACGATGATAACCGGTCGTTTTATATTGTAAAAAAGGTCACGATGCAAGTTTAAATAACCCAAAACCCATGGGAATTGGTTAGAAATTCCAGAGACAAAGTAAATAGAACTCTCAGCGGTTTCCCCCCATCCAGTCAATATTTCCAGTAGATTTAGCTCACCCTCCAGACATATCTCGTTTACCGTAAAACCATTTGACTCTATAACCGCTATAAGCTCGTTCGGCGATTTATCTAAGATAACAAAGAGCAGACAATTCCTTCCCTTTGCTAACCCCAACTCATTCAATAACTGCTTTAATTGTTGGGTGTATATCATACCAGATCTTTCCATTTGAGTATTCAAGGATTGCAAGACTGAAGAGCAAATTTTGGAACCTCTCTCCGTCTGTCTTCTCTTTTGTTTCACTCACACTTTTCAGTATTTCACTGTCTTCTTTAGAAAGTATTCGGATATAATCGTTTCTGATTTCGGTAATAGCACGCTCAACGTCTTCAGTCCCTATTCTTTCCCTTCCTTCGGTATCTGCAATGTTTGCAGCATTATTTACAATTCTTATAAACTCGGTTAGAATACCGCCAGAGAACTCTATCGCCGAACTCAAAGATTCCTCAGTTATTAAATCCTCATTCATTCTTTTCTGTGCCACTTCCTTTATAACTTCATAACCCTCAGAACTGACTTCTCCGTTTCTATTATGCAATTTTATGTTCCCAAGCACTTCATGACCGTCAAAGTACTGTAAAACTATCTGTCTTATTTTATTAGAGAATAGCAAGGGCTGAGGAATCGTATAGATTACTTTGCAAAGTGGTTGTGTCAATTCAGCACCATGTCCATAAAACAGCTCCTCCGCCTTTTCCAGGTTCACCTTATCGAGATCGTCAATTATGACAAGAAGCTTTTTGCCCAGTTTTTCCTCGGCATCCGCGATTATTTTATTTATTGCATCTATCAGATCGCTCATTCTTGGTTTTATGACATCCCTTGTAATTTCTCTGGTCGTTACTTGAGTCCCGATTTTGCCGGAGAGTTTTACGATTGCTGTGAATCCCGCCCCGAGTCCTATCCCCTTTTGCTTCTCCTCCACCCTTTCCACAACTGTTTCAGACCAGGAATTGAGATATTCATTCAACTCTTTGCTTAACTCTACCTGCTCAGATACTTTTTCATAAATCTCGGCACCAATTACAAGTAAAACATCTGCATATTCAACATCGAAGAGATTAAGCCTCTCCCTTATCGAGAAAGGTATAACGAGAAGCGTGTCTTTGACGAGTTCAGAAAGTTTATTAAGCTCTGTGCTCTTACCATTTCCTCGGCTGCCTACGAATAGATACTTTAAAGGTTTTTGGGTTGCAGTCAAAATTCCTGAAAGTCTTTCCACCGGGCTTTCTCTATTCACGTAGTATTCTCTGAGCTTCTCTCCGCTAAGTGGCTCTTGTGGATCGAATATATCATAAACTTCCGGAAGAGCTTTTGCTTTCATCTTAAGAGTTCCTAAGTAATTTATGTATTTACATTACTTATTATATTTTACGTCCGTGCTCTAATAACTCTTAAACTGCACAGTATTGAAGAACCCCATAGCAAGCTAGGGGGTATCATTTAGACTGAAATTAAATATCGCGTCACGCAGTGGGGTATTAAACAAAACGGCAAATAAATTATTCATAGAGAGGTTTGGAAAAACACCAAACGCCCTATCCCCTCAAGTAACTCAGTGTCGTGTGCTTTTCACGTTCAAGGTTCACGTACACACGCCTCTAAAAACGCTTTAAACGGCGGTGACGGGTTGTTCGGCCTCGAACGGAATTCAGGATGAAACTGTGTGGCAAAGAAGAACGGATGCTCATAAATCTCCAATATCTCCATTCGCACCCCACTTCTGTCCGTACCAGAGAAAAATACGCCTTCATGCTCTATTCGTTCTATATACACAGGGTTCACCTCATACCTGTGCCTGTGCCGTTCCACTATTTTCTTTTTGCCATAGGTCTTCTCTGCCACGGTGTCCCCCCTTATGAAGACCACATAGTCGCCCAGCCTCATCGTACCGCCTTTATCCTTCACACCTCTTTGCTCTTCTAACAGTGCGATTACGGGATGAGGCGTCTCACAAAGTTCAGAGCTATTTGCATCTTTCAGTTTCGCGACGTTCCTCGCTACTTCTATCACCGCTAACTGGAACCCGAAACACAACCCAAGAAAAGGTATTTCATTTGTCCTCGCATATTCTATCGCTTTTATCTTACCTTCCGCACCTCGCTCGCCAAACCCACCGGGCACAAGTATTCCCTGAACGCCCTCAAAAAATGGGTTTGACGTGCCTTCAACTTCCAAATCTTCCGCTTCTACCCATTTCAGCTCGGTATTACATCCTATCTCAGTAGCAGCGTGCTTTAGCGCTTCTTTTATGCTCAGATACGAATCCTCCAGCTCTGCATATTTACCCACTATTGCTATTATTACATTCTTATTCCCGGCGGCCAGAGCTTTACGCCGCTCTACCATCTTTGTCCATTCGTTATCTTCTTTCAACTGCTCTAATTGCAGTTTTCTCATCAGGTAAGAGGCGATACCTTCTTGTTCAAGCAATAGCGGCACCTCGTAGATGTCGTCCGTGTCCCGTGCGCTGATCACTGCTTCTTCTTTTACATTACAGAACATCGCTATCTTCTTCTTCGCATCCTCTTTTAGTGCCTTTTTACTTCTGCATACTATTATGTCGGGATGCAGTCCTAATTCCAGGAGTGCCTTTACCGAGTGTTGTGTAGGCTTCGTCTTCGGCTCGCCCAGAGTGGTAAAAGGCACTAAAGTGACGTGAACGAAGAGGAAATCAGCCTCGTTCTCCTCACCGTGCATCTGCCTGACTGCCTCTAGAAACGGCATGCTCTCTATGTCGCCAACCGTACCACCTACCTCTACGAGGCATATATCGGCATCGCTCTTCGCTGTAACCTGTCTTATGCGTGCCTTTATCTCGTTCGTCACGTGCGGGATTATCTGCACCGTCTGTCCCAGGTATTCACCGCGCCGTTCTCGCTCTATCACTGCGGAATACACGAGACCCGTAGTTATATTATGCTCTCGTCCCAGTTCCACATCCATGAACCGCTCGTAATTGCCCAAATCCAGATCTACCTCGGCACCATCGCCTAAAACATACACCTCACCGTGCTGAAACGGATTCATCGTTCCTGCATCTAGGTTTATGTACGGGTCAATTTTTATCGGTACGACTTCGTGGCCACGGTTCTTTAATATCCTACCGATAGACGCCATTGTAATGCCCTTTCCAAGTCCACTCATTACACCCCCTGTCACAACTATATATTTCATTTTACCTCTTTAAGCACCCTCTCCAACTTCTCGGCTGCCTGCTTGTGGTCAAATTTCATTGCCCGTGTTAACGCAATCATCCCAGTCCTCTTCCTCAGCTCGACATCATTTAAAAGCATAATCACGTACCTGGAAAAAGCGTCATAATCATCTGCTATGAACATCCCTCTTCCGTTTACAGGATGTATACCAAAAGTAGCCAATCGGGTAGCAACCACGGGCAGCCCGCAAGCCATCGCTTCTAACAGCTTGCCTCTGAAACCTGTACCCAACTCAATCGGTGCCACTAACACATCACTATCCCGGTAAATCTGCCGCACATTCTCGTTAGTCCCGCCTTCCTGGACAGTTATATTCTCACTCCTCAAATCCAGAAGTTCTTGAGGCGGATTACACCCAATAGCATAAAACTTTGCATCTGGAACTTCCTGCAGGATTCTCGCCCAGCAGTGGTTGATGAAATTATTTACCGCATCCACATTAGGATAATGCATGAAATTGCCCAGATAAAGGATTTTTTTTGTGTTTCTTGCCCAAGATATATTCTCAGGCGGTGTGTAAAATCTCGTGTCCACTCCATGAGGCACTACCCTGATCTTGTCCTTCAGTTCTGGTGCATGGCTTATCAGGATATCACCATCCTCACGGGTTAATGTTAAAATCTTATCTGCAGCGTCATACATCTTGAATTCGTAATTAAAGAGCTCTTTTATTGTGGCTTTTTCAATAGCCTCACCCTTCTCCGCTCGCAGTTCAAAAGCCTTTGTATAACATTCGTGCACCGAAATTATAGCCGTAGTATCGGAGGGAATAAGGCTGCGATTCGCTTCTATGTACTGCCCCATCATTGAATATTCAGCGATAATGGCATCAAAATGTGCCTCCTTCAAAACAGAGGTAAAAGCAGCTTCAAGCTTTTCGTTGTAGCCGCCATCGCCGGTTAAGAAATTTCGCGGTCGTTTCAACCGTTTATAAAGTGCATCTAGTTCTGCCTCTGATCGCTCCCCAACGGAATCAACCTTGATCACGCGCTCACAGAAAGGCTCAAGGCTTTTATCCGTCCGGTCTACATCTATGTAAGCAGGAGCAATGAGCGTTATCTTATGTCCCATTGCAGACAGGTTCTTGATTCTATGATAGATGAGGATAGGACCCCCTATGATGTCTGCTCGGGGCAACAGCTTAGGTAGAAACAATATGTTCATGTTCATTGCACCTCTTTACAGATAAATTCGCTTATCCGAGAACGAATTCGTTCCTGAGCCGTAAACGACATCAATTCCTGCCACCGTTTTTGCAACACGCACAGTTTTTGAAACGGATCTGAATTCGGCACTGCATCTGTTCTGGCAAGGACCGTATTCTTCAAAGCCTCTTCGCTTGCTTCACTGTCGCCCTGAGCGAGATACTCCTCGGACAATAGTTTGCTCGCGTTTTCTATCTTCGTTTCGAGGTCGGGCTTCAGAAAACAGCCGGGATAGGGGTCGAACTCTTCGGGATACACTCGCGTCATGCCTTCTATATCTTTTTGGGTTTCTATCTTCGCGCGTTCGTAGATAAAGCGATATAAATCTTCACGCAGGCTTCTCCAGACCGGATGCGACTTTGGTGGCGGTAGGTGCTTGATCGCGAGTTGATTATCCAGAACGAAAGAGTGACCAAACATCCGCGCATTTATCAGGAAGTCTATATCCTCACCGCGCGGGACATCAGGGTCAAAAGGCACGACCGTGAAAAGATCCCGATGCACGACCATGTTCCCGCCAAAAACAAAAGGGGTCTCTTTCAAACGCGGTTCTGACCCGATGATATCGTCAAAAGCTTCGTTCATGCGTGCATATTGGTCCCAATGTTGCATCCATGGCCGGGAAGGTTTCTTAACGTGATAGTCGCCGTCAGGCTGCAGGTAATAGCCGGCAACTGCGTTTATCGCTTTCCCCTCTATATCTTTGCCTATGAATGCTCGCGCTTTCGCCATGAATGCCGGGTCTTCAAACACTTCGTCATCGTCAATAAGCACCGCCGCTTCAGAATCCAGGACATGCGGCACGAACATGCAAAGGTTTCGAACGTTGGAGTAACCTCTGAGTTGAAGCAGGTAGGTGTACTCCTTTTTGTTCTCGCTAACCAACAAATCGTGTATCTGCTTCAGATGAGAA
>Ga0255453_1057_pt1 | contig 15285 bp, 17 predicted proteins | sample ANMaggQLBNCT01G4_FD_182628 | JGI IMG/M metagenome (GOLD analysis project Ga0255453, IMG submission 182628) | Sediment cell enrichment communities from methane seep in Santa Monica Basin, California, United Staets - ANME aggregate JGI... | ecosystem: Environmental > Aquatic > Marine > Cold seeps >...
GCTTTTAAGCGAGGGTGCTATTTATGTATAGAGTAAACTTAAGCTGGCCTGGAAGTAAGAGGTGGCGATATAAAAATGAATAGGATACCGGAAGAAATTGTGAATTTTGCTGGGAGTGGCGAAGTGAAAGTAAAAACAACGAAACCGCAGGAAGTGGTTCTTGTGGTGCATAAAGGGTCTTATCATGAATTGGGTAAAGTGTTTTGGAAATTTGTGCGTTGGGTAGAAGATAATGGGTATGAGATTGTGGATCCTTATATAACTTTATGCTATAATAACACGCATACAACGCCGGAAGAGGAGTTGATCAATGAATGCCCGTTTCTTGGTGAGGAAAAGAAGATCGGGGCGATGTAGAAGGATGATTGAAGTGTTTTTTGGAGTAAAAAGGGATTCATTCAGAGGAAAAATGTGCCATCCCTAGGAGGATCACTGTGTTTAACATATTCATTTCATCTACATGTGATGGTTTTAAGAGCTACAGAGAAGAAGTGCGCGAGCTAATCACTGCACTGGGTTTTAACGACATTGCCATGGAAAAGTGGGGGGCAAATCCAAAGCCACCCGTGAACGTTGTTAAAGAAGCACTTGAAGAAAGTGACATCTATGTAGGAATCTTTGCGTGGAAATATGGTTCTCTGATTAAAAATGAGGCTGTCTCTTATACACACTATGAATACCGCATAGCAAGGCAACTTCAAATTCCGAGATTGGTCTTTATGACCGATCCGAACGGAACGTTTCCCGTTAGATACATGGCTAATAATCGTGGATTGATAAATAATTTAAGAGCTGAAATAAAAGGGGAAATCACCGTGGCATATTTCAATACGGAAATCGACTTAGTGCGCTTGTTAAGCACCTCTTTATTCCAATTAGTAACCAGTTCTAGAAAGTTTCAAAACTCAAATCGTGAGGAAAAAGCCATACTAAAACTCCGACAGCTTATCAATGCTGACTTTGTCGCACGGAGAAATGAGGTTGAGTACCATGGTGACGAAAGTGGTAGGGAATGGTTTATCCCCGAAATAGCTCGATGCAACGTGGGTAAATACTATATCGCAAGAGATAGTGTCAGAAGAGAGGTAGCCGACTGGCTACTGAGGAGCCAATGTCCGTATCTTTTTCTCGTTGGACCGTCAGGGATTGGCAAAACCAATTTCTTGGTCATGGAGTTTATACATCATATAGTCAGCGAAAATAAACACGGCCAAAGCTTGTTATTACCGGAAGCAGTATTGTTCCTTCCATTGGGTTCCTATGAGCCAAAAGAATCTTTTTTGGATAACCTTGAAGGATTCATAAATCGCAGTGCCAGATTGGGAATATCTAGTGAGACTTTGGAGAACCTTATTGAAAATAGGTGTGTTTTGTTGATCTTGGACGGGTTGGACGAATTTGTACGTAATCATGGAGAGGAAAAATATAGTAGTCTATTCGAAAGTCTTCGAAAGCATATAGATCCGCAGAGTGCGAAGGTTATAATTTCTTGCAGAGATCCTATCTATAAGAGACTGAAAACGAAAGGTCTGTTTGAAGACCAGAGGTTAGAAACCATTGATGTTCCATCGCTCACACTCGCAGAAGTGAGAGATGATATCAAGAATAGACTGGGAACGAATAGCCCAGGTTACATCGCTGTGACGTCCAATCAAGCCCTTATCCGTTTTGCACGGAACCCACTTTTATTGGAAATGATGTGTAGAATATCCCGAGAGAGCTGGAAAAGGCTTGTAAAAGCACAAACGATGGGACGTCTATACGACCTGTGGTTCGAAGAGATAATCGCAACAAGTGCTAAGCCAGAAGAAATGATGGAGGATGAATTCCTAGAAGATACACGTACAAAAGTCGGAAAGATTGCGGGTCTAATGTTAAAGGGGCGGTCCGACTTAATTGCAGAGTCAGAGCTAGAAAATCAGGGTCTACCTTTGAGTCGTCTGCAAACTTTAACCCGGCAGCCCTTTGGCATTTTCATCAAACAGACCTCAGAAGAATGGAGCTTCGTGCACGATTCCTTTCGTGAATTCTCTCTTGCAAAGACATTTGCGACCGAATTGACCTCAAAAAATTACGATCTTCTGGCAAACACCTCGTCTTTTGATTACGTTGGTGCTGAGACGTATTCTTTCTTGCACGATCTTCTACCCACGGACCAAGAGTTTTATAGACACATCAAAAAAGCGCTTAACAGTACAAAAGATGATAAGACGGCATGGAACAACATAACAAGAAATTGCTTTGAGGCAATAGGAATAATTGGCGAAGAATCCGCGGAACCATTCATAGAGACAGCAGTCAAAATCCTTTGTCCGACAAAAGGACCATACGATCAATCTTTAGAAGATTTGGCATCACTTAAAACCAAGTATAACGTTGTTCGATGTTTGGAAAGATTGCACCGCTCTGCCCCACGACCATACTACCGACATGTATTGGACAAGGCATGGGGAAAAGATCCTTCTTGGGACTGTTTTGGTGCAAATGCCATTCGAGGCTTCCACAAGCGAGAACCGCATCCTGGATTTTTCCCACCAATGGTGTATAACTTGCTCCAATACACCAGTGATAATTTCAAACAAAAAGAAGTGTCTCACTGTCTGCTGACATTATTAGAAAAGCAATTACCAAAGCAACTAGATATGGACGCCAAATATTTAGAAATAAATTGCACATTCGCCCTCATTCGGTGGCTACATAAAGAGCATATATCCCGCGTTAAAGAACTTTTGAAAACTACACCTCTATCGTCATCTTCAAAAGGCAATCTCTTTCACGCCTTATTACGCTTCAAAAAACCCGGTATCTTTGATGGCTGTAGCAACTTGTTTGATGGAATGGAACTGTGTTGGGTGTTTATTTCTCAAACTATGGTCCTCACAAACTTTGTATTCCAGAACGTAACTTTTCGAGAGTATGATGAATCAAAATTGGAGGGTTTTCCCTCTTCTGCTTTTGTAGGGTGCAAACGTGTATAAGGTTTCATAGAGGTGAGGGTGTAATAGTATGAGAAGAAGGAAAATTAAGGAGATAAGGGGCTCATCCAGAGAGATGCATATATGCAATAATATGGATATACTGAAGCTCTACATCATGCTAAAAGACAAATGTGGGGTGCTAAAATGCCAGTAAGAGAAATAAATCTATTCTTTAGCTACTATTTCAGAGACAGAGATGCTTACGATCGAATAATGCAAATGCTCGAAGAAAGAGGATACTTCGTCTTTAAGAACTATTCGATGGATGAAGAGAATGAAGCACAAAGTGAAGACTACATCAAGAGCCTTATTCGACCAAAGATTAATAAATCTGGTGTTGTCATCGTTCTTATAGGTTTGGGAACACACACAAGACGCTGGGTCAATTGGGAAATAGGCTATGCCGCTAGGAATGATAAAAGAATCGTAGGCGTATATTTATGGGGACACACCGATGCAAAGCTACCAATAAAATTGAGGGAATTGTATGACGAAGATTACGTGGAGCTTGCGTTAGTGAAATGGAATACTGAAAGTATTGTTAGAGCAATAAGGTGAGAGAACGTCTGGCAGGAATAAAAATGGATACGGACAAATTTCAAAAATACATAGAAGAGCGATACTACGACCAAATCAACTGGTATGACAACAAGTCTTTATCTAATCAGAGGTGGTACAGACAGCTCCAGTGGGGATTAATCGTTTTTTCCGCATTGACCACCGGTTTTAATAGCTATAAATTGGGGGTTACCAACCTATCCGCTATTAAGATGGGTCCCCATAATTACTTCTGTGCTTGTTGCTATATTGGCCTCCGCCTTGAAGACCTTTAAATTCCAGGAGAATTGGATAAACTACAGGACTACCTGTGAGACATTGAAAAAAGAGATCCAACTTTATGAAGCAGGCATTGGTGAGTATGCAAACGCTGAAGATAAGGAAGCATTATTTGTAGAGCGGGTGGAAAACTTAATCTCAAGAGAGAACACTTTGTGGCTGAGTGTTCATAAAGAGCAGATAAAGAGAGAAAATTTTGAAAGGCGCAACGTATAACAGCGTGTTTGTAGTTTCGGTAATTCGCACCTTCGCCCAAGTTCCTCGTCTTCCGCTCGGAACGTCAAAGACACCTAAATTGTTATCTTACAGTGCTTTTCTAAAGTTCATGGTAAAGAATATAAAATCCTACCTTTTTGGCCATTTATGGAAATATGGAAAAGGCAAAAGAGTTTACAATGATTTAGGTAAAGAATCATAACAGGCAATGTCAAATATCATGAACCCCATAACACTGCAAATCTTGAAGAATGCATTTACCGCAATACCCGAAGAGATGGGCGCAGCCTTAAAGCGAACAGCATACTCGCCGAACATAAAGGAGCGGATGGACGCTTCCTGTGCCATTTTTGACGTCGAAGGCCGGATGCTAGCACAGGCAGAACACATCCCCGTGCATCTGGGCGCAATGCCACTAACCGTAGAATTTGCCTTGCTGCACTTCGATGACTTACAAGAAGGCGACCAAATAGTAGTGAACGACCCTTATCACGGCGGTTCACACCTCCCCGACATCACACTAATAAAACCGATTTTCTATGACGCTGAGCTAGTAGGTTACGCCGTAAACCGAGCCCATCACGCAGACGTAGGTGGCATGACCCCCGGCTCAATGCCGGGCAACAGCACCGAAATATTCCAGGAAGGTCTTATTATCCCACCCTGCAAGCTTTTAATCCGCGGCAAGGAGAACGTAGATGTTTTCGAGATCATAAAAGCCAATACTCGCACACCCTTGGAACGAGCAGGCGATATACGAGCTCAGATCGCGGCTAACAATCTGGGCGCAATGAGAATGACAGAAAACATCCAAAAATATAGCGTAAATACTTACACCGCGTTTGCAGCAAGTATCATAGAATATAGCGAGAAGCGGATGCGGCATGCAATCACAAAAATGCCTGATGGCACTTATACCGCCGAGGACTTTATGGATGATGATGGCGTTAGTGACCAGCCGGTGAAGATATCAGTGACACTAAAAATAGCGGGCAGTACCATAACTATAAGCTTTGAAGGCACCGACAGCCAAAGAAAAGGCAATATCAATGCACCTTATGCAGTTACGCTCTCCGCCGTCTACTACGTCCTGAGATGCGTGACCGACCCGGAAATACCACCAAATCATGGCTGTTACCTGCCTGTAAGCATTAACGTGCCAAAAGGCACGGTCTTGAATCCAAATCCGCCTGCTGCTGTATCCAGTGGTAATGTAGAGACATCACAAAGGATAGTAGATGTCCTGCTACTTGCCCTGCATAAAGCTATACCGCATAAAATACCCGCACAGTCGCAGGGCACAATGAACAATGTAGCAATAGGCGGTACAGTCAACGGAGTAGGGTTCACCTACTATGAAACAATTGCTGGCGGTCAGGGCGCTTCACCCACTAAAAATGGTGACGATGGTATTCACACGCACATGACGAACACGGCAAATACCCCGATAGAAGCGTTAGAGCTTTCGTATCCGCTGCGTGTGGAGTGCTATGAACTAATTCTTAATTCTGGCGGTAACGGCAAGTTCAGAGGCGGTTCGGGTGTAAGAAGAGCTATTAAAGTCTTGACAGATGATGCTACACTATCTATACAATCCGAGCGCCGGAAATACCAGCCAAAGGGTCTGTGTGGTGGCGAGGACGGAAGAGCGGGTAAGAACTATTTAATTAGAAACAGTAAAAGAATAGATCTGCCTTCAAAGGTAACTATGCGGCTCGATAAGGGTGATCTAGTGGTAATGGAAACGCCGGGTGGCGGAGGATACGGAAAGTTCAAAGAAAAAATGAAATAGGGGAAAACATTAAAAACGTTCCCCTCGGTTTCCACGCTATTTATTTCGCTTTTCGCAACATTCGCAGATATGCAACTGCAAGGATACTTGTAACGGCGAAGATTGCTTCGAAGCCTGGTGGTTTTGGTGTTGCTTTTGGTGTCGATGCCTGTGTCGGAGTTGCTTTCGCAGGAGCCGGAGTTGCTTTCGCGGGTGTAGGAGTCACTTCTGCAGGAGCCGGAGTTGTTGATTCTGGTGTCGGAGTTGCTTCCTCCACGGGTGTAGGTGTCACTTCCGGTCCGTCAAGATATATTGGTTCCGCGAGCACGATACTGCCGTTTTCTGCAATATACCACCTGCAATATGCACCGGATACATCACCGTTCTCATCGAAGGTGATTTCACCCGAAGCACCCTGATAGTTTATTTCTTGCCCTTCTCGGATGAGTGTCAGCGCTTCGCGGACGGTAGTTACCTCTTTGCCCGGTGGATTCGCAACTTCCCGTATTGCGTCTTTGATCGCTGTTCCCGTAGCTTTTTCCGCTTTTTCTATCGCAAGTGCTACCAATACTGCAGCGTCATAGCTGTTAGAGCAGTAAGTGGTAACTTCCTTCCCGTACTCGGCTTCGTATTTCGCTTTGAAACTTTCGTATGCCGGTCCTGCCACTCTTGGATCCGGCGTTGTACCGTTTAAACCCGTTACGATGTAGTTCCCCGCTTCGTCTTTGCCTACCAGTTCTGCCAGTGTCTCATCCCTGAGTCCTTCGGAAAGCAGCCAGTCACTGTCATCCATATACCCCTTTTCGTAAGCTGCTTTTAGTACCACACTACCTGTTTCGGGATACGAGCACAGCATAACGAAATCCGGCTCGGGTTTACAGGCTTTCATAACTTCGGAGTCGAAAATAGTTCCCGCAGGATCGTATTTCACCGATTCCAAAACCGTTCCGCCAAGAGATTCAAACTCGTCCTTGAATACCGCCTCAAAACCCACGCCATACGGATTGTTCAGCACAAGCGTACTTGCCGTTGTGTATCCTTCATTGATTGCGAGCTTTGCCATTGCTTTTCCCTGCAACGTATCGGATGGACATGTCCTGAAATATAGGTCATTGTCCTCGTATGTGGAGAAATCAGGCGCAGTATTAGATGACGAAATCTGGATAACGCCGTTACCCGTTGTGATGTCTATGATCGCCATGCTGGGTCCACTACTCGTTGTTCCGATTATTGCTGGGACTTTATTTACTTTAACGAGCTTACTTGCTGCGTCCACGGCTGAATTTTCTAACGTCTGTGTATCTTCTACTATCACCGTAATATCTGCACCGAGTACACCTCCGTTTTCGTTTACCTCTTTCACTGCAAGTTTGGCCGCGTCCGTCATGGGCCCTCCATAAGTGCCCAGGTCTCCTGTCAATGCTTGCATAATACCTATTTTCACTTCTTTTTCTGCTCCTACTGCACTGCCTATTAACAATACCGACAGAACTAACGATACTGTAACTAAACCAACTAAAATCACTTTTGTTTTCATAATACACCTCCTATTTGGTTCTTCAAAAAACGATAGATTAGTATGAGCTTAAAAAGGTAGTAGTTTTTTTCTGATATGTGCATGAATATAGTGTCTCTACGTCAAACATAATCAAACAGAAATAATAATATTATATTAGACTATGTTAGAACTAAAGATATGATACAAAAAGTGGCCGTTGTTTTTGTCTTGCTTTTGCTTTTATTACTGATGCCAACATCCGCACAATCGGCTTCGGAAATAGCAGATCAACATAAAAAAATACTCGATGCCTATTCAAAAGTCATTGATACCGTTAGTTACAATGGCTCCACATATCACATCATAAAATACTATAATGTTTTTCCATATGCAGACGGTATTGAGATCATCACAGCCGAGGGTTCGCAGGTCACAGACCCGGCAATCGCGCAAGCTGTTTTCACACAATCTGCATGGAAAACTGCCGCCATACAATTTAAGCAATATGATATTGCAGCTTTGCAAGGCATTAATAATACGACACAGGCGGTTTATGATGCCATAGCCCCAATTGACGCTGCTGCAAGTTCTATGATAGCTAAAATGACCGAGTTAAAAAGCCTATATCTTTTTGGTGAAGGTGCATGGGATGTCATGAAAAGTGCATATCCGGACATAACCACGCTTGAAAGCGAATTAAACGTATTAAATGAATCTTTAACTGTGTGGGGTGCCGCTTCTACAAGTGTAACAACTAATCTTACTGAGATTATCCGAGGTTTTGAAGATTCATGGGCCGGTACAGAGCAGGAACCCGAATTACGGCGGAATATTCAAGAGACACTGCCCGCTCTTGAGGCGCTAAAGACAGAAACGGAGTATATTGGTAGTTACCTATCCAATGTAAGTAGCACCCTTACCGATGCTGAACGCGCACTGAACTCCACTACTAACACAACTTCGGAAACAACGACTGCGGGATCAATAGTCCACGAAGAAATAGCTACATTTGCTGATTCTGTTGGTGATTTGAATGCACAAGTGAACGCGATATTAGTGAATCTTTCACCAATTTCAGGTTCAATATCAGAGCAAAGTTCCGGGTTATCCACTGTTGTGAACGTCACGAGTGACGAGACGGACATAATATATGATTCTTTATATGAGTCCTGGAGTTCGAGACGAAAAGCACCTATCATGGTTTATTCCACACTTGGAGGAATTATAGCCGTGGTATTCGCGATAATATTTGGTGCCTTGATCTATGTCATGGGTAGCGAGAGCCTTAAACGGCCCACAAAAAGGGAAGGAGTAACGGGTGAAGAGGAAAGAGGAATGGGACTAAATGCCCGAGGCAGTACAAACAGAGCTATTACAGGTGTGATAATTACTGCCGTTGGTTTGGTCTTGCTTCTGTATTCATTCATAACGGCATATAATTTCTGTATTGGCGAATTTACGATGGATGAGTCCTTTGTAATGAGGGTCATCTTCCTTAGCTGTATGATTGGAATCGGTGTCTATCTAACGGAAAAGGGTGCTACGTTACCCGAACATTCTATGAATACTGGTATAATATTAATACCCATTGGATTGACCCTGCTTTGCTTTTCGTTCATGGTTGCAAATACGTTTGTCAATAGAGAATTTATCTTCTTCACAGAGCTGTTTATCGCGAAGATTGCCTTCCTCATATGTATGATAGAGATTGGCGGTTATCTGACGAGCAAGGGTGTGGCGCTAACGGATCGCCCTATGGTTACAGGGATTATACTTACACCCATAGGGGCTGTGATGCTTTTATTTTCGTTTATAACCGCAAGTGTGTTTGTTAGCAGCGAATTTATGGATCAGAATACTCTTATAATAGTATTGATATACTTCATGTGTATGGTTGGGATCGGTGGGTATTTAACCGGACGAGGCGTGTCACAACTATTAAAAAAATAGCAATTCCTGCGTTGAAGCATAAACCTGCGTAAATAACTCATTCCAGCACTTTAGGATCCGTCCTCTCGCTATTTTCGCGTATCGCTATCTTCACCATCGCAGGTCTTATGACTTTATCATGGAGTACATAACCCTTTCTTGTTACTGCAATAACCGTATTCTCCGGGTGTGTCTCGTTTACCTCTCTTGATACCACCTCGTGCCGGAATGGATCGAACTTCTCACCTTCTGCTTTTATCTCCTCGAGCCCTTCTCTTTCCAGAAGCTCCTTGAGTTGCTTCACGGTCATTTCCACACCTTTTAGCAGACCTTCTGACTCATTATTCTCGCTAGCATGTGCAATCGCAAGCTCTAAATAGTCCTTTATTGGTAACAACTCCGATACAAAGCCTTTGAGTATATAATCAGCAAAATCGCGTTTGTCCTTCTCCGCTCTACGCTTATAGTTCTCGAATTCAGCCTGTAAATATTGTAATTCAGCAGTTTCTTCATCTGCTTTCTTTGATTCCTCGTCCTGATACAGAAACGTTAATTCACGTTTCTTTGCAGCAAATTCATCTTCCAGAATCTCAATAGCGTCCCCGATCTCATCCGGTTCCACGTCCTCTTCTTTACCGTTCAAACTCGTGGTTGTTCGCTCCAGTGCATTTGTAATACCGCGTAATTCGCCTCTTATACCAATCAGCTTGTCTAACTCAGACTCTACCGATGCAATACAGCCTTTGACTCCGCTTTGCAATTGCTGTAGCCTTTCCCCAAACGCATTTGTTCTATCATTACCGTTTTTGTTATCTTTGCCCATAATCTTTAGAAAGAAATGCAAAAGAAATAACTTTTCTTAATTGAGGTTCTTTCTCATAGTAAAAGAGAAAGCTATGTTTGTGGGTATAGATGTTGGGGGCGCAAATACGAAAATAGCCACTTCCGAGGGGTTTGTGGAGTCGATTTACGCGCCTTTATGGCGAAATAAAGCGGTTCTACATGACGTGCTAGCCAAGGCGAAACAGAAGTTTGAGCCGGAGATAGAAGCAGTAGGCGTTGTGATGACCGGTGAGCTATGTGACTGCTTTGTATCAAAAAGAGAAGGAGTATTGCACATCAAAAACGCCTTAGCCTCCTCATTTGATGATCCCAAATTCCTCGATCGCAATTGCATGTTTAGGGACGGTTCTGAGGCAGATAAGGACCCTCTTGCCTTTGCATCCACGAACTGGCTCGCTTCCGCGAAGCTCGTCTCGGACCAATACGGCGATGCAATGTTCATTGACATCGGCAGTACCACGACGGATGTGATACCAATAGTGGCGGGCGAGCTAAAAGCGAATAGAAGAGACCTTGAAAGACTCAAATCCCAAGAACTAATCTATTCCGGAGTTGTAAGAACCAACGTTGCCACATTGCTGAACAAAGTCAAGATAGGCGGAGACGAATACCGGACTTCTTCTGAACTTTTCGCATTAACTGCTGATGCTTACCTCGTGCTCGGGTGCCTAACTGCGGATGATTACAGTTGTGAAAGCCCGGACAGCTATGCCTTTGCAAATCGCGAGACGACAGAAAAGAGCAGACTAAGTGCGATGCGAAGGCTGGCGAGAGTGGTGTGCGGTGACCTTGAAGAGCTTGGGGAAGAGGGTACTGTTCGTATTGCGGAGCAAGTGAAAAGAGCACAGGTAGAGGAGTTGTCTGCTGCGATGGCAGAGATGAAGGATAGATATGGATTACAGATAGCGGTATCCACGGGAGTAGGCGAATTCATCGCGAGAGAAGCGGCGGAATCGTTGAATATACAGTTCATATCGCTTTCTGCACGTTATGGTCGTACGATTTCGGCGGCTTTTCCAGCTTATGCGGTGGCAAAGTCGCTGGAACGCAGTTTGTAAACGAGAAAGGAGGTAGCTAAATTTATGTGCGAATCAAGTGTGCTAATAGAAAAAGAAGAGGGTAGGGAATTACTGATGGAGGATGTGGTTTACGTAGAAATTGATGGCGAGACTATAACATTCAGGGGGATATTAGGTGAGACAATACATGCAAAGGGTAGGCTAAAAGAGATTAATCTGATGAAGCATACGATAATACTGGAAGAATGCAAGTAGTTCTAGGCGATGCAGTACGGATGTGATATACGTGTTGGCTATTGCAGAGCTAAAAGGCGTGGGTCAGCACCGAAATAGCAGAACTTGAAGCAGAACTAAGGTGCGCTGGCTACGAACAATTGGGGTCGAGAACTACTACTCAAGAAGCTTGAAGACGCATAGAAAGAAGCAGCTCAGCTCAGGTCTGACCGGGGAATTAAGAACCAGATGAAGCTATCAGCGATAGAGAGGGCGGGACTACTATGTAAATGTAAAAGCGCCGAAAGACCCACATCTCTTGTAAATGTGCCCCTATCTTTCAACATTTGTTTGTACGTCCTTACGAATTCCGCAAGATTGAACGCTTGATACCATCAAAACAGGCCGGTCAACAACTGTAGAATAATCACGATGACAGCACCGATTATGCCACCAATCGCACATATCAGAATGACAAGCCATGAGTACGCGATTTCTAATCCAAGAACGAGGTTTGCAACAAAAAGAATGATCAACCCCAGGACTGAGTTTATGATCAGATATATAACGCTCTTGAACACTCGGAACAACAGGTAGACTATTACAATCATAGCAAAAAGAATAAGCAGTTCTGCTAACATCTATTCGCACCTCCTACCACTCTTATTGCGGCTTCATACACCATTCCCGGCTCTTGTTGCTTTATCCTCATCGGTTCATTCATGGCTTTATCCGAGTAGCAGGAACTACTACTGGTGGTTATTCCCTTTCTCGGCATATAGCTTCGTGCCTCATCCTATTACCTCTATGTTAGTTAGCGCACTATATAAAGGATTCTTGTTTTTATCGCTACGGCTTTTTCTTATTTAATATGTGTGTGTCCACCCGTTCTCCCAGATCTTGTGTCATTTCTTTTAGTGCACCGTTTTTTAATAGTCTTATGCCAACGATAGCTATAAATACGCCTCCTAAGGCATTAACAAGTAGGTCGGTCATAGTGTCTTCGAGACTCAATTGCGTCTGCATCCCAAAAATCGCATCGGCGGACCACTCACGGAATTCCCAGACTACACCCATTGCCATGGTAGTTATGATAACGACAAAAGCTGTACCATACTTGTCAGCCTGAAGTCCACCCCAGTATTCACTCAGGATATAAACCGCGATAAGAACCACAAGTGCGACAACACAGGCAGAAACAAAATGAGTAATGTTATCATAAGATGGGATCGTATCATATACGTAGAGAACATCGCCGCATATATGTATAAAAAATGCCACTGTAATCATAAGGTCAAGTATCCAGGGCATGGTTATGTTGAATTTTAGCTTGAGAACAATAGGTAGTAATATCGTAAACATTATACCCGCAAAACATCCAAAGGCTATAATCCAGTCATTTTGCCAGATTGCACTAAGAAAGAAGATCACGATAACCGCCTTTAGGATATAAGATACAACAGTACCTAGTTTCATATGCACTTCTTGAATTTACGAGTATAAAAAAAAGTGTTGTATAGCGTTAGGATGTCGGCTGCAATAATTACTGTTTGTTCTTATTTAGATGTGTGTCAGCCAATTTTCCCAGCCCCTTTGTCAGCTCTTTTAGTGTACCGTTTTTTATTAGATATATACCAATCACCGCCATAATTGTCGCGCCTATTGTATCAACAAGTAAATCCATCATGGTATCGTCTAAATCCACCTGGAAATAGATGCCCCACAACTTGCCTATCGCCCATTCCCCTAACTCCCAGACAACACCGCAAGCAATAGTAATAACGACAACAGCAAACGCCATGGCATATCTGTTTATGTGCAGTCCATCCCAGTACTCATCTAATAGATAAAGTGCGATTAATGCAATGAACGCGACAACAACAGACGACGCAAAATGAGTGACCAGGTCAAACTCTGGAAGGATATGGTATATATTATCAAATACACCAACGGCGCCGGTATGTAAAAACAATGCAAGCGTAATCAGGAGGTCAAGAACATCGGGTAGTTCTACCTTTAAATAACGTTTCAGGAAAATAGGTACTGCGCTTACAATAATACCCGAGAGGCATATGAGTGTCCAGGATAAATTATCTATCGCAATTGCAACTACGAACAAAAAAACCATTGCAAGTCTAAATATATGCGATACTATGATACACAGTGATTTCGTCATGATGCTACTAACTTGTCTGTAACTCCTTATATGTATAAATATCAACTAAAGGTTAATAAAAAATAGGCAATACATTTACGGCTACTACTACTTTTTCTTCTCCTTCTTCTCCCTGCTAATTATCTTTTCGTCAACCGCTTTTCCCAGGTCTTTTGTCATCTCATCCATCTTCCCTGTCTTTATCCACTGTACACCAATTATAGCTATAATTATTCCGCCTACGGTATCCATAACTAAGTCTTTCATTGTGTCCCAAAGCCCCAATTGTAATGTCGTTCCGAATAACATATCTACTACCCACTCATACACTTCCCAGACTACACCCATAGCCATAGTAGTTATGACAACGACAAAAGCCATGGCATACTTATCCATGTGCAGGCCGTCCCAATAAACATGCAAAATATAAATAAAAGTAAATGCCAGTAAGGCGATAAGACATGAAGAAACAAAATGTGCCATCGTATCATAACGTACGAAAGCATCATATAAGCCAAGAACGCCACCAGATACATGTATAAACAAAGCAAGTGTAATCATAAGTTCAAGCACCCAGGGCAAGGCTATGTCATACCTACGCTTGACGAAAGTTGGTATCATCACAATCACTAAGCCTACAAGACATCCAAAAGCAGCACCCCACTCCTGTTTCCAGAGGCCTATAAAAAAGAGCAGCCCCATAATCCCCTTTAAGGTATATGATAAAGCGATACCTGATTTCATAATATAACCCCCATATTTTTTAGAGTATAAAAAGGTATTCCGGTTTTTACGTACGTGGTTCGCCCTACACCCGGTAACAAGAACGCACTTTATTCAACTAAAATTAATTATTGACGCAGATTAACGCAGATTAACGCAGAAGAACTCAAATCTGTGTAAATCCGTGTGAATCTGCGTCCTAAATAGATAGAAGTTATACTATTAGACGAGAACCCGTATTTGTCTCAGTTGCTATAATCCGCTTTTAGCTTCTCCACATTCTTATCAATATGCTTTCTAGCCTCTTCGACTACCTTCTCTGTTTCGCCTCTACATCCTGTGGCTACCGCTTCGATTTCTTCTGTCGCAACTTCCAAATTACGCTCTATTTGCGCGGCAGCAAAGTTCCATTCATTCCTTATGTTACTAGCTTGCTTAGTACGTCTTACTTCCTCAAAATCCGCGCCTGTGGCTTCGATCTCTTTTCTAGTCTCGTCAAGTTCATCTATTAATCCATCATATTCCTTATTTATCTCGATTCTATTGGTTTCGAGATGCGCTATTAAATCGTCATAGTCCTTATTGATCTCGTTTTTTTTGGCTTCGAGATACGCTAATGTCTCGTCGAAACTCAATTTTGGCTCTTTTTCTACGCACCCCATAGACATAGTCGCTACTAAGATCGCTATTGCAACAGCCGCGTAAATAAAAGTTCTTCTCTTTTTCATAACATTTCCCTCCCTATTTTTTTAATGTCTTTAATCACAGTTTCTTCTTTCGTGCCTTTGGATCAACAAATTTACCCAGGCCATCAGTCATCTTGCCCATCTCGCCTCTTTTTACTAACAGTACACCAACAACAGCTACTACTATTGCAGCTAACGTATCCATAAGCAGGTCGCCCATGGTGTCTTGATTACCCCTTTGTGACCAAGCTCCGAAGTATAGATCGGCTGTCCACTCCATAAATTCCCAGACTACGCCTATAGCCATCGCAGTTATGACAACGAAAAAAGCCATCACATATATGTCCATCGTGAGCCCATACCAGTACTTATCAAGAAAGCACCCTTCGGGTGCAAATCAAATGTTAGCTACAGCTA